>Ga0073934_10000579_pt1 | contig 102632 bp, 98 predicted proteins | sample LarsenN4metaG_FD_76834 | JGI IMG/M metagenome (GOLD analysis project Ga0073934, IMG submission 76834) | Hot spring sediment bacterial and archeal communities from British Columbia, Canada, to study Microbial Dark Matter (Phase II) - Larsen... ...
GATCAGGCGCAGCGGCTCAAGGAGCAGTCGGACGACGCCATCGCCGCCTACGAGCAGGCGCTCGCCGCCGCACGCCAGAAGGCCTATGCGATCGCCGAGGAGGCGCGTGCCGCGGCGGCGAAGGAGTCGGAAGCGAAACGCGCGGCCTCGGAGGCGGCGCTGAACGAAAAGCTCGCCGCCGCCGAACGCCGCATCGCGGAGATCAAGACGCGTGCGCTCGGCGAGGTTAACGCCATCGCAATAGACACGGCCGAGACACTGGTGGAAACCCTGATCGGAACCAGGGCCCCTCGCGATGAGATCGAGAGCGCCGTCGGTCGGGCGGCGAAGGAGTAGCCGATGCTCGCCGACGCCACCTTCTGGTCGCTGCTTGCACTGATCGTCTTCCTTGCGATCGTCGTCTACATGGGCGTGCCGCGCCTCATCGTGAGCGCCCTCGACAAGCGCGCCGACGCGATCCGCAGCGAGCTTGACGAGGCCAGGCGCCTCCGTGAGGAAGCGCAGGCGCTGCTCGCCGAATATCAGCGCAAGGCGCGCGAGGCGGAGAAGGAGGCGGAGGACATCGTCAGCCAGGCGGCCCGCGACGCCGAGGCGCTGTCGGCCGAGGCCGCCGAGCGCATCGGGGAATATGTCGCACGCCGCACGAAGATGGCGGAACAGAAGATCGCCCAGGCGGAGGCGCAGGCATTGCAGGAGGTCCGCACCCGCGCCGCCGACCTCGCCATTGCCGCCGCCGAACGCATCCTCGCCGCGCGCGTCAAGGGCGACCGCGCCACCGAGCTGATCGAAAAATCGATCGACGACGTCCGCAAGCGGCTGAACTAGCTTCGGCGTCATCCCGGACAAGCGGAACGCCACGCGGCTGTTGGTGCGCGGCGCTCGCCCCATCGTACCGGACGGCGTACGCAAAGCGTCGCGAGATCCGGAATCCGGCATTGGAATCGGCGGCGAAGCCGCCGCTCGACCTGCGCCGGTCGAAGGTATCTATGCCGCGAACCCGGGCAGCATCGCCTCTTCCTCCGCCACATCGAGCCCCAGCGCTATCCTGACCGGCGCGAAACTCCGCCGGTGTAGCGGGCAGGGCCCGTGCGCCGCGAGCGCCGCGAGGTGCTCCGGTGTCGAATACCCCATGTGACTCTCGAATCCGTAGAGCGGATAGGCGGCGCCCGCCGCGATCATCAGCCGGTCGCGCGTCACCTTGGCGACGATGGACGCCGCCGCAATGGACACCGACCGGCCGTCCCCGCCGATGAGCGCTTCGGCCGGGCAGGGCAGGTCCGGAGGCAGCATGTTCCCGTCCACCAGCACATGATCGGCGCCACAGGCGAGCGACGCGACCGCGCGGCTCATTCCCCAGAGCGATGCGTGCAGAATGTTCATGGAGTCGACGCGGGCATGACTCGCGACCGCGACCGACACGGTCGCCGACGCCAGGATCCTGTCGTAGAGCCGTTCGCGCTCGGCAGCCGTCAGCCGTTTGGAATCGTCGAGCCCGCGCGGATACCGCTTGCCCTCGAAACAAACCGCAGCGCAGACGACCGGCCCGGCGAGCGGCCCGCGCCCGGCCTCGTCCACGCCGACCACGCGCACCGCGCCGCGCTTTCGCGCCCGCCGCTCGAAATGGTCGTCGGGCGTCTGCTCGATTTCGAAAAGACCGGGCGATTCGGCACTGCGAGCGGCCATGCCTCATCAAAACCACCGCAAGGTTCTGGCTCAAGGGCTTTCCGGTTGCGGCCGCGAAATCCACAGCCGTCGAACGGCTAGAGCAGCCTGAGCTGTGTCCCGCCGCCGCCCGGCGGCAGGAAAAGGTCCGTCCGCAGGGGCCGCCGTTCGGCGTTCAGGCCGAGCCGCCCCGCAGCAATCTCGAACCGCCGCCCGATCTGCCAGGCATAGGGCCCGTCGCCGCGCTGCCGCTTGCCCCAGCTCGAATCGTAATCCTTGCCGCCGCGCATCGAGCGCAGCACCGAGAACACATGCTCCGCCCGGTCGGGATATTCCCGCTCGAGGAACTCGCGGAATATGTCGCGCACCTCCAGCGGCAGGCGCAGCAGCACATAGCCGGCCGCCGTCACACCCGCGGCGGCCGCCGCCTCCAGAATCCGCTCGATCTCGCTGTCATTGAGCGCCGGTATGATCGGCGCGACCATCACGGTAGTCGGAATTCCGGCTTCGGAGAGCCGGCGGAGTGCGTCGAGTCGCTTCCCCGGTGTCGCCGCGCGCGGTTCCATCGCCCGCGCGAGCCTCCTGTCGAGCGTCGTCACCGAAAACGCCACCTTCGCGAGACCGCGCTCCGCCATGGGCGCGAGCAGGTCGAGATCGCGCAATACCAGCGCCGATTTCGTCACGATGCCGACCGGATGATTGGTCCGGGACAGCACTTCGAGGATGGATCGCATCACCCGGTAGCGTCGCTCGATCGGCTGATAGGCGTCCGTGTTCGTTCCGATCGCGATCGTCTTCGGTACATATCCGGGCTTTGCCAGCTCCTTCTCCAGAAGTTCCGCCGCGTTCGGCTTCACGAAAAGCTGCGATTCGAAATCGAGCCCGGGCGAGAGGCCCATATAGGCGTGCGTCGGCCGCGCGTAGCAGTAGACGCACCCGTGCTCGCAGCCGCGATAGGGATTGATCGACTGGTCGAAAGAAATGTCGGGCGAGTCGTTCGTGGTGATGATCTTCCGCGGCATCTCGACCTGAACATTGGTCTTGAACGGGGGCAGCTCTTCGAGGCTCTGCCAGCCGTCGTCGAATGCCACCTGCGCCAGCAGCTCGAAACGGCCGGAGAGGTTGGTCTCCGCCCCGCGTCCCCGCCGGCGGTCGGGATCGATGCGCCGCTCCGCGGCGCTCCCGCGCTCCCGCGCCGGCACGAATGTCCTTCTCAGCGCGCTCATGGAACGAATTCCTACCGCACCGTGGAGAACAAATCAAGAACAAGCTCGTGGTTTTTTCCTTGCTCACTTTTGATGTGGCGCATTCATCCCGGTCGGCCGAAAGGCGAGTGTCCCGCGTGTTTCACACGCGAGCCAGGGGAGAAGGGCAAATGGGTCGCACGACGAACACGGTCATTCTTCTGGCCCTCCTCGGCGTTGCTGCGGTGCTGCTGGCTTACGGCATCGCCACCGGCGCCAGTTCCGCGGTGGCGGAGTATGCAGTCGCTTATTTCGCTGCGGGAACCTACGTCCAGGGCATCTTTGCAGCCGGCCAGTTTGCACTTGGCATTTTTGCCGCCGGCATTTTCGCTGCCGGTTTCGCGGCGGCGGGTCTGTTCTCGATCGGGATCTTCTCCGCCGGCATCTTCGCCGCCGGACTCTTCCCTGTTGGCATTTTCAGCTTTGGCATCTATCCCGTCGGCGTCTTCGCTGCCGGCCCCTATGCGCGGGGATTGTTTGTCGTGGGGTCGCAGGCACAGGGCCTGCTCGTCGGCGTCAACACGAGCGCAATCGTCGGCTTGTGGCGTTCCTGATCGGTCCGCAAAAGGCGCGACTGGGCTACCGCGCCTTCTCGCGCTTCAGGTGCTCGTCCAGCCGCGGCATGATCTCGACGAAATTGCACGGCTGCTGCCGGTAATCGAATTGCGGCCTGAGAATGTTGTCCCAGGCGTCGCGGCAGGCGCCTGGCGATCCGGGCAGGACGAAGATGAATTTCTGGCCCGCCAGCCCCGCGGTCGCCCGCGATTGCACCGTCGAGGTCCCGATCTTCTCGAAGCTCACCCGGTGGAAGATCGCCGAGAAGCCGTCCATCCGCTTGTCGAACAGGGGCTCGATCGCCTCCGGCGTCACGTCGCGTCCGGTGAAGCCGGTGCCGCCGGTCGTGATGATGACGTCCACGTCGGGGTTCGCAATCCACTTCTTCACCGCCGACCGGATCGCGTGAAGATCATCCGGCACGATAGCGCGATCCGCGAGCAGGTGTCCGGCCGCCGCGATCCGCTCCGCCAGCGTCGCGCCGGATTTATCCTCCGCCAGCGACCGGGTGTCTGACACCGCGAGCACGGCGAACCGCACGGGCACGAAGGGTCGGCTCTCGTCAATCCCTGGCATGGGCGTTCCTCACGATGCCCCGGTCACGCAGGCGGCGATCCACCACTCCGGCCGCCCGATCCGAAGCCGCACCGCGGCCCGCTGCGCTGCGCCGGGCGACGCAAATATGCCGAAACATGTCGGCCCCGAACCCGTCATCCGCGCGAGCAGGCAGTCGGGGTCGGCCGCCAGCGCCTGCACCACGCGATTGATGATCTTCGCCTCTGCCCGCGCTGCGTCGTACAGTCCGTTGCGCGTCTGGCGAAGCCAGATCGCCAGCTCGAACACCGACCTGAAGGCACGCGGAATCGCCGGCAGCGGCGGATCCTCGGCACGGCCGAGAGTCTTGAAAACCTGCGCAGTCGGCAGGGGCACACCCGGATTCACCAGCACCAGCGGTACCGCGGGGATTCCGGAAAGCGGCGTCAGCCGGTCGCCGATCCCTTGCGCGCGGAGCGGCGTCGACATCAGGCACATCGGCACGTCCGCGCCGAGCCGCGCCGCGATGCTTTCCAGCCCGCGCTCGTTGCCGCCGGCCCAGAGCCGGTTGAGCAGGCGAAGCGTCGCCGCCGCGTCCGCCGAGCCGCCGCCGATTCCTGCCGCCAGCGGCAGGCGCTTGTTGATGACGATCTTCACGCCCTCGCGCGCTGGCCGCCGGATTGCCTGCGCCGCCTTCAGCACGATGTTCTCGCTGCCGCTGTTCAGGGCCTCCGTCAGCGCCGCGCCGAACGGCCCCTCAGCTTCCGTCGTTATCGTGCCTGCCGCTTCCTGTGTTGCGCGTATGACGTCGCCTTCGCCGGCGAACACAACGAGCGAATCGATGAAGTGCATCCCGTCCCCGCGACGGCCGGTGACGTGCAGCGCAAGATTCACCTTGGCGGGCGCCGGTTCGACCCTCTGGGCGGCTTCGGCGTAGAGCGAGTCGTCGGTGTGGACGTTCATGGACGACACCCGCGCCCGGTTGCGCCTATGGCGAAGCGTCGGGCGGAGTCCCCTCGGGCGCGGCCGGCGCCGCGGGCGGCCCGGACTGAGATTGCCTGTCGAGCTCCGGCTCGGGCGAAGTGCCGCCTTCCGGCACCGCGTCGAGCCCGCCTTTGAGCTTCGCGAGAATTTTCGGTAGCTCCTGCTCCTCGGGCTCCAGGTCGCGCGCGTGCGTCCATTGGAATATCGCCTCGCGTTTGCGGCCGATCTTCCAGTAGGCGTCGCCGAGATGGTCGTTGATGACCGGGTCCTCGGGCTGCAGGGACACCGCCCGCTCCAGTTCCCTGACTGCGTCCTCAATGCGCCCGAGCTTGTAATAGGCCCAACCGAGGCTGTCGACGATGTAGGCGTCTTCGGGCCGCTGCTCGACCGCCTTCTTGATCATCTCCAGCGCCTCTTCGAGCTTCATGCCCTGGTCCACGAGCGAATAGCCGAGGTAGTTCAGCACCTGCGGCTGGTCCGGATTGAGCTCCAGCGCCTTGCGGAAATCCGCCTCCGCTTCGGGCCAGCGTTTCTGCCGCTCGTAGGTGATCCCGCGCGAATAGAAGAAGTGCCAGTGCGAGCGCACCGGCCGGTCGATCGCGGCGATGCCGATCGAATAGGCCTCCGACGCCTCCTTGTACTGCTTGCGGCGTTGGTAGATGTCGCCGAGCGCCAACGAGGCGAGAACGTTCGTCGGGTCCCGCGCCAGCAGTTCCTTGAGCGCCGCCGTCGCTTCCTCCGGCTTCTCCAGCGCGTCGAGGCTCACGCTCGACTCCACGACGGCGACGTCGCGCAAAGGCGACGTCACGCCTACCCGGCTGTAGGCGTCGATGGCCTTCTGATAGTTCCGGCCCGTCCGGCGCACGCCGCCGAGCGTGATCCACGCCAGATCGTCCTTGGGGTTGAGATAGACCGCCAGCTCCAGATAGATCGCGGCGATGTCGTTGTTGTCCTCGCCGGTGATCGCCGCGCCGATCGAATAGAGCGCCTCGGCGGCCCCCTCCTGCGCGGTCGAGACAAGCGGAGCCGGGATCTTGCCCGAATCGATCTCCGCCAGCAGCGCCTTCGTGACCGGATGCTCCTGCGCGTCCGTGGAGAAGTCGGAGAGCGCCTCCCGTGCCCGTTCGGTCTCGCCGGCCCGCGAAAGAACGCGCGCGTACCCCTCGACCGTCCGCAGCGTCGCGCGGTCCGCGTTGAAGGACGACTGCATCCACTTCACCGCATCGGACCCGCGGCCGGCCATGTCGGCGATCAGCGCGCGGTGGAAATCCTTGAACAGCGCGTACCACTGCGGCCCCGACAGGCCGTCGATCGTCGCAAGCGCCGCGTCGGTCCGGTTGCGGCCCTCCTGCGCCCATGCTGTGAGGAGGCCCGCGAGCAGCGGCGCCACCGGCCCTGCCTGCGGTGCGCCGAAGCGCGACAGGCTCGCCCGGAAATGCTCCTCCGCCTTTTCGTAATCGCCGAGCTTGAGCTGCTCGATCCCGAGCACCATGCTCGGCAGCCCGCTGTCAGCGTTCTTGGCGACGAGCCGCTTCGCCAGCGACAGCGATCCGTCTATGTCGCCGTTGATGACACGCAGAACGAAAGTCCGTTCGATCAGCTCGGTATTGTCCGGATCGGAGCGCAGCACCCGCGCCAGGAACGACTCCGCCGCCTCCATGTCCTGCTCCCGCGCCGCGCTCCGCGCCGCGAGATAGCTGCCGGTGAAAGTCATCCCCGTTTCGTGGAGCGGCGAGTTCGACCCGCTCGAAACGGCGGGCGCAAGCAATACCGCCGCGGCGAGGCCTGCTGCGGCCAGCGCGCGGAACGGTGTCCTGACCTGTGTCGGCATCGGGGATCGCACCCTGCTGGAGATGGGAGACGCTTGCCCGATAGGATGGCGGTTTTACGGCCCCGGTGCAATGCCGGGAACCTGTCGGCGGGACCTAATGCGCGCGTTCTATGCAGAAATCGACAACCTGCAGAAGCGCGTTCTTGTGCCGGCCCTCCGGAAAGGGCGCCAGCGCGTCGCGGGCCACCGCGCCATAGTGGCGCGCCCGCTCGATCGTATCCTCGATGGCGCGGTTGCTCTGCATGAGCGCGATGGCGTGGTCGAGATCGCCGTCCTCGATCCGGTCCTGTTCCAGCACCCGCTTCCAGAACTCGCGATCTGCGTCCGATCCCCGCCGGTAGGCCAGCACCACCGGCAGCGTGATCTTCCCCTCCCGGAAATCGTCGCCGACCTGTTTCCCGAGCTGCGCGGAGTTGCCCCCGTAATCGAGTGCGTCGTCGATGAGCTGGAAAGCGAGGCCGAGATTGGCACCATAGGAACGGAACGCCGCCCGTTCCGCCTTGCTGCGCCCGACGACGACCGGCCCCACCTCGCACGCCGCCGAGAAGAGCGAGGCCGTCTTGGCGCGGATCACCGCCAGATACTCGTCTTCGGTTGTCGCCGTGTTCTTCGCTGCGGCAAGCTGCATCACCTCGCCCTCGGCGATGATCGCCGCTGCCTGCGACAGAACGTCGAGTGCGTCGAGCGAGCCGACCTCCACCATCATCCGGAACGCTTGCCCGAGCAGGAAATCGCCGACCAGCACACTCGCCGCGTTCCCCCAAAGCTTCCGCGCCGCGAGCTGCCCGCGGCGCATGTCGCTCTCGTCCACCACGTCGTCGTGAAGCAGCGTCGCCGTGTGCATGAACTCCACGCTCGCCGCGAGATTGATGTGTCCGTCGCCGCGATAGCCGCACATCTGCGCGGCCGCGATCGTCAGCATGGGCCTGAGCCGCTTCCCCCCGGAGGAGATCAGATGCTGCGCCACCTCCGGAATCATCGCCACGTCCGAGCCCGCCCGCGACACGATGAGCTTGTTGACGCGCTCCATGTCCGCCGCGACCAGCTCGACAAGCGGGGCAAGCGCCGCCTCGCCCTTGCGCTTGCCTTCTTCCAGCGGGACGACTACGCCCATTTCGGCCTCCGGCTCCGTAAATCGCGGCAGACAATAGGAGGGCGGGGGCCGCGCCACAAGCCATGCGGTTGCCGCCGACCGAAGTAACCCGTAACGTCGGTGGGCCGGTCGGACCGGCCGGGACAGGTACATGGAAGAAATCGTCCGGACCAACGACCTTGTGCTGATTTCTTTCGTCGAATCGCTGCTTCGCGAGGCGGGCATTCGCTATGTGGTGGCCGACCAGAACATGAGCGTGATCGAGGGCTCGCTCGGCATACTGCCGCGCCGCGTTCTCGTGGACTCCGATTCCGTCGAGGAAGCGCGCGGCCTTCTTACCGAAGCGGGCATCGGTGCAGAGCTCCGGAACGCCGCGGGCAGGGCAGGGTAGGGTAGGATGACGGCCGCAGCCATCGCCGGGGTGTCCGTCAGCCGCGACGCTTTTCTCGGAGGCGCCGTCCACGCCCTGCAGCCCGCGCGCGGACACCACCGCGCGGGAATGGAAGCCGCGCTGATTGCCGCAGCCGTGCCGCGGGACTTCTGCGGCGTGCTTGTCGATCTCGGCGCAGGCGCGGGAGTCGCCGGCTTCTGCGCCGCCGCCGTACGGCCCGCTTGTTCGGTCGTGCTGGTGGAGCGCGATCCGGAGCTCGCCGCATGCGCCCGTGCCGCCCTGCATTTGCGGGAGAACGCGGCCTTCGCTAGGCGGGTCCGCGTCGCCGAAACCGACATTGCCTCGCCGGAGCCTGTGCTCGCCGCGGCCGGCATGCCCGTCCGCGCCGCCGATGCCGTCGTGATGAACCCGCCTTTTTACGACCGCGCTGCCGTCACCGCACCGCGCGGCGATGCGAGGGCCGCCGCCCACATCCTTTCCGGTGAGGGGCTGGACCTGTGGTTCCGCGCCGCCGCGTTGTGTCTGAAGCCCGGCGGACTTTTGATCGGCATCGGCCGGCAGGCGGACCGCGCCGCGATCCTCGCCGCCGCTGCTGCGCGATCCTTCGGGAACGTCGCGCTGCTCCCCGTCGTGCCGCGGGCAGAGGGCCACGCCCATCGCGTCCTCTACCGTGCGCGCTCCGGCACGCATGGGGAGACGCGCCTCTTGCCGCCCCTTGTCGTCCACGCGGAGCGGGGAAACGCGTTCCGGCCCGAGGTCGAGCGCATGCTGCGCTTCGGCGAATCCCTGAGTGCGATCCACCCCGATTGGTCAGCGGCGGAGGCCGGCGATGTGGCGCGATAGATTGAGGTCCGTCATGCCGCCCGCCTGGCGCGGCGACGGCGTAACCGTGCCGGTGGTGCGCGTCGCCGGCGTTATCGGCAGCGCTATGCGCTTTCGGCCGGGCCTCTCCCTGGAGTCGCTGGCCCAGCCCCTGCAGCGCGCCTTCTCCTTCCGCGCTTCGCCGGCCGTCGCGCTGATAATCAATTCGCCCGGCGGCGCGGCCGTGCAGTCGCACCTGATCTACCGCCGCATCCGCGCGCTCGCCACGGAGAAACAGAAGACCGTCCTCGCCTTCGTCGAGGACGTCGCCGCATCCGGCGGCTACATGATCGCACTCGCCGCCGACGAGATTGTCGTCGATCCAGGCTCGATCGTCGGCTCGATTGGCGTCGTCTCGGCCGGCTTCGGCTTCCAGGACCTCATCGCGCGCTTCGGGATCGAGCGCCGCGTGCATGCCGCCGGCGACAGGAAGGCCATGCTCGATCCCTTCCGTCCGGAAAAGCCGGAGGATGTCGCCCACCTCGAGTCGCTTCAGCGCCAGATTCACGCGCTCTTCATCGACCTGGTGAAGGAGCGGCGGGGCGGAAAGCTTGCGGGAGACTCGGAGCTTTTCTCCGGCGCTTTCTGGTCCGGCCGTCAGGGCGTCGAGCTCGGCCTCGCCGATACCGTCGGCGACGCGCGCACCGTTCTGCGTGAACGTTTCGGCGACAAGGTGTCGACCCCTGTCGTCAATGCCGGCCGGCCGTTCTGGCGGCGTTTCGGCTTTCCGGCGACATTGGCCGGCGAGTCGGTCGATGCGATCCTGGCTGCAATCGAAGAGCGGGCGGCGTGGAGCCGCTTCGGCCTGTAGGAAGAAAATGGGTCAGCTCGCTTTCGTGGTTCTTGTCGTGGTCGCCGGTGCCGTCGGGTGGCGGATGCTCAAACGCGAGCAGGCGCGCGTGGCCGAGCGCTTGCGGGAGGCCGAGAACCGCTCGCGCACCGGCACTCTGGAAAAGGACCCCGCGACCGGCGTCTATCGCCCGGTGGACCGCGAGCCGTAGCGCCCTTGGCTTGACCCCCGCCGACAGCCACGGCTACTAACCGCACACCTTTTCCGAAAGCGGCGAGCGCGTCCGTGCCCGATTTGCCCGACCACATGCGCCCCGAGCGCTCTTTTCAGGGGCTGATCCTGACGCTCGAACGCTATTGGGCCGAATATGGCTGCGTGATTCTCCAGCCCTACGACATGGAGGTAGGTGCCGGCACGTTCCATCCCGCCACCACGCTCCGCGCTCTCGGCCCGAAGCCGTGGAACGCGGCCTACGTTCAGCCCTCGCGCCGCCCGAAGGACGGGCGCTACGGCGAGAACCCCAACCGCCTTCAGCACTACTACCAGTATCAGGTGATCCTGAAGCCCTCGCCGCCTAATATCCAGGAGCTCTACCTTGCCTCCCTCGAGGCAATCGGCATCGACATGAAGCTGCACGACGTGCGCTTCGTCGAGGACGACTGGGAGAGCCCGACGCTCGGCGCCTGGGGCCTCGGCTGGGAATGCTGGTGCGACGGAATGGAGGTCTCGCAGTTCACCTATTTCCAGCAGGTCGCGGGTTTTGAGTGCATGCCCGTGTCCGGCGAACTCACGTATGGCCTCGAGCGCCTTGCCATGTATGTGCAGGGCGTCGACAACGTCTACGACCTGAATTTCAACGGCCGCGAGGGCGCAGCGAAGGTCACCTACGGCGATGTCTTCCTTCAGGCCGAGCAGGAATACTCGCGGCACAATTTCGAATACGCCGACGTTGAGATTCTCCAGCAGCGCTTCCGCGACGCCGAAAAGGAGTGCATGGCACTCCTCGCGGCGGGCGAGGCGCCGGAAGGCAGGCACCTCATGGCGCTCCCGGCCTACGACCAGTGCATCAAGGCAAGCCACGCCTTCAACCTGCTCGATGCGCGCGGCGTCATTTCCGTCACCGAGCGCCAGAGCTACATTCTTCGGGTCCGTGAGCTCGCCCGCGCCTGCGGCGCCGCCTGGCTGAAGACAGCCGGGGGAGGGGCGTGATGCCCACCTGGGCCGTCCTTCTGGTCGGGGGCGTCATCCCGGCGGCTTGCTGGGGCGTCACCGCGATCTTTCAGAAGCAGAGCGCCGCGAGCGGCGCTCATCCGGCGCACTACCTCATTGCGTTCGGCGCTGTCATCGCGGTCGCCGGGATCGGCTGGACTCTGGTCGCGCGCGACGCCGCGTGGTCGAGGCCCGGTATAGTCTACGCCATACTGGCTGGCACGACATTCGCCATTGCGTCGAGCTTGCTGAGCTTCACGCTCTGGTATTCCGGAGCGCCCATTTCGAGGATCGCGCCGATCCTGTCCGGCAACGTGCTTGTCACGGTCGCCATCGGCGCCCTGTTTCTCGGCGAAGGCGCCGGGCTCAACATGGCCGTCCTCGGCCTCGGGACGCTCCTCATTGTCGCCGGCGCGATTCTCGTCTCCAATGCCTGACCTCCTCCTCGAGCTCTTCTCCGAAGAGATTCCCGCCCGCATGCAGCGGCAGGCGGCGGAGAATCTGAAGAAGCGTGTCACCGATGCGCTGGTCGACGCCGGCCTCCTCTATGAGGGCGCCAGGGCCTTCGCCACGCCGCGCCGCCTCGCGCTGACCGTGACCGGGTTGCCGGCGCGCTCGCCCGACATGCGCGAGGAGAAGAAGGGCCCGCGCGTCGGTGCTCCGGAAGCCGCTGTGGCCGGCTTCCTGAAATCCGCCGGCCTCGCCACCGTCGCCGACGCGAAGATTCAGTCCGACAGGAAGGGCGATTTCTACGTGGCGGTCATCGAGAAGCCCGGCCGCCCTGCGGCCGGGATCGTCGCGGAGATCGTGCCGGCCGTCATCCGCGATTTCCCCTGGCCGAAATCCATGCGCTGGGGTGCGCAATCGGCGAAACCTGGCGCCCTGTCGTGGGTGCGCCCGCTGCATGGCATTCTCTGCACTTTCGGCCCCGAGAATGAGGAGCCGGAGGTCGTCCGGTTCGAGATTGGCGGCGTGACCTCCGGGGATATCACCTGCGGCCACCGCTTCATGGCCCCGATGCCGATCCGCGTGCGCCGCTTCGCTGACTATGTGCCGAAGCTCGAGGCCGCCCGTGTCGTGCTCGACGCCGACCGCCGCAAGAACATCGTCCTCCACGATGCGCGCGACCGCGCGCTCGCGCTCGGCCTCGAACTTGTGGAGGACGAAGGACTGCTGGAGGAAGTCGCGGGCCTGGTCGAATGGCCGGTCGTCCTCGTCGGCGAATTCGACGCCGAATTCCTCGACATCCCGCCGGAGGTGATCCGCACGACCATCCGCAACAACCAGAAATGCTTCGTGCTGCGCGATGCGGAAAGCGGCCGCCTCGCCAACAGATTCGTGCTCGTCGCCAACATCGAGGCATCCGACGGCGGCAAGGCGATTGCGGAAGGCAACGCGCGCGTCATCCGCGCGCGCCTCGCCGACGCGCGGCATTTCTGGGAGACCGACCTGAAGCCGCTCCCCGCATATCGAGACACGAACCTGAAGCCGCTCGACCAGCGCCTCCGAAAGCTCCGCGACCAGAACGTCGTCTTCCACGAGAAGCTCGGCACGCAAGGCGAGCGCGTCGATCGCATCGTGCGGCTCGCCCGCGAGATGGCGCCGCTCGTCGGTGCCGATCCGGAGAAGGCCGCCCGCGCCGCCGAGCTCGCCAAGGCCGACCTCGTCACCGAGATGGTCGGCGAGTTTCCCGAGTTGCAGGGCCTCATGGGCAAATACTACGCCGCGAAGCAAGGGGAGGATCCCGCCGTCGCCCGCGCCATCGAGGAGCACTACAAGCCCCTCGGCCCCGCCGACCGCGTCCCCGCCGAGCCCGTCGCTATCGCCGTCGCGCTCGCCGAAAAGCTCGACACGCTGGTGGGCTTCTGGGCGATCGGCGAGAAACCGACAGGGTCGAAGGACCCCTACGCGCTGCGCCGCGCCGCCCTCGGCATCGTCCGCATCGTGCTGGACAACAATCTGCGCATGCCGCTCGCGCCGCGCTTTCGTGCCTCCCTTGTCGTCATGGCCGGACTTGTTCCGGCCATCCACGAAAGCGGCACCTCAGCAAGCAACAACGTGGATCGCCGGGTCAGGCCCGGCGATGACGACGGGATTGTGAACGACCTCCTTTCCTTCTTCAACGAGCGCCTCAAGGTCCAGCTCCGCGAGCAGGGTGCGCGTCACGATCTCGTCGATGCGGTCTTCGCGCTCGGCAATCAGGACGACCTCCTCCTCATCGTCCGCCGGGTGGAGGCCCTCGCCCGTTTCCTCGAAACGGAAGACGGCCGCAACCTCCTTGCCGGCTACAAGCGCGCGGTGAACATCCTGCGCGACGAAGAGAAGAAATCGGGAGAGCGCTACGCCGGCGCCGTAGATCCGCGGCTGCTCTCCGAGCCGGAGGAAAAGGCGCTTTACGAGGCGATCGGCGCCGCCGAAGGCGAGGCGGCCGCCGCGATCGCCGTGGAGGATTTCGGGGACGCCATGGCCGCGCTTGCGCGCCTGCGCGCGCCGGTCGATGCCTTCTTCGAGCGCGTGCTGGTCAACGCGCCCGACGCAGCCGTGCGCGCCAACCGCCTCCGCCTCCTCAACCGCATCCGCGAGGCCACGCATACCGTCGCCGACTTCTCCCGCATCGAGGGCGGTTGATCCTCGCCCGCATCGTTGGGGAGGCGACCGCGCCAGGCGTGGCGGCGGGGGAGGCACACACTCCCGTCGTCCCGCGCGAACCGCAGCGCCAAGCGGTGCGGCGCAGACACGGGACCTCGATGTCGATTTACTCGGCGCAAGACACCGCGGGGTCCCGGCTCACGCCGCCTGGCGCGGCCTGGCCGGGACCACGGTAGGCTACGAACCCGCCGCCGCCTTGAGCTTCGCGAGAGCGCGTATCTTGACGCGCACGCTGGCGGGCTTTGCCGCGGCCGGCACCATTTCGCCGGTGGCGGGATTGCGGATGAGCGTCCCGGCCTTGCGCGCGGGCACCTTCCTGAGCGTTACCTTCAGGAACCCCGGCCAGGTGAACTGGCCGACCCCCCTGGGATGAACCGAACCCATGAGCACGTTCTCGAGCGAGGCGAGCACGCCCGCGGCCTTGTCCCGCGGAAGGTCGTTCTGTTCGGCGAGGTATCGGATCAATGCGGACTTGGAATAGGCCTCCTTGACCGGACGAACAGCCTGCCCCTGTTTGCTTTTCCCTGCCTTGGCCAAGCGAAATCTCCCTCTATAGAAACGCTCCGGCATCCGAGGCTGCCGCCCCTTTGGAGCGGAGAATTGCTAGCCGTGCGCCAGAGCCGCCGCAAGCGCCAAAAAAGCGCGTTTCCCATGGAAAACCCCGAAAAACACCGCTCATTAGGGTTAGGGAAGGGTGGGAAAGGTACCAGAAGCAGCGCTCGACCAAGGCAGCAAGACGTGCGGTTGGCGGATGCATAGATCGGCAACCGGCAAGAACGTATCAATCAGAAGGTGAGGTCTGGGGCCCGTCATTTCTCGGGCCGCTACGTAGCGCAAAGCGTACTCAGTCTCATTCGTATGCAAATCACTCAGCCTTCTCAAGTACTCAACGAGAAGCTTTTCAGGTTGCCCATCGAACGAGTCGGACCACGACGGATCGTTCTGCGCACGGCTCCACGCCATGCGCGCCATCGAGCACGCTTCATCCCGAAGTGCGTGATTTGCATTGTGGTTCCACAGAGACCAAATGTCATGCCCGTATGCTCGCCTCAAATCGCCAAGCGTTAGCCCGAAACCGATCAGGTTTGCCTTGAGCAGCATCTTAATGCCGTGGGCGGTGAGGTGAAGAGTTGGCGTCACCGGAATCTTGGACCGCTTGTATTCGTCAGAGCGCCGAAGCACGTCGGCAGCAAGCAGGAAGCGCTTGGCTGTCGCGAGCAACTTCCAATGGTCCGTTTCAATGAACTCAATCACCGACGTCCGCCCGCATGCGGAACTCCTACGCACTCTCTCAATGCAGGAAGGTTGGCCGAACTCGTTTATCGCCACGCAAGCCCAGCTCAGCGCGGTTTATCAGATTGTGCTTCTTGGCAAACCAAGCCACGAACGCATGCGGATCGAGCTTGTCGTCGAAGAAGCGCAACAGGTCCGGTCGGCCTCGATATCGACGACCCGTGCAATGGCAAAGTAGGCCTGCCGCCCGCCAGTCGCCGCGCCCGATCTCCGCCGCGGCTCGTAGTAGACAACGAAATCGCCAAGGGCGTTCCCTACTTGTCGTAAATACGTAGACGGGAAGTGGTAGCGTTCTTCCACCACGTCGTCGTACCCCGATCCGACCTTCGTAGTGAATACAGCTTTCATTGCACCGAGTGCCTGCAAGCCAGCCGGTCGAAATCTCTCGAACGATTCTCCTCGCGGCATGGCGACTTCTCAAGTGCGTCTTCGCGCTCCTCCACCACGGTGTCCAAAAAGCGATGCCCACCCCCTCCAACTGCGCTTTTGATTCGCCCGTCCCCGCTCACGAGGGGCGCTATCTGGAGGCGTCTTTGCGGAGTCGGGGAGCGGCGCCTGCGGCTGCCTCGAGAGTGGCGCTGGGCGGACGGTGCGACCACGCGCTCCCGTCCGGCCGGATTCGCAATCCGGTGCCTCGGGAAGCCTTCGCGAATAGCCCGCGGGCATACGACCCGCTGGCGGTTGAAGTCGGCCGCCGCTCAGCGCCCCGCCCCCATGCGTGAGGGGACACCAGGAGGGAACCGGAATTCGCAGCCACCCGGCCGCGTGAAATCGCGGCGCGGGAACGAAGGAACGCGCGCCTGTGAAACAAACGCCCGACGTCCTTTGTGGCGCAGCGCGCAGCGGTTTGCAGGGGAAATCGTCCCACAATGAAACAGATTCCGCCCGGCGATTCACCATCGCCCGAAGAAACCGTAAGCCTTTCCGCCGTTTACGAGACCCGCCGCTTGCCGAAGTGTAAAATTCGGGCAGAGTCCGTGCGGCGGGTGCAGTACGGCGCCTCACGTGGCCGGACCGCTCTGGTGGAGAAATGAAATGACGTTCACGACGAACATGCTCGTGCCGGCAATTGCGCTGATCGCGGGCGTTCTCGCCCTGATCACGCCGCGGCTCGCGAACTTCTGGATCGCGATCTATCTGATCGTGATCGGCGTGATTGGCCTCGCGCCATCCTTCGGCTTCAATCTCGGCCTCGGCTAACCGCCGATTCTGACCAGGAGCCGGCCGCGGATCTTGCCTTCGGCGATCTGGCGCGCGGCCGGAAGAATCTCGTCGAAGCCGATCTCGCGCGTCATTGCGGCCAGCGCGTCGAGGTCGAGGTCGCGCGCGAGCCGATTCCACGCGGCGATCCGCACCGATTTCGGTTGCCGCACCGACTCGATTCCGTAAAGCGTCACCCCGCGCAATATGAACGGCGCCACCGTCGCCGGCAGATCCATGCCGCCGGCATTGCCGCATGCGGCCACCGCGCCGCGTGCCCGCGTCATCGCCAGCGCATTCGCCAGCGTATGACTCCCCACCGAGTCGATCGCGCCAACCCAGCGTTCGCGTCCGAGCGGCTTTCCCGGCTCCGACAGCTCCTTGCGGTCGATGATCTCCGCCGCGCCGAGCTTCTTCAGATATTCTGCCTCGCTCGTTCGCCCTGTGGAGGCGATCACCGTGAATCCCAGCTTGTTCAGTATCGCCACCGACACCGACCCCACCCCGCCGACCGCGCCCGTCACCAGAATCGGCCCATCCTTCGGCGCGATCCCGTGCCGCTCCAGCGCCATCACCGCGAGCTGCGCCGTGTAGCCTGCCGTGCCGATCGCCATCGCGTCCCGCAGTGTGATCCCTTCCGGCAAAGGCTGCAGCCAGTCGCCCGGCACCCGTGCCATCTCGGCATATGCGCCGTAATGCGTCTCCCCGAGCCCCCAGCCGTTGATGATGACCTCATCGCCGGGCTTGAAATCCGGATGCGTTGACGTCTCGACCGTGCCGGAGAAATCGATGCCGGGGATCATCGGATAGCGCCGGATGATCGGCAGCTTGCCCGTGAGCGAGACGCCGTCCTTGTAGTTGATCGTCGACCAGGCGACCCGCACCAGCACGTCGCCCTCCATCAGGTCGTCCGGGCTGAGCGTCACCGTCTCGACCTTTTGCTCCTTGGTCGCCTCGTACCGCGTCACCATCAGCGCCTTGAAGCTCGTCGTCATGAATTGCCCTCGCCCTGGAATCCGCCGCTATCATACCTGTCGAATCGACTCTGGCATTTGCCGCCGGTCGCTCCTATATTCATCCAGCCCGGCAGGGTTCCTTGCCGGTTATTTTAGGGCCCTATATATGCTCAAAATGAGCATATTAGAGAATAGGAAGGCGGCAATGGATGGGCAAGTCCTCACTCAGGCGGCAATGCAAGGCCCGCTCGCGAAATTCGCGCCGTTGCCGATGCCTCCGCTCGAATACACGCGCGAGGTCGCGGACGAGACCGCACACCTTTACGAGAAGGTCCGGCACGTAATCCCCGCGATCGAGTGGCCTGCCTACGCGCCGACCGTCGCGGCGATCAATCGGCTGAAGAAGCAGCGCAACGCCGTCATCCTCGCGCACAACTACCAGACCCCGGACATCTTCTACGGCGTCGCCGACATTGTCGGCGACTCCCTCCAGCTCGCCCGTGAGGCCGCCCGCACCGACGCCGAGGTGATCGTCCAGTGCGGCGTGCACTTCATGGCCGAGACCTCGAAAATCCTCTGCCCGGACAAGACGGTCCTCATTCCCGACGTGCGCGCCGGCTGCTCGCTCGCCGAGTCGATCGCCGCCGCCGACGTGCGCCTGCTGCGCGAGCGTTATCCCGGCGTTCCCGTCGTCACCTACGTGAACACCTCCGCCGAAGTGAAGGCGGAGAGCGACATCACCTGCACATCGTCCAATGCCGTCCAGGTCGTCGAAAGCTTCGGCGTCGATCGCGTCCTGCTGATTCCGGACGAATATCTTGCGCTCAACGTCGCGAAACAGACCAGGGTGAAGATCATAGCCTGGAAGGGCCATTGCGAAGTCCATGAACGCTTCACCGCGGAAGAGCTGCTTGCCTACAAGGAAGCCAACCCCGGCCTCGAGATCATTGCGCACCCCGAGTGCCCGCCGGAAGTCGTCGCCATCGCCGATTTCACCGGCTCTACGTCGAGCATGATCCGCTGGGTTAACGATCGCAAGCCGCCCAGGGCGATGCTCGTGACCGAGTGCTCGATGGCCTCCAACATTCAGGCCGAGGCGCCCGCCACGAAATTCATCATGCCGTGCAATCTCTGCCCGCACATGAAACGGATCACACTGCCGAAAATTCTCGACAGTCTCGTCAACATGCGCGAGGAAGTCACGGTCGATCCCGAGATCGCCGCGCGTGCGCGCTGCGCCGTCGAGCGCATGATCAACCTCAGAAGCTGACCGGCAGTTCGCCGGGCAGCTTGCGCCGGGGCGCGAGCGGATTCATGGGCGTGGTATCGAACCACACGGACAGCTTCTTCCCGCCGCAATCCTGGGCGGGCATCGACGATGTGGTCATCGTCGGCGGCGGACTCGCCGGCCTGTTCTGCGCGCTCCGGCTCGCGCCGCGTCCGGTGACGGTGTTGACGGCCGCGCCGATCGGCGAGGGCGCATCGTCTGCCTGGGCGCAAGGCGGCATTGCCGCGGCGATCGCGCCCGGCGATTCGATCGAGAAGCATGTGGCCGACACGGTCGCAGCCGGAGCAGGCATCGTGGACCGGAAGATTGCGTCGCTGATGGCGAGCGAAGCGAGCGCCCGCGTCCACGATCTTCTTGCCTACGGCGTGCCGTTCGATCGCGACCTCGAAAGCCATCTCGTTTTGTCGCGCGAGGCGGCGCATTCCGAACGGCGCATCGTGCGGGTGCGCGGCGACATGGCCGGCGCTGCGATCATGCAGGCTCTGGTCGCGGCCGTTCGGCGCACGCCGTCGATCCGTGTGCTGGCCGGCTATCTCGGCGAGGAAATCCATACCGAAGGCTCGTTCGTGACGGGGATTTCGGCGCGGCCCCGCAGTGGGCGCAGCCGGACCGCCGCGGTCTTTCCCGCGCGTGCCGTCGTGCTCGCGACGGGCGGCGTCGGCCACCTGTATGCGCTGACAACCAACCCGCCGGAAGCCGAAGGCGGCGGTCTCGGCATGGCCGCTCGTGCCGGCGCGGTCGCCGCCGATACGGAATTCGTCCAGTTTCACCCGACCGCGATTGCGATCGGCAAGGATCCTGCGCCGCTGGCCACCGAGGCTCTCCGGGGCGAAGGTGCAATCCTGGTCGACGAGAACGGGCGGCGCATCATGGAGGGCGTGCACCCCGATCTCGAACTCGCGCCGCGGGACATCGTTGCGCGCGCGATCTTCCGGGAACTTGCGGCGGGGAGCCGCGTATTTCTTGACGCGCGCGATGCGCTGGGCGCCGACTTTGCGATGCGTTTCCCGACGGTGTATCGCTCCTGTATGCAGGCAGGCATAGACCCGACTGTAAGCCCGATTCCGGTCGAGCCCGCAGCGCACTATCACATGGGCGGCGTGCTGACCGACGGGAACGGGCGCACGACCATCGACGGACTCTGGGCCTGCGGGGAAGTGGCTTCGACCGGCGCGCACGGAGCGAACCGGCTCGCCTCCAATTCGCTGCTCGAAGCGGTGGTATTCGCTGCGCGAATCACGGCCGATATCCAGGGGCAGCTTCCTGCGCCGCGCACGCTTCCATGGCCCGCCGAAACCCGTAATGTCGACGAGCTTCGCCCCGCCGATACCGACGCGATCGCAGAACTCCGCCGGACGATGACGGAGGACGTCGGCGTCGTTCGCAACGCTGCCGGTCTGTCCCGCGCGCTCGCGAAGATCGGGAACCTGGAGAGGCGCGCTCGCACGCCGCGCTTCCTGAACATGCTCACCGCCGCCCGGCTGATCGCGTCCGCCGCACTTCGGCGCACTGAAAGCAGGGGCAGCCATTATCGCTCCGATTTTCCCGAAGCGGACCCCGCATGGCAGCGACGAACCTTCCTTCGGCTGGCCGACGCACGCGGGAGCGACGCGGAGGTCGGGACCCGCCGCGCGGCGGTTGTGTAGGGCTTCTCGTGGACACCGCTCGGCCGACACTGGAATTGCCGCCGCTCCTTGTCGAGGAAGCGGTGACCGCTGCGCTGAAGGAAGATCTCGGCAGGGCGGGCGACATCACGACAACGGCGACGATACCCGCGGACGCCGAGGCGCGCGCGCGGCTGGTGGCGAGGAAGCCCGGCGTCCTCGCGGGCCTGCCGCTGGCGGTCGCGGCCTTCCGGATGCTCGATCGCGACGTGGGCGTTGCACCGGTGAAGGACGACGGCGACCGGATCGATGCGGGCGCGTTGATTGCGCGCATCGAGGGGCCCGCCCGGCCGATCCTTGCCGCCGAGCGCGTGGCGCTCAACTTTCTCTGCCATCTCTCGGGAATCGCGACCGCAACCGCGAAGCTGGTCGACGCGATCGGAGGTACCGGCGCGCGCATATGCGACACGCGCAAGACGACGCCGGGACTCCGCGCCCTTGAGAAATACGCCGTGCGTTGCGGCGGCGGCGTCAATCATCGCCTCGGCCTCGACGATGCGATTCTGATCAAGGACAACCACATTGCGGTTGCCGGAGGCATGGGCGCCGCAATTCGCCGCGCGCGCGCGGTCGCCGGTCATCTGGTGAAGGTGGAAGTGGAGGTGGACGATCTGGCCCAACTCGACGAGGCACTCGCTGCCGGACCCGACGTCATCATGCTCGACAATATGGGGCCCGCGCGCCTGCGCGAAGCGGTGGCCAGGATCGCGGGCCGCGCGACCGTAGAAGCATCTGGAAACGTGACGCTCGAGACGGTGCGTGCCATCGCGGAGACCGGTGTCGATCTGATCTCGTCGGGCTGGATCACCCACTCCGCCCCCGCGCTCGACATCGCACTGGATCTTGAAATCAGATAATACGACGTCTCCCGTGTTCGTCATGGCCGGGCTTGTCCCGGCCATCCACGACTTGATAGGCAGCTCACGCTGCGAAAGACGCGGATACCTGGCACAAGGCCGGGCATGACGAAAAAGGAAAACAGCGGTCGAAACGAAACTCAGCTCCAGCCGCCGTTCTTCGTCCTGTAGAAGATGTGGTGGCCGATCTTCTGCATCTTGCGCATCTTGCCGGCCCAACGCGGGCGCACATAGGTCGCGTGATAGTGCGTGGCGGCGCCGACTTCCGGCAGCGGCTCGATCTCGGAAGCGAGTACCTGGGCGGCCAGCTTCTGCGCGGTATCCCACGCCGCGCCCGGCTGGACGACATCGCGAATCCCGTCGCAGGCGAACGAGAACTGACAGCGATTGCGCTTGTTCTTGTTTTGATAGACGACGCCGCAAACGGTATTCGGATAGGCAGGGTTTTTCAGCCGGTTGACGACAACCTGCGCAACCGCCTGCTGGCCGCGCAGCGGCTCGCCGCGCGCCTCGAAATAGATCGCCTCCGCCAGGCACTTTTGCTCCTTCTTGCTGCGCGCGCTGGCCGGGATCGGATTGTTGACCCAGGCATGGGTCGGCGGTTCGTTGAGCGGAGACGGCGGCGCGGGAAGTTCCGGCCTGGCGTGGGACGTGCCGAGTACCGCGCGAAATGGAGCTTCGGTGTCCTGGCGCGACTCGACATTCGCATAGGCTATCGCCGATGGCGCGGCGGTCCCGGCATCTCGCCGCGGGTTGCGTTTCGGAACGAGCGCTTGCCTGACGGGCGCCTTGCTCGCCGCGGCAGCCGCCACCTTTCCGCCACCATCCGGAGCGCGCTCGAAGCCACGCTGCGGCAGACTGTCGCCGTGTCCGATCAGCATCGCGAACACGCGAACGATCTGGCCGGACGAGGAGGAACGCGGCGGTGCACGTCGCGGAAGGTCGAGATCGCCACGCGCCGCGAGATTGATGCGCGCCGCCTCGCTCCCGATCGAACCGGTAACGAGCGTATCGTCCACGCGCGCCTCGATGCGCAGGCGATCGCCTCGTGACGATTGGCCCGCCGGCAAATCTGCCGTGGACCCATCCAGATTGGCAACCGAAGTGCCTGAAAACGCAAGGACCGCACTGCCGAGAAGGAACCGGATGAAGAACCGGATCTCCTGCTCGCCACGCAGTTGGCTACGCACTCTGGCTACCAAACGCCAACTCCACACCCACATGGCGCGGCAGCCTCTAGTTCGCGCCCAGGCAGGCGAGAGTGTCGATTGCCACGCTTTTTAAGCTCCGTAGTGTGGGGGGGTTAACCTTGAAGTCAGGTTAACGGCGCCGCGCTTTCAGGGAGCGGGAGTTGGCTGGCGGATTCAGGCGCTTATCCGGCGACAATTTGGAAGCGCCGTGGAATCGCGAAGGCCTGTGGATAACGGCGAAAGCTACGGCGTCTTCCGGCGGAGTGTCGCCTGAGCGGCCGCGAGCCGTGCGACGGGCACGCGGAACGGCGAACAGGATACGTAGTCGAGCCCGATCTCCTCGCAAAATGCGATCGAGGTGGGATCTCCGCCGTGCTCGCCACAGATTCCGAGCTTCAGTGTCGGCCGACTCGCGCGCCCCCGCTCGCACGCAATGCGCATGAGGACGCCGACGCCCTCGCGGTCGAGACTCGCGAACGGATCGCGCTGGAAGATGTTTTCGGTCATGTAGACGGGCAGGAAGGAAGCAGAGTCGTCGCGCGAGATTCCGAAGGTCGTTTGCGTGAGGTCGTTCGTGCCGAACGAGAAGAACTCGGCCGATTTCGCGATCTCGTCCGCGAGCAGCGCCGCCCGCGGCAGCTCGATCATCGTCCCGACCTGATATGCAGGAATCTGCTTTCCTTCGGCCCGCACGCGTTCGGCAACCGTGTCGATCCGCGCTTTGACGAAGTCGAACTCGGATTTCGCGAGCACGAGCGGCACCATGATCTCCAGCCGCACTGGCGCATTGCCGCGCGCCGCCACGGCCGCCGCGGCCTCGAAGATCGCGCGGGCCTGCATTTCCACGATGGCCGGGAAGGTGACCGCGAGGCGGCACCCGCGATGCCCGAGCATCGGGTTGAATTCGTGCAGCGACTCGGATCGTTCGCGCAGCCGCGCCGGATCGACGCCCATGGCGACCGCCACTTCGGCGATCTCCGCGTCGGTCTTCGGGAGGAACTCGTGGAGCGGCGGATCGAGAAGCCGGATTGTGACGGGAAGGCCGGTCATGATCTCGAACAAATCCTCGAAATCGCGGCGCTGCATCGGCAGAAGCTTCGCGAGCGCCGCTTCCCGCCGCGCATCGCTGTCCGCGAGGATCGTCTCGCGCACCGCCACGATCCGGTCTTCGTCGAAGAACATGTGCTCCGTCCGGCAAAGCCCGATGCCTTCCGCGCCGAAGGAACGCGCCGCACGCGCGTCGTCCGGGGTGTCGGCGTTGGCGCGCACCGCCATGCGCCGCGACTGGTCAGCCCATTCCATGAGGCGCTGGAAATCGCCGGAAAGCTCCGGCTGGAGCATCTGGACCGCGCCAAGCAGCACCTCGCCGGTCGATCCGTCGATGGTGATGATGTCGCCGCGCCGCAGCGTGTGGCCCCCGGCGCTGATCGTGCCCTTGTGAATGTCGACACGAATCGCACCCGCGCCCGAGACACAGGGCTTGCCCATGCCGCGCGCCACCACCGCGGCGTGGCTCGTCATGCCGCCGCGGCTGGTCAGGATGCCCTCGGCGGCGTGCATGCCGTGAATGTCCTCCGGGCTTGTTTCCACGCGGACGAGAATGACGCGGCGCCCGGCGGCCTTCGCCACCTCCGCCTCGTCGGAAGAAAGGACAATCTCTCCGGACGCCGCGCCGGGAGAAGCGGGAAGCCCCCTGGCGAAAACCGGCCTCTCGGCCTTTGGGTCGATCGATGGATGGAGAAGCTGGTCGAGCGAAACCGGATCGATGCGCAGGAGCGCCTGCTCGCGCGTGATCAGACCCTCGTCCACCATGTCCACGGCCGCCTTCAGCGCCGCCTTTGCCGTGCGCTTCGCAGAGCGCGCCTGGAGCATCCAGAGCTTGCCGCGCTCGATGGTGAATTCGAGGTCCTGCACGTCGCGGAAATGGCGCTCGAGCCTGTCGCAGATGCTCCGGAACTCCGCGAACACATCCGGCATCAGCTCCTCCAGCGACGGGGCCTGCCCGGCGGACGCCATGCGCGCGGCCGCGGTCAGCTCCTGCGGGGTCCGAATGCCGGCGACGACGTCCTCGCCCTGCGCGTTGACGAGGAACTCGCCGTAGAGCGCCTTTGCGCCCGTGGAGGGATTGCGGGTGAACGCCACGCCGGTGGCCGAGTTCGGGCCCATGTTCCCGAACACCATGGCCTGTACGTTGACGGCCGTGCCCCAGTCTTCCGGGATTCCATTCAGTTTCCGGTAGGTGACCGCCCGCGGCGTCATCCACGACGAGAAGACGGCGCCGATCGCGCCCCAGAGCTGCTGATGCGGGTCCTGCGGAAAGGGCCGGCCGGTCTCGCGCTCGACGAGGTCCTTGTAGACCTCGACAAGCTCGGCGAGGTCGTCCGCCGACAGGTCGGTATCGCGGTGGTAACCGTTGCTGTTCTTGATGTCGTCGAGCCGATCCTCGAAAAGCCGGTGCTCCAGCCCCAGCACGACGCTGCCGTACATGGTGAGAAAACGGCGGTAGGAATCGTAGGCAAAGCGGCGATCGCCCGCGTCCTCTGCCAGTGCTTCAACCGTCTCGTCGTTCAATCCGAGATTGAGGACCGTATCCATCATCCCCGGCATCGAGGCGCGTGCGCCGGAGCGCACCGAGACGAGGAGCGGCTTCGCCCGGTCGCCGAACCGCCGGCCGACAATGGCGCCCGTCCGGTCGACCGCGGCCTCGACTTCCTGCTCCAGCCCGTCCGGATAGGTCCGGCCGTTGGCGTAGAACCAGCGACAGACCTCGGTCGTGATGGTGAAGCCGGGTGGCACCGGCAACCCCAGATTCGCCATCTCGGCAAGATTGGCGCCCTTGCCGCCGAGGAGATCGCGCATGCCGGCCGAACCTTCAGCGGACCCATTACCGAAGGCATAGACTCTCTTGGGCATGCGGCAGCCTCTCCCGGTCGCGCTCCGACCGGCGACCGTCTGTTAGCGGACAGCGCTATCGCGGGGCAATAGGCGAGGCGGGTGCCGCAGTCGTCGTAGCCTGCGGCGAAGCGCCCGGCGTGGGCCGTGGGAAGAGGAGGCGCTGATAGAGCCAGCCGATGCCCACCAGCACGATGCCGAGGCAGATGAAAGACAGCGCCCGGAACACGCCGGTCACGCCGGCGAGATCGATGAGGAACACCTTGCCGATAGTGGCAATGACCACGGCCGCAGACGCAAATCGCAGCGGCCGCGAGGCGATCGCGATCCCGGCCAGAAGGAGGACCACGCCGAATACGAGCCACACGGCAGAGTATGTGTACTGCTCTGCGGAGGTAACCGTATTGTCGTTGAGGATGGGCCCGTGGAAGAAGCGGCGCACCTCGAGCGACAGATAAAGCATCGCCAGCGCCACCGCGGTCACCGCAGTGATCGTCCGGTACCAGGCCGGCCGCGTCGTGCGGGTGAACAGGCCGAGGATGGCCGTCATCGCCGCCGGCAGGCCGTAGCCGAGCAGGATGAGGTTGAGGAACGGCCCTCCCACATACACGCCGTTCCACAACGGGTTCTCGAAGATGACGAGGCCGAACAGGATTCCGAACAGTGCGAGCCCGGCAACGACCAGCGCACCGATATTGTGGACGATGTTCCGCGTCCGCTCGCGTACGCCTTCCAGGCCGACCGCCATTGCCAGCGCGACGCAAACCTGCAACGCCACCTCGCCGAGATTCGTGGTGGCGGCGTAGATGTCGCCGCCATGCGCGATATGCCGGATCTGCCAGAAGAGAAGCAGGGCCGTGAACAGGATCGCCGCCGAATCCGACATCCGGGCCGGAATGTCGTCGGCGCGGCGCCGCAACAGAACGCCCGCCACCCAGAAGGAAAGCGCCGGCACGCCGTAACCGTAGAGCAGCCAGTTGAGAACCGGGAGGCTCCCGATCGCGCCGGGCGCGATGCGCGGCTCGTAGCCGACGCGCAGCACGACGACGACCGTCATCGCCGCCGCGAGCCAGCGCAGGGCCGGCCATGGTCGTTGCATCGCGACCCAGGCGATGCCGGACACCGTCAGCGCAAGGCCAACGGTGAGCCAGCCTTTTTCAAGCGCAAAGGTGAGTGCAAGCGCCAGCGTGGCGACAGCGCACGTCGCGAAGATTGCGCCGGCGGCCGCGATGCCCGGGCGCGGTGCCCGGCGCGACAGATACTCCGCCGCACCGGCCGCGATGAGCGCCAGAGCGAGTGCAGCGGCGCCGAACGGGACGGACCGTTCCGGTCCGGCGATCCGGAAATAGAGAGCGATCAGCACCAGTATCGGTGTCGCCGCCGACGCCGCCCACACAACAGGTGCCTCCGGCCGTCCGTAGCGGCCCTGCGCAAGATAACCCGCCGCTGCCATCAGCGCGGAGAGGACCGCAGCCAGCGCGATATGGAATTGATCCGCACCGGTGAGTACCGCTGCCACGAGGTCGACGCGGAACTCCAGCACCGCGAAATCCCCGGGAGCGAATATCTCCGCCCAGTCGACCATGATGAGCGCGAGAAGCAGTGCCGCCGCGGGCACGGCGCCGACCGCCGAAGGCGTCCGCCATGCGATCGCGACCGTAGCCGCCGCAAGCGCCGCGAAACCGACCAGCGTCAACGCGTCGTGCTCGTAAAGGAGCACCAGCGCCGCGGCGGCCGCGAGATAGGCGGCAAGGGCGCCAGATGAGAGGGGCTCCATGCGGTCCGGCTCGGCGCGCGGGCCGAAGAGAAAGCCGGACACGACAAGAGCGGCTGTCAGCGCAAATCCCGCTACCGCATGAAAGACTCTCGGCTGCAGCGCGCTCGGCACGTCGATCCCGGCAAACGTCCACAGCACACCGAGCGCGACCGACCCGATCGCAAGCCAGCGCCATTTGCGCACGCTCGCCATCGCAAACGCCGCCGCCGAGACGACTGCAAGATAGATGTAGAGTGCCCAATAATTCGGAACGGTTGAGGCGATCAGGGCCGGTGCGACGAAAGCGCCGAGCGCACCGAGACCCGCAAGCCACGGCCCGTGCAGCAGCCCGCCGGCGAGCGTGGCAAGCCCGATGACGCCGAGCGCGACGAAGGCGCTCGCAGGATTGAGGAATCCGTAAAGCGCGTGCGCGGCATAGGCCGTGGCGAACGCCGCGACGGTTCCCGCCGCGGTAAGAATGCCGGGGATGTACGCCGACGGCACCCCCGCCATGCCGAGCGGCACGTCGCGCCGCCGCGTCCATTCGCCGGCGCCCGTCAGCACCGCCGCAAGCAACCCGCCAAGGAAGATGCGCGCGGGCGGCCCGAGCCAGCCCTGCTCGATGGAGTACTGGACGAGGAACATGGCACCGAGCGCCAGGGCGACTCCCCCGACCCATACTACCCACCGGGTGCCGAAACGCTCCTCAAGCCGGTGCCCCCGCGGCGTGGCGGGTGCAGCATTTTCGGGGGCAGACGCTTCGGGCGGAGGCGGCGCCTCGGTCGCAGCCGCAGTTTCGGGAATGGGAGTCGGGGCTTCAGACGCGACGGTCTCGACGGCGGGCGACGGTTCGGCGGTGGCAGCATCTGCGATCGCCTGAGCCGGCCGCGGGCTCTCCTGCAATTGCCGCAGACCGACTTCGAGCCGTGCGATGCGTGCGTTCAGCGTCCTCAGCCGGCTCCGCATGGCGAGGGCGAGAACGACGACGACTGCAAGTACGACGATCTCGAACATGCCCGCCCCCGAAGGAGGGCGATCCTATTCGCGAAACGAATGAGACGGAAGCGTCCGCCTACGTCCGGACGCCGAACCTGAGGCCCGGCGCGGGTCTCTCGCGGATGACGTCGCGCCGGAATCGAAACAGCGCGGCAGGACGGCCGCCGGTACGCTGCGTCGTCGCGCCGGTCGACTCCACCAGCGCGCTCGCTTCGACGAGGCGACGGAAATTCTGCTTGTGCAAATGACGTCCTGAAATCGCTTCCACGGTGCGCTGCAACTCGGTAAGCGTGAATTCCTCCGGCATCAGTTCGAAGACCAGCGGCCGGTATTTGAGCTTTCCGCGCAGCCGCGAAATCGCAGTTGCCAGAATGCGCCGGTGATCGAAGCGCATTGCAATGCCCGGCACGGGCGGAACGCCGTGGACGGAAACGCGGCCGTCGCGCCGCGCTTCAGTGACGAGCGCCGCGCTGTAGAGAAGTTCGTAGCGCTCCAGCACACGCTCCTCGTCCCACGTTCCTCCGTCGTCGCCGAACGCAAGGTGCATCCGTTCCGCGAGGCCCGGTCCGCTGCTGCGGGGAGGGCCGGGCGGCGGCGACTGCACGAAGCGGCGAAGTGCCGGGATGATTACGTCGTCGAGAATGGCGGGCCGGCCGTCGCGCCAGTCCTCCCAGGGAAAGAATTCGTACCAGTTGCGCCATTCCGCACCCGCGCGCTCCAGCGCCGCGTTCGCCTCCGGCGCGACGCGCGTCAGCGCAAGATAACCCACCGACACGACGTGGGGGCCGACATCGCCCGGCAGCGCATGACGGCCCCGGTCTCCGAACGTGTAGAGCTGCTCGACGTAGCCGAGGCGGAGTGCTGTCTGCTCCTCAACCCACGCCCGGAGGCCCATGTCGAGCGTGCGGTGCGCCAGGGGATCGAACGGCCCGAAGGGCAAGCCGAGCGAATCGCGGCCGCCCCCTTCCTTCTGCCGCACCGCTAGGATGAGCGGCGTATCGCCCTCGACCGCGACAATGGCAGCGTTGAGGCCGATCTCGATGGGCTTGCGCGATTGACCCGCCATGCGCCCTCACGTCACAGAGAGCGAGAACGGCAAGCTCTCTTCCGCGAGAACGCCGACACCGATCGATTCGATCGCTTCGACCATACGGCCCTTGCGGCCGAGAATCTCGTCGCCGATCCGCACCAGCAGCCTGTTTGGATAGGCACAGGCCGAAGCCTTGCGAAGCGCCCGCGCCACCTCGAACTCATCGCGATTCTCCGCAAGGGCGCAGACGGCGATGAACGCAGCGGCGGTCGAACGGCTGATGCCGGCGAAGCAATGGATCACCATCGGTTCCCGCCGGTCCCATTCGCGAACGAAATCGAGCAGGCGCTCCACATGCTCGGCCTGCGGCGGGATCAGTCCCTCGATGGGCTCGACGATGTCGTTGACCGCCAGGAACAGATGCCGTTCGGGGAGGATCGCGGCCGGCCGCTCCACCGGGGTCGCGGCATTGATGAGCGTCACCAGATGGCCAGCTCGGGTGCTGGTTACCGTTTGCGACACCAGCGACAGCGGGCAGACATGAATGCGCGACATATCGCTCAGTTCCGGCCGATTGCAGGGCCGCCCCTGGCGGCCATCTGCCTTGACAACGCGTTGAAGCGGGCGAGGAATCTGTGCTCCGCGGTTGCCGTCGGCCACGGCCTCAGCGGCAGGTCCGCAGCGCCGACGGCGGGCCGGCCGAACTCGCGCACCGCCTCGGCGGTGCGGAAGCCGGCGAGCTGCGTGGCCTCGTGAAACGCGGCGACGCGATCGGCGGATTTGATGAGCCGCGCAAGCTTCTCCGGAAGTACCGCCGGCAACCCGAAGCGCTGGTGGATTGCCGCAAGCAGGCGGGCCTCGACGGCCTTGTAGTCCTCCCCGATCACTGCCTTGAAGGGCGAAATCATATCGCCGATGACATACTCCGGCGCGTCGTGCAGCAAGACTGCGAGCCGTTCCGCCGGACCGAGGCCGGGCGCGATCTTCTGGCACACGGCATCGACGGTCAGCGCGTGCTGTGCGACCGAAAACGCATGGGGGCCGACGGTCTGCCCATTCCAGCGAGCGACCCGCGCCAGCCCGTGGGCGATGTCCTCGATCTCCACGTCGAGCGGTGACGGATCGAGGAGGTCCAGCCGGCGGCCGGACAACATGCGCTGCCAGGCACGGGCGGGTGCGCGGGTGGTCTTGGGCATGGAATCGCGGTCGGCGCCGAAGGTACGCCGGACCTTGGTCGTACGGACCGCGCGGGTCAATCCTCGCTTGCGCCTGCCGACCATTCGAATCGCGCCCAGTCAGGGATAGCCAGGGAGACAATCACGCCATCCGCGCGAAGCGGCGTTCCGGCGTCGAGGGCCTCCTTCACCCGGTCGACCCGCACCCGGGCAAGCCCGCTCGTACCGGAGACGGACGCCAGCTCGCCAAGCGCCCGTCCGTCCGCCGTAATCGGCGTGCCGGCCGCGGGGAGGGGGGTCGCGGCGCGTGCCACGACGATACGCCGCCGTGCCGTGCCGCGATGCTCCATGCGGGATACGACCTCCTGCCCCACATAGCAGCCCTTGCGTGTATCGATGCCGCCCAGCTGGTCCATGTCGGCGTCGTGCGGAAACGCCTGGCCGAAGGCGAAATCGACCCCCCCTTCCGGCACGCCAAGCGCGATCCGGTGTGCGTGATAGGCGCTCGCATCGACGGCGCGCCAGCCCGGAAGGTCAGGGGCAGGCCTTGCCGGTGCGATTACCCGAAAACCGAGCGCCGCCAGCCGCGGGTCGCGCACGAATGCGAATGGCCCGGTGGGCTTCTCGCCGGAACCCCAGGCCGCGATGACACAGTGCGTTGCCGAAAGGTCCTCGATCTCGACCCTGGCACGGAGGCGATAGAAGAGCAGACGCTTCGCTAGGTCGGCCGCTGCCGCGCGCGGGGTATCGAGCAGGAAACGCTCCCCTGTCCTGTAGACGATGAAGTCGAAGAGAATCTTTCCCTGCGGGGTCAGCAACGCGCCATACGCGGCGGTGTCGGCGGCAACGCGCTGAATGTCCGCTGTCACCAGATCCTGCAGGAACTTCGGGGCGTCGGGCCCGCCGACGCCGACGATCCCCCGTTCGTGCAAAATCGTGTAGGTGCCGCCGGACATGGCGATTGCCCCGGACTTGCATTGGGTAGCAGGGTTACGTAAGCGGGGCCCGACCGGCAGGCAAGGCCGGCAGTCGCAGGCAGCAAGCGTGGCCGAAACCTTCGATCTCGTCCTCCTTGGCGGAACGGTTGTCAACCAGGATGGCATCGGTCCGCGCGACATCGGCGTTCGCGGCGGGCGGATCGCGCACATCGGCAGCATCGGCCGGGGCCGCGCGGCGGAAGAGATCGATTGCAGCGGCCTGACGGTCCTGCCGGGCGTCGTCGACACGCAGGTCCATTTCCGCGAGCCGGGGCTCGAACACAAGGAGGACCTCGCGACCGGTTCCCTGGCTGCCGTCATGGGCGGCGTGACGGCGGTTTTCGAGATGCCCAACACCGATCCGCCGACGACCACGGCGGAGGCCCTTGCCGACAAGCTGCGGCGCGCGAGCGGCCGCATGCACTGCGACTTTGCGTTCTGGGTCGGCGGCACACGCGAGAACGTCGATCGGATTCCGGAGCTGGAACGTCTGCCGGGTGCCGCCGGCATAAAGGTCTTCATGGGCTCCTCCACCGGAAGCCTTCTGGTCGAGGATGACGCAACGCTCGCTGCGATACTCGGGCGGACGCGCCGCCGCGCCGCGTTCCACGCCGAGGACGAATATCGGCTCCGCGCGCGCAAGGATTTGCGCGTTGCCGGCGATCCTGCGTCGCATCCGGTCTGGCGCGACGCCGAAGCCGCGCGGCTTGCCACGGACCGGCTCGTGCGGATCGCCCGGGAGACCGGCGCGCGCATCCATGTGCTGCATGTTTCGACCGGCGAGGAGATGGCGTTCCTGGCCGCGCACAAGGACGTGGCAAGCGTCGAGGTGACGCCGCATCACCTCACGCTGAGCGCCGATGACTATCCCCGTCTTGGCACCCGCATGCAGATGAATCCGCCGGTTCGCGACGCGGCAAATCGCGAACGGTTATGGTGGGGCGTGGAGCAGGGAATCGCCGATATTCTCGGTTCCGACCATGCGCCCCATACGCTCGAGGAAAAGGCACACCCCTATCCGGAGTCCCCGTCGGGCATGACCGGTGTGCAGACGCTCGTGCCGGTTATGCTCGATTTCGTCAACGCCGGCAGGCTTTCGCTGGAGCGGTTTGTCGACATGACGTCCGCCGGACCGGCGCGCCTCTTCGGCATGGCCGGAAAGGGACGGATCGCCGCCGGGTACGATGCCGACCTTACCGTCGTCGACCTTCGGCGGCGCGAAACGATCCGCAACGAATGGATCGCCTCCCGCTCGCGCTGGACGCCCCATGACGGCAGGGCCGTTACCGGCTGGCCTGTCGGCACCGTCGTCCGGGGCATGCGGGTGATGTGGGAGGGTGACCTCGTCAGGGCCGCGTCCGGCGCGGCAGTGCGCTTCGGCGAAGCCCTGCCGCGGCGCTAGTTGCCGGATTCGAAATACTCCCAGGATCCGCTTGGCGAGATCCCGACCCGGAAGAAATTGTAGACGCCGGCCTCGGTGCTCATCATCTCGAAGTCGCCGAACGTTATGAGCTTGTAGAGCTCCACCGTCTGCTCGGGCGTCAGCGCATCGAGCGGATAGCGCGCGAAGTACGGCCAGATGTACATCTCGTGCGGGGTGCCGATATCGACATGTACATATCCGGCCTCGAGTACCTCGAGGAGGATGGCCAGTATCTCACGCCCTTCGGGATCGCCCGATTGTGCCCTGAGATACTCGACGGGGTCCGCGATCGGCTCGCTGATCTCCGGATCGTCGGGGTCCGATTGCAGCCGCGCCGCGAGCTGCGGATTGGCCTCGATGATCGGGCGCAGTTTCTCGATGTCGCCGGTGCGCGCAGCCTCCATGAGCTGTTCGCGCAGGCGCCGGACCGGCACCGGAAGCTTCGATATGTCGTATTCGACCGGCGGCAAGGCCTCCGAACCGGGATCGAGAACGGGGCGGGACCCCGTTTCCGGGATCGTCGATCCGGTGCGGCTGTCGATCGCCTCGATGGAAGCCAGTTGCGGCATCGCGGCGGCGGAGGTGGTGACCAGCGACGCGACCAAGGCCGCCGAAAGAAGCGCTCCGCCCAGGCAACGCATCGCCTGATCCCCGTACACCTCGCGGCGACCCTGCTGTGCCGCAGCCCGGCCTGACGCCGACCAGCCATCCTACTGCCAACCGCGGCGGGGAGCGATACGGTCGATGCAAAAAGATGCGCGGCCGTCGCGCGGATGTCAGTGGACCGGGCGGCTCACGGTGAACTCGCTCCGGCGAATCCGGTCGCCCAGGGAGCCCACGAGTTCGGCCACGGCTTCCTCGCCATAGGTCGCAATCAGATCGGAGAGTGCGGCAAAGAGCGCCGCATGCGCCAATATTTCCGAATCGATGCCTTCCGCTATCGCCTCGTCCCAGGCCGCCGTCAGATAAGCGAGCGCCGCACGCTTTTTTTCGGCGATGATGTGATCGTCGTGATGGTCTTCTGTTCTGCGGATTTTCATCGTCCGTCCCCGATTCGCGCTGCGTCCATCTTAAGGACGTATCACGTGAAGGGGCGAACGCGCACGCAATCATGAAGGGTGGGTTAACACGTATTTCGAAAAAGAGTTAACGCCGTCGAGGCGCCGTCACCGACCGTAGCGGGCGGTGATGTCGCGCGCAATCCGTACGCCCTCTCGCTGGTAGCGATCGACCGCTGCCACGGCCGCCGGTGTGCAGGTCCGATATACCGAGGCGAAGCTCGAATAGCCGAGGTTGAACCGGTCGGTAAGCCGGGCCCGTCGCCGTTCGCTGGGCTCTTCCGCGGCAATCAGCTCTTCCATCTGCTTCCGCCACATTTGATCGTCCTCGTCCGCCCCGCAAAGCGGACGGAGGTAATGAAGCGCCCCGAGAATTTCGGAAAGGCGCAGCAACTGGCTCTCATACGGCGGATCGGCGCCCTGGGCGGACGCCGGAAGGGGCACAACGACGGCGGTCGCCATCGTCAGGATCGCCACAAGGGCGCCGGCGCGACTGAATGGAACACAGGGCATCGACGACCAATGTCATGCCGATCGGCCTGAGGGCAAGCCGTGGATTTCGACGATGCGCCGCGTCTCGGGCGTGAGCGGCAGGGTGCCGAGATCCGCCGCCCGGAACCAGCCCGCCTCGTCTGCATCGTCGCCGGCGGCCACCGAGCCCGAAACATACTTTGCCTCGAACACCGCCAGCAAATAGCGATCGCCTATCCCGTTTTCCGGCGACGGGGCAATCTCCACCGTGTCGATCCTGCGTCCGATGGACGCAACGATGCCCGTTTCCTCGCGAAGTTCCCGCGCGGCGGCCCCGGACAGGCTCTCGCCGGGATGAACGTGCCCGCCTGGCAGGCTCCAGAGCCCCCGGTATCCGCCGCGCCCCCGACGCACGAGAAGGAGTGCGTCGTCCCGGATCAGAGCGATGCTGACGCCGTTGGGTGCGGTGTCCGGGGCGGAGGGGCGTGACGCGGCCATGGCAGGAAGGGTAGATGGTGTGCGCCCCGGCTGCCAGCCTTTCTCCTCGCTTGTCGGATGCACTAATGTCTTCCGACGGAAGGAGCGGTGCGATGTGCGGACGATTCCTGTTGAACGCGACCCCGGAGGAAGTGCGGATGCTGTTCGGCCTTCCCGAAGAGGTGCCGTTCCCGGCGCGATACAACATCGCGCCAACGCAGCCGGTCGGCGTTGTCAGGGCCAGCCCCGGCGGCAGACGCCAATTCTCCTTCATGCGATGGGGACTGGTGCCGTCGTGGGTAGCCGATCCATCGACCTGCACCCTTGTCATCAACGCGCGCGCCGAGAGCCTCGACGAGCGCCCCGCCTTTCGGGACGCTTTCCGCAGCCGCCGCTGCCTCGTGCCCGCATCGGGTTTCTATGAATGGGGCCCGGGGCGGTTCACCAAGCGTCAGCCGTATTGGATGCGCCCCCGCGCCGCCCGCCTCATAGCCTTCGCGGGACTCTACGAGACATGGACAGGGCCCGACGGAACGACGGTGGACTCGGTTTGCATCGTTACTGTACCGGCCAACGCCGAAACCCGCCCGATCCACGACCGCATGCCGGCTGTCATTGCTCTCGAGGACCACGACGAATGGCTTGCGCCCGGCGAGCTGACGGCCAAGCAGAAGGAGCGGCTGCTGAGGAGCCCGCCTGACGGTACATTCGAACCGGTCGCGGTCGATACCCGCATCAACGCGGTCTCCAACGAAGGTCCGGACCTCCTGGCGCCCCCGCAACCGCAGTTCGACCTCGGAGAGCCGCCGGGAAGAGTTCGGGCGGGCTCGTCGTAGGGAAAAAGCTGGGGCGTCGCGTGGTTGCATTTTCCCGACAGAGGAGATCGCGGCTGGCGCGGTGGAGCTGGCGGCTTGCCCTGGTTACCGTGCCGGTCCTGATTTTCGCTGCGCTCGCGCACCGCTTCGCACTGATCGACACGCCGCGGATGTACGTGACGATCGCTATCGGCTTCGGACTCGCCTTCGCTGCCGTCATAATATCGGCCGTCGCGCTGTATGGCATCTGGCAGGAGGGGCATTCCGGGTTTTCCTACGCGATCGCCGGAGCCGTTCTGGGCCTGCTCATACTTGCGATCCCCGCGGTCGGAGCCTGGCGCATCGTGACGCTGCCACGCCTGGCGGATATAACGACCGACACCGACGATCCCCCGGTGTTCGCGTTCGCCGGGCAGGATGGCGCGCGTCATCCTCCGCGACAGTCGGTCGGCGATGCCGCACTGCAGCGCGAGGCCTACCCGGACATTCTCTCGCATCGCTACCCGGTTGGCGTCGCGCGCGTGCTCGAGCAGGCACGCGCACTCGCAGCCGCATTTGACTGGCACGTACTCGACGAGGCTACGCCGGTAACGGCCGACGGCTCGGCCCGCCTCGAAGCGGTCGCGATGACGCTGTTATTTGCCGTGCGCGAGGACATCGTGATCCGCATCGAGCCCGACGGCGACGGCTCGCGCGTGGATATGCGTTCCGCCTCGCGCTACCTGAAGCACGATCTCGGCTCGAACGCGAAACGCGTCCGCACCTTCATGGCGGCGCTCGACCGCGCACTCGCCGGTGCGGTTGGCGAAGGTGAGGAGGAGTGACCGGAATTCGTGAAAAATGGTCGGAGTGGCAGGATTTGAACCTGCGACCCCCTCGTCCCGAACGAGGTGCGCTACCAGACTGCGCTACACTCCGACTTTGGCGGCGCGTTTATAGCTTCCGCATCCCACCGCCGCAAGGCGACGGCCCGCCGTTGCGGGTGCGCCGGTGAGCCTATATAGGGTGGCGCCGCCCGTTGTGCGGCCCGAGTTGGGGCGTGGCCAAGCGGTAAGGCAACGGGCTTTGGTCCCGTGATCCCAGGTTCGAATCCTGGCGCCCCAACCAGCAAGTCGTTGGTACCTCCCGGCCGCGCCCCATGAGGAAAGACCTTGTTATCGTTGCGGGCGGCGGCATTGGCGGGCTGGCGACAGCTCTGACGCTCCATCAGATCGGCGTGCCTTGTCTCGTATTTGAGGCGGCTCGTGAGATGCGGCCGCTCGGAGTCGGCATCAATCTTCAGCCCAATGCCGTGCGGGAACTCTACGATCTCGGCTTCACCGAGCGCGATCTGGACCGCGTCGGCCTTCCGGCGAAGGAGTGGGCGCTCGTCGGCCTCAATGGCAATGACATCTATTCCGAGCCGCGCGGACTGCTGGCTGGTTACCGGTGGCCCCAATATGCGGTTCACCGCGGTCTGTTCCACATGCTTCTGTACGAGAAGCTGGTGGAACGGATCGGAACCGATGCGGTGCGGCTCGGGAGCCGCGTGACCGGCTACCGCAGGAATCCGGGCGGCGGCGTCGCTGCACTGGTCGAGCATGCCGATGGCACAACCTCGGAAATTCACGGTGCGTTGCTGATTGGCGCCGACGGCATTCACTCCGCAGTCCGCGCTCAGATGCACTCCGATCAGCCGCCAATCCACTGGGGCGGAGCTGTGATGTGGCGCGGCACGACCTGGGCGAAACCGATACGCACCGGCGCGTCCTTCGTAGGCCTGGGCACGCATCGCCACAGGATTGTCTTCTACCCCATCTCTCATCCCGATCCCCGAACCGGCCTTTCGATGATCAACTGGATCGCGGAGGTTACGATGGATAACGCCGAGGGGTGGAAGCACGACGGCTGGTTCCGTCAGGTGAGCATCGACGATTTCGTGCATCGTTTCGACGACTGGATCTGGGACTGGCTTGATGTTCCTGCCCTGATCCGAAACGCCGACGGCGCATTTGAGAATCCGATGATCGATCGCGATCCGGTGCCGACTTGGCAGGATGGACCCGTCGCGCTGCTCGGCGATGCAGCGCACGCCATGTATCCGACCGGCTCGAACGGCGGCAGCCAGGCAATTGTCGATGCCCGCATTCTTGGCGCCGCAATGGTGGAGCACGGGGTCACCGAAGCGGCTTTGACCGCCTACGATTCCAGACTGTGCGGTCCCGTCTCGGATCTCATTCTCCGCAATCGTGGCGCCGGGCCATTCGGGCTGCTCAACATTGTCGACGAACGCTGCGGTGGCACATTCGACAACATCGATGACATCATACCGCCCGAAGAGCGCGCGGCGTTCATGGCGGGCTATCGCGCCGCCGCCGGCTTCGCGATTGAGGAGCTCAACAATGCGCCGCCGACGATACCGGACGGCGCCCGTGCCCGCGGCTGTTGATGCCGAAGGAACGCGAGGGTTAATCGACGTCCTTTGCATCAGGATGCGGGAAACCACGCCAAAAGGTCCCGTCCGCCCAATGGCAAGGGCTACTTGACTGGATGACGGGAAATGCCGCTTGTTTGCAGCCGGTAGATCGCCTTTGGATGCGATTTGGAGGGTCTTTTGACCGCACAACCGAATCTGCGCCAGCTCCAGATCATCGAGATTGCCCGGGCATCGGGCAGGGTGACTGTTGAAGATCTCGCTGCGCGTTTCGACGTCACCCCGCAGACGATTCGGAAGGACCTGAATGAACTCTGCGATCAGCGGCTGCTGTCCCGCATTCATGGCGGAGCGGTAATCGCGTCTGGCGTCGAGAATGTCGGATACGAAGCGCGCCGGTTCATCGCCCAGGAAGAGAAGCGCGCCATAGGAGCCGCCGCCGCGGCCATCATTCCCAACAACAGCTCCCTCTTCATCAACATCGGCACAACGACGGAAGAAGTCGCCCGTGCCCTCATCAACCATGAAGGGCTGCTTGTCATCACCAACAACATCAATGTCGCAAATATTCTCTACCGGCATCCACGGATTGAGGTGATTATTGCCGGCGGACCGGTCCGTCGGGTTGACGGCGGAATCATAGGCGGGGCGGCGGTCGACTTCATCCGGCAGTTCAAGGTGGACAACGCCGTGATCGGAACATCCGCCATCGACGAGGAAGGGGCGCTTCTCGATTTCGACTACCGTGAGGTTCGCGTCAGCCAAGCGATCATGAGCAATGCACGGCAGGTGATCCTCGTCTCCGATCGGTTGAAGTTCGAGCGCTCGGCGCCCGTTCGGATCGGACATATCTCCCAGGTCAACGTTTTCGTTACCGATCAACTCACTTCGGCGCCCGTTGCCGAGATTTGCCGGGAACAGGGCGTGCGCGTCATCGAAGCCCAACCGCGCGCAGGCGACGCCTCATAGCGCGATCGCCTTTCGCTTCTCCGATCACGGAACTCAGTGGCTAACCGCTTGAAATTGCGGGCAATTGCACGCGATTTGCGAAATAATGCATTCCATTCTTAGTTTCGGTTAAATGAATTGAATTTCGCAAAAAGTTCGCATATGGTGGAAAAAGAAAGCAAGACGAATAAAACCCGGTGTATCGCCGGGGCATCCTGTGGGGGAGGAATGTTGGAGTCTCTCGTCGATCTCGCTGTGATCGGCGGAGGTATCAACGGCTGCGGAATAGCAAGGGATGCCGCTGGCCGGGGCCTCTCCGTGTTCCTTTGCGAGCAAGGGGATCTCGCAAACGGAACATCCTCTGCCTCGACCAAGCTGATCCACGGCGGGCTGCGCTACCTCGAGTTCTTCGAGTTCCGGCTGGTTCGTGAAGCGCTGGCGGAGCGAGAGGTACTGCTGCGCTCCGCACCCCACATCATTTGGCCTCTGAGGTTTATCCTCCCTCACCACAGGGGTCTGAGGCCGTGGCCGGTTATCCGGCTCGGCCTCTTCTTCTACGACCACCTGGGCGGCCGCCAACTGCTGCCCCCGACACGCAGCGTCGATCTTGTCCGCGACGAGGCCGGCCGGGACCTAAAGGCCACCTATAGGCGCGCCTTCGAGTATTCCGACTGTTGGGTGGAAGATGCCCGCCTGGTCGTACTCAACGCGCGCGACGCCGCCGATCGCGGCGCCACGATCAGGACACGCACCAAATGCATCTCGGCCACGCGCGAGGGCAACGTCTGGCGCCTGACTCTTGAGGATCAGAACAATCGCAATCGGTTCGATATTGCGGCTCGTGCTTTGGTCAATGCGAGCGGTCCCTGGCTGTCCAGGGTCATCACGGAGTTGACGGGACGCACAATCTCAACGCCGGTTCGCCTCGTCAAAGGCAGCCATATCGTGGTGGACCGCCTCTTCGACCACGACCGCGCCTATATTTTCCAGAATGCCGATGGGCGCGTTTGTTTCGCCATTCCTTTCGAGCGTGATTTCACCCTTATCGGTACGACCGACGAGGATTATGAAGGCGATCCCGCGGCGGCAACGATAAACGCCGCCGAGATCGATTACCTTCTTGAGTCCGTCAGCGCCTATTTTGAACGACCCGCCACCCGCGACCGCATTCGTTGGTCCTATGCGGGGGTCCGACCGCTCTACGACGATGGCGCTACCAAGGCTCATGAAGCAACCCGCGACTACGTTCTCAATCTCGATGTCGGGGACGACCGGGCGCCGCTCCTGTCGGTAATCGGCGGAAAGATAACCACCTACCGCAGGCTTGCCGAACAGGCGCTCATGCGTCTCACCGATGTTTTTCCTCACATGCGTCCGCCATGGACACGGGAAGCAGTCCTTCCCGGTGGCGACGTTCCCTTCAATGCGTTCGGACAGTGGGCGAAGGAGATTGCGGAACACCGCTACCCTTTCCTCGATTCCGCCTTGGTGGCCCGGCTCTGCCGCGCATATGGCTCGCGAATCAGCGCAGTCTTGGACGGCGTCCACAGCCCGCAGGACCTCGGGCGCGAATTCGGATCGGGCCTGAGCGAGCGCGAGGTCGAATATCTCACCTCGCAGGAATGGGCATCGAGCGCCGACGACATTCTCTGGCGGCGCACCAAGCTCGGCCTCCGCTTCAGCAAGGAACAACGCTCCGCGCTCGAGGAGCATCTCGCGGGCGCCCGCCTCGCTCCGCTGCGCACTGCCGCGGGAGGCGAGCCATGAGACATCGATCCGGTCCTTCGCTCCCGGGCTTTCCTTCGCCCGGGACAGGAGTGGGAGGTGACGGACGGGGAATGTGCGCACCGTCCGGCACGAGGCCAACGAAAACGCGCACGCACGCTAGGAGGAAACGATGAGATCTTTCCGATACTCCGCATCGGCAGCCATGCTGCTGATCGGACTCGGAGTCACCTCCGCCCACGCAGACATGGCCGCTGCTGAGCGATGGGTTGACTCCGAGTTCCAGCCCTCGGTGCTGAGCCGCGAGGAGCAGCTCGCGGAAATGCAGTGGTTCATCGACGCGGCGAAGCCGTTCGCCGGAATGGAAATCAACGTGCTGTCGGAGACGATTCCGACGCACACATACGAATCCGAGGTGCTGACCAAGGCGTTCCAGGAGATCACCGGCATCAAGGTGAATCACCAGCTGCTCGGTGAGGGCGAGGTGGTGCAGGCGGTTCAGACGCAGATGCAGACGAATCGTAATCTCTACGACGCCTACATCAACGACTCCGATCTGATCGGCACTCACTCGCGCCTGCAAAGCGCGGTGAACCTGACCGATTGGATGGCGGGTGAGGGCAAGGACGTCACCAATCCGATGCTGGACGTCGACGACTTCATCGGCAAGTCGTTCACCACCGGTCCGGACGGCAAGCTGTGGCAGCTTCCGGACCAGCAGTTCGCGAACCTTTACTGGTTCCGGAAGGACTGGTTCGACAGGCCCGATCTCAAGGAGAGGTTCAAGGCCAAGTACGGCTACGAGCTTGGCGTCCCGGTGAACTGGTCGGCCTACGAGGACATCGCCGACTTCTTCACCAACGACGTCAAGGAGATCGATGGTGTCCGGGTCTATGGCCACATGGACTATGGCAAGCGTGCGCCGGACCTCGGCTGGCGTATGACCGACGCGTGGCTGTCGATGGCCGGATCGACCTCGCCCGGGCTGCCCAACGGTCGCCCGATCGATGAGTGGGGCATTCGCATGGAGGAAGGCTCCTGCAACCCCGCCGGTTCGTCGGTCTCCCGCGGCGGCGGCGCCAACGCGCCGGCTTCGGTCTACGCAATCGCCAAGTGGGACGAGTGGCTCCGCAAATACGCGCCTCCCGGTGCGGCCGACCTCGACTTCTATCAGTCGCTGCCGGCGCTTGCGCAGGGCAACGTCGCCCAGCAGATCTTCTGGTACACCGCCTTCACCGCCAACATGGTCGCGCCCAGGGATCAGGGGAACAACACGGTTGACGAGAAGGGCAACCCGCTCTGGCGGATGGCTCCGTCGCCGCACGGTCCCTACTGGAAAGAGGGCATGAAGCTTGGCTACCAGGACGCCGGTTCGTGGACGATCTTCAAATCCACCCCGGTCGATCGCCGCAAGGCCGCCTGGCTCTATGCGCAGTTCGTCGTGTCGAAGACGGTGGACGTCAAGAAGAGCCACGTCGGTCTGACGGTCATCCGCGACAGCACCATCCGGCATCAGTCGTTCACGGATCGTGCCCCGAAGCTCGGTGGACTGGTCGAGTTCTATCGCTCGCCCGACCGCGTCAACTGGACGCCGACGGGCATCAACGTGCCGGACTATCCGCGTCTCGCTCAGATCTGGTGGCAGCAGATCGGCGACGTCAATTCCGGTGCGTTCACGCCTCAGCAGGCGATGGACCGTCTCGCAGCCGAGATGGATCAGACCATGGCCCGCATGCAGGCGGTCGACGAAGCGAGCAACGTGTACGGCGGCTGCGGCCCGCGCCTCAATCCGGAGGTCGATCCCTCCGAATGGCTCGGCAAGCCGAACGGACCGGCAGCGAAGCTCGCGAACGAGAAGGAACCCGGTCAGACCATCGCCTACGATGAACTCGTCAAGCGCTGGAGCCGGTAGGGCTCACCTTCCACGGCAAGCTTTTCCGGGGCGCGTTTCCACGCGCCCCGGAATTGACCTTAGAATGGTCGCACCGCCTATCCTCCACAGGGAGACGGCCGCGGTAATGACACTGGAACTGAGACGGGTGACGAAGCGCGTGGGTGCCGAAATGCACATCCACGAGACGAACCTTGTTCTCGAAGAGGGGTCGTTCAACATCCTTCTCGGGCCGACGCTGGCCGGCAAGACGTCGCTGATGCAGCTCATGGCGGGATTGGAGCATCCGGCATCCGGCGAAATCTGGTTCCGCGGGAAAAATGTCACCGGCGTCGCCGTTCAGAAACGGAACGTCGCCATGGTCTATCAGCAGTTCATCAACTACCCGAACATGTCGGTCTACGAGAACATTGCGTCGCCGCTGCGCGTCGCTGGCATGGAACGGGGCGAGATCGATCGCCGGGTCCGCAAGACTGCGGCGCTTCTGCGGCTCGAGGGAATGCTGGAGAGGCGACCTGGCGAGCTTTCCGGCGGTCAGCAGCAGCGCACGGCCATTGCGCGTGCCCTTGCGAAGGAAGCCGACCTGATCCTGCTGGATGAGCCGCTGGCCAACCTCGATTACAAACTGCGGGAGGAGTTGCGCGACGAGTTTCCCAGGCTCTTCGCCGGACGAAAGTGCATCGTCGTGTATGCAACGACCGAACCGACCGAGGCGCTTCTGTTCGGCGGCAACACCGCCACGATGCACGAAGGCCGGATTACCCAATTCGGACCCACGAGCGAGATCTATCGCCGGCCGGCGGACCTGACAACGGCACGGGTATTCTCCGACCCTCCAATCAATACCGCCCCTGTCGTCAAACGCGGCGACACCGTGTTTATCGGCGACGGGATTGCCCTGCCGGCCGGGCGTCTCGCCGCTGTAAGCGACGGCGCCTACACGATCGGAATTCGTCCCCATCACATCACGCCGGTGCCGAAGGGCAACGGAGCCGGCGTGATCGAGGGACGTGTGCTTGTTGCCGAGCTGAGCGGGTCCGAAAGCGTGATCCATTTCGAGCTCGGCGGGGACACATGGGTATCCCAGTCGCACGGGATTCATCCGTTCGAGGTTGGCTCGGTGGCGCGGCTCTACGTCGATGTCGATCGAGGTTTCTTCTTCGACAGCGGGGGCCGTCTCGCGGCCGGAGGCGAGTGATGGCCGCGATCTCCATCGACAATCTCCGCCACAGCTATGTCGTATCGCCGCGGCAGGACGCCGACTGGGCTGTGAAACGCATGTCGCTGACCCTCGAGGACGGCGGGGCCTATGCGCTGCTGGGACCCTCCGGCTGTGGCAAGACGACCCTCCTCAATCTCATCTCGGGCCTGCTGCGGCCGACGGAAGGCCGGATTTTCTTCGATGGACGCGACGTCACGGATGCCTCGCCCGAGGAACGCAACATCGCGCAGGTGTTCCAGTTTCCCGTCATCTACGACGCGATGACCGTCTACGACAATCTCGCTTTTCCGCTTCGCAACCGCCAGATCGCCGCGGCCGATGTCGACCGCAGGGTGCGCGAGATCGCATCCATGCTCGAACTTGACGATATGCTTGGACGCCGCGCGTCGGGCCTGACCGCGGATGGCAAGCAGAAGATCTCGCTCGGCCGCGGTCTCGTGCGCTCCGATGTGAACGTCATCATGTTTGACGAACCGCTCACGGTTATCGATCCGCATCTCAAATGGGTATTGCGGTCGAAGCTGAAGGAGCTGCATTTCCGCATTCGCCGTACAATGGTCTACGTCACGCACGACCAGACCGAGGCCCTGACTTTCGCCGATCGGGTCGTGGTGATGAAGGACGGCGAAATCGTACAGATCGGGACGCCCGTGGAGCTGTTCGAACGCCCCCGCCACACATTCGTCGGTCATTTCATAGGCTCCCCCGGTATGAATGTGCTGCCCTGCGAAGTGCGGGGTGGCAAGGCGATCTTCGCGGGAGAGGTAGTCGAGACGGCGAACGCGTCCGCATGGCGCGGCAACGGAAAGATGCTCGAGCTCGGCGTCAGGCCCGAGTTCATTACCTTCGGCGCCAGCGGTATCGGCGTGGATGTCGTGAAGGTCGTCGATGTCGGCCGCTATCGGGTTGTCGAAACCGCGCGGAAGGACGCGCGCATCAAGGTTCTGGTGCCCGAGGGACTGCCGATCCCCGAGGGAAGGGCATTCCTGCAATTCGATCCCGCCCATTCGCGGATTTACGAAGACGGCTGGATGGTGAGCTGAGGCTGCCATGCGCAAGACGGTCAATCAGAAGGCCTGGCTCCTCGTGGCTCCCGTCGTCGGGTTGGTTGCATTCAACGCGCTGATACCGCTGATGACGGTCGTCAACTTCTCTGTTCAGGAGACGTTCGGCGACAATGTCTTCTTCTGGGCTGGCCTGCGCTGGTTCGAGGAAGTGGTGAACTCGCCGCGGTTTCACGCCGCGCTGCTGCGGCAGGCGATCTTCACCGCGGTCGTGCTTCTGATCGAGGTCCCGCTTGGCCTGCTGATCGCGCTTGCCATGCCGCGGCGTGGAATCTGGGTATCCGTCTGTCTCGTTCTCATGGCATTGCCGCTGCTCATTCCGTGGAACGTCGTGGGCGCGATGTGGAACATCTTCGCGCTGCCGGACATCGGTTTCCTCGGGCGGCTGATCAACGGAATCGGCATCGAGTACAACTACACACGCAATCCGGCTGCAGCGTGGTTCACCATCGTCCTGATGGATGTGTGGCACTGGACCTCGCTGGTCGTGCTTCTCTGCTATGCCGGGCTCGTGTCGATACCAGACGCCTATTATCAGGCGGCCAAGGTCGACGGCGCGCGCCCCTGGGCGGTCTTCCGCTACATCCAGCTGCCGAAGCTGAAGCATGTGCTCACGATCGCGATTCTGCTCCGGTTCATGGACAGTTTCATGATTTACACGGAAGTCGTGGTGCTGACGGGCGGCGGGCCCGGCAACGCGACCACTTTCCTGTCCATCGACCTCGTGAAGATCGCACTTGGGCAGTTCGACCTGGGACCGGCCGCGGCAATGTCGCTGATCTATTTCCTGATCATCCTGCTGTTCAGCTGGCTTTTCTACACGCTGATGATGCGCAACGAGGCGAAGTGACCGATGACGACGATCAGCACGACGCAACCGGCTGAAATCGCGGTTTCGCAAGGCGTCCGCATCCGGGGCGGCGTGCGCTTCCGCTATCTCATCCCCGCCATCTACATCGTATTCCTGATGCTGCCGATCTACTGGCTGCTCAACATGTCGTTCAAGACCACGAACGAGATATTGGGCGGCTTCACGCTATGGCCGCAAAACTTCACGTTGGCGAACTACGAGAAGATATTCACCGATCCCACCTGGTACGGCGGCTACATCAACTCGCTGAAATATGTGGTGATGAACACTGTGCTCTCGGTCGCCGTAGCGTTGCCCGCAGCCTATGCCTTCTCGCGCTATCGTTTTCTCGGCGACAAGCATCTGTTCTTCTGGCTGCTCACGAACCGGATGGCGCCGCCTGCGGTATTCGCGCTGCCCTTTTTGCAACTCTATTCCGCGGTTGAGCTTTTCGACACCCCCTACGCGGTGGCATTGGCCCACACTCTTTTCAACATTCCACTTGCGGTCTGGATCCTCGAGGGATTCATGTCGGGAGTGCCGAAGGAGCTGGACGAGACCGCCTATGTCGACGGATACCCGTTCTGGCGCTTCTTCATCCGCATTTTCATGCCCACGATCGCGGCCGGCATCGGGGTCGCCTGTTTCTTCTGCTTCATGTTCTCGTGGGTCGAACTGCTTCTCGCCAAGACACTTACGTCCGTCGCTGCGAAACCGATTGCCGCGACCATGACACGTACGGCGAGCACCTCCGGCTACGAACTGGGACTTCTGGCGGCGGCGGGCGCCCTGACCATCGTGCCCGGCGCGGTAGTGATCTATTTCGTGCGCAACTACATCGCCAAGGGCTTTGCCCTCGGCCGCGTGTAGGGGACACTCCGATGGAAGGCACGGACATCATCTCGTGGATGGCATGGACGTGGCCCACAGCCGCGTTCTTCGCCTTTATCCTGCTCTGCCTGATCGGCATGACGGTCTGGGAGATCTATTCGCCCGGCGGGGCCCCGCGCCGCGGCATCCTGGGGCTGCAGACAACGCGCGGCGACCGGCTTTTCATCTCGCTCCTCGGCAGCGCATTCATCTTTCTCGCCTGGCTGGGGCTCGGCGACGGGCCCTTATGGATTCCGCTGATTATCGCGATCCTCTACGCTCTCGCGGTCTTTCGGTGGGTTTGAGCGGATGCGTAACCACGTCCTCGCCATCGACCAGGGCACGACTTCGACCCGGGCGGTCGTTTTCGACCGGCGTCTCAGGCTGGTTGCGACCGCGCAACGCGAACTTCGACAGTACTATCCCCGCCCGGGCTGGGTGGAGCACGATCCGGAGGAGATCGTTCGCAGCGCAATTGCCACCTGCCGGGCGGCAATCCGCAAGGCGGATCTGAAAGCATCCGACATCGCGGCGATCGGCATCACCAATCAACGCGAAACGACCCTCGTCTGGAACCGCAAGACCGGCAAGCCGATCCATCGCGCAATCGTCTGGCAGGACCGGCGGACGGCATCGGCCTGCGAGGCGCTCAGGAAGGCCGGTCACGAGCCTGCAGTGACGGAAGCGACCGGCCTTCTGCTCGATCCCTATTTCTCGGGGACCAAGCTCGCCTGGCTTCTGGAGACGGTGAAGGGCGCGCGCGAAAGGGCCGCACGTGGCGACCTCTGCTTCGGCACGGTCGATTCGTTCCTGATCTGGCGGCTGACCGGCGGGAAGGTCCACGCGACGGACGCAACCAACGTATCCCGCACGCTTCTCTACAACATCGGGCGCAATGCCTGGGACCCCGATCTTCTGCGCATTCTCGATGTGCCTGATGCAGTGCTGCCGGAGGTGAAGGATTGTGCCGCCGATTTCGGCATCGTCGAGAAGAAGGTGCTGGGCGCGGAAATCCCGATACTTGGCGTCGCCGGCGATCAGCAGGCCGCCACCGTCGGGCAGGCTTGCTTCGAGCCCGGGATGCTGAAATTGACCTATGGTACAGGCTGCTTCGCCCTGTTGAATACCGGCAATCGGCCGGTACGTTCGCGGAACCGCCTGCTCACCACCATCGCCTATCGCCTCGACGGCAAGACCGCCTATGCGCTCGAGGGTTCCATCTTTGTCGCCGGTGCCGCAGTGCAATGGCTCCGCGACGGGCTGAAGCTCATCCGCCGCTCGGCAGAGTCCGGATTGCTCGCGAAACGGTCCGATCCCGACCAGCCTGTCTATCTGGTGCCGGCCTTTGTCGGTCTCGGTGCGCCGCACTGGGACGCGAACGCGCGCGGCGCGATCTTCGGCATCACCCGCGGCACGACGGGCGCCGAGCTCGCCCGCGCTGCGCTCGAATCCGTTTGCTACCAGACCGCTGACCTGCTCGAGGCCATGCGCCGCGACTGGGCGCAGGACAGCGCTTCGCGCGTCGTGCGCGTGGACGGCGGCATGGTCGCTTCCGACTGGACCATGCAGTTTCTCGCCGACATCCTGAACGCGCCGGTCGATCGGCCGACTGTTCTGGAAACGACGGCGCTCGGCGCGGCCTATCTCGCGGGATTGAGAGCGGACCTCTACCCGCCGCCCGCAAAATTCGCGGAAAGCTGGCGCCTGCAACGCCGCTTCGTTCCGAAGATGACTGAAGCCGAGCGGGCGAAACGTTACGCCGGTTGGCAGGACGCGGTGTCACGGACCCTGAGCCGGCGGTGAGGGCAATGGCTCGGTCTATCCGGGCCTGGGCCGCCGGCGCAGATACACGAACCAGTATACCGCGCCGACCATCAGGCTGCCGCCGACCAGATTGCCTGCCGTCGACACCGCGATGTTGTGAAGCGCCCCTGCAACGGTAAGGCCTGCATATGCGGACGGCAACTCGCCGATCTCGGCCCAGAACCCAGGCCCGGCCCAGGCTTTGATCGCCAGCCCATAGGGAAGGAAATAGAGATTGGCGATCGAGTGCTCGAAACCGGCGGCGACGAAAGCGGCGATCGGGGGAACGATGACGATCACCTTGTCCGTCGCGCTTCGGCCGCCGAAGGACATCCAGACCGCCAGACAGACGAGCACGTTGCACAGCACGGCGAGGAAGAAGAGCTGAACCGTCGGCAGGGCCGCCTTCGCCGATGCGATGGAGAGCGCTGTCTTACCCACAGCGCCGCCGCCGAAGCCGTATTGCCCGGCGAGAAAGACGAGCGCTGCGGTGCCGATCGCGCCGACGATGTTGCCGAGATAGACCAGCAGCCACGCCCGCAACAGCGCTGCAATCGAGATGCGCCGGCTGGCGCATGCCACGATCATGAGGGAATCGCCGGTGAACAATTCCGCCCCGCCGACGATCACAAGGATGAGGCCGAGTGAAAAGACCACGCCGGCGAGGAGCCGGCCGACCCCCCAGGGAAGGTCGCCGGCGCCGGTCAGGACCACAGTCATGAAAATCGCGCCGAACGCGATGAATGCACCCGCAAGAATGCCGAGCACAATGAGCGCAATTTCGTCGCGTGCCGCCTTCGCGGCACCGGCGGCCTCGCACGCAAGGGCCATCTCGGGTGGCAGCAAGGCGTCGATCCTGCCCGTGTCGATAGGCCTCTCGGACATCGCGTACCTCGGGAATCATGACAGACGGCAGCCAGACGCCGCATCCATCGCTTTGACTCTCACGCTGGCCCCGACGCCGCAAGACCACCCGGCCGGGTCAGCCGGCGAGCCCGATCGGCTCCCGCTCAGGCGGCAACGAGCGCCAGCGCCCGGATCGGGCTGCCGGAACCGTTCTCGATCTTGAGCGGCGCGGTGATGATGATCGCGCCGGTCGGCGGGAGCTGATCAAGATTCGTCAGGCTCGCCAGACCGAATTTCTTCGCTCCATGCATCAGATGATGAGCGGGGAAGGCAGGCTCGAACGCGAACGCCTGGCCGGCATCCGTGCCGACCGCCTCGACGCCCCAGCCGTTGACGTCGCGCTGCTCCACGAGAAACTTCACGCACGCCGCGCTCGGGCCGGGCACGTGCGGGCCATCTTCCTTCATGTTGAGGAAGCTTGCAGGTTCGGTGCGCTTCGACCAGTCGGTCCGCATGAGGACCCACGCGCCGTCAGGAATTCGACCGTATCTGCTTTCCCAGGCCTGGATATGGGAAGGCTCGCAAAGGAACTTCTCGTTCGCTGCGGCTTCCTTCGAAAAGTCGAGAACGACGGCGGGCGCGACAAAGCGGGACACAGGAATGGTGTCCGTGGCGCCGTCCTTGAAGTCCTTGCCCGTGATCCAGTGAATGGGTGCGTCGAAATGCGTGCCGGTATGCTCGCCGAGCCTGAGGTTGTTCCAGTACCACGCAGGTCCGCGGTCGTCGTACTTCGAGATCACGGAAATTGAGAACGGATCGGACGGCGCAAGCGGCGGTGGCAGCTGAATGACGGGTGTGGAGGGGCGCAAGGTTTGCGTCAGGTCGATCACGCGTACCTTGCCGCTGGCAAGAGCGGCCGCGAATTGCACCAGAATGTCGTTGGACATCGTCCCCCTCCTCGTCCTCGGTTCCCGGCTCACCGGCAAAGCGTGACGGCGACGGGGCCCGTAATTCTGTCAGAGGCCGGTGAAACTTCAAGCTTCAACCGTTTCCGCGCGCCCCCGCGCGAGGGTCCACGGGTTTGTCTTTGACAGGGAAGCCCGGCCGGTCCATTCTTTTAAGTGTAAAGTATCCGGTTGGCGAGGGATGAGCCGCCCTGCCGGAAAAGCATTGGTTTGGGGAACCGGGGATGCCTGCGCGCGGTCGTGACGTCGCCGCGCCAGCCCGGCTGTTGGGAGGTGGGTTGATGGCGTCCCGCTGGACGGAATGCGGCGGCAATCGGGCATACGTCGCGATCCCTGCCAAAGGCTCAGGGCCGGGCGTAATGATTTTCGTCGGCGAACGCGGCGTGGCTTCAACGGCCGCACTCGCCGATCTTTATGCCCAGGAAGGGTATGTCGCGCTCGCCACAGACGCCCGGGCGCCGGACGCGGTGGCAACCCTCAGTTCACTCCCTGAACTGGCCGGCGACCTTGGGGCGGTCGGCTTCGGTACCGGCGGCAACGCGGCGCTTGAAGCCGCCATCGGGGGCAAGGTCGCCTGCGCCGTTGCCTATTACGCACCCGATGCTGCGGCGTTGATCGGAAAGGCGGGCAAGAACGGCGTTCCGGTGACGTTCCATCTACCCGATGCCGACAACGGCCTCTTCGACCTGCTCCGCCCGCGTTTTCCGGAAATCGAGGTCTTTCTGTATCGCGGGGCCAGACCAGGTTTCGCCGAGGCAGGCAAGAGCTACGACAAATCGTCGGATAACCTTGCCTACACTCGCACGCTGGAGCTTCTGCGGAGGACGCTCGGCCCGCGCTACGATCTCGACAAGATCTGGGATCGGCACACGGAACTGGAGTTCGCCGCGCGTGCCGCGGAAGAGACCATGACCACCATGGTCCCGGAGCCCTACGTCAACCACGTCCCGGTAATGACAGGCGGCACCGGCTACGCCGAAACGCTGCGCTTTTACAAGCATCACTTTATTCCGACCGCCCCGAAGGATTCGGCGTTGATCCCGATCAGCCGTACGATCGGCGCCGATCGCGTCGTCGACGAAATGTTGTTTTGCTTCACGCACGATGTCGAGATCGACTGGATGCTCCCCGGCATCAAGCCGACCGGCAGATACGTGCAGATTCCGCTCGTTGCGATCGTCCGCTTCCGCGGCGACAGGATCCACAGCGAGCACATCTACTGGGATCAGGCGTCCGTCCTGGTCCAGATCGGCCTGCTCGACCCGGCACTCTACCCGACCGCCGGCGTTGAAACAGCGAAGAAGGCGTTCGACGAGCACCAGCCGTCGAACACGCTCATGCGACGTTGGAAGGAAAGTGAAGGAAAAATGGCCGCCGAGTAGCGGCCGGTACAATCAAGGACGCTCCGGCGCCCGGCCAAGGCACGGAAACGCGATCCATAAACAGGAGGAAACAGATGAATCCCGCTCGTTTCTCACGCCGCTCCGTGCTCGGCCTCATGGGCGGCGCGGCGGCATTGCCGCTGCTGCGCACGCCATTCGTCGGCAGCGCGCTTGCGCAGGCCAGCACGCTCACCATCGCCTACAATGTGAATCTGCCGACCTTCGACGGAACGGTAGGCGCGTCGGCCGTGAACCCGACGATCCAGTCCTTCTATCAGGCGATCTTCGATCCCTACATCGCCCAGAACGCCGACCTGTCGTTCAAGCCGGGACTGCTCACCAAATGGGGCTGGAATGAGGACCGCACCAAGGTCGAGATGGAGGTCCGCGAAGGCGCCACCTGGCACAATGGCGACCCCGTTACCGCCGAGGACATCGTCTGGTCGCTGGAGCGCGCCGGCAAGCCGGAGACCGGAAACCCGATCCAGTTCGTGTGGTCGAAGTGCGGGAACTACAGGATCGACGGCAACCGGATCACCGGCGACGTACTCGAGTTCGAGCCCACCTTTTTCAAGTGGATGGCATTCCTCACCGGTTACGTTCTTCCGAAGAAATACTACGAAAGCGTCGGCGCTGCGGGCTTCGAGGCGAAGCCGGTCGGCTCCGGGCCTTACATGGTCGACGAGTTCCAGCAGGACGCGTTCCTCCGCCTCAAGGCCAATCCGAACTACTGGGGCGGCAAGCCGGCGTTCGAAACCGTCGTCTTCAAGTTCATCCCCGACCCGACCAGCCGCGTCGCGGAGGTCGAGTCCGGCTCGTCCGACATCGCGCTTGAAATGTCGTATGAGGAGTTCGACCGCCTGAAGGCGAAGGGCTTCACTGGCTACGCCACACCGATCTCGGACATCGCGATGATCTTCATCAACGATGTCGGCCCGATGCTCGACAAGAATGTTCGTTTGGCGGCCAACTATTCGATCGACAAGAAGGCGATCGTCGATCGGCTTCTGCGCGGCTACGGCGTTCCGATCGACACGCTGGAAGCGCCCGGCTATGCAGCCTACGATCCGTCGATCAAGATTCCGTACGATCCGGAACTCGCGAAGAAGCTCCTCGCCGATTCTGGCTATTCGCCGGAGAACCCTGTGAGGTTCACAATCCAGACGACACGCGGCTTCAAGCCGAAGGACTATGAGATGATCCAGGCGATCGTCGGCATGTGGCGAAATGTCGGCATCGACGCGACCATCGAGGTCTACGAGATCGCCAAGCACTACGAACTGCGGGCCGCCGACACGCTGGCGCCGGCAGCCTTCTACAACTGGGGCAATTCGATCGGTGATCCGTCGACCTCGACCGGCTTCGCCATGTTCGGACCGTCACCCCACTCGGTCTGGGACGGCAAGGAGGTGTTCGACCTGATTGCGCCGCTATGGGGCGAGAAGGACGAGGAGAAGCGCATCGCCGGATACCGCAAGGCAGCGAAATTCATCGCCGAAGAGGGCGCGGTGATCCCGCTCCTCCAGTATGTCCAGCCGATCGTCGCCCGGCCCGGCATCTCGCTGGTTCCGCAGGCAAGCGGTATGCTCCTGCCCCAGACGGTGAAACCGGTCTGAGTATCAACGGGGGGACGAATGGGGAAAGGCGCAATTCTACGCCGGTTCCTCCTCGTCCCCCCGACGCTTTTCGGGGTCGCCGTCGTCGTCTTCGTGCTGCTCAGGGTTGTCCCCGGCGATCCGATTGCGATGATGATCCCGCCCGGTGCGAGCCAGGCGGACGTCGACCGGCTGCGCGCGCTTTACGGCCTCGACCTGCCGATATTCGAGCAATTCATCGTCTGGCTGAAGGCTGTCGCGGTCGGCGATTTCGGCACGTCCATCAGCCGCCGGCAGGAGGTCATCGTCCTCATCCTGAACCGGCTGCCAGCGACGCTGGAGCTGGTGCTCGTCGCCACGCTCATTGCGGTGGCGCTCGGCGCGGGTATGGCGCTGATCGGCGCCTACTTCCGCAGGCGTGCCCCGGAATGGGGCATTGACGGCGCCGTCGCCATACTTCTCGCCATCCCTGATTTCCTTTGGGGCCTTCTCTTCATCCTCGCATTTGGCGTGCTCTGGCCGGTCCTGCCGATATCGGGACGGATAGACCCGCGTCTCGGCGCCCAGTTCGCGACCGGCTTCTATCTCGTCGAAAGCATCCTCACCGGTAACTGGAGCGTTGCAGGAAATCTGCTGCGCCATGCGATCCTGCCCGCGGTCGCGCTGGCGCTGCCGCTTGCCGCCATACTCACACGCGTCTTCAAGGCTTCGCTGGGCGAAGCCGAATTGCAGGACTACGCCCAGATCGCGCGCTCGCGCGGCTTCACCCGCGGTCGCGTGCTGCTGCGCGAAGCGCTGCCGAATGCCGCAATCGCCACCGTCAACCTCGCCGGCGTGCAGCTCACGTTCCTGATCGGCGGCACGGTGCTGGTGGAACGCATATTCTCCTATGAAGGAATCGGCAACATGGCGGTTGACGCGATGATCAATCGCGACCTTCCGCTGATCCAGGGCCTCGTGCTCACCTTCGCTGTGCTGTTCATAGCGCTCAACCTCGCAGTCGATCTGCTGACGACTTGGCTCGATCCGAGGATTCAGCATGGCTGAAGCGGCGAACGTATCGGAGGGTTCCGGGGCCGCGACGGCTGCCGCGGCCGATGACACGCGTCGCCGTGCGATCCGGCTCGACCCGCGTGCGGTCGCCGGCGGGACGATCGTCGTCATTCTCTTCCTGACCGCGCTGCTTGCGCCGCTCGTCGCGCCGCACAATCCGCTCGCACAGGATCTGTTGTTGACGCAACTTCCACCCGCATGGGCGCCCGGCGGCGACCCGGCCTTTCTTTTCGGAACCGACAGCCTCGGGCGCGATATTCTCTCCCGCCTGATCCACGGCGCGCGGATCGCCGTCATTGTGGCGCTGGTGGCGGCCACGCTCGCCTGTCTGATCGGATCGCTGCTTGGCCTTGCCGCGGGCTACTTCCGGGGCTGGGTCGATCAGGCGGTGTCGCGGCTGATCGACGTGTGGATGTCGTTCCCGCCCGTGCTGCTCTCCATCGTCCTCGCGGCCGCGGTCGGCGCCGGGCTCTACTCGGTGATTCTGGCGATCGTCGTGGTCGATTGGACGCGGTTCGCGCGCGTCGTGCGGTCGGAGACGCTGCTGCAGGGGCAGCTCGACTATGTGGCGGCGGCGCGCACCATCGGCATGAAACCGCTGGCAACCCTCCTCAAGGAGGTGCTGCCGAACATCCTGCCGCTCTTGGCAACCCTGCTGACAGTCGAGATGGGCATTGCCGTGATCGTCGAGGCGATCCTTTCGTTCGTCGGTCTTTCGGTATCCACCGATACGCCGACCTGGGGCGGCATGATCGCCGAGGGGCGGCAGCTCATCTATCAGACGCCGTGGCTGCTGGCGCTCCCGATCGCCTGTATTGTCGCAACTGTGCTTGGCTTCAATCTGCTGGGCGATGGCCTGCGCGCTTCGCTCGATCCGGTGCAACGGCGATGACGGCGTCCGTTCTGAACATCTCGGATCTGCATGTCGCGATCGGCGGCCACGGTCGCAGCGCACCGATTCCGCTGCTGCGCGGCGTCGGGCTGACGATCGGCGCAGGCGAGGTGAGGGGGTTGGTGGGCGAGTCGGGCGCCGGCAAGTCGATGATCGCGCGCTCGATTTTCGGCCTTCTACCGGGCGGCGCGCGCATCACCCGCGGCCACATCCTGTTCGAAGGCCGCGACCTCGCCCACATTCCGGAGTCGGAGCGGCGTCGGCTGCTGGGCGCACGGATCGCGCTCATTCCGCAGGATCCGATGACGTCGCTCAATCCGGTGAAGCGCATTTCCGAGCAGATGGGCACGGTGCTCCGGCTGAAGATGAACCTCGACCGCAAGGTCGCGCGTGAGCGGGCCCTTGAGTTGCTTGCCGAGGTGGCGATTCGCGACCCGCGCCGGGTGATCGACCTCTACCCCCACGAGCTGTCCGGCGGCATGCGCCAGCGCATCCTGATTGCAATCGCCTTCTCCTGTGCGCCGCGCCTCGTCATTGCGGACGAGCCGACGACCGCGCTCGACGTCACCGTGCAACGCCAGATTCTGCGGCTGATTCACGACCTTCAACATCGGCTGGGATCGGCAGTGCTCTTTGTGACCCACAATTTCGGTCTGGTCGCGAAGCTCTGCCAGAGCGTCACGGTGCTTTACGCCGGCCGCGTCATGGAAGACGGCGCAACTGCAACGGTGCTCGAGTCTCCACGTCACGCCTATACGCGCGCTCTGCTTTCGGCGACGCCCCGTCTTGACCGTCCGGCCGACGCATTGTCGCCGCTTCCGCGCGCGCTGATCGAGGAGCTGATCGCGGAAGCGCACGCCTATGACGCTGCAAACCGCGCGGCCTACGCATGAATGCGCCGCTTGTTTCTCTCCGCGGATTGCGGGTTTCGTTGCCGAACCGGGCGGCGAAGCCAATGTTCGGGCCGGCGCCCCTGCTGGAGATCGTCAAGGGCGTCGATCTCGATATCGCGCGGGGCGTGGCACTCGGACTGGTGGGGGAGTCCGGGTCGGGAAAGACCACGTTGGGACGAACGCTGGTCGGGCTGGTGAAGCCGGCCGGCGGCAAGCTCGTCTACGATGGGATCGACATCACGGATGCGGACGAGCAGAGATTCCGCCCGCTCCGGGCGAGGATACAGATGATCTTTCAGGACCCGCAATCGTCGCTCAATCCGCGCCTCACGATCGGCTCGATTCTCGCGCGGCCTCTGGAGGTGTTCGGCAAGTTCGGCAACCCAGAAGGCCGCCGGAGACGCGCCCGCGAGCTGATCGATATTGTCGGTCTGCCGGCCTCGGTCCTGAACCGCTACCCGCACGAGCTTTCCGGCGGCCAGCGCCAGCGCGTTGGTATCGCGCGCGCGCTGGCGCTCGAACCGGAATTCATTGTCGCCGACGAAATCGTCTCCGGTCTCGATGTATCGACGCAGGCGCAGATTCTGCTCCTGCTGCGGTCGCTGCGCGACGAGTTCAACCTGACGCTGCTGTTCATTGCGCACGACCTGTCGGTCGTGCGCGTATTGTGCGATCGGGTTGCGGTGATGTCGGCCGGAGAGATCGTCGAGCGAGGCGATACTGCGGCGGTTTTCTCCGCTCCGCAGCATCCCTATACGCGCGAGCTTCTGGATTCCGTGCCGCTTCCCGACGTGGAGGATGGCTGGATCGACGCGCGCCCGGCTGCGCCGGAGGCAACCGTAAGCTAGAGCGTCGCCACGGTCTTGAGCGCACCGTCGAGCTGGACTCCGCCTTCGTCGAGGAGCGCAGCCTCGCGAAGCCGCCGCACCCAATGCGCCCCGTCCGGGCGGTTCTCGAGAAGCGGCAGCGCGGCCATCACCTTGTCGTATTTCGCAGTGCCCCGCGCATGGGTGTCGCTGTAACCCTTGATGAGGCGGCGGCACTTCACGACCTCGACCCCGAGGTCGTAGCTTATTGCCACCGACCGGCGAACCGTGGCGAGCCATTCGGCAATATGCTGTTCCTCGACCGCATGCCGCAGGTTCTTCCTCCGGTAGCCCCTCAGGCCCGACAACGCGTAGAGCACGAGAAACCAGAAGATGGAATCCGTGCGGACATGACGGCCTTTGTTGAAGAGCCGGTCGATGGTTCGCACCAGACCAGGCCGCGCCTCCACCCGGCGACCAAGCCCTGCCGGCATCATGCCGATGATCTCCTCCGCTCGCGGGTGCATGAACTCGGTGACGTGGATCACCTGATCGTCGCCGGCCCGAGCCTCTGACCTGACGCGCGCGAAACGGGCAGCGCGCGTCTTGAGATCCGCAACCCGGATCACATCGTCATAGGCCATGGCCCTGGCGAGATACTTGGCCGCCTCTATGGTCAGCGCATGCCCTCGATCGGCACGATCGAGCGCCAGCAATCCGGCAAGGCGATCGAGATAGAGGTGCCCGTAGGCGGCATCCTGGAAATCCACGACGTGCCGGAGCCCCGCGGCTGTCATTGCCACGGTTTCCGCCGGAAATTCGTTCGCGATCCGGGCGACCGCCCGCTCGTATTCCGCCCGCTCCTTCGCGGGACCGCCGACGGGCCGCAGCTCCACCGGTGCCGCCATTCCGGGCCGGTTGACATCTCCTGTGCCACCGCCGGTCGTCACCGCCTCGGCCGCCGCTGCGAAGGCCGCGAGACTTGAGGCCACGCCCTTGCCGCCGGCCTTGATCGTCTCCTCGAACGCGGTGCGAGGAAACGGCAGCACGCCCGCGGCCGCGATCGCCCCGAACAGGCTTGCCGAGATTACGCTCTCATTCGCTTCCGCAAGCTGCTGGAAATCGTGCGCAATGAACCGCTTCGCGCGCTTGCGTGCGATCCTCTCGACTGTGCGCGAATCGGCAATGCCGTCGCCCGGCGCAGTCTTCTCGATGATGCCGAGCGCCCGATGCGACGACGCGATGAGCGTGGTGCGGTCGGGCGATACCAGACCGCGCTGAACGGCGCGGCCGGCTTCCATCAATTCAGCGGCCACGACGACGTCCACGTCGCCCGGCGCCGGCATCATCGCCAGAACCGGCGTCACGCCACTGAACGGCATCATTTCGAGATAGTAGATCGTCGCACCCGTGCGTTGCGCGACGCCGGGAACGGATGTCGCCTGAACGTACCAGCCGTTCCGCTCGCCAAGCGAGATCAGCCAATCGGAAAGGACGCCGCCGCCCTGGCCGCCGATCGCGAGGATGGCGATCGTGATCGGACGATCGCGAGAGACGGCGTTCACTCCGATCCTCACGCCGTAGCCGCGAAACCGAGGCGCCTCGCCTCGCGGCGGCGTTGCAGGAAACCGATTACCGCACCGCGCGCACGGGCCAGGAATCGGTCCCAGCCGCTCGGATTGGAAATGATGTCGGTTCGATAGAAGGACGGGCAAAGGATTGCGGCGTCCGCGACTTCACCGCAATTGCCGCAGCCGACGCAGGAATTATCGATTGCTGCGACCGGATCGTCGCGCAGTGGATCGTCGAGCCTCTTCACCGAGAGGGAAGGGCAGCCGGAAAGTCGGATGCATGCATGGTCGCCCGTGCAGACGTCGTCATCGACGCCGAAGCGCGGGCGCACGACGCGTTTGCCGTCACTGATCGCCTTCTGCATGAGTGGCCGCTCGCGCCGCTGTTTGTTCAGCATGCACTCGGACGAGGCGACGATGACCTTGGGACCTTTGACGGGCGTGGTGAGCGCCTCCTTGAGCGTGTCGCGCATCCTGCCAACGTCGTAGGTTCGGTCGATGGTTCGCACCCATTCCACGCCGATCCCGCGTACTGCCTTTTCGATCGGGTGCGAAGTGCTCCGCGATTTGTTCTTCGCGCGCGATGAAAGTATGTCCTGCCCGCCGGTCGCCGCCGAATAGAAATTGTCGACAATGACGGTCACGCCGTCGTGCTTGTTGAAAACGGCATTGCCGATACCGCTCGTGAGGCCGTTGTGCCAGAAGCCGCCGTCGCCCATGACGGCGATGGATCGCTTCTTCGCGGGCGCGTTGAAGGCCGAATTGGACGCCGGGCCAAGCCCATAACCCATTGTCGTACCGCCGATATTGAACGGAGGCAGGATCGAGAAGAGATGGCAGCCGATGTCGCTCGCCACCTGGTGCTCGCCGATGTCGTTCTGCACGAGCTTCATGGCCGCGAATATGGGTCTCTCCGGGCACCCGGTGCAAAAACCTGCCGGCCGCATCGGCACCTGCCTTGCGAGCTCCTTGAGATCGTCGTCCGCGTCGGCCGCCGGTATGTTTGGCGCGCGCAGGCGGTCCGAAAGCATTGCCGGTGCGTTCTGGCGCAGGAATCCGCCGATGCCGTCGAGCATCACCTTGGCCGTATATTCGCCGGCCATCGGGAAGGGCCCCTTGCCGACCAGCCTGGCGCCGACACCGGCATTGCGGAGAATCCGGGACACCGCCTGGTCGAGGTAGTCGGGTTGTCCTTCCTCGACAATCAGCACCGCGTCCTTCCCGCGGCAGAACGCAATCACCTCATCGTCGATGAGAGGGTAGGTGACGTTCAGCACATAGAGCGGGATGCTCGTATTGCCCCAGATGTCGGCGAGACCGAGCTGCTGCAAGGCGCGGATCACGCCATTATACATGCCACCCTGAAGCATGATGCCGACATTGGACGTCTCCGGCCCGAATGTCTCATTGAGCTTCCGCTCACGGATGAACTTGATCGCCGCAGGCAGGCGGAAATCGATCTTCTCATGCTCGTGCGCGTAGGAGGCGGGCGGCAGCACGATGCGTGCCGTCTCGCGCTGCGGATTCTCGAGCGCGTCAGCGACCGTGAACGGCGGGCGCTTGTTGTCCTTGGCGATGAAACGGCCGTGCAGATGACAAGCCCGGATGCGGATCATCATCATCACGGGCGAGTTGGAGGCTTCCGACAGTTCGAACCCGTCCTCCACAGCCTTCACGATCGACTCGAGATTGGGCCGCGGATCGAGCAACCAGATTTGCGACTTCATCGCGAAGGGATGGCTGCGCTCCTGCATGATCGACGACCCTTCGCCGTAGTCCTCGCCGACGATGATGAGCGCGCCGCCCTTGACGCCACTGGAGGCGAGATTGGCGAGCGCGTCGGAGGCCACGTTGGTGCCGACCGTGCCTTTCCAGGTGACCGCACCGCGGATCGGATAGTGAACGCTTGCCGCCAGCGTCGCGCCGGCCGCGGCCTCGCTGGCGCTCGATTCGAAATGAACGCCGAGCTCACCGAGGATGTCCTGTGCGTCTGCGAGCACGTCCATCAGGTGAGAGATCGGCGCGCCCTGATAGCCGGCGACGTAGCCGACGCCGCACTGAAGAAGCGCCTTGGTTATCGCCAGGATGCCCTCGCCGCGAAACTCCTGGCCGGCGCCGATCCTGAGCTGCTCAACCTCCTTCGCAAAGGACCGCTCGGCCATTTTCAGGTGCTTTCCGGCTGTGCCGCCAGCGAGTTTAGGCTCGCGACGGGAGCTGTCAATTTGATGCAAGTTCCTGTTGTCGCTGCGATTGTGCCATCGCGGCACGTCGGGGGCCACGGACCCAGGCGGCACGCGCCCGCAGCCCGCCAGGCATCGCCAGATCGCCGGATCGGCGTCATCGCAACATCACTTGCGCATGGACCCGAATAGATAGTTTAATCTTAAATGATTTTCCACCGGGGCGTCCATGAAGGGTTCGAAGCGCCGAGCCGTGGTGACGGGCGGGGGACGCGGCATCGGCCGCGCGGTCGCCGCGGCGCTTTCCAGGGCAGGCCATGAGGTGACGGTGCTGGGACGGACTGAATCGGCTCTTCAGGAGGCGGTTGCGGCCGGGGCGGCGTCGGCGCTCCGCCGGATCGACGTAACGGACGGACCGGCCTTGTCGTCCTGCCTCGCGGAAATCGGGCCGATTGACATCCTCATTAACAATGCGGGGATCGCGGACAGCGCGCCGTTCGTCAAAACCGACCTGCAATTCTTTCATCGTATCATGGCCGTCAATTTCGACAGCGTCGTCGTCGCCACCCGCGCCGTGTTGCCGGGGATGATCGAACGCGGCTTCGGGCGGATCGTGTCGGTGGCGTCGGTCGCGGGGATCAAGGGATTTCCCTATGTGAGCGCCTACGTGGCTTCCAAGCACGCCGTTGTGGGACTGACCCGCGCACTTGCAAAGGAAGTGGCAAGCACCGGCGTGACGGTGAACGCGGTGTGCCCCGGCTATGTCGATACCGGGCTCGTCAGCCGAAGCACAGCGCGGATCGCCGCGAAGACCGGCCGTACGGCCGAGGAGATCGCCGGGGAATTCATCAAGGGCAACCCGCTGGGCCGCTTCATTGCGGCGGATGAAGTCGCGGACACGGTCGTGTGGCTGTGCGGCGCCCGCGCTTCGGCCGTGAACGGCCAGGCGATTGCCATTGACGGTGGCGAGACCTGAATCATGGGCGACGCGAAACTGCGCATGGTGCTGGATGCCGAAAGCAAGGTCGTCGAATCTCCGGTCGACCACAAGGACGAACTCCGTCTGTGGCTTCGGCTGCTGACCTGCACCACGCTGATCGAGACGGAGGTCCGCCGGCGCTTGCGCAAGCGGTTCAACGAGACATTGCCGCGCTTCGATCTCATGGCTCAGCTCGAGCGGGTCAAGGACGGAATGACGCTCGGCGAGGTCTCGAAACGCATGATGGTCTCGGCGGGCAATGTCACGAGTCTCGTCGACCGGCTGGTGAAGGCCGGCTATCTCGAGCGCCGACCCGCTCCCAACGACCGGCGATCGCAGCTTATTCAACTGACTCCGGCGGGCCGCACTCATTTCAATCGCCTTGCCGCCAACCACGAGAAGTGGGTGGCCGAACTTCTCGGCGATCTCGACAGCAAGGATATGGCGGCCGCGATGGCGGAACTGGAGAAAGTGAAGAAATCCGTGCGTCAGGCGATTGCAAGATCGGCCTCCGGGGGCGCCAGGTGACACTCGGGAAACGAGCGACAGCGCGGCTCGCCGCCTACGGTGCTGTGCATTTCGGCTTCACCGTCGCAGACCGGGTCGCGACCGTCACGCTCAGTCGGCCGGAGCGCAAGAATGCGCTCACCTTCGATTCCTATGCCGAACTTGTGGATCTGTTCTCGGCAGCGGCGACCGACGACTCCGTCCGCGCGTTCGTGATTGCAGGCGCCGGCGGGGATTTCTCCTCCGGCGGCGACGTGTTCGAGATTATCGGCCCCCTGATCGAACGGGACACCAGGGGCCTCTTGGCCTTCACGACCATGACCGGCAATCTGGTCAAGGCGATGCGGGGATGCCCGCAGCCGATTGTTGCCGCCGTCGACGGCACCTGCGCCGGTGCCGGCGCGATCCTCGCCATGGCGTCCGACATGAGGTTCGGCACAGCGCGGGCGAAAGTGGCTTTTCTCTTCAATCGCGTCGGCCTCGCCGGATGCGACATGGGTGCATGCGCGATCCTGCCGCGGATCGTCGGTCAGGGTCGGGCCGCCGAGCTTCTGCTCACCGGGCGCACCCTGCCGGGCGACGAGGCCGAGAGGTGGGGGTTCTTCAACCGGCTGGTCGAGCCGGCCGCGCTGCTCTCCGAGGCGACCGAACTCGCCCGGACGCTTGCCAACGGCCCGACATTCGCAACCGGCATGACCAAGCGGATGCTCGAAATGGAATGGGCAATGAGCGTGCCGGACTCCATCGAGGCGGAAGCCGTCGCGCAGGCGCTGGCCATGACGACTGAAGACTTCAAGCGCGCCTATCGCGCCTTTGCCGCGAAACAGAAGCCGATTTTTGAGGGCAACTGATGACGGACCCCCGATTTCTCGACGGTCCGTTCTTCGAGCCGCATCACAGGAGTTGGCGCAAGCGGGTTGCGGACTTTGCAGCCGCCGAAGCACCGAAGCTCATCGACCATGCCGACGTTGACGGAACCTGCCGGCGGCTTGTTGCCGCGCTTGGCAGGAGCGGGCTGCTGGGTCCGTCGGTCGTGATCGATCCGGCCGGGCGGTTCGACGTGCGGGCGCTCTGCGTCGCACGGGAGACACTGGCCTACAGCGACGGGCTCGCGGATTTTGCCTACGCCATGCAGGGTCTCGGCGGCGGTCCGCTGTCGCTGTTCGGAACCGGGGCACAGCGCGAACGCTGGCTGCGGCCTGTCGCTGAGGGAAATGCGATCGTCGCCTTCGCATTGACCGAGCCCGCTTCGGGTTCGGATGTCGCATCGATCGCCACAAGCGCCACGCCCGACAGCCGGGGCGGGTATCGGCTGACCGGCGAGAAGACCTTCGTTTCCAACGGAGGCATTGCCGACCAATATGTCGTGTTCGCGCGGACCGGCGAGGCACCCGGCGCGCGCGGCCTTTCGGCTTTCGTGGTCGAGAAGGATATGCCGGGTTTTGCCGTCGCAGGGCGCATCGAGACGATTGCACCGCATCCGCTGGGAAGGCTCACATTTTCCGATTGCCATGTGCCCGTCGAGAACCTGATCGGCAGGGCAGGAGAAGGCTTCAGGATCGCCATGGCGACACTTGATGTCTTCCGGCCGACCGTCGGCGCAGCCGCGCTCGGATTTGCCCGGCGGGCCCTGGATGAGGCCGTCGGACATGTGCGGCGGCGGCGAATGTTCGGCGGTGTGCTCGCGGACTTGCAGATGACGCAAGCCGCCATCGCAGACATGGTCGCCGACGTCGAGGCGGCGGCGCTCATGGTTTACCGCGCGGCCTGGACAAGGGACGCCGGAGCGGAACGCATCACGCGTGAAGCGGCGCTCGCCAAGATGGTCGCGACAGAAGCGGCCCAGCGCGTTGTGGATCGGGCCCTGCAGCTACACGGCGGCGGCGGTGTTGTGAAAGGCGCCAAGGTCGAGGAGCTCTACCGCGATGTACGGGCGCTGCGCATTTACGAGGGTTCGACAGAGATCCAGAAGATCGTCATCGCGCGCGCCGTGCTCGGCGCGGCGGGCAATTGACTTCCCGGAGAAGACGAGTGACCGAGAAGAAGAACGGCATTGTGCACGAGGTCTTGCAGCCGGCCGGCTGGCCGGAGCCGCGCGGCTATGTGAATGGCGTCACCGCCGACGGCCGCATGATCTTCACCGGTGGACTGATCGGCTGGGACGCGAACGGCCGGTTCGCCGACGGCTTCGTCGGCCAGGTGCGGCAGGCTCTCGAAAACACGGTTGCAGTCCTCAAGGCCGGTGGCGCCGGCCCGGAGCACATTGTCCGCATGACCTGGTATGTCACCGATATGGAGGCCTATCGCGCTTCCGCGAAGGAACTGGGCGCGGTCTATCGCGATGTCCTCGGTCGCGCCTATCCGCCCATGGCGCTGGTGCAGGTGATGCGACTTGTCGAGCCTGCCGCACAGGTGGAAATCGAGACAACCGCCGTAGTGCCTGGCTAGGAAAGGCGCCGTCCCTTGCGGGAGGGCTTTTCGCGTACTAATAGTTTAAGCTTAAAGCTTTTCCGGGGAGGTTCGCCGGTGAGACCGCGCACTGGCAGGAGCAGGGCAGCAGGTGGCCGGCGGCCGGGGATCCGCTGTCCGGAATACCGCACCCGGTCTGAGATGCAGATCGGGCCCGCACGAGGCCCATTGCGAGCGTTCCTGCGATGAAAGTCACCGTCGTCGGGGCAGGGCCGGCCGGTCTCTATTTCGCCATCCTGACCAGGAAGGCGAACCCGGACGCATCGATCACGGTCTTTGAACGCAACCGGGCCGACGACACATTCGGCTTCGGCGTCGTCTTCTCCGACCAGACGCTGGACAATTTCGAAGCTCATGACGCCGAGACATACCGGCGGATCGCGGAGGCGTTCGCCTACTGGGACGACATCGAGATCGACTTCAAGGGCACTAAGCACCGTATCGGCGGCAACGGGTTCTGCGGATGCTCGCGCCGGACCCTGCTTCTCATTCTCGCCGAGCGCGCACGCGAGCTGGGCGTGGAGATCGTCTATCGGACCGAGATAGACGATATCGAGCCCTTTGCCCGCACCTCCGACCTGGTCGTGCTCGCCGACGGGGTGAACTCGAAGTTCCGCGAACGCTACAAGTCGCATTTCCGGCCGGCGGTAGACCTCCGCCCGAACAAGTTCTCCTGGATGGGTTCCACGGCACGCCTCGACGCCTTCAAATTTGCGTTCGAGGAGACCGAGCACGGCATCTTCATTGCACACGCCTACCAGTACGAGGAAGGCGCCTCGACGTGGGTGTTCGAAACAGATGCCGAAACGTTCGAGCGCGCGGGGCTGGGTGCTCTCGACGAGACACAATCGGCTCGCGCGATGGCAGGGGTCTTCGAAAAGCACCTGGACGGTCACCGCCTGCTGACCAACCGCTCCCTTTGGCGCAATTTTCCGATGATCCGCAACGAACGCTGGGCGATGGACAATATTGTCCTGCTCGGCGACGCCAAGGCGACAGCGCATTTCTCGATCGGTGCGGGGACCAAGCTCGCCATGGAGGATGCGATCGCGTTGCATGAGGCGTTGACCCGATTCGGAAACGTCAGGGCGGCGCTCGACGCATTCGAGGCCGATCGGCGCAACGAAGTCGAACGCACCCAGCACTCCGCCGAGGTGTCGCTTGTCTTCTTCGAGCATCTCGCGCGATTCTGGAATTTCGAACCGATCCAGTTCGCCTTTGGCGTGATGACGCGGGCCAAGGCGATCACCTACGACAATCTTCGGCTCCGCGCGCCGGAGTTCGTCGACGCTGTCGATCGCCACTTCGCCAGCCGGCTCAGGACGCAGGACATCGGAGTCGAGATAGATCCCGCGAAGCCGCCGATGTTCCAGCCTTTCCGCCTGCGCGATCTGGTGCTCGCCAATCGTGTCGTCGTCTCGCCGATGTGCATGTACTCGGCGAAGGACGGTATTCCTGGCGACTGGCATCTGGTTCACTACGGCGCCAGGGCTGTAGGCGGGGCGGGCCTTCTCTTCACCGAAATGACCGACGTCTCGGCCGAGGGCCGGATAAGCCCTGGCTGTACCGGCCTTTGGAACGACGAGCAGGAAGCCGCCTGGAAGCGCATTGTCGATTTCGTCCACACCTGCTCGGCGGCAAGGATCTGCCTTCAGATCGGCCACGCGGGACGCAAGGCCTCGACCCAGCTCATGTGGGAGGAAGACTGCCACCCCCTGAAGGAGGGAAATTGGCCCATCGTTTCCGCGTCGCCGCTGCCCTACTTCCCGGACAGTCAGGTGCCTCGCGAGATGACACGCGCCGATATGGACAGGATCGTCGCCGATTTCGTCAACACGACGGAGCGTGCCGACCGTGCCGGCTTCGACATGATCGAATTGCACGCGGCACATGGCTATCTCCTCGCGAGCTTCATCTCGCCGCTCACGAATCTGCGCCGGGATGAATACGGCGGCTCGCTCGAGAACCGGCTGCGATTCCCGCTCGAGGTTTTCGGCCGCATGCGCGAAGTGTGGCCCAGGCACAAGCCGATGTCGGTCCGCATTTCCGCCACCGATTGGGCAGAGGGCGGTACGACCGGAGACGAATCGGTTCTGATTGCAGAGGCCTTTGCTGAAGCAGGCGTCGATCTGATCGACGTGTCGACCGGCCAGACGGTGCCCTATGCCCGTCCGGTGTTCGGTCGCATGTACCAGACGCCCTTCTCGGATCAGATCCGGAACGAGGCGCGGGTAGCGACCATGTGCGTGGGCAACATCACGACGTGGGACCAGGTGAACACGATTCTCGCCGCCGGCAGGGCCGATCTGGTCGCGCTGGCGCGCCCCCATCTCCTGGATCCGAATTTCACCCTGCGCGCAGCGGCATGGTATGGCGTTCGCGACGTCGCATGTCCGCCGCAATATCTGATGGGCCGCGATCAGCTGCTGCGCAACTCAAAACGCGACAGAGACGAGCTGGAAGACCTGAAGCGGAAGCTGAAGCCCAGGTCGCATGCCAATCTTGCCGTTCGATAGTCTTACGGCGCCCCTGCCTGCGGCGGACCTTCCCGCCTTGGAGCCTCGCCGGTCTCGACGAACGCGTGCGTCGTCACGACAAAGACGGTCTCTCCCGTCTGCTTGACGCCGGTCGTGGTCATGCTGAGAAGGCCCCAGCCCGGCCGCGACTTCGATTTGCGCTTGCCGACGATGCGCGCCGTGAAGGTTACGACGTCTCCCGCAAACACCGGATTCGGCCACCGCAGGTCGTCGAAGCCCGGCGACGGACCGGACACCAGCACGGGTTCGCCGGCGGCGCGCGCCTCGGCCTCCCGCGCGTCGAAATACCGGACGAGCAGCCCCATCATGACCGAAGCTGTGTGCCAGCCGCTGGCGCAAAGACCGCCGAGATAGGACTTTTTCGCAGCAACCTCGTCGATGTGAAAGTGCTGCGGGTCGTACTTGAGGGCGAAGCGCTTGATATCTTCGGCTGTGAACGCATGCGAACCGAACACATGGATATCGCCGATCGCGATCCGGTCGTAGGCGTTCATAGCAGGTTTCGCCGCTCGAACAGGATGGCGTTGTCCATCATCATCGCCCGTTCGCGATGCTGATTGAACACCTCGTGATGAAAGCGCACGAGACCGACCCGCGGATCGCGCCAGCCGGTCGTCTCGACGACGGTAGTCCGGCCGGTCAGACGGTCTCCCGGCCGCACCGCATGCTGCCATTTCAGATGCTCGACACCGGGCGAGCCGGCGCAGCTTGAGTTGAGCAGGAGACCGTCGTCCAGGAGCCGCATGAACAGCGAGCAGACCTGCCAGCCCGAAGCGATCAGCCCGCCGCCGAACTCAGTGATCGGGGTCTCCTCCTGCAGATGGAAAATCTGGGGGTCGAACTCCCGTGCGAACTCGATGATGTCCTCGCGGGACACCGCGACGTCGGGAAGCTCGAAAATCTGCCCCGCGGCGAAGTCCTCGTAATATCGTTTCGGCATGAGACTCCTGCTTCGCGGGCGTGCCGGCGCAGGGGCCGGCCAAGCCGCTTTACCTGCGGCACCCTGTGAAAAACTTCAAGACCGACGAGTCGCGGCCGGTGGGACGGGTTGGGCGCGTGCCCGTTTTCGTGGGCAGCCTGACAACGCAAATTGCACGAACAGACGGACGCGATTGCAGGCTTCGATCTGTGCCGAAAACAGGTTAGTGTGTGAGAGGACCCGCCGGACTCCTGCAGGTGCGAGCCAGTGGCTTGGGTCTCTTGTCCGCCGGTTCCGGGAATCGAACGAAGGCGTTGAACGGATGACGGCAAACGTTCGGTATGCACCCAAGGGAGGACCATCGATATGCTGCGATTCAATCGCCGGGGATTCCTCGGCAGCGTTGCGGCGGCGGCAGTAGCCATAGCAGCGCTCACGCTCGCTCCGGCGTCGTCGACGGCGCAGTCGGGCGAGCCGATCACCATCGGCTTCAGCATGGCGCTCACCGGCCCGCTCGGCGGCGTCGGTTCGTCGGCGCTGTTGGCCATGCAGATTTGGGAAGAGGACCAGAATGCGAAGGGTGGTCTGCTCGGCCGACCGGTCAAGCTGGTCTACTACGACGACCAGAGCAAACCGGATACGGTGCCGGGCATCTACACCAAGCTGATCGACGTCGACAAGGTTGACCTGATCGTCGGTCCTTACGCCACGGGCCAGATCGCACCGGCAATCCCGGTAGCGATGGAGAAGGGCAAGGTTATCGTCAGCCTGTTCGGGACAGCCGTCAACGAGAAGTTCAAATACGACCGCTATTTCTCGATGATCCCGACCGGCCCGGATCCGAAGCCGGCATTCACCGCAGGCTTTTTCGAAATTGCCATGGCGCAGAATCCGAAGCCTGAGACGATCGCGATCGTGGCAGCCGACGCCGAGTTCGGACGAAACGTTTGCGAAGGTGCGCGCACCAACGCGAACAATGCCAATCTGAAGATCGTGTACGACAGCACCTATCCGCCGAACACTTCGGATGTGACGCCGATTGTGCGCGCGATTCAGGCGACCAACCCGGATCTCGTCGTGATCTGCTCGTATCCGGTCGAGTCGGTGGCGTTCGTCCGCGCAATCAACGAAGTCGGTTTCAAGCCGAAGATGATCGGCGGCGGCATGGTCGGGCTCCAGATCACGCCGATCAAGACGCAGCTCGGTCCGTTGCTGAACGGCATCGTCGACTACGAGACCTGGCTGCCGGCGTCGACCTTGCAGAACGATTTGATCAATGCCGTCATCGAGAAGTATCAGGCGCGGGCGGAAGCGGCGAAGGTCGACCCGCTTGGCTACTACATTCCGCCCTGGGCCTACGGTTATCTCCAGGTGCTCGCCGCGGGCGTCGAGGGTTCGCAGAGTCTCGACGACGCGAAGATCGCCGAGTGGTTGCACAACAATCCTGTCGACACTGTCGTCGGCAAGGTTTCGTTCGGCCCGCTGGGCGAGTGGACCACCTCGCGGATGCTTCAGTTCCAGTTCCAGAACATCAAGAGCAACGACCTCAGCGAGTTCAAGGACATGAGCAAGTTGCCGATTCTGGCACCCGCCGACCTGAAGACAGGCGAGGTGATCTATCCCTACGAGAAAGCGAAGCAGTAGTCGCAGCCACAACGAAACATGAAGCGCCGCGGATCGCCTCCGCGGCGCTTTTGTTTTCGTCCCGTTGCGAAGGACGCCTATCCAAGTCCGAAGTAGAATTGCCGGATAAGGTCGTTGTTGTTGAGCTCCTCCGCCGAGCGCCCTTCGAAGGCAATACGCCCGTGCACGATCACATAGCCACGGTCGGCAATCCGGATCGCCTGATTGAAGTTCTGCTCGGACATGAGCACGGTCAACGCGTGGGTTTCCTTGAGCATCCTGATCGTATCGATGATACGCGCGACCAGAATCGGTGCCAGCCCTACGGACGGTTCGTCGATCAGCAGGATCCGCGGCGCCGTCATGAGCGCCCGGGCAAGCGCGAGCATCTGCTGCTCGCCGCCTGAAAGGCTGCCGGCAAGCTGCCGCCGGCGCTCCGCCACCCGCGGGAAGGTCTCGCAGCAGAAATCGAAGTTGCGCTTAATCTCCGACCGGGCGGCGGCGCGGAAGGCGCCAAGCATCAGATTCTCCTCGACCGTAAGCATGGGGAACAGCCGCCGCCCCTCCGGCACCAATGCAATGCCGAGATCGACAATCGCCTCCGTGCCCATGCCGGTGAGTTCGTGCCGGACACCGTCGATTTCCGCCACGATGCTTCCCGCCTGCGGGCGCAGGATGCCCATGATGCATTTGATCAGCGTCGATTTTCCGTTCCCGTTCGTGCCGAGCAGCGCGACGGTCTCACCTGGCCCGACGGTCAGGGAAACGTCCTCGAGCACGCGCACGGAACCGTAGCCGGCATGCAGTCCGCTGATGGTGAGACTACTGGCCAAGATACGCACTCTCCACTTCGGGATTGCGCACGACCTCCTCAGGCATCCCGTCGGCGATCTTGCGACCGGAGACGAACACGATCAGCCTCTGTGAAAAACGCATCACGGCGCTCATGATATGCTCGATCATGACGATCGTGATGCCCTGTTCGCTGTTCAGCCGTAACAGCAGGTCGACGATTTCTGCAACTTCGGAATGCGAGAGACCTGCCATCGCCTCGTCGGCGATCAGCAGCTTCGGCTCCGTGGCCATTGCGCGGGCCAGCTCGAGCTTGCGCATTTCGATCTGGGTCAATTCCGACGGCCGCCGTGAGGCCTTGTCGGCCAGTCCGACAAGGCTGAGGAGTTCTTCGCACCGCTCCTCGAGGGCGGCTCCCTTAAAATGTTGTCCGGGTCGCGCGTTCACCGCATAAAGAAGCGGGATCTTCAGATTCTCGGCAAGGCTGACGCTGACGAAGGGCCGTGGCAGCTGGAACGTGCGCGCCAGGCCCAGCCGGGTGCGCTGGTGGGCTTTGAGCCCATCCACCCTGCGGCCGTTGAAATAGACGGTGCCGCTCTCGTTCTGCGTGGCTCCGCTGATGCAGTTGACCAGCGTGCTCTTTCCTGAGCCGTTCGGACCGATGAGGCCGACCCGCTCCCCGGCGTTGACGGCGAGGCTAACGCCGTCGAGCGCGACGAAGCCGCCGAACCGTTTGCTCAGATTGTCGACCGCGAGCAGGCTGGTCATGTCCGCCACCGGGCAATGATCTTTCGCGCCAGGCCGACAATCCCGTCGGGAGCGGCGATGACGAAGACGATCAGGAGCACACCGACGATGAGCAGATTGACGACGCCCGACATCATCACCGTCGCGAGTTGCTGCAACGTCGCCAGCAACAAGGCGCCGATCAGCGGGCCGACCCAGCTCGTGGTTCCACCGATCATCGGCATCGCGATGGCGTTGACGCCGTAGTCGAGTGCGAATGCCGAAGCGGGCTGCATGTAGCTGATATAGTAGGGAAACGGCGCCCCGGCCATGCCCATGAACGCGCCGGAAAGGGTAGTGGCGATCAGCTTGAGCCGCAAGGTGGGAACGCCCGACGCCTCTGCCGCAAGCTCGTCGTCCCGGATCGTGGCGAAGCCGTATCCCAGCGTCGATCGTTCGATGGTCCGCGCCGTCGTCAGGGCGATCACGGCCAGACCCAGCATGATTGCGAAGAGATACTGAACGTAGTCCTCGAACAACGGGACCGATCTCGGCCGGATAATATAGGTACCGCGCCCGCCGCCGACGAAATCCCAGTTGACGATGATCGTTTCCAGCACGATCGCGAGCGCCAGCGTTGCGATCGCGAAAAACACTCCGCGAAGCCGGAGCGTCAGATACCCCATGCCGAGCCCGACAATTCCGGAGACAATGCCGCCGACAACCACCATGATGGGAAGCGGGATCGGAAGCTCAAGCTCGACCATTACCACGGTCGAGTAGGCGCCCATCGCAAAGAACGCCGACGAGCCGAAGTTCACGTAGCCGGTATAGCCGCCGAGAATGTTCCAGGCCGTCGCTATGACGACGTACTGGAGGATGACGTACCCGGCATAAAAGACATACGCGTTTCCGACCCCGCGCGCCGCGGCAAACACCGCGAGCGCGAGGACAATGGCGATAAGCAGGAAACCGACGAGCCGCACCGCCTAGCGTCCCAACAACCCGGTCGGCCTTATGGCCAGCGTGACGAGCAGGAAGCCAAAGCTGACCGCCGGTGCCCAGGAGGGGCCGCCGAAAGTGGCGGTCAGGCTTTCGGCAATTCCGAGCAGCATGGCGGCGATGACCGTGCCGGGCAGACTGCCCATGCCGCCGAGCACGCAGATCGCGAACACCCGGCCGATGAACACACGTCCTGCCGACGGCTCGATCGGCTGAATGACGATCAGCAGGGCGCCGGCAATCGACGCTGTGGCGATCGAGATCGCAAATGCGGTTCGTTTGATGCGGGTCGGGTCGGCGCCCATGAGACGAAGCGCCAGCGCATCCTGCGCCACCGCCATGATGGCGCGCCCCGTGAAGGTGCGCGACAGATAGAGCTGCAGCACCGCGAACAGGAGAAGCGACACGACACAGGGCACGACGAGTCGGGCCGGCAAATCCAGCACGCCCAACTCGAACGTGGGACCGATATATGGGGCCGAAACGAACCGGTAGTCGACGCCGAAGATGAGGATCAGCGCGACCTCCGTCACGAACAGGAGACCGAAAAAGAACGCAAGCCCGCGCAGCGCCGTCTGTGCCGACTGACCCCGGCCCTCGAAGGACACGAAGTAGGTCTGATAGACCGCAGCCCCCAGCGCATAGAAGACAGGCAGCATGATCGCCGCGGCGAGAATGGGATCGACGCCGAATTGCGAGTGGATGATGTAGGCGATGTAGGCGCCAAGGATGACGAAGCCCGGATGGGCAATGTTCACAACGTCGAGGATGCCGAACGATATCGAGAGTCCTATCGTGACCGCGACGTAGAATCCGCCCAGCAGGATGCCTGCAACGATCGCGTTGATCAGAAGCTCAGAAAACATGCCCTGCGCGCGGCGCCCGGAACCCGCTGTGATCCTCGCTGCGCCGTTCCTCCCCGATAGGCACCGTTGCCGATTGCTCCTCAAGTTTCAAGCCCATGACGCATGGGTCCTGCCCACTCCCCGATTGGTCGACGCAGCGGTCGCGTTCCTGTAGGAGAGTGCCCCGCTGCAGCGCCTTCTGGCCGGCTGGCATGTTGTGCTTTGGGAGATCGGGAACGCAAATGCAACTCGGCTTTTTCACCATGCCGATCCATCCGCTCGGCAAGGATTGGCGCCAATCGCTCCGCGAGGATCGAGAGGCATTCATCCTGGCCGACGAGCTCGGCTTCGCCGAGGGCTATGTCGGCGAACACTCGACGGACAGGGCCGAGAACATCACGTCCTGCATGATTTTCATCGCGACGCTCATTCACGCGACGCGATCGATTAAGCTGGGAACCGGCACGGTGAACCTTCCGTCTGTTCATCCGGCGGCGGTCGCGGCCCAGATCGCCATGCTCGACCATTTGCTCGACGGGCGGCTCATCTTCGGCATCAGCCCGGGCGGGCTTCTTTCCGATGCCGAGGTTTTCGGCACGCTTGACCAGGACAGGACGGCGATGTTCGCCGAGTCGATCGACCACATTCTCGACATCTGGAAGAGCGATCCGCCATACAACCTCAAGGGCAAACACTGGTCGATTTCCACGGCGCGCACGATGATCCCCGAGATCGGGCAGGGTTTCCTGCCGAAGCCGCTGCAGCAGCCGCACCCGCCGATCGTCGTGACCGTGGTAGCCCCATTCTCCAGGGGCGTGATCGAGGCAGCGGCGCGCGGTTGGGATCCGATCTCGGCGAATTTCCTGATGCCTGTGTGGGTCAAGACCCACTGGCAGGGCTATGCCGAAGGCTGCAAGCGGGGAGGGCGCGAGGCAAAACCTGCGAACTGGCGTGTCGCCAAGAGCATTTTCGTCGCCGACGACGACAGGACCGCGCGAGAATACGCGATGGGAGCGGACAGCCCCTACCGTTTCTACTACGCGCAGCTCTTCACCAAGATGAAGAAAGGCGGTCGGCTGGAGCTCTTCAAGACGCGACGGGACATGCCAGACGATGAGGTTACCCTCGACATGATCTGCGACCGGCTTGTCATCTATGGGTCGCCGTCGAAAGTGGTCGACGAGATTCTTGCTTTCCGTGAGGAGACCGGCGATTTCGGGACGCTCCTCTACGCCGGGCACGACTGGCGCGACCGGGACTTGGCACGGCGCTCGATGATCCTTGCCGCGGAAAAGGTGCTACCGGCGATTGACGCGGCAATCGGGGACTGACGAAACCGGAGCTCCTGCCGCGTCGGCCTGAAATCGGATGCAAGGCCATTGCAGGTGCCGGCGGAAGGGTCATCCCATGGGAGTAACTTGCATTTCCCGGATATACAGCCGCCTGGGTTCATGGCATCAGAGAGGCCGCAAGATGCCCCGGAACTGGGGCGACCGATGGGTGGGGACGTCGCATGATAGATTGGGCTCAGAACTTCGACCTGACGAACGGGATCAACATTCTCCGCATCGCCTGCGGGTTGTTTTTCATCCCCCACATAGTCGGCAAGTTCACGCAGCGCGAATATTCCATGGGCTTTTTCGAGAAGGCCGGGATGAAGCCGCCTGCCGCCTTCCTCTGGTTCGCGTTGATTGTCGAAGTGATTTTCGTGATCGGGCTCGTGCTCGGCATCTATACGACCTATGTTGCCATCGTCGCAGCCATCCACCTCGTCGTGGCGGGCATCGCCGTCTGGCGGGTGACCGAGGGCAAGTGGCTGTGGAACCTCGGCGGTGCCGAGTACTGCTTCTTCTGGGCGATTGCCTGCATCGTCGTCGCGATGCACGGATAGGGCACATTTGGACGAGCCGCCGGGGGAGCCGGGGATGATCACCAGGGGTTTCCTCGGCCGCCGTCCTCCGCCGGAGGTGGCTGCCCGCCTGCCGCCCGGACAGTACCTCGAGAGCGGATTTCCGGTCCTTTCGGCGGGTCCCACCCCGCAGATTTCGCTTGCCGAATGGCGCTTTTCGCTGCGCCACGGCCCGAAACCCGTCAAGTCGTGGACATGGGAAGAGTTCACGAAGCTGCCGCGCGCCACGATCGCGCGCGACATTCACTGTGTCACGAAATGGAGCAAGTTCGACACGCGTTGGGAGGGCGTCGGCATCGACGATATTCTGGCCGCGGCCGGAATTGCTCCGCCGACGCCTTACGTGCTCGCGCACTCATTCGACGGATATTCGACCAACGTCCCGGTGAAGGATCTGGTTGGCGGCAAGGCCATGATCGCCATCGCCTATGACGGTCGCCCGATTGCCCCCGATCACGGCGGGCCGGCTCGCCTGCTCGTGCCGCATCTCTATTTCTGGAAGTCGGCGAAATGGGTGAGCGGACTTCAGTTCACCGAGCGCGACGAGCCCGGCTTCTGGGAGCTCCGCGGCTATCATATCTATGGAGATCCCTGGCGTGAGCAGCGATTCGCCGGAGACTGAATCCGGGATCGTTCCGCTCCGCTGGCGGGAGGCGACGGTCCGCGGGATAGTCGCCGCCACCCCCAGGGTCAAGTTGTTCACCCTGATGCCGGCGTCCCCCTTTTCATTCGCTGCCGGCCAGCATGTCGATCTCCGCCTGACCGCGCCCGACGGATATCAGGCCCAGCGCAGCTACTCGATTGCCTCCGCGCCGGACAGGACGGACACGTTCGAACTCGGGATCGAGCTGATGCCCGATGGCGAGGTCTCGCCCTTCTTTCACGAGGTCGTTGCTCCGGGCGACACCGTCGAGTTTCGTGGTCCGATCGGCGGCCATTTCAACTGGCAGCCGGCGGACGGCGGGCCGATTCTGCTTGTCGGCGGAGGTTCCGGCGTCGTCCCTTTGATGTCGATCCTCCGGCATCGCGCCAACGCGGCACCGGACGTTCCGATGGCGCTGATCTACTCCGCCCGCACGATTGCCGACGTGATCTTTCGGGAGGAACTTTTTCGACTGGCGGATGCAGGTCAACGCTTCCACCTCTCCATCGCCCTCACACGCGAACGCGTGTCCGATCCGCGCTACCGCTCAGGGCGCATCGATGAAGCCCTGGTCGGCCGCGCGTTGTCCGATCTCGGCCATCCGCTGCGGACATATGTCTGCGGCGCCAACGGCTTCGTTGAGGCGGCCACCCGGCTGCTGATCGGCATGGGCATCGAACCCGGAAACGTCCGGACCGAGCGGTTCGGCGGCCCGGCGTGAGCCCCGTCAAACCTGCGTAAACCCTTGATTCCGGGCCGCCAAGGAAACCCTGTTGCCAAATTGTAACCTGTGCGCGAGAGGCTGGCGCACTATGCTGGCGGCATGAACCGCCATCTGGCAAAGCGGGATCAGGCATGGCGCGGGGCAGACAGCTTCTCATAGCGGTGCTGATTGTGCTTGCAGCGGTCGCGGGATGGTTCTTCCTGGGCCCGCGGCAGAACACGCCGGGCGCGGCGACCGCCGAGGTTCAGGGCCCCCGGGGCACGGGACGCGGCAATGTCAATGTTGTGACCGAACCGGTCGCCTTCGAAACGGTGACGGAGGAGCTGCAGGCCATCGGAACTGCCTTCGCGGTCCGGGCCGTAACCCTGTTTCCCCAGGTGAGTGGCATCGTGACCGAAGTCGCAGTTTCCGCCGGCGAGTCGGTCGACGAGGATGCAGTCCTCTTCCGCCTTGAAAGCGAGACGCAGGCGGTGGCGGTCGAACGCGCACGGATCGCGGCGCAGGACGCCAGGGCCGCGCTCGGCCGGGCCGAGCAGCTCGCCGAATCGCGGAACATCGCGGCCGTAGCCCTTGCCGAGGCGCGCTCGCGGTCCGCCTCCGCCGACATCGACCTGAGAACCGCGGAACTCGAACTCGCTCGGCGCACGGTTCGGGCGCCATTCTCCGGCATCGTCGGCATCCCCGGGGTGCAGGTCGGCGAAAGCGTCACTGCGTCGACGGCCCTGATTACGCTCGACGATCTTTCTGCATTCACGGTCAGTTTCCAGGCACCCGAACGGTTTGCGCCGATGCTCAGGACCGGACACGCGGTGACTGCGACCTCGGCAGGCGTCCCGGGCGCGACCATTGGCGGCGCGGTGAGCGCAGTGGACAGCCGCGTCGACGCTGAGACGCGAACCTTTCGGGTGGAGGCACGGCTGGACCGTGGGATCGAGGGTCTGAAGCCTGGGATGTCGGTCGTGGTCCGTCTGTCCTTTCAACAGGAGCCGCGAGCTGCGGTCCCGAGCACGGCGATCCAGTGGGATCGATCGGGCGCGTTTGTCTGGAAGGTGGAGGACGATCGCGTGAAGCGGACGCCAGTGCAGATTGTAAGCCGGCGAAGCGGCACCGTCTATGTGATCGGAGATCTGGCCGGGAACGACGCCGTGGTGGTCGAGGGTGTGCAGCGCCTGCGCGAGGGCATCGAGGTAGTGGCCACCCCGCAGCCGGCGCCAACCCACAGGGCAGTACCGGCGAATGAAGCAAGCGGAGCCGGCGGATGAGCGGCGAGGGCGCCGGACAGAACGCGGCCGACCTTGCGGACGCCGCCAGAGCAAGCAATGGCGGCGCAACCGGCGTGTTCGTCCGCCGGCCGGTAATGACAATCGTCCTCAATCTGCTGATCGTCATTGCCGGGATCGCAGCGCTCTCGGGGGTCGAAGTACGCGAGCTGCCGAATATCGACCGTCCGGTGATCACTATCCGGACGGACTACCCCGGCGCCTCGCCGGAAACGATCGACAAGGAAATTACCGCGATCGTCGAGGGCGCGATCGCCCGAACGCCGGGTATCCGGACGATCTCCTCCCAAAGCAGTGCGGGTCAGAGCCGGGTAACGGTGGAGTTCGATCCTTCGACGGACATCGACGTGGCGGCGAACGACCTTCGCGATGCGATCGGCAGTTTGCGCACGCTGCCGAAAGACGCCGAACCGCCCACCATCGTCAAGGCTGACGCGGACTCCGATCCGATCGTTCGGCTTGCCGTTACGGCACCACGCTTTTCCATCGAAGAGGTGACACGGATTGCCAAGGACCGGATCGTAGACCGGCTTGCCGCGGTCGAGGGGGTGGCCGACATTCAGATGTTCGGCGACCGCGACCCGCAGGTCAGGATATTCATAGATCCGGCGGCGCTCGCGGCACGCAATCTCAGTATTGCCGACGTCAATGCGGCGCTCGCCACGGTTGGACTCGATGTGCCGGCGGGGAGCGTCTCCGATGCCAACCGAACGCTGCTCGTGCGCGCCGATGCCAGCGCCAGCGGTGCCGATGAGATCGGCGCCATAATGATAAACTCCACAACGCGCGTGAGCGACGTCGCGGATGTTGTTCTCGGCCCTGCGGACAAGAATACCACCCTGAGGATAGACGGGCAGAACGGCATCGGCCTCGGCATCATTCGGCAGGCGAAGTCGAACACGCTCGACATTTCGCGTGGCGTTGAAGCCGCCGTGAAGGAGCTGAACGTATCGCTTCCCGAGGGCGTGACGCTACGGATCACCTCGGACGAGGCACGGTTCATCCGTGCCTCGATCGAGGAAGTGCTGTTGACCCTGCTGATCGCGACGACGATCGTCGTAGGCGTCATATTCCTCTTCCTGCGCTCGCCGCGACTGACGCTCATCCCCGCGGTAACGGTACCGATAGCGCTGATTGGAACCATTGCTGCGATCTGGCTGGTAGGGTTCTCGGTCAACCTGTTGACGCTGCTGGCGCTGGTGCTCGCCACCGGCCTGGTCGTGGACGACGCGATTGTCGTCATCGAGAATATCAACCGCCGGCGCCGGCTTGGCCTCGGACCCCGCGCGGCGGCGGTGCTCGGCACGCGCCAGGTCTTGTTCGCGGTAATTTCGACGACCGTCACGCTCGCCGCCGTTTTCATACCGATCTCTTTCTTCCCCGGCGCTGCAGGAAGGCTGTTCTCGGAGTTTGGTTTCGTCCTCGCTTTCTCGGTCGTTCTGTCGTCGCTTGTGGCGCTCACGCTCTGCCCGATGCTGGCGTCGCGCCTCGGCGCCGCGCGGGAGGAATCGCACAGGGAGACTGCCGTCGGGCGGGCGATCACCGGGCTGGGACAGGCCGCCACACGGGCCTATGCACGGGCACTCGACGCCTGTCTGGCGGCGCCCGTGCCGGTGGTCGTTACCTCGGTGATTTTCGCTGCAGCGGCGGTGGTTGCGTACGGGTTCCTGCCGCAGGAGCTGACACCGCCGGAAGACCGGGGAATCGTCGTTGTGGCGGTGAACGCGCCGCAGGGCGCCACGGTCGCCTACACCGAAGACCAGATGCGCTGGGTCGCCGACGAGGCCGCACCGCTGGTCGAAAGCGGCGAGGCAACCGCGGTTTTCTCGATAACCCGCGCCGGCGGAAGCGGCGGCTTCATGGTTGTCACGCTCGCCCCCTGGCACGAGAGGCACCGCACGCAGATGGAAATCGCTGCCGAGCTGAACCGGAGACTCCAGGCCATCCCCGGTGTGCAGGTCTCCACGCGGACATCGAACAGCCTTGGCATTCGCGGGGGAGGGCAGGGAGTTCAGTTCGCGATTACCGGCAACAATTATGAGAATCTGGCGGCAGATGCCGACAGGCTCCTTGCCGCAATGCACGGCGACCCGACGTTCGGCGATGTGCGCCTGAACTATGACACTACGCAACCGCAATTGTCGATCGCGCTCGACCGCGAGCGCGCCGCCGCGCTCGGCATTTCGGTCGAGAGCGTTGCGAGCGTCCTTCAGACATTGCTGAGCGGCAGGGAACTCGGCAGCTATTTTCAGGGAGACGAGGAGATCAGGATATTCACCGAGGCGCCGACCGGCATGATTCAGGATGCCAGCGGACTGGATTCGATTCAGCTTCGCAGCTCCTCCGGCCGGATGGTTCCGTTCTCCTCGCTCGTAACGATTTCCGAAACAGCCGTTGCGCCGAACCTGTCCCGTATCGACCAGCGCCGATCGGTGCCGATGACGGCGGAGCTCGGAGACGGAGTCGATCTCGCCTCTGCAATGAAACGCGTGCGGGAGATCGCGGTGGCGGAGCTTCCCAGCGGGACCGGGCTCGTGTTCACCGGCGAGGCGAAGGAACTCCAGACGGCCTCCGGCGGCGTGCTGATCACGTTCGCCCTAGCGGTGCTCGTCGTGCTGCTGGTGCTCGCTGCGCAATTTGAAAGTTTCAACAGCGCGTTCATCCTTTTTGCGACCGTGCCGTTCGGCGTGGCGGCAGCGATCTTCGCCATCCTTCTCACCGGCGGATCGCTGAACATCTACAGCCAGGTCGGACTGGTCATGCTCGTCGGTCTGATGGCCAAGAACGGCATCCTGATCGTGGAATTCGCCAACCAGCTACGCGATGCGGGGCAGCCGGTGAAAGAGGCGATCCGCAACGCCAGCCTGATCCGCCTGCGCCCGGTTGTGATGACAGTGGTTGCGACTGTCCTGGGTGGATTGCCGCTGATCCTGCGGGGCGGCGCCGGATCGGAAATGCGGTCTGCGCTCGGATGGATCATCGTCGGCGGCCTTGGATTCGCGACGATCTTCACGCTTTTCCTGACGCCGGTCGCCTTCAGTCTGCTCGCCCCTTTTGCCAGGCCGCGCGTGCACCATGAGGAACAGTTACGGGAAGAGCTCGCGGAGGCGCGAGAACGCCACGCTGTCGTCCGGGATATCGAAGAGCCGGGCGTGCCGATGGCAGCCGAATAGCCGGGAGCGGCAAGGGGGAGAGACCGGCTCCCGTCGGCCTGGCAAGTCCTGCCGGCAATAAGCCCGCCGCAAATACGCGCGGCGGAAACGCACCGGAACAGAGGACGGCCGGTTAACGCCGGGGGAAAAGCTCCTCCGGTCTCGCCCTTGCTTCGACTGGCGTCCGATTATGCGGGACGCACCTCAAGAAAATCACGGCAGGGCGACGCTGACAACCGTCGTTGAGGGAATTGGTTACTCGGCCGGGGCACCTTCCACCCGGCCCCGGGCCCCGCGCCAGCTCCTCAGACGGCCGAAAATCCGCGAACCCGGCCGCCATCCCCTGATGTGTTCAAGCGCCGATATGGCGGCCGGCGTGATGACCAGCGTGAGCACGGTCGCGAAGCCGAGGCCGAATACGATCGCCGTGGAGAGCTGGATCCACCATTGCGTCGAAGGGGCTCCGTAGGTGGCCTCACGCAGCACGAAGTCGATATTGAGCCCGAATGCGATGGGAAGCACGCCCAGCACCGCAGCCGTGGCGGTCAGGAGCACCGGCCGCGCGCGCTCCCGGCAGGTCGTCAGGATGGCCTCCTCGAATGGCACCCCCTCGCGCCGGAGCCGGTCGTAGGTGTCGATGAGGATGATGTTGTTGTTCGTCACCACCCCGGCGAGTGCAATGATTCCGATGCCGGTCATGACCACGCCGAATGGCTGATTCATGATCAGCAAGCCGAGGAACACGCCGATCGTCGACAGCACGATCGCCGACAGCACGAGCCCGACGCTGGAAAACTTGTTGAACTGAAGCAGCAGCACCGCAAAGATCAGGAATAGGGCTGCACCGAATGCGCTCAACAGGAACGCCTCTGCATTTGCCTGCTCTTCGTCGGAGCCCCGGAGCTTCCATGAGATGAGCCCGCCGAAATCCGCGCGTTCGAGTTCCGCCCGCACCTGATCCTGCATCGCCGCGACGTTGACCCCCGGCGCAAGATTGGCGGTCACCGTAACCACGCGGCTTCCGTCCACGCGGTGAATGATGCCCACTTTGCGCGAAGGCTTTCGGTCGATGAAATTGCCGATCGGCACGGAACCGGCGGGCGTTTCGATCCGCAACCCGTCGATGTCCTTCAGCGTCCGCCGGTCCTCCGGAAAACGCAGGATGATGTCCACCGGCTTGTCCGCGCTGGCGGGCCGATAGTCGGTTATCTTGAGGCCGTTCGTGATGAGTTGGACGGCCTGGCCGACGGCGCCCACGCCGATCCCGAATTTCGCCGCCTCCGCCTTGTCGATCTCGAGCCGCCAGTCGATGCCGGGCATCGGCAATCCGCTGTCGAGGTCCCGGATCTCGGGCCGTTTCTCAAGCTCGGCCGTCACCCTGAGCGCTGCCTCGCGCAGCGCGTCGGGGTCGTCGCCGGAAAGTTGTATCTGAATCGGCTTGCCGGTCGGCGGTCCGCCCTGGGGGGCGGTGACCTCGACGCGGATGCCGGGAATGGAAGCGGTACGCTCGCGAATCTCCGTCATGATCTCCTTGGCAGGCCTGCGGCGCTGCCAATCGATGAAGGAGAACTGAACCTGGCCGACCACGTCTTCGGTGACGTCCTGCGACCCGCCCTGGCTCATGTCGCCCGAGCGGGCGTAGACCGTTTCAAGCTCCCCCATGTCGAGAATCTTCGCCTCGACCGCGCGGACCATACGGTCCTTTTCGGCAAGCGAAATGTTTCCACGTGCATGGATCAGCGCAACGCCTGTATCGGGCTCGATATCCGGAAAGAATTCGACGCCGGCGCCAAATCGGCCGTAGGCGTCGATCACGCCAAACAGCAGCAGAACCGCGAGCGCGAGCGTGATGAATGGGTGGCGCGTCGCCAGCCGGACGGTGCGCAGATACGTCGTCTCGCGCATCCGCACTTCCTCGGGCACCAGATTTGGCTTGCCGATCAACGCGCCGAGCGTCGGCGTGAAGATCAGTGCCGCAACAAGTGAGGCCGACAGCGTCGCGATAAGCGTGATCGGCAGGTATTTCATGAATTCGCCGATGATGCCCGGCCAGAAAAGGAGCGGCGAGAACGCAGCGATACGGGTAAGCGTTGCCGCCGTCACCGGACCCGACATGCGGTGCGCAGCCAGCGCATATGCTTCGCGCGGGGGCATGCCCTCGCTCATCCGCCGCTCGGCAAACTCCGCCACGATAATCGCGTCGTCCACCAGCATGCCCACGGCGAGGATGAGGCTGAACAGCACGACGATGTTGAGCGTCATGCCGAACATGGCGAGACCGAGTATGCCGGCCAGGAAGGAAGCCGGTATCGCGATACCCACAAAGATCGACGCACGGCCGCCGAGGATGAAGAGGATAACGACGACCACGAGCAGGATTGCCGTCACGACCGCATTCTGAAGGTCGTGGAGAAGCTGCCGGATGACCTTGGATTCGTCCTGGAGGAACGAAACCTGCAATCCGCTCGGCCAGCTTTTCTGGAGGCGCGCCATCGTCTCCTTGACGCCCTCGACCGTCTGAATGACGTTCGCGCCGACCCGTTTCTTGATCTCGATGACCATCGCCGGCCGCCCGTCGATCCGCGTGATCGAGGTCGCATCCTTGAAGGTGGGGCGAATGTCTGCGACGTCGCCGAGCTTGACGGAGGCCTCGGACGAGGCGGCCACCGGAATGTTGAGCACGTCCTCGGGCCGTTCGATGAGTGCGGGCACCTTCACGGCGAAGCGGCCCTGCGGCCCTTCCAGCGCACCCGCCGCCACCAGGCTGTTGCCGGCCGCCGATGCCGCCACGAACGAGCTCAGCGAAACGCCATAGCTCTGGAGAAGCATCGGCTCGACGATGATTTCGACGACCTCGTCGCGCGCCCCCTGCAGGTCGGCGGACAGCACGCCTGGCACCTGCTCCAGGGCGGTCTTGGCTTCCCGCGCGAATCGCGCGAGGGCCCGCTCGGACAGATCCCCGGACAGCGCCACTGCCACGATGGGAAAGAGGCTGATGTTGACTTCGTGAACGCTGGGCTCGTCGGCATCGAGAGGCAGAAGGCTCTTCGCGTCGTCGACCTTGGCGCGAACGTCGGCTAACGCGACGTCGGCGTTGAAGCCGGCCTCGAATTCGAGGAGCACGAAACCGCCGCCTTCGAACGCCGAGGACCGCATTTCCTTGACGTTGGACACGGTCTTGAGCTGCGTCTCCATTGGACGCACCAGCAGCCGTTCGGCATCCTCTGGCGAGATTCCGCGTTGCGAGAGTTGAACGTAGATGATGGGAATCGGAACGTCCGGCGACGCCTCCTTGGGGATCGTTTGATAGGCGACCGCCCCGGCGACAAACAGGAACGCCAGCACGGCTAGCGTCAGCCGCGCATGCCGAATGGCGAACTCGACGATCGTTCTCATGATGCTTTGGGCGTCGGTTCGCCGTCCAGTTCGCTGGCGGTAACCGCCTCGACGGGATCGCCGTCCCGAACGAAATCCTGCCCGACCGTGATCACGCGCGTCGGCTTCTCCAGTCCGCTAACCCAGACAGCCCCGCGCTCGTCGTCGACGAGCGTGACCGGCAGGAACCGGGCTCGGTTCTCGTCGTCCACAGTGCGAAGGCCGAGCTCGCCCGCGTCGGAGAATACAAGCGCCGACAGCGGCACCCTCACCGCAACCACGGGGTCGAGAGCAACGACGATCTCGCAGGTGACCCCGTCGGCGATGGCGGCATCCGGGTTCGCGAGCTTCACCTCGATCCGGTAGGTGCGTGTCGCTTTGTCGGCCGTGAGACTGACGAAGCTCACCGTGCCGGTCGCGCTCGTTCCATCGACGAGCCGAACGGTCGCCCGGTCGCCGACACGGACATGCGCGCGCTGCTTCTCCGTGACCGATCCCACGGCGAGCATCGGGTCCGGGCCGATGATTTCGGCAATCTGCTGGCCCTGCTGAACGGCCAGTCCCACCTCGACGGGCACCGCGTTGACGATACCGTCAATCGGCGAAAGTACTGAGATCTTCTGCGCCTCCGCTTCAGCGGCGGCGAGCGCGGCTCGTGCCGACGCCACCGCGGACTCGAGCGCTTGCAGCGCATTCCTGGGGACGAATCCGCGCTCGATGAGCCGCTGGTTCGCCTGTAACTCGGCCTCGCGCTGATCGAGCGTGGCCTTCGCCTGGGCGACGGCGGCGGCACGGCCTTCGTCCGAGATGGTGGCAATGACATCGTCCTTGCGGACCTTGTCGCCCTTGGCGACGTTCAACGTTGCGACAACGCCGCCACCGCGTGCCACCGCGAAGGCGCGCTGGTCCGCCTGCGTGACGCCGGAGGAGACGACAAGCCGATGGTGTTGTTGCGGCACCATGGTTTCGACACCCACCCGCTGAAGCGGGACGGCAACGGCCTCGCCGGCCGCGTTCGTCGGCTCCGACGATTCGTGGGGGAACAGGATTCCCGATCCGATCCAGACTACGGCGACCGCGACGATCGCCACTGCCACAATGCGGCTCGGTTTGAAGAAGCGGGCGGCCATGCGCTGATCCGAGGGCAATCAGGAACCCCATCGGCCAAAAACGCCTGGCCAACGGAATACCGGGGTCGTTGGGAGCGGCTTCCTGCACGCGGCGACCCGGATGCCCGGCCGGCGCCCGCAGAAAAAATCGGGCCGATCGGCGGCCCGACGGGGCGGAATATCTTCCGATACCGTGTCTAAATCAATGGGCATTGAGGCCGCTGGTAAACCTTGCAGGAACATGCTTTTTCTCGGCATCCAGCGGGCGATCCGGGCCTGGCGAGTGTGGCGTGTCGGGGCCGCCCACAGAGCCGCCCCGGTCGCAGGAAGGAATCACTTGGGAGCGGCGGCAGGGATTATCAAGCCGCCGAACGGCCGAAAGCATGAAATCCGCCAGCCGCGTGTTCAGCGGCATGCCGACGACGATTTTCGAGGTCATGTCGAGCCTCGCGCGCCAGCACGATGCGATCAACCTCGGGCAGGGATTCCCGGACGTCGACGGCCCGGAAGACATAAGGCAGGTAGCCGCGGAAGCTCTGCTCCGCGAATCGAACCAGTACCCGTCGATGATGGGGATACCGGAATTGAGGCAGGCGGTCGCCCAATCGAATCGGCGCTTCTACGGGCTCGATGTCGACTGGCGCACCGAGGTGATGGTGACCTCCGGCGCCACTGAGGCAATCGCCGACTCCATCATGGCGCTGGTCGAGCCGGGCGATGAGGTGGTGCTCATCGAGCCGCTCTACGACTGCTATTTGCCGATGGTCGAACGAGCCGGAGGCATCCCCCGGCTGGTGCGTCTCGCGCCGCCCGACTGGCGGCTCGATCGGGAGAAGCTGGACGCCGCGTTTTCGCCGCGCACGAAGGCGATTCTGATTAACAACCCGACCAATCCGGCAGCCAAGGTTTATACGGCGGACGAGCTGGCGTTGATCGCCGAATTCGTCGTCGCCAACGATGCCTACGCGATTTGCGATGAGGTTTATGAACACATCGTTTTCGACGGGCGCCGCCACATCCCGCTGATGACGATGCCCGGCATGCGCGACCGCACGGTGCGCATCGGCTCGGCCGGCAAGACATTCTCGCTCACGGGCTGGAAGGTCGGCTACATCACCGCGCCACCGCAACTGCTCGACCCCATTGCCAAGGCGCACCAGTTCACGACGTTCACAACGCCGCCGGACCTTCAACGGGCCGTTGCTTACGGTCTGGGTAAGGACGACTCATACTACTCGGGTCTCATTGCGGACCAGCAACAGAAGCGCGACCGCCTCGCCGCGGGCCTCGCGTCCCTGGGCTTCGATGTCCTTCCCTGCGCCGGCACATATTTCGTAACCGCCGAAGTGAGCCACCTGGGGTTGGGCGGCGACGATCTGGAGCTCTGCAAGCGAATGGTGGTGGAGGCCGGCGTGGCCGCGGTGCCGATTTCGGCCTTCTACGCGTCGAATCCGCCGAGCGGCGTGCTGCGCTTCTGCTTCTGCAAGCGGGAAAGCGTGCTCGACGAAGGTGTGGCGCGCCTGTCCGGATGGCTCAAGGCACGCGGGCGAGCGGTAGCCTGACGCGGCCGTGGCGAATCCCGTACTCGTCGAGGTGACACGCGGGCCGGCCGTCGAAAGCCGCCACCGTGGCTCGATCGCCATTGTCGATGCCTCCGGGCGCGCCATCGCCGCAATCGGCGCCGTGACGGACCATGTTTTTCCCCGCTCCGCGGTAAAGCCGATCCAGGCGTTGCCGCTTGTCGAAACGGGAGCCGCGGACGCCTTCGGCTATGGTGCGGTGGAATTGGCGCTCGCCTGCGCCTCGCACGGCGGAGAGCCGCGCCACGTGGCGGCCGTCGAGAACATGCTCGCCGCTGCCGGAGCGGACTCGACCGGCCTTGAGTGCGGGCCGCAATGGCCCTCCGACGAGGAGGCACGGGCCGCACTCTGGCGCAGCGGAAGGCAACCGACCGCCATCCACAACAATTGCTCGGGCAAGCATGCGGGATTCCTCGCCGTGGCGCGTCACAGGGGTTGGGAGATCTCCGGTTACGTCGCGCCGGACCACCCGGTTCAGGAGCTGGTGCGGCAGGCGCTGGCCGAGATCGCAGGCACGCACCTGGATGCCTCGGTGCGCGGAGTCGATGGATGCTCGATCCCTGCCTATTCCATCCCTTTGGATCGGCTTGCCTTCGGCTTTGCCCGGTTTGTCACTGGCGAGGGACTTTCTGAAATTCGCGCCGCCGCGGCGCGCCGCCTGATCGAAGCCTGCCAATCGGAGCCGTTCTTCGTCGCCGGCACGGGCCGGTTCTGCACGCAAGCCATGACGATCTTCGGCAAACGGCTGATTGTGAAGACGGGCAGCGAAGGCGTCTTTTGCGCAGGCTTCCCGGAACACGGTCTCGGTGCCGGCGGAAAGTGCGACGACGGAGCTGCACGAGCCGCCGAAGTCATGATGGGCACAGTCATCGCCGCGGTGCTCAAGCCGCAGGAACCGGAAATGCAGCGCTTTCGTCACCGGCTCCGCACGCCGGTATCGTCCCGGAACGGTCTTCCGGTAGGGGAGGTGCGACCGTCTCCTGCGCTCGTCGACCTGCTGTCGCTTGCGGACGCGTGGATCCTCGGATAGTCGTCAGCGTCGGACGCGGAACGCGCCGTGGCACGACTGGCAACTGCCGCCGACGGCGGCAAACGCCGTCTTGAACGCGTCGAGGCCCTGCGCCGCCGCGGCTTCGGCGGCCTTGGCGTCTTGCGCAGCCTTGGCCGCAAGCGCTTTGAACTCCTCCATCTTCTCCCATATCGCGGGCGACGCTGACGTATCGCCCAGGTCTGAACCCTCCGGGAAGAGCGTCGGAAACCTGTCCATGTCCTCTGCAATGGTCCTGGCGGACTGCGCGGCGGCAGTGGCGTCAAAGGGCTGTGCCCCGCCGATCATGTCGCTCGCGGTTTTTGCGGCTGCCCCGTTGGCCCGCATCAGCGCCTTGCGTTCCGCGATGACATCGGCCTGGGCAAGGACCGATGCCGAAAAACCGGCCATCAGGCACACAACCAGAACGGGATGGATGAATTTCATTTGCGACTCCCGGAAAAGCCTCTCCCCGCGAGGCGAGAGTTGAACCGCCGCGCGTCGCACACGCAAGTTCTCCGATAGGGGGATAACGCAAATATGAAGCGTTCGTTACGCACGCCGGGCAGCGCAGCGCGTCCGGCGAAGGTGTTGCCCATGCCGACCTCTGCGCCTATGGTCGCGCATTCCTTTGCGAGGACCGAGCACCGTTTGCAGAGCCGGTCGCGCACAATCTGAGTGGAGGCATCCATGGCGTTTGAACTGCCGCCCCTTCCGTACGCCTATGAGGCGCTGCAACCCTACATGTCGCGGGAGACCCTCGAATATCACCACGACAAGCACCATCAGGCCTACGTGACCAATGGCAACAATCTGCTCAAGGATTCCGGCCTGGAAGGAAAGAGCCTTGAGGAGGTCGTCAGACAGAGCTTCGGCAAGAACCAGGGGCTCTTTAACAACGCCGGCCAGCACTACAACCACATCCATTTCTGGAAGTGGATGAAGGCAGGCGGCGGTGGCAAGAAGCTACCGGGCGCCCTCCAGAAGGCCTTCGACAGCGATCTTGGCGGCTACGACAAATTCCGCGCGGACTTCATCCAGGCGGGCGTGAGCCAGTTCGGTTCGGGCTGGTGCTGGGTTGCCGTACAGAACGGCAAGCTGACCGTCACCAAGACTCCGAACGGCGAGAACCCGCTGGTTCATGGCGGCACGCCGATCCTCGGATGCGACGTCTGGGAGCACGCCTATTACATCGACTACCGGAACGCGCGCCCGAAATACCTCGAGGCGTTCGTCGACAATCTGATCAACTGGGACTACGTGCTCGAGTGCTTCGAGAAGGCGCGCTGATCCGGCGACGCTACTCCTCCGGCTCGAACGCCAGCGCGGTTCCGTTCATGCAGTAGCGCAGGCCTGTCGGTTCCGGTCCGTCCGGGAAGACGTGGCCGAGATGGGCGCCACAGTTCGAGCAGAGAATCTCGATTCTGCGCATACCGTATGACCGATCCTCCCGTTCGGTCACGGCGTCGGGACTGACCGGCTCATAGAAGCTCGGCCAGCCCGTGCCGGAGTCGTATTTCGCATCCGAGCGAAACAGCGGCGCATCGCAGCAGACACAACGATAGAGGCCCGGATCCTTCTCGTCCCAGTAGGGCCCGGTGAACGCCGGTTCCGTGCCGTGTTGCCGTGTGATGCGGTATTGCTCGGGCGTGAGCTGAGCACGCCACTCGGCGTCCGACTTTTGAACCCGCCATTCGCCTCTTCTTTCGGGCATTGGTGTCATCCCTGAATTGTGGTGTTGCTGCCGTCAGCCCTCCGGCACTGCACCGTGATCATGATGGTTAATACGACATTCTGGAGCAGGTTATCCGGTAGCGGCAAGTTCGCGCCCGCTGGCATCCCTACGCCCTCTTCTTGCGCTGCGGCGGTCTCGGTTTATCCACCAAGAATTGCGCGCCCGGGAAATCCAGGCGCCGCAGGTCTGCGCGGCAAGCGTCCCAATAAACACGCTCCGCACAACCGGATTTACCACTTGAAAGACATAATCTCGTTCTCAGATGGTCGCGTAGTAAGGGTGTGACGGTCCAGTGTTGGAACGATTCACGGAAGATATGGTGCAGCAATGGCTGAAAAAGACGTCGGGGCCGACCTGATCGATCTGACGGCGGATATCGTATCCGCGTATGTGAGCAACAATTCGCTTTCCGCCAGCGAACTGCCTCGCCTCATCGGCGAGGTGCATCAGGCTTTGGCGAAGACCCATAACGGCTCGGCGGGCCCCGAACCGGAACCTCTGAAGCCGGCCGTGAACCCCAAGAAGTCGGTCTTTCCTGACTACATCATCTGCCTCGAGGACGGGAAGAAGTTCAAATCCCTCAAGCGCCATCTTCGTACCCACTACGACCTCTCGCCGGAGGAATACCGCGAGAAATGGGGGCTGGCGGCGGATTATCCGATGGTCGCGCCGAACTATGCTGCAGCCAGGTCGGCGCTTGCGAAGAAAATGGGCCTCGGACAGCAGCGACGCCGGCGCTAGTCCTTGCCTGCCAGGGAGCGACCGAGCCGGGCTTTCTCGGCCTCATAGGCCTGCCTCAACGCGATGTGCCGGTTGAGATCGTAGGTCCAGTGTCCCGCGCGGCCTCGATTGCGTTCCGACCGGAGAGCGCGCGCCAGCCGGGCGAGTATCGACCGCGTCATGACCGCTGAGCTGTCCGCGAGCTCCGTCGGCGAGGCGTGAATAAGGCGGGTGAGATCCCGCTCCCGATTGTAGATCTGCGCGCCGGCCGAGATCGCTCGCCCGGTGGCGCGTCTCGCGCGTTCGCGCAGCATCCTTGCCGTTTGCACATCGGATTTGAAGGCCGCTGTCATCGTCGTTCCTTCCGCTTTGGGCGAACGATTGTCGCGCACGCGGAAGCAGCGGGGACAAAATCGGGAAAGGACCGTCGGCAGGACGCGTGGAAAAAAGTTATCCCCGCTGCCACACGAAGCGGCTAATGTGCGATAGGAAAAAAAACCTACATCGATTCGCACGGAGGCAGCATGCAGGTGGCTGGACACGAACTACCGGATCGGCCGACACCCGGCGGCGACAGGCGCACGGCGCGCTTTCTGGGGGCCGTTGTGGCGTCCGCTTTCGACGTCCCGGTCGAGGTGGTCCGTAGCGCACGCCGCGGACCGGCGCCGGTCGCATTCTGCCGGCAGGTAGCCATGTACCTTGCCCACACGCGTTTGGGTCTTTCCTTCTCAGCCGCCGGAGCAATGTTCGGCCGCGACCGGACCACGGCCGCGCACGCTTGCAAGACTGTTGAGGATTGCCGCGACGATCCGCAATTCGACGCTACCCTTGAGTTTCTCGAACGCGCGATCGACCTGTGGCCCCAGCTCTCGCGCGCAGCGGACACGCAGCATGATCGAGCCTGACGAACGCAGAATCCATGCGGTCCTGAGACGCCTTGCGATTCGCGGCGCCTCCCTCCGCACCGCCGGGGAGGGCGAATTCAGGTTCGTCACGGCGAATGCCGAAAACACGGGCCCGCGTGTCGAGGCCGGGCTTGTCGCGAGCCTCGTTTCGCGCGGCCTGCTCATGGAGGCGGGCGACGGCGTGCTCGCGATCTCGCCGGCCGGCAAAGCGGCGATACGCAGGCGGATCGCGGCTGGCGCCCGGGAGGAATTCGCCGCACAGCACCGTACGCTTGTGAGCGCTGCGATCGAGCACGAGTCCGGCCCTCAGACAGTTGCCGTCAATGCCGCGGAAAGCCCGCTTGCCTGGCTCCGCCAGCGGAAAGGTCCCGATGGCAGACCGTTTCTCGACGTTGCGCAGTTTCAGGCGGGCGAGCGTCTGCGGGCCGATTTCGCGCGGGCGCAGCTGATGCCGCGGATAACCGCGAACTGGGATGCCGCCGTCGCAAGGGGCAGAAGGTCCGGTGACGGCGGGATTGCCGATCTGACCGACGCGGTTCTGGCCGCCCGTCGGCGGGTGGAAAGGGCGATCGACGCGGTCGGCCCGGAATTCGGCAATCTTCTCGTCGACTTTTGTTGCTTCCTGAAGGGTATTGAGGAGATCGAGCGTGCACGCCGTTGGCCGGCGCGCTCGGCAAAGCTGGTTCTGCAGTTGGCGCTGAGCAGCCTTGCCCGTCACTACGGACTATCCGCATCCGCTGCCGCGCCCGACTCTCGTGGGCGCGTCCTTCATTGGGGCACGGATGACTACAGGCCGAGGATCGTGTGACGGACCTACGCGGGAGAGGGCACTGCCCGTGCATCCGAACGGATGCGTGCGACCATGGAGCGAAGACCGTTGGACCGCTGCGACGTGAGATGACTGCCGAGCTCCAGCCGTTCGAAGATCGACTCCGCGTCGATGGATTCGATCTCCTGCGCAGTCTTGCCGGAATAGAGAGCGATCAGGAGGGCGATCAGCCCCCGGACGATAAGCGCGTCGCTGTCGCCCCTGAAGTGAAAGCGGGGAGCGCCGTTGGTCGTAATATGCGTCGAAAGCCATACCTGACTCGCGCAACCCTGGACCTTGTTGGCGGGCGTGCGCTCGGCCTCCGGCAGCGGCTCAAGCTTGCGGCCGAGCTCGATGATGTATCGATAGCGGTCCTCCCACTGGTCGAGGACGCTGAAATCGTCGATTATCTCGTCAATCGTCATGAGGCGGGCAATCCTTGCGGCCGCTCGCCCCGATATAGCGGTTTCGGCGGGATATGGAAGAACGCCGGGCCGCCCGTGTCAGGTCGCCCGCCCACGCCTCGGCGGATGCCAGGGCGAAGCGGCATCCTCGTCGGTGAGCGTGCCGCTGTGGGCCGGCGGCGGATTGCCTTGCTCGCCGGACGACTCGAAATACTCCGTGACCTTCCGCACGCCGAACCGGACCTTGCGCGCAAGAAGATCGAACACCGCGTTGCCCGTGACGCAGGTCTCCGGATTGCGGTCGCAGAAACTCGAGACGTCCGCGACCGTATCGCGGGCCGCGCCGATCGCCTGAAACGCGTTGACCTGGGGGGCGGTCTGGTTGGAAGGCGGATCCGCAGGCAGAAGCAGGATCACAACCGTCAGCCAGAACGCTGCGCGAATGAGGAACATGATTGGGCCTCTCTTGCTACTCCCCGTCACCTGGAGAGCCCTTCGGCCATTTATGGCTCGGAAGAGCTGAAGGTGAGGTTCAGCCGTCGATTAAAATCGTATCGACCCTGAACGGCAGCAGAATGCCCGGCCGCCGCGGGCGTCAATCGTTCGTGAACCATGTCCACCCGCAGCCGGCATGCTTAGCTGTCCCTTAACGGGCTCCAAGGCAGCATCCGGGGGCCGGGCCCGCGGGAGCGCTCCCGTTCCTTTCTAACGCCACAAAATGCGGCCAATGAAGGGTCCCCGGTCAGGTGGCCGGTCACGCGAAGGTTTCAAATGTTTGTTTTTGTTGGCTTTTTGACTGCCTCAAGCCAACCGGTCCGATAGGGAAGCGACGTGGCTGGCAATACGCGGGTTCGATCGCGATCCGGACGAGGCACCGCGGCGGTCGCGCGGCGGCTCCCCGAGGACGACAGCGTCTTCGGGCAGGCTGCGGACTGGCTCCTGGAAAACCCGCTCCGCTCCGGCGCAATCCTTGTCGTGGGCCTGACCGCGATGGCAATCGTCGCCAATGCGGTCTTCTTCCAGGATGGGCGGCACCCATCGCCGCTGTTTACCACGCGGCCAGAAGCCGTGCCGGCATCGCGGGAGACGGTGACGAACAGCGTGCCGCTTCCCAAGAGCCGCGGCGATGCGGTTGAACCGGAAATCGTGCGGTCGGAGCGTCTGGTACTGCCGCAGTCCGACCCGATCGGCGCGGCCGTCGACGGAGCGATCGTGACCGCAGTGCAGGAAGCGCTTGCCGCCCGGGGCATGTATGACGGCAAGGTCGACGGGAAGCTCGGGGCGAAAACGAAAGCCGCCATCGCGGCATATGAGACCAAATACGGCCTGCCCGAAACCGGCATGCCGAGTGACAGCCTGATCGCCCATCTGCGCAGGACCGCAGCACTGCGAGCCGAACCGCCACCGGCATCCCAGGCCCGTGACAAGCGGCTGATGAGCGTGCAATCGGCGCTCAACGCCATCGGCTACGGGCCGATTCAGGTGACCGGGCGCATGGACCCCGAGACCGCCGATTCGATTCGCCGTTTCGAGCTCGACAATGGGTTGCCGATCACCGGCGAAGCCAGCGCGACATTCGTTCGAAAGCTCGTGGCCATCGGCGCGATGAACCCGGACTGAGCGCGGGATGCGGGTAACCTCCGCGCTGTGGGTCTCGGCGCTGATCCGCCGCGCCTTCGCAAGCGGTATGGCGGCCCTTGTCCAGCGGCGGGGCGCCGAAGAAGCCGGCTCCATATTCATCGCGATCGACCGGCTTGACGGCAGCGTCGATCTCTACGCCCCCGCCCCGCAAACGGCCTTCGCCTCCGCCGCGCCGGAAATCCGATTGTTCCAGCGAGTCAAAAGCCGGGCGCCGCAGGCCGAGATAGACGAAGCAATCGCGAGGGAACTCCGCTTCGATCCCGACATCTGGCTGGTGGTCGTGGAAGATCGCGCGGGGAGGGTGCTGTTCGACCTTGCACCGGCGCTCGAGGAATAGAGGAATAGACGTCAGCCGCCCCGCCGCCGGAGAAACTCCGCCTCGCGCCGCGACGGCCGCCGCTGGGGTCGTGCCGCAGAACGCCGCGCGCCTTCGGCGTCGGTGTATTGCGGTACGTGAGCCGGCCGGGCAGCGGCTTCGCCGTCGCCGCGCCATGCAGCGACCATCGCTTCGGCAACCGCAGGCTCCATCGAGGCATGCAGGTCCACGAGGCGGAAGAAGGTCTGCACTGCAAGCCCGATCGCGGGGTTCGCAAGCAGCAGCACCTGCCGCGCCTCGGCATCCGAGAGACCGATCGCCTTGACCAGAAGCACAAGCGGCTCGCCGGAAGGATCGTCGATCATGCGTGCCACAAGATCTGGGTCGAGCGACAGCCCGTCGGCAAACGCGGCGATCAGCGCCTCCTTGCGCTTGGCCCGGGCCAGTCCGGGAATCTGGCCTGCCTTCCAGGCGGCGTTCAGCGCGATATCGAACTGTTCGCGGGGGGTCAGTTTTGGCGGCTTGACGCGCTCTTCCGACATCGCAGCGAGAATGCCGTTCCGGCCGTCGCGATCCAGATCGAGGAATCTGTCGGCAACGTCCTGAAGATCGATGTGCGGACGGTGCTCCTCATGTCGATCCTCCGCAGCGTCCGCAGCTTCGGCTTCGGCATCCCAAGGCCGATCTTCTTCCGGAAGGGCCCCGTCCTCCTCGGCATCGGTCTCCTGCTTCGGCGGCGCCACTGACGTTGGCATGTCAGCCGGCCTCGCGGGCTTCACGCCCGTCGCCGGGCTGTCCAGGAGTGCCACAATGACCGCGTCCTGGCGCTCGCGCAATGCCTTCTCCACTTCCGGAGGCAGGTTCTTGCGCGTGGCGAGTATGCGATGGTGGAGCGGACCCGTGTTCTCGACAATATCGAGAAGGTCCTCCACTGACAGCACTCGCGCACGCTTGAGGATCGGACTTGCGACTTCGATCAGGTCCTTCGCGAGCAGCCGGAGCACGCCCACCGGCGCATCGGCGCGATTGGACAGGCTCTCGGCAACGTAGGCACGGTCGCTCACCAGCACCTTCGGCAGGAAATGAATCGCCAGCTCCTCGAACCGCTGGATTTCATCTGGCGTGTGGTGCCCTCCATGCGCGAAAAGATCGGTGGTTGCGCGAAGCAAGGCCGCTTCCCGGTTCTGTGTTGAAAGCGCCAGGCTGATCAGGCTGCTCGTGCGCATCTCGGAATGTCCGACTTCCTCTCAAGGGTGACCGACACTCATTATCGAACTGTTAACCTTGACCGCTCCTAAATGAACTCACTGGAACACGGACGCACCCGCCGGCGCCGTCGGCTGGAGCGACCTCACCGTAAACGCGAGGTCGAATGAGCATCATCCTCACTCCGGTCTTCGGGCGATACCGGCGAGGCGGTCGTGCCATGGGGGCTGAACCATGCACGATTCTCATCTTTCCGGGTGTACGAATCGATCGCCCCGTGGCCAGCCCCGCCGCAGGGCAACGCGGACCTTCCGGCGAGCCCCGGTTGTCCGGTGGACGCCGAAAACGCAAGACACGGAAGATATCGTAGCGGATTCGCAACGGGCCCAATGGGGGCCCGCCGAGTTAACCACCGGATTTGCAGCGACAATTCTGGCCGCAGCGCTGGCTTCATGCAGCCCGGTCGGCGACTTCGGCCGCCCGGCGACCGACCTTGCTCCGCTGGGCGCGACGATTGCTGCCGATTCGAAGCTTCATGCGCGGTGGCACCCCGATTCGCGCCCCGCGCTCACGGAGGACGAGCGCGAATTGCGGAATCGCGCCTGGCATTTCATCGGCCACAAGCCGCCGGTCTGGCAGGTGCAGTCCGGGGAATCCGAATTCGAGGTCTCCGGGTACTACCTTCGGCTCGTGAAGCGCCGCCCGCCCGACGCCGCGTGGGCGGCTTTGCTCGACGACGTGGAGACCGACGTCCGCCTGGCCGATGCCTTCTTTGAAGTGGGGCACCGCGTGCAGGGCGTTGACCGGATGCGCGCCGCCGCCCTCGCCAGACCGACGCAGGCAAGCCATGACGCGTCCGAAGAACTCACGGCCAGGCTCGCGGAAAACGCGAGCCTGATGGGTAGTGTGGAATCCGCTTTACACAATCGTATCGCGGGCTACCGGTACGCAGTCGAAAGGCTCGCCGCCGAAGCGCCGTCGCCCGAACAGAAGAACGTGCAGGCGGCGATCCGCCGACTTGCCCGCACACTCGCACGAAGGCCGCCGCCACCGGCGCCGGACCCGCCGGTCATCCGCGCAGGATGAGAGATCACGAAAGAGCGCGACAGTCGGCCCGCCGGAGCGCGTCGATTGCCTCGTCTGCCAGCGTTGGATCGGGGACGAATACCCTGAGCAGTGCGAATCCGCTGTTGCCCGGGTTCTCGATGACGATAGAAGACTCCAGGGCCTCACGCGGCTCCTGTTTGAGCTCGGCAATCTGAACGGAGGTTGCCACGACAAGGTCGAGGGTACTGTTCTCCGCCGAGCGATCGTTGAGACTGTAAATGTTGCGGCCTCGCCGGTCGAACACGGCCAAAGACCAGAACGTCTCCGGCAGTTTCGCCTGCATTCGGACAGGGCCCTTGCCGAGCGAGAATCGGCAGACCGCATAGGCCATTCCCGGATCCAGATAAGGAAGCGCTTCGGTTCCGGGTTCCGCACGCGGCAGGAGATGGAACTGGTTATCGTCGCCGAAGCGCCCGACGGAAGTCCAGGCATCGCGCGTCGAATAGGACGGCACCAGCAGGATGATGGCGATATGGATAATGCCGCCGAGCAGGAGACCGCCGATGGCGAAAAGCAGCGTGCGCGTCATCGGCATTCTTCGCGCAGTATCTGGGGCATGGTCAGCTCGCCAAAGCGGCTCCCGGTCGCCAGCGGCGTGTCGTAGAGGCGCATCACGAGGCGAAACCGGTCGACCGGCTCGATCGGCAGCCAGTTGCCCGGCTGCACGGTACGCGCAATGCGGACCTCGAAGCGGCCGTCGGGCCGGCGGAGGATTTCGCGGGAATGAAAGCCTGTCCGGTGCTCCGCCGGTCCCATGAGCCGCCCTTCGGCATCGTATGCCGTAAGCGTCCACAGGCGGGCCAGCGGCGTCTGGCCGACCAGCACGTAATTGCAGCGACCGGTGAGCGGTGCGCCGGTATTGTCGGAATCGGCCGAGAACGCAAGTCCCTCCGCCGCTCCGAGCGGAACCTCGCCCGACCGGGCCAGCATGGCGCCGGAATATGGGTCGGCATCCGGACTGCCGGATTCGGGCCATGCGGTCCACTCACCGACCGAGAGGGAGTTGAACAGGCGCCCGCGGTCGATCGCGTACCATGCGCTTGCCGCGCCGACCGCGATCGCAATCGCAAGCGCCACCACGAGATCGATCAGAAGACGCAATGCCGCTCTTTCCGCAGTACGCGATTGTTCCGCGCGGCGTCACGCTGTCCGTACCCCGAAGCCGCCGCCGCTATCGACTAGCACGGTCCGGCCGGACTGTGTAGGTCGCGCCGCGGCCGACCCCACTGTCCGACGGCTGACGTGAACGAATCGCTGGACCGCCGCGAAATCCGCATCCTCGTTCTTGTTGCGGGCCTGACCGCGCTGCGGCTGGCCGTCGCGCCGTTCCTGCCGCTCGCCTCCGACGAAGCCTACTACTGGCGCTGGTCGCAGCATCTGGCGCCCGGCTACTACGACCATCCGCCGACGGTAGCTGCCTGGATTGCGGCGGGGCGCCTGCTTCTCGGCGACACCCATCTCGGCGTACGGCTGTTCTTCATCCTGTCGGCCTTGCCTGCGACCTGGGCAGTGTGGCGCGCGGCGGCGATATTCACCAGGGACCGCAGGCTCGCCGGGACGGGGGCGCTTTACTTCAACCTGACGCTGTTCGTTCTGGTCGGGACCGTCATTGCAACCCCCGACACGCCGCTCCTGCTCGCGGCGGCGTTCCTCATGTATTTCCTTGCGAAACTGCTCGAAACCGCCAACGGCGCGTGGTGGCTTGCCATCGGCGCGGCCGTCGGCTTCGGACTTCTCTCCAAATACACGGCGCTGTTCTGGGGGCCGAGCGTTCTTATCGCGATGCTCCTGCTACCCGACCTGAGGAGATGGTTCGCAGCGCCATGGCCCTGGATCGGAGGCGTGCTCGCGTTCGCGATCTTCACGCCGACTATCCTCTGGAACGCGTCTCACGACTGGATATCGTTCCGCTTCCAGCTCGGGCGCGCGGCAAGTGCCGGCTTTCGCCCGCAATTCGTCGCCGAATATGTGGGCGCACTGTTCGGGATGGCGACGCCCTCGGTCTTCGTCCTCGGCGTGATGGGTCTGGCTGCGATCTGGCGGGGGAAGGGTGCGGACCGGAATGCGCGCGTCGTGCTCGGCGCGCTGATATGGCCGCTTCTCCTTTATTTCCTGTGGCACGCGTTCGGCGGCCGTGTCGAAGGCAACTGGGTAGCGCCGATCTTTCCCGCACTGACGGTCGTGGCGGCGATTGCCGCGGCGGCAGTCGATTGGGACGGCCTTGCAAGCCGCGCGGCAGCATTCGCCCGCCGCACCGCGGTGCCGGTCGCGCTGACCATGGCCGCGATCGTCTACCTGCAGGCGCTGACTGGCCTGATACCGATCGGGCGCAACGAACCCACCGGACGCATTCTCGCGGTCGGAATGGCCGATGTCGCCGGACGGCTGGAAGACATGCGGGAGCAGACGGACGCGAAGGGCTTTCTTGCGCCGAGCTATGCGCTGACCGGCTGGCTGGACTTCTACCTGCCGCGCGACGTTCCCGTAATCCAGATCGGGCAACGCTACCGGTGGTATCAGGAGCCGGACCCGCCTGCGGAGATGCTCGCAGGGCCGCTTCTGTACATCGAACGTGCAGGCGCACGCACGCCAGCCATTGGGAGCTACCGGCAGGTCGAGAAGCTGGGCCGGTTGATACGCCGCCGCGGCGCAAGCGCGATCGAAGAGTACGATGTGTTTCTTGTGAGCGACCCGTCCGGCGATCCGCTCGATCGCGGCCCGCCAGCGCGGCGCTAGCGTTCCGGAACCGCGTCGGGCTCCGCGGCCGGCGCGCCGATCGACACGATGCTTGCGTTTCTTCCGAGATTTGCAGTCGGGACGCCCGGCCTCACACTGGGCATGCTGCGGAGCAGCTTCTCGAGCTTCGCGAGCTGTTCGCTGGTGCGCACCGAAAGGCTGAGCGGTCGGTCGGTCGGCGGCGCCGCGCTTCCTTCCGCCACGAGCGGCGCGCCGGTCGGGGCGCTCGGCACTTCGTCGACATAGGGGATCGGCTTGATCTCGATGCCGGAATGCGCATACGCCATGAAGCGCTTCCAAGTCATGGCGGGAAGGGTGCCGCCGGTCATACGGCGGGTGGGCGCATATCCGTCGTTCCCGAACCAGATCGACGCGACATAGTTGCCGGTGAATCCGTCGAACCAGGCATCGCGGTATGCGTTGGTCGTTCCGGTCTTGCCGGCGGTCGGGATTCCGTCGAGCCGCGCACGGGTTGCGGTGCCGCGCTGCGGGATCTGCACGAGCATGGAATTCATGCCGGCGACGATCTTCTCCTCCAGCACGCGCTGGGGCTTCGGAGCGTCGCGCCGGCGATCGTAGACGATGTCGCCGTTGCTGGAGATGATCTGCGTGAAGGCGTAGGGCGGCGCCTTGTAACCGCCGTTGGCGAACACGGCGTAGACGCTCGCCATGTCGAGAACGGTCACCTCGGATGAGCCCAGCGGCAGCGAACGCGTGATCCTGAGCTCGCTGTTGATTCCAAGCCGATGGCCGACTTCGACGATCTTGTCGCGTCCGACCGATTGTGCCAGGCGGACCGCCACGGTGTTGACCGAGCGCACGAGCGCGTTGGTGAGCGTCATCGGCCCTGAATAGGAGCCGCCGTAATTCTTGGGCGACCAGTTGCCGATCGTGATCGGTCCGTCGACCACCACGCTGTTCGGCGTGAATCCGTTCTCGAGCGCGGCGGTGTAGACGATCGGCTTGAAGGAGGAGCCCGGCTGCCGCAGCGCATCGGTCGCGCGATTGAACTGGCTCTCGCCATAGTCGCGCCCGCCGACCATCGCCCTGACGGCGCCGTCGGGATCCATTGCGACGAGCGCGCCCTGCGAGACGCGGAAGCGCTCGCCATTCTCGCGCAGTGCCGCCTCGATCGCGTCCTCGGCGGCCTTCTGGAGATTCATGTCGATGGTGGTGCGGACCGTGAGGACGCGATCGCTGTTCCTGAACTGCTTCTTGACCTGGTCATAGGCCCAGTCGAGGAAATAGTCCGGCGAGGTGCCGGTGGCCTGCTGGATGACGTCGGCCGGCTTGCGGCGTGCGCCGACGACCTGGCCTTCCGTCATCATGTTTGCCTGCACCATGTTGCTGAGGACTTCGTTGGCGCGGGCGCGGGCGGCGGGAAGGTTGAGATGCGGCGCGTAGCGGGTGGGCGCCTTGAAGAGGCCGGCGAGCATCGCCGCCTCCGCCAGATTCACATCCTTCACCGACTTGCCGAAATAGAACTCCGACGCCGCCTCGACTCCGAAGGTGCCGCCGCCGAGATAGGCACGGTCGAGATAGAGCTTCAATATCTCGGATTTCGAAAGCTGGAATTCGAGCCAGATCGCGAGGTAGGCTTCCTTGATCTTGCGCTCGAGCGTGCGTTCGTTGCTGAGGAAGAGATTCTTCGCCAGCTGCTGCGTGATCGACGATCCGCCCTGCACGACCGCATTGGCGCGCAGATTCAGGGCGAGCGCCCGCGCTGTGCCGATAACGTCGATTCCGAAGTGGTCGTAGAAACGCCGGTCCTCCGTTGCGAGCACCGCCTTGGTCAGATGGTCGGGAATCTCCTCCAGGGTCACGGAATTGCTGTGGCGGGTGCCGCGCATCCCGATCTCGTTGCCGTACCGGTCGAGGAAGGTGATCGAGTAGTCGCCCTGCGTACGCCAGTCGTCGCGCGTCGCCTCGAAGGCGGGAAGGGCGAGCGCAAGCAGAAGGACCGAGGCGCCGAGCGAGAGGTTCGTTACGTCGCCCGCAATCTCCGCCAGCGCCCGGCGGACGCCGGTCACCCGGAAGCGGCGGAGAAAGGTGGCGAAGCCCTGGAGCCCCTGCGCGAGATTGGCCCGCGCCTTGTAGAGACTGGAGTCCAGCCAGGCGTCGATGTCGATGGCACGGATCTTCCGCGGCTTGCCGCTTCGAAAGGGATCGCGCACGTGCTAGTCCGGAATACGCCCGATCGGGAACCCGCCGCTGACGTCGGGCGGGGCAACTGCCCGGTTGTGGGCCATTGGCCGAGGATATTCAAGACGAATGCGCCGGAAAAGCGTACGGAACCCGAAGGCGGGGGGCCAAAATGCACCGGCCGCCGACGCAGGACCCTTCTGGCGGGGAAAGACCCTCGCGGAAATGTCATCGGCGGAATGGGAATCGCTCTGCGACGGCTGCGCCCGTTGCTGCCTGAACAAGCTGGAGGACGAGGAGACCGGCGCGATCGAGTGGACGGCGGTCGCATGCCGCCTGCTTGACGACCGGACCTGCCGCTGCACCGACTACGCGCGCCGGCGCAAACGCGTGCCCGATTGCGTGCAGCTCGATCCGACGAACGTCCGGCAGCTTGCGTGGCTGCCGCCGACCTGTGCCTACCGCCTTCTGGCCGAGGGACGCGACCTCTACTGGTGGCATCCGCTGGTCTCCGGCGACCCGGAAACCGTTCACGCCGCCGGCATATCGGTGCGAGGCCGGACGGTGAGCGAGAAGGTCGTGCCGCTGGAAGACTGGGAACGCTTCATCGTCGATTGGCCAGCGAGGAACCCGGCGCCACGGCGGCCGGGCGAGGGGTCGTGATCGACCGGCCGCGAATCGAGATCGAGTATTGCCGCCAGTGCCGCTGGGGCCTGCGCGCCGCCTGGATGGCGCAGGAGCTTCTGCAGACCTTCGAGGACGAACTCGGCGGCGTTACGCTGGTGCCGGGCACGGGCGGAGTCTTCGTCGTGCGCAGCGGCAGCACCACCATCTGGTCGCGCAAGGACGAGGGACGCTTTCCGGAGATCGCGGAACTGAAGCAGCGAGTGCGCGACGTTGTGGCTCCGGGGCGGGATCTGGGGCATGTGGAGGGGAAGGGGAGACACTGAGAGAATGCGGCCCCGCCGAGGCTTGGATTCGCTCATGGCGGGGCCGGCCCCGTGAGGGGTCTTGAGGCTCAACGGATTTCCGAGGCAAGTGGCCTACGATCACCGCGAGCAATCGATTCCGTATGTCTGTATTCGCGTGGGAAAGTCAAGAGACTGTCTTGCGTTCACCCATCCCCAAGCTCATCAGGATGCCGCTCCGGACGCGCTCCCGGAAGGCGAGGCGACACGACCACGACCGGGCGCGGCTTCACCATTTCGGGAGGCCGAAATCCGCCACGATCATAATCGCATCGAACGATGGTGCCTGGCCCTACCGGATATCGAATTGCCATGAGAGGATCGCTGAAAAAGAGACGATGGACGAAATACAGTGATCCTGATCGGGGACTTTAGCACGACGCGCAGCGCGCGAGACCTGTGACGGGCTACCGAATCAGACTCACGCCCGACGACAACGGGACGCTACTCGTCACC
>Ga0073934_10000580_pt1 | contig 102609 bp, 87 predicted proteins | sample LarsenN4metaG_FD_76834 | JGI IMG/M metagenome (GOLD analysis project Ga0073934, IMG submission 76834) | Hot spring sediment bacterial and archeal communities from British Columbia, Canada, to study Microbial Dark Matter (Phase II) - Larsen... ...
AGTGTGACCGTTTTCGAAAAAACGCCGATTTTAGAGGCCTTTTCCAACATTGGCGACCAAGATCAGGAATCAGAAATGCACAATCAACTGAATCTATTCAAGTAACGTTGGGACAGTAGTGATTAGTGATTAATGATTAATATCCTTGAAAAATCTTAGGTTGGCCAAGCGCATTAATCATTAATCACTAATCAATTTTCAATTCTCATTTGGGGGAGCCGCCGAAGGCGGCACGCGGTCAAAACGCGTTCAATTCGCAGGAATCGCCGTCGCGTTCGACGCCGTGCTGCCCTGACCGTTGGTCAGCGTGACGACGACGGATTCCAGGCCGCTCGAGTCGCCTTGCACGGAGAAAGTCTGCTCCAAAGAAAATGCACTTCCGAATGGAGTCGAGACTGCGCTGCGATACCAGTTTTCGAATTCGGAGCTGACGCCGCGCGGCAGATTGATCCGCTGCATGCCGGACGAGGTTCTCACATTGAACCCGTACTCCACGTTGCTCAGCCGGCGCTCGGGCGAGAAGCCGTCGATGACAACGCGGAGCCCCCCTTGTATCCGCGCCACCGACACATTGGTGATTCGCGGGGTTGTGGACCGCACGGTCGTGGATCGCAGGGGGATGCTTTGCGGACCGTTTTGAATGCTTGCCGTGAGACCAATCGTGCCGGAGACTCTGCCGGTCAACAGCAGCAACTGCGGCGGCAGGACCACGGTCGTGCTGTTGGCAGGGATCGTGAAATTCACGCTTCTCGATCCCGTGGAGAATCCGACAACGGGATCATCGCTGGGAATAACCGCATTCGAGACAAACGTGAGCGAGAGAGTACCGGAAAGCGCATTCGGATGCGGCGACGATAGAAACAAACCGAAGCCCAATTGCTGCGCGGGATCCACCGCGTCCGGAATGCCGACCAGAGACAGCGTCGACAGCGGCGGACCGATGGAAAGCGCGAACTGCTTTGTCACAGTCTGAATCGAGTCCGTGACGCGGATGCTGAAGTTGAAGTTGCCGGCGGCGCCTGCCGTCCCGCTCAGGACGCCTCCCGGCGACAGGTTCAGACCCGCCGGCAATGAAGAACCCGGCGCCACGGACCATGTAAAGGATCCGGCGCCGCCGCTCGCGGCAAACGATTGGGAATAGAACGATCCGGAAATCCCGCTCGGCAGCGGAGACGCGGTGGTGATCGTGAGCGGCGGACTGACGGTGATGGAGAAGTCTTTCTCCGCGCTTTGCGGCGGACTGGCCTGATCCGTGACCCGCACCCTGAAGTTGAACGTGTTTGCAGTGGATGGCGTTCCTGCTATTGCGCCGTTGGACGGGTTCAACATCAATCCCGGCGGCAAGTTTCCCGAGGCGATGGACCACGCGTATGATCCTCGTCCGCCCGTGGCGGCGAGCGTCTGAGAATATGACAAACCCACGGCGGTCGCCGGCAGCGACGCGGTGGTGATGGAGAGGGGAGGATTGATCCGAAGCGTATACGTCCGGCTGCCCATTCGAGGCGCGGGAATGATCCTGCTGTCTACAACGGTGACAGTTACGGAAACTCCGGACGGCGGAGTCGCCGTCGTTGGCGTCCCGCTGATCCTCGCCTGATTCTGACCCTGAACCTGACACTGACCTATGCTTTGGCTCGAAATGGAGAGCCCCGACGGCAGGTTTGTCGCGGTCCATATGAGAGGAGGCGTAAAGGTTCCCGGGTCAACCTGCACGATCTGGCAATAAAACACTCCAACAATCCCCTCCGGCAAAGTTGTCGGAGTGATATTGAGCGTCTGGGCCTCGAGGTCGGGCGCCATTACCAGGCTTAAGAGAACGAAAGAGCAGCACGCTGCAATTCGGCGGATCCGAGTCAGCGGGATTTCTGACCCCCTGCCGCCTTCGGCGGCTCTCCCCCTCGAAGGGGGAGGAAACCGCGTCGCCGAAGGCGGCAGGGGGGCAAGGCGGGCAGTTTCAGACTGTGACTTCTTCCTCGATTTTTGACCAACTTCCCCAAAGGGATCCCCACACACCATCCTTGGCGTTTGCATCATCGTGAACTGAGCCTCCCTGCAGTTGGAATCACGCTCACCCGCAAGCTCGACGACGACGCGTCCAGGACCGTAATCGGCCCGGCCGACGGTTCGCTCAATCGGAAAACTCCGGCCTTGAGCGGATAGATTCCTGCAAGCGGGCACTGGCACGAGACGGTCGTCTGGCGACGCGTTTCAAGATCGACCACCGCAATGTTGTCCGATTTCGCTTTCGCGATATAGACGGTGCGACCGTCTTCGGACACAGCCACGCCCGAGAACACGCCGGGCGCGTCGCTATAGAGATTCAACGGAAGCCGCGAGCCCGATCCTCCGATGTCGCGCAGAACGATCACCTGTTGGGCCGCATCGTCGGCAAAAACCGCATCCCGCCTGTTGGGAAAGAACGCCGCGGGCCCGGGCCGCGAGGCCGGAATACGCCAAGCGGACGCGGCGTCGATCGCCCATAGCGCAGGCTGGCCGCCCTCCACCGCATGAAGCAGCGCCGCGGCGCCGTCGTCGCTCACGGCGATCTGATCGATGCGCCCAGCCACAGACGATGCATCGAACTCGATGCCGCTCACCACCGCGTCGGGAAACCCGGTGATGATTTGAGCGCGTCTCGAGGCTTCGTTATAGAGGACGGCGGCAGACCCTTGCGGACTGACGCCGATTATGGCCGGATCCGGCAAAGCTCCGTCGATGGGCGCCACGACGCCTCCGGTCAGTGGGATGAGGACAGGCTGCCGGTCGGCGTCGCGTACGCCGATGGCATAGTTCCGCTTTTGAGAGATGGCGATCTTCCGAATTTGTACGCCGAGTTCGATGGGTTGTGCGGGCAACGCCGCGGCGCCGGACACGCCGAGGATCGGCCAGACTCCCACGCCTTCAGCGTCCTGCACGAATCCCAGAATCGGGCCGCTAATCGACGTCGCCTGGCCTAGCGCCGCTGCTGTAGGGACGCCTACGGTCAAAACGGCGACAACATACGTCACTAACATGACCCCCTGCTGCCTTCGGCGGCTCTCCCCCTCGAAGGGGGAGAAATCGCCGTCTCGCGACGAAGGCGGCAGGGGGTCAATCCCACTATCGCGGAGGACCCACATTGGGATTCCCTGAAAACGTGATCGTGGGCACCGGTCCCGCCGGACCCGGATTGCTTCCGGAGTCGGATCCACCCTTTGCGGCAAACGCGGCGCCGGCCGCGCCGGCTGCGACCGCCAGGATCACGAGCACTTTCGTTGGAAACGATTTCTTCGCCGTGAGCACGTTGCTCTGGCGGACTGTCGCCATGACGGTTTCATCCTTGTATTCCGCCCGGACTTGAATCTGGTAGGAGCCTTCGAGCGCGTTCGCCCGGAAGAAGGGAGCGACGGCGCGCCCAAAGTCGTCGCTCACCGTCTGAAGGACGCTCGATCCGTTGGCAAACGTCCCGGCCGGACCGCTTTCGGGAACGAGAAACGTCACCTTCGCTCCCGCGATGCGGCGGTCGTTGCGATCCACAATGCGCACCGCGATGGGTTCCGGCGGAATCTGGTTCACGACGTTTTGATTGCCGTCTCCCTGCAGGACGACAATCCTCAAACCTATCGGGGATTGGGCGGACGCGGCAGCCTGAAACACAATCAACTGACATACGACGGCGGCAAGGAGCCGCCGGCAGACTCGCAGATTTCCCCTCATTGCCTTACCTCGCCTTCGACTCGGAATTTGTTGGCAGGCCGTTCGTCATTTGCCCGCCATCATACGCCGGGAATCGAGGGTTGGCAAAAGAGGTTTAGCGCGGTGGGACCGGTTGTGAAATGTCAGATGGCTGTTGTGCGATGTCGAATGTAGTTGGCTAACTGACCTCGCTGACCCAATGGATCGGCAATTTGGTAATTAGGTCAGTGGGTGAACGACATTAGACATCCGACAACAAGCCATTTGACATTTCTCAACCGTTCCTTGCTGAGCCGCGTCAGAGTTATCAGTCGACGCGCCTGGCGACAGCAGCGTCGTCGCCGGGATCGGGGCCGAGAAAATCTTCCAGATTTCCTTGTGCGCCCAAGTGCGACCAAAGCTTCGCATAGATCCGCTTCAGGCTTTCACGGCTGACAACGCGCATCGCGATCTGGTTGGCGAGAAGTTCGGTGTGGAGATAGGGATGATGAGAGTAGATCCATACATGTCCGAGCTCGTGGGCAATCACGGCAATCAGTTCGTCGTCGGACAGGCTGTTCAGGAATTGCTCGTCGAGGGACATCAGGAACCCGGCCTCGGGTCTGGAAACGCGTTCGACGGAAACGACGCGCGGGTTGCCGTTGACCACGACGGCCTGGACCCGTTCTCGCATATCCAACCTCGAACGAAGGTCGTCGATGATCTGGTGAACGCGACCGAGGCGCTTGTCCGGACTGTTCTCCATTCGGCGAGCGTGAAGAGGAACAGCCAACAGAGCGAGGACCGGTAAGAGAAAGACAGACAACGGTTTTGGCATCGCTTTAGAATCCTTTCTTCGATGCGCATCCTTTCACGCACGGGCGCATCGATGCCTCAGAACAACGGAACGCTGTGGCGGGAAATCACCGCGCGGCGGCGCGGCTCATGAACGAACGGTGAGAAAAACTGAAAGGCCTGACAAATTCGGCAACTTTTCCATCCTTCCGGCCCGATCTCTTTCCCGATCCATCGCTGCTTCGCCGTCTCGTTTGGCGCTAACGCGTTGATCCTAACATGGGAGCATCAAGTCAACCCTTGAGTTGGGACGGTTGGCACGATTTTTGCCTGAAAGCCCGCTAGTTCGTTCGAATTCTGTAACCGCAAACCAATCTGACAACCAAACGAATTGGAGGTTAGTTTAGTGATGAAGAAGCTACTCACACTGACTGCTATCAGCCTCGCGGTTATGCTCGCGGTAGGCTTGCCGATCGCGTATAGCCAGGAACCCCCTCCGGGCGGACCTCCGGGCCAGCGCGGACCGGGCGGACCCGGCGGCGCGCCGGGCGGCCCTGGACAAGCCGCTGCTGAGAAAACGTTTAGCGGCCAACTTGCAAAAGTGGATACGGCTGCCCGATCCATTGCTGTAAAGGGCGCGGACAACAAAGAGATGATGTTCAGCTACGATGACAAGACCCAGGTCATCGGGCCGGAGAAGACTGTTCAGGGACTGGCCGGCAAGACCGGAACGCCCGTGAGAGTCAGCTTCCGCGAAGAAAAGGGACAGAATCTCGCAACCCGCATTGAGGTCGTTACCAAAGAATAGGCCCTCTCAGGAAATTGCGGATTTCGGATTGCGGATTGCGGATTTGGGGGAACCCAGCCTGCGACCTTCTGCAAATCCGAAATCCGCAATCCGAAATCCGAAATCCCCCACGGGTCTTCTGAGGGTGCATGCAACACTCGGCCGCCGCGTCGTTGGAGTGCTCCGACGACGTACGACTGTTCAAACGACTCCTCGAATACACCGAGCGCCTGAACTCCGCGCAGGACTTGTCGAGCCTGGCCCGATCGGCGATCCAGATCATTCGCGGCGAGCTGGACTTTGAAAGCGGCGTCCTGTTCGTCATCGATCCTGAAGAACGCCTGCTGCGCTCTCTTGACGGCAGCCAGGCCCCGCTGCCCCTGGACGCCGGCGTCGAGAGCGGCGCAGCGGAACGCGGAGAGGCGATCGACATCCCCGCCGTCAATGCCAAGCGCACTCCGGTCGGCGTGCTTCGACTCGTCAATCTTGCGCGGCCGTTGACCAGGGAACACCGGAGATTTCTATCCCTGCTCTCCGCGCCTCTCGGGCTCGCAATCGAGCGCGCTTGGTTTTGCCGCCTTCTTGAAGAACGGCGGCGAATGGATCTGGAGATTCGCCGGCTTCAGGACGACCTGGCGCAGATGGAAAAGCTTTCGCTCATCGGAGTCCTGACGTCGGGCTTGGTTCACGAAGTGAAGAATCCGCTGACTATCCTGATGGCCCACTCCGAGATGCTCAAGAACGAGACGTCGCTCAGTCCTGATCTCGCACGGCGTTTGGCGATCATCGACTTCGCGGCCCACCGCGCCATGGAAGTCGTGAACAACTTCCTGAACTTCTCAAGCAGAGACGACGCGGCGCGAGCGCCCGCCGATGTGAACGAAGCAATCTTGAAAACCGTGGAGCTCGTTGCGCACGACTGCCGCGTTCACAATATTCGCGTCGAAAAGAAACTCGGCGACCTTCCACACCTGATGGTGAATATCGGTCAGATCCAGCAGGTTCTTCTGAACCTGCTCAAGAACGCCATGGATTCCATCCGCGACGCCAAACGGCCCGGAACCATTACCGTGTCTTCCCAATTTCGATCCGCCTCGAATGCCGCGCGCGTGGAAATCAAGGACGACGGCCCCGGCGTTCCTGCCGAAAGCCGGCCCCGCCTTTTCACCCCATTCTTCACGACAAAGCCCAGCGGCGCGGGAACCGGCCTCGGCCTGAGCGTGTGCCGGAGACTTATTGAGATGCACGGCGGGCGAATTGGATTCGAGGAAGGGGACGCGGGCGGGGCCATATTCTGGTTTGAGATCCCTGCGGCGCCGCAGTTGTGAAATGTCAGTTGGCTTGTTGTGCGATGTCCAATGTAGTTGGCTAACTGACCGACTGACGCAATGGAATTTTGCGTTTCGCCTGCAGGGATAATCGCTCGCCCCCAACATCGCGTCAAATGTCTAACAGTATTGCCGGTCTATCGGGTCAGTCGGTCAGTTAGCCAACTACATTGGACATCGCACAACAAGCCAACTGACATTTCACAACCGGTGGGGGATCAGGCGCCGCCGATCGGAAGAATCAGGAGCGCGACGCTGAAGTAGATGATCAACCCTGTGACGTCGACGAGCGTTGCGACAAAGGGCGCTGACGACGTGGCGGGATCGAATCCTAAACGGCGCAGCAGCAGCGGCAGCAGCGATCCGACCAGCGTTCCCCACATCACGACGCCGATCAAAGAGAGGCCGACGGTCGTCGCGACCAGTACGGCGTGGGGCTTGTACATATCGAAGACAGCGGACCAAATCGTGATTCGAAGAAATCCGATCGCGCCAAGAATCGCGCCCAGCGATAAGCCCGCCAATGCTTCGCGGCGAATCACCCGCCACCAGTCGGCGAGAGTGACCTCGCCCAGCGCTAGTGCGCGCACTACCAGCGTTGCAGCCTGCGATCCGGAGTTGCCGCCGCTGGAGATGATCAGTGGGATGAACAAAGCAAGGACCACGAGTTTCTGGATCTCACCCTCGAATAGGCCCATGGCTGCTGCGGTGAGCGTCTCTCCTAGAAAAAGAGCCGTCAACCATCCTGCGCGCTTGCGAATCATGCGCCCGAAGGCGATGCGCATGTAGGGTTCTTCCAAGGCTTCTGAACCGCCGATCCGCTGGATTTCCTTCGTTGCGGCCGCCTCCGCCACGTCCAACACGTCATCGATCGTGACGATGCCGATGAGCGTCCCGTCGGTATCGGTGACGGGGAGGGCTGTCCGGTCGTATTGACGGAACAGGGCGACCGCCGTCTCCTGATCGTCGGTGGCTTTCAGCGCGACGAACCGCCGGTCCATCAGGTCGGAAACGCGGGAGTCGAGTGAGGTGAGCAGGAGTTCTCGAATGCGGATGTCGTCCATCAGCAATTCCTGCTCATCGACGACGTACACGACGTTAAGAGTTTCGCTATCCTGCCCGTGCGTCCGGATGTGGTCCAGGACTTCGCGAATCGTCCAGTGCTCGTTCACGCTCACGTAATGAGGCGTCATGAGCCGGCCCACGGAGCCCTCGGGATACCCGAGCAGGGTAAGCGCTACCGAACGTTCGGCGGGAGTGAGCAGCGACAGAAGCCGGCGCGTGGCGGCCGCGGGCAGTTCTTCCAGAAACATGGTGCGGTCGTCCGGCGCCATGTTGTTCAGAAGGGCCGCGACGTCTTCCTGCGCCATCGCTTTCAGCAGCGCTTCCTGCGACTCGCGATTCAGGTATTCGAAGACGGCGGCGGCGTCTTTTCGCGGCAGAATGCGAAACACGACGACCTGGTCTTCGATGCTCATTTCGGTCAGCGCTTCGGCGATATCTCCCGCGTGACGATTGCGGACCAGATCGCGCAACCGCGAGTAATTGCCTCCATGGACTGCGGCGGCCAGCTCGTCGGCAGGCCGGGCGACGCTGCGAATGACAGCGAGCGCTTCTTCACGTTGAGAGCCGCTGAGTTGATGTTCCATTTGCGTTAACGCTGCGCGAACGACGTCATGATGATGGACGTGCGGCCCAACGACTTTGGATGCGTCGAGCCACACGCGGTGAATCAGGTCCAGATCGGCCGGCGTCAGGGACGGCGGATGCGCCCCAAGATGATAGGAATCGGTCCGCCCGCTGCTGCGATAGATCACCAGGCGAACCTGCTGGATTTTCGGTTTCTCGGCGCGCTCCCAGGCGTCGCCGAGCAGTCGCGCCTGCTCGTCGGCCGACAGGCTCGACGATTCGCCGACGTAGATTTCGGAGGATCGCAACTGCACGGCTGCGGCGACGACGCCGTCGAACACGTTGCGAGCCGGAACAATCAGCAGACGCACCGGCCTGCGGCGCCGCTCCGTCATCGCGACCACCTGGGCGAACAGGTAGCGCTCCTCGCGCGTGGACGCGGTGTCGCCGGCGGCCTCCTCGTCGACGTCCACGCCGAGAAGCCGCACGGTCATGACGACGACGTCGCGGTCTCCGGCGGAATCCAGAGCTCCCATCACGTGAGACAGAGAATGCGGATGACGTACGGCGACCAGCACATTTCCTGGACGCGCCTCGGCTTGCCCTAGCGACACCTCCGCCGACGGGAGCAGCTCGAGAGATTCTTCTTCGGCCGGCGCCTCGGCCTCCTGGCGCCCGGTGGAAAAGACAAGCGTCAGGACAACGATGAGGGCGGCGGCCGCCATCGACGGCAGGTCGCCAAAGACCAGCATTGCAGCGGCGCACAGCGTAATCAGTAATCCGGCCGCGCCAAGTCCGAGCGGAAGCTGGCGGCGTCCCAACCGCACGTTGAACGGCGTTATAAAGGGCCGCGATTCCGGACGCATGCTTCGCAGCCGGATCAATGCGGCAATCTTCAGGACTGCCGCGGCCGCGACGCTGAAACCATAGGCTTTGCTGAGCCAGGTCACCTGGCCGCTGCTCGCAAAAATCACGGCCGCGCCGCCGGCGACTGCGATGTTCGTCGACGCCGTCGCCGCACCCAGCCGCAGGAACGGCGCCGCGCCCGCCGACAGCGAGCGCAGCACCCATAGACGCTGCAGGACCTTGCTTGCGTCGTCCAGCGCGGCGTAAGCGGACGGCGCCAGAATGCAGAACGCCGCCGCCGCAATGAGCACTGTCATCAGTCCTCTCAACCAGGCGGCCGGCAACTGCTGCGCGACGCCCGCCAGCGGCGTCGCCGTCCAAAGCGCCGCATGGCCCGGCGGAACCAGCTCGAGAAAGAGAAACGATGAAAGCACGGCCGCCAGCAGACCGAACATGATGACGAACAGACTCGTCCGGCCCAACGCCTGAAGCCGCGGCGGCGCAAATTCGTGCGCCGCGCGCGCGAGGGCTTCCCCTCCTCCAATCACAGGCAATACAAGCGCCAGCCCCGCGAGCCACTCCAGAGGCGACCGCGGCAATGGGGGTATGAACGCTCCGCCGCCGCGGCCGCCGCTTTGGACCAGCGTCACGGCCCCGGAGACCATGAGCGCGGCAATGACGCCAATGCCGGCCCACGCCGCCCGCGGCATGGATATCGGGATGACAACGAGCTTCAGTCTGGCCCGCGTCCACAGCAATCCGATCAGGACGATCGCGCCGAAGACGACGAGTTCCTGAACAGTGAGCCGCGCCGTGACGCCCCACTCGGCGATCCACGCCGCAGTGAAGCTCACCGCGTACTGGCCAATCAAGACGCACGCCAGCGCCGCAAGCAGCAGCCGTTCCGTCAGCGCCGCCGCCGTCGCAAGGCCTGCGGCTCGGGCGCCAAACGCCTGCTCCACTCGCCCGATCAGGCCGCCAGGTACAAACAGCGCCCAGCTTTCGATGTCAATCGCCCGGAGTACTACTCCGAGCGCCCATGCCGCCAGAACGATCCACGGAGCGGACTCGCCGATTCCCGAGCGCGCCACGCCCGCGATAAAGAAAGCCGCAACGCCAAGCTCTCCGATAGCAGAAGCCGCCGCCCTCCACACCGAGGCGAACGACAGCAGAGCGGTGCGCGACAAAACCACCCGGACCTGGCGATGCGGCGATAAGGGCGGAGCAGCGGCGTTCACGGTATTTCTGAATATACATGCAAGTCCGGTATTCCGTGCGAGACCACTTGCCTGATGCGTACGAAAACTCCATACTCACGGTCATGGCAATACGAAACAACGAATTCGGCAGCCGCAGGGACCGTTGGCAAGCCGCGCCGGAAACCACGTTCCGCGAGAGCGAATACATCGACAAGCTGTCCAAGAACAAGACGCCGGTCGTGGTGAAGCTGATCGACGGAGAAGAAGTCCGCGGCTGGATTGAGTACTACGACAAAGACATCATCCGCATCACACGCAGTACGCAACCGAATCTTTTCATCTACAAGAACCGCGTGAAATACCTGTTCGAGGATCCGGAAGCGAACAGAAGGAGCCGCGGCGCCCCGGCGTGAGCACGATCCCACTGTAGGCGCGGTCTATGGAAGTGTGAACGAATGCTGATTAGCGAGTTCTGACCCCCTGCCGCCTTCGGCGGCTCTCCCCCTCAAAGGGGGAGTAAACGCTTCCCAAGCAGGGCCTTTTCCTCCCCCTTCGAGGGGGAGAGCCGCCGAAGGCGGCAGGGGGTCAGAAAGCGCCGTGCCAATCTGTTCACGCCCCTACAGCGGGAATGCGGAGCCTATAAAAGGATTACCTGAGACTAGACTCAAGATGTCAGATGTGAGATGGCTGTTGTCCAATGTGATATGAACCTGGCGACATGGCCGGCTGACCCACTGGCCGGATGGCCGGCTTTGGAACGGCTCGTGTTCGGGCCCTGGCCATAATCGGAACCGCTCACGTGAATTGCGCCGCAGTACCCGCGTCCTCTTTCTTGAACCGGCCATCCGGCCAGTAAGTCAGCCGGCCATGTCGCCAGGTTCATATCACATCGGACAACAAGCCATCTCACATTTGACATTTTGGGGGGAGACCCGCTCGGTCAATACTCCCGGTACGCAACCACTCGATATGGAAACCTGCGGTTCGCGGCGTCGAGGCGGCCGGCGTCGAGGCGCAGCGTGATCGGGCCGGCGCCGCTGAAATCCGCAGTCACGGGCCCGCGAGCGCTCCGCATCGTCCCAAGCGGCGCGCCGGGGCCGCGATCGCTTTCATGCGTGCGCGCGAGAACTATCGCGCCCGCGACCTGACCCGATGCTCCGTTCGTCCAGCGGAGCGAACCCTGCCCAATGACGGCGATGAGGCCCTCCCAATAGAGATTTCCTTCCACCGTCAGGTCGCCGCGCACGACCAGCAAGCCATAACCCGCGCCCGGACCGAGCTTGCAGTCGCCGTTCACCACTCCGACCCTGAAGTTGTTTGCCGCGCCGAAATTCTGCAGGACCGTCTCCCCACTCCAGCCGGGATCATAGACGTCCGTAGCCTTCGCCTGAATCTTTTCAATGAGGCGCTCCATTGCCGCGGGGGTTTTCAAACGCGGATCGAGCGTCTGCTCAATTTCGTCTGCAGAAAGCGGTGGAGTCGCTGTCAAGAAAAAGGCGTCCGGCGGCGCCAGCACGGCCGGAGAACCGTTGAGGACGAGAGGCGCAGGAACGCGCGGGAATCCTCCCGGAGCCACAGTCGCTTCAAGGGCTCGACGCGCGGGTCCGATGACGCCCACGCTCAAGAAGCGCAGGACCCGGTTGGAATCGGCTGTGTTCTGGACTCCTTCGGCTGGATCATTTCTCAAGAATACAAAGTACCGGCCTGCGAGGCGTCCACTGGAATCTGTGAAGGTCCGGCCCGCCGTTCGCGTTTCGCCGTTCAGATAGGGGACGTCGTCCGTTGCGCTCAGGATCTCGTCGAGATCCGCCGACGTCGACAGGACTCCGTCCGGGCCGGCCGCCACGGCCAGCAGTTCCGGCGCGGTCGCGGCGGAGATTCTCAAGGACTCGCGCGCATCCTCGATCCCGGTCTCGGCGAGATGAAGCAATTGCGTTCCGACGCGGTAGTTGTCTCCAATCCTGACGTTCAGCGTCACCGACGCCAGCAGCGCCCCGCCCAACAAAGAGAGAAACGCCAGCATCATCAACGCCAGGATCAGCGCCGCGCCGCGATCCGGCGACAGATCATTCACGGCTGTTTGGGTCGCACGCGCCGTTCCGTTCGAATGTAACGAAGTTGGACCCCCTGCCGCCTTCGGCGGCTCTCCCCCTCGAAGGGGGAGAAAGGACCGTGCTTGGGAAGCGTTTACTCCCCCTTCGAGGGGGAGAGCCGCCGAAGGCGGCAGGGGGTCAGAATGCGTCGCGTCAAGCCTGGGTGACCGCGCACAAGTGCGAGAATTTGTCCGCTAAATCGCCGATTTCGCGACTATCTGCCGCGTAAGAGCACGTAGATCGCTCCGCCGCCGCCGTCGCATCGGCGCGCAGAGGTATATGCCATCACGTGGCGCGAGAGACGGCGCGAGCTCAGCCACCGCTGGATGGATTCCTTGAGGATGGGCTCGTGTTTGTGAGAATGACGGCCTCGTCCGTGAATGACGCGCACACAGCCGGCGTTGGACCGCACGGACGCGAGAATAAATTCGTCCAGCGCAAACCGGGCCTCCTGTTGATTCATTCCGTGGAGATCCAGATGAGCGCGGATCGAAAAGTGACCCGACCGCAACTCTTCCAAATACAGCCGCCCTTCGGGATGAACGGCCCCTTCGATGTACTCTGCCGTGAGTTCGATCGCCGCGTCGCCGTTTCGAAGAAATTCCTCCAATACGCGCAGCGCATCACTCTCGTCGTCCTGCGGCTGCAGCTCTAACGGCGGACGCGTCGGGGCGGGTGCGGAGCTCCATCCGAGCCGTTTGACGTCTTTCATCGCATACTCAAAAAGTTCTTCATCGGAAAGACCGCTCGGGAGCGAAGGAACTTCGAAATCCCGTTGGTCCGCCGCCGCCGGGCTCGAAGTCGCAATGCGGCCGGCGCGAATCAGATCTTCCAGGACTGCAAACGGCTTGTACATCCGGCTTCCCTTCACCCAAACCGGTTCGTGATCGGCATTCTGCGGTCGCGGCCGAAAGCGCGGGGAGTGATCTTCACGCCGGGCGCGGCTTGACGGCGCTTGTACTCATTGGAATCGACCATTCGAATCACGCGCTGAACGGTCGCTTCATCGAAGCCCAAGGAAGTCATTTCGGAGAAGCTGCGGTCTTCTTCGACATACGCCTTGAGAATGGGATCCAGCACTTCATACGGAGGGAGCGAATCCGTGTCGAGCTGGTTGGGTCTCAATTCCGCCGTCGGCGGCTTTTCAAGAATGGCCCGCGGGATGCGTTCACAGCCGGCGGCGCGATTGCAGTAGGCGGCGAGCCGGTAGACGGTCGTTTTCATCACGTCTTTCAGAACCGAGAATCCGCCGGCCATGTCGCCGTAGAGCGTGCAATATCCTGTGCTGATTTCGCTCTTGTTGCCGGTGCTGAACACCAGCCAGCCGAACTTGTTCGACAGTGACATGAGAACGTTTCCGCGGATGCGCGCCTGAAGATTCTCCTCGGCGACGTCCGGTTTTGCACCCTTGAAAGCCGAGGCCAGGGCGGCCTTGAAGACTTCAAAGACGTCGCTGATGGGAATCGTCAGCAGCTCCATGCCGAGATTTCGGCCGAGCTGTTCCGAGTCTTCGATGCTGCCGCGGGAAGAAAACTCCGAGGGCATCATGACGCCGACGACGTTCTCGCTCCCGAGCGCGTCAACGGCAATGCAAGCCGTCAACGCCGAATCGATGCCGCCGCTCAAGCCGAGCACCACTTTCCGGAATCCGTTTTTCCGAACGTAATCCCGCGCGCCCAGCACGAGCGCGCGATAGACCTCAGCGTCCTCGGGAAGCGGCGTCGCTTCGACTGCTTCCAGGCGATCGCGCCGCCGGACGCTGTGGGGAATCGAGAAAGTCTCCGGACCCGCCGCTGAGTTGTTCTTGTGTTGCCGCCGGCGCGGATCATGGAGCCTTTGGCGGAACACGGACTCGACGTCCAAATCCGCAATAATGAGGTCCTCTTCAAACTGCCGGCCGCGCGCAATGATTTCTCCATGTTCATCGAAGATGAGGCTGTCGCCGTCAAACACCAGCTCGTCCTGCCCGCCGACGAGATTGTTGAAAGCGACAATGACGGTGTGATCGCCGGCGCGGACGCTGAGCATCCGCTCCCGCCAGCGCCCTTTCCCGGCGTGGTAGGGAGAAGCGGAAATGTTAATGACGACCTCGGCCCCTCCCGACAACGCTTGATCAAAAAACGGACCGTCCGGATGCCAGATGTCTTCGCAAATGCTGACGCCTACGGTCGCCGAACCGATCTTGAGAACGGGGGCGCTGGCGCCGCATTGAAAATACCGGAACTCATCGAAGACGCCGTAATTGGGCAGATACATCTTGTGATACGTCATGACCAGCTTGCCGCCGTGCGCAACGGCGGCGGCGTTGAAGATGTCATCCTTGCGGTCGACAAAGCCGATGACGGCGGTCATTCGGCCCGTTTTTCGGACAAGGGTCTCCAGAGCGGCCAGGTTGGCGTCAATGAACTGGGGTTTCAGCAGAAGGTCCTCGGGAGGGTAACCCGTCAGGGCCAACTCGGGAAAGGTCACAATGTCGGCGTCGCGCTCCGCCGCGCGATCCATCCATTCGGCGATCTTTCGGGCGTTGCCTTCGATGTCGCCGACGACGACGTTGATTTGAGCCATCGCAAGCCGAAGCATCTTCGTCATTTCCGCGTATCGTAGCAGATCCGCATATCGTTTTTCGGAGCGCCCGCGCCGAGCCCGTCGAGCGCCCGTCCAGCGCGGCTTTCAGCGGCCCTGTTGCGATTGTTTACAAAACTCTATGGCTGTGCTCCAATGCGGGACTTTCCGGAGGATTAAGAATGGCTCGACTGCCGAAAGACGTCGTCGTCCGCTCGAAGCCTGTGATTACGTTTCCCAACGGCGATTACCTCTACGTCGAACTGTCGAGAACGAACGGCTACTACGACTGTCTCGCGAAGATGGCGCGTTCCGGCGACCTCGCCCAATCGATCGTCGTCGCTCGCGCCAAGGGAAAGACGATCCGCGAGGCTGAAGATAACTGCTATCGCCGGACCATCGACCGGTGCCCCCGCTTCCCCGCTCCACCCTATCTCAACCGCAGGTCCCGCGCGTCCCGGACGGTTCTACGAAAGGGAGCGGATCGCAGTCATCCCTGATGGTAGGCGGGTTCCCCCAAACGCCGCGCAGGGCTTCCTTTCTCCCCATCCCGAACCCGCTCCGACCCGCGCCGCCCCGCGAAACTTTCAACGCCCACGTCATTTCAAAGGAAGGCAGCCGAATTGCATCCGTTTACGTCAGATATTCGTAACAGTTCATGAGCGAGGATTAAAACCATGGCGCTGAAAAGACTGCGAATGATCTGTGCAGGCGGCGACAAAACCCTGGCTGAGTGGGACACCGAGACGATCACGCCGCAGAGGCTGGCGGAAATCGAAAAGGAGTTCAACGACAAGATGGCGCAAGGATGGTTCGCAGCCGACATCTCCGATAAGCGCGACGTGCTCATTCGAGAGTTCGACCCGAACGCTGAAATCCTTCTGATTCCGAGGGTCCAGGGCGGGTTGTAACAGTCTCTCAGAACATGGTCTGCACTTGACGTTGGAAGCGAGATGACGAGCCGCGTTCAGGAAAATCTTCCATTACAGCGGATCGACACGCCCCCGTTTCATCCCTCCCAGGACGATTACGAGCGCGCCAAGGATAAGGCGCGCCAACTTTTGAGACAGGTTTTGCCTGAACAGTCCTGGCTGGACCTGGAAGAAAAAGGCGTCATCGAATGGATCGGCAAGCGGGGGCATTACATCATTTCGCCATATTCCCAAACCGAGATCCGGGACAATATCTCCGGCCGCTGCATGGCCTACGCCTGTCTGCAGCTTTCCATCCCCGCCCCGACCTACGACCGCATGGTCGCCGAGTATCTGCTCATCCGAAACGCCGAAGACCTCTATTGGAAAACCGCCAATATCTTCTCCCGGAGCGGCAATGAATTCGGGATCGCGACGCTGTTCCTCATGGCCTTCGACATCGCTCTATTTGTGAATCTCTTACTAGAAATATTGTCCTTCTATTGATTGGATCTGCGTAATCTGCGGCTAAATCTGAGTTGACAGCTTCTACCTTCAAGTCCATAATCTCCCGAGTTATTTGATAGGGTTTTGGGATTATGCTCTCGATGAAGGCGAAATATGGTCTGCGCGCCCTCACTGCGCTGGCTCGGGACTACGGGCGCGGTCCGGTGCTGATTGCGGATCTGGCGGAGAACGAGCGCATCCCCCACAAGTTCCTGGAACTGATCCTGCTTGAGCTCAAGCGAAAGGGCATTCTCCACAGCAAGAAGGGAAAGGGCGGCGGATACCGTTTGAGCCGTCCGCCCTCATCCGTCTCGATCGGTGAGCTCGTTCGAGCGCTGGATGGACCGCTCGCCCTGATACCGTGCGCGAGCCAGACGGCGTACCGGCCGTGCGAGGAATGCATCGATGAAACAACTTGCGGCATACGCAGCGTCATGAGAGACGTGCGCGACGCAACGGCTCGGATTCTGGACGCGACGACATTGGCCGACGTCGTCGCCCGCACGCGCGGCGCGGTCCGATCGGGACGCCCGCCCATGTATCACATCTGAGATTCATTGGACGGCGGTTTTATGCGCAAAACCATTTCGTTCGTTGCTGCTTTCATTCTTGCGGCGCCTCCGGCGGCGCAATCGCAGGATCCGCAGCAGCCCTCCAGTATTGAAGCCAAGCTTGACCTCTTGCTCACAAAACTTGGCGCCGTCGAAGAACGTCTCGACCGGCTCGAGCAGCGTCTCGGAATGGGCGGCGCGCCGGAATCGACTCATGCTGAAGAAACTGCAGAACGCATCGAGGCGCTCGATCGACAGATCCAGCAGCTCGCGCAGTCTCCCGTCGTCGAAGCGGGCCCTGATGGCTTCCTCCTTCGCTCCTACGACGAAGCATTCAAGCTCCGGATCGGAGGATACGTTCAGGCGGACGGGCGATTCTTTGTCGGACCCGATCAAATCGGAGCGAATACTTTTATTTTGAGGAGAGTACGTCCGATTCTTGAAGGAAACCTTTATAAGGGCCTTGGGTTTCGCATCATGCCGGATTTTGGCGAAGGACGCACGTCCATCCGGGATGCGTACGGCGATTTTCACTATTGGCCTAAAACCTCGTTCCGGTTCGGCAAGTACAAAGCGCCGTTTGGCCTGGAGCGCCTTCAGAGTTCCGCAGAATTGACCTTCATCGACCGTTCGCTCGCCACCGCCCTTGCGCCCGACCGCGACGTCGGGATTCAGCTTTACGGCGACCTGGGTTCAGGGTTTTTCAGCTACGCGGTCGCCGTGATGAACGGCGTTCCGGACGGCGAAAGCGGAGACTTCGACGACAACGACGGCAAGGACGTCATCGCCCGTGTTTTCCTCCGGCCCTTTGTCGCGAAACGAGATCGTCATGCATTAGGCGGACTTGGCTTCGGCATCGCGGGCGCCGGCGGCGAACAGTTGGGCTCACGGCTGCCGGTCTACAAGACCGTCGCGCAGTCGGTTTTTTTCTCGTATGCGCCGGACGTTGCGGCGGCCGGCGACCGCTGGCGCTTTTCGCCGCAGGCGTACTACTACGCGGGGCCATTTGGTCTCATGACCGAGTATGTGGTTTCGTCGCAGGACGTAGCTCGGGCCGGCTTCGGCGCCAGGCTTCGGAACACTGCATGGCAGGTTGCGGTCTCATACCTATTGACTGGTGAAAGGAGAACCTACCGGTCGCCGGCGCCGGCCAGGCCGTTCGATCCGGGCAGTGAAAGCTGGGGAGGCCTGGAGGTGGCGGCGCGATTCTCCGAGCTGTCGGCAGATCCCGCCGCGTTTGATCGCGGGCTGGCAGACATCACGATTTCTGCGCAACGGGCCAGAGAATGGGTCGCGGGCGTCAATTGGTATCTGGCCCGGAACAACAAGTTTGTCTTCGATTATGAACAAACGCGCTTCACCGGCGGCGCCGCGCCGGGGAATCGCCCAACCGAACACGGATTCCTTACCCGCTTTCAGGTTTATTTCTGATGAAGTCATTACTGTTCGCGTTGCTGATCTCGTTGGCCGTCGCCGGCTGCACCGGCGGCCGCCCCGGACCCGAAGGCGGGGCTGTAGAACTCCTGAATGTTTCTTATGATCCGACCCGCGAACTCTGGCGCGACATCAACGCGCATTTCATTCCTCATTACGAAAACCAGACCGGCGTTCGTCTGTCCATCCGGCAGTCGCATGGCGGCTCGAGCACCCAGGCGCGCGCGGTGATCGACGGTCTCGAGGCGGATGTCGTAACGCTCGCGTCCTTTCTCGACATTGACGCCCTACGGCAGAGGGGATTGATCGCCGACGGGTGGGTTGAACGGCTGCCGCACAATTCCCTGCCCTACTTTTCAACGATCGTTTTCGTGGTGCGGAAGGGCAATCCGAAGGGCCTGAAGGACTGGAGCGATCTGGTGAAGCCCGGCGTCGAGATCATCACGCCCAATCCCAAGACGTCCGGAAACGGGTACATGACGTTCTTCAGCGCGTGGGGGTCGGTGGTCCTGCGCGGGGGATCGAGGCAGGACGCCGTCGATTTCGTCACGAAGCTCTACCGGCAGGTCCCGGTGCTGGACTCCGGCGCGCGGGCCGCCGCGGCAACTTTCGTCCAGCGAGGCATCGGCGACGTTCATCTCGCGTGGGAGAACGAGGCGCACCTCGAGGCGCGGGAAGCCAAGGGAGAGCTCGATCTGATCTATCCGCCGATCAGCATCCGCGCGGAGCCTCATGTCGCTGTCGTAGACGCCAACGTGGATCGCCGCAACACGCGGGCTGCGGCCGAAGCGTATCTGACATACCTCTACACGGACGAAGCTCAGGAAATTATCGCCCGGCATTTCTATCGGCCCATCAATGAAGTCATTTTGAAAAAGCACGCCATTTTTCCCGAGATGAAGCTGTTCTCCATCACCGACATTGCCAAGGACTTTGCCGATGCACATCGGCAGTTCATAGGCGATGGCGGAGTGTTTGACTCCATCCTTAAGACCAAGAGGGGTTCGGGGTCGTGACCGCCAGCCCACGACGCCGGGTGTTGCCGGGGTTATCTCTGTCGCTAGGGTACACGGTCTTCTATCTGAGCGTGCTCGTCCTGCTGCCTGCGGCGGCTTGCGTCATCAAGGCCGGATCGCTCTCCGCCGGGGAGTTCTGGGAGGCGGTCTGGAGCGAGCGGGCGCGCGCGGCGTATCTGCTGACGTTCGGCGCGTCATTTGCGGCCGCCTTGATCGATCTCTTCCTCGGACTCTTGATCGCCTGGGTGCTCGTCCGCTACGAATTTCCCGGCCGCGGTCTGATCGATTCACTGATTGATCTGCCGCTTGCGCTGCCGACTGCGGTCGGAGGACTTGTGTATGCGAACTTGTACTCGAAAACCGGCTGGCTTGGGCAGTACCTGACGCCGTGGGGAATCGAGGCGGCATACACGCGGTCTGCGATTGTGCTCGTGCTGACGTTCATCGGTCTCCCCTTCGCGGTGCGCACGGTGCAGCCGGTCTTGCAGGACATTGAGCCGGAAGCCGAAGAAGCGGCCGCGTCGCTGGGCGCGTCGCGCTGGCAAAGCTTTCGAAGGGTGATTCTCCCTTCTCTGTACCCCGCATTGGTGACGGGCTTCGCCCTGTCGTTCGCGCGTGGGTTGGGAGAATACGGGTCGGTCGTATTTGTGTCCGGTAATCGTCAGTATGAAACGGAAATCGCGCCGGTTCTGATCGTCTCTCGTTTGGAAGAGTTTCGATATGGTGAAGCTGCGGCGATCGCGGTCGTCCTGCTGACTGTTTCGTTTTGCATGCTGGCAATAATCAACCTTCTCGATCGCTGGAGTCGCCGGCATGCGGGTTGAAGCGCGGCGGGATCCTGCATGGGTGCGCTGGGGACTGACGGCGGCGGCGGTCGCCGTCGTCGGGCTGCTGATTGTGATTCCGGTGATCCATGTGTTTTGGGGCGCGTTGGCTGCAGGTCCTGCCGTCTACTGGAACCACCTGTTTGCGGATCCCGACACGGCGCACTCGATTCTTCTAACCTTGACGGTCGTTCCGGTTGCGCTCGCTGCGAACGTGGTCTTTGGCGTTGCGGCGGCGTGGGCCATCGCCCGATTCAACTTCCCCGGCCGGACGTTGCTCACCGCGCTCATCGATCTGCCGTTTTCCGTCTCTCCTGTCGTCGCGGGGCTGATGTTCGTTCTGATCTTCGGACGTGAGGGGTATCTCGGGCGATTCCTGCTCGATGAAGGCGTGAAGATCATTTTCGCGACTCCGGGATTGATCATCGCGACGGCGTTCGTCACGGTTCCATTCGTCGCTCGTGAACTGTTGCCGGTAATGGAAGCGGGTGGAACGGACGAAGAACTCGCCGCATTGAGCCTTGGGGCAAGCCCCTGGAAGATGTTCTGGCGCGTCACGCTGCCCAACATCAAATGGGGTCTGGCCTACGGGATCATCCTCTGCAATGCGCGGGCCATGGGCGAATTCGGGGCGGTCTACGTGGTCTCGGGCCGCATCGCCGGCCAAACCGACACGATGCCGCTGCGGATCGAAAAACTCTTCCAGGAGTACAATCTCGCCGGATCGTTTGCGGTGGCGTCTTTGCTGACTCTGGCGGCGATTCTGACCCTGATTGTGAAGACGCGACTTGAAAAAAGAGTGCAATGGGCATCGAAGTCCGAAACGTCAGTAAAAGATTTGGAAGCTTTGAAGCGCTGAAACGCATCGACCTGAGCGTCGCCGATGGGGAACTGCTGGCGCTTCTAGGTCCGTCGGGGTGCGGAAAAACAACGCTCCTGCGCATCATTGCCGGCCTGGAGTTTCCGGATTCGGGATCCATTCTGCTCAACGGCAGGGACGCAACCATGTCCGCGGCGGGCGAACGTCAGGTTGGCTTTGTGTTCCAGCACTACGCGCTGTTCCGCCACATGACGGTGTTCGAGAATGTCGCCTTTGGCCTGAGGGTGCAACCCCGCGCGGCCCGGCTTCCGAAAGACAAGATCCGCGAGCGCGTGATGACGCTGCTGAAGCTCGTGCAACTGGAATGGCTCGCCGACCGCTATCCGTCGCAGTTGTCCGGCGGCCAGCGGCAGCGCATCGCGCTGGCCCGCGCTCTGGCTGTGCAGCCCAAAGTCCTCCTGCTCGATGAACCTTTCGGCGCATTGGACGCCAGAGTCCGCAAGCAGCTGCGCGACTGGCTGCGGCGTTTGCATGATGAAATTCACGTGGCGTGCGTCTTCGTGACTCACGATCAGGAAGAGGCGCTGGAAGTGGCCCACCGCGTCGCCGTGATGAACGCCGGCGGCATCGAGCAGATCGGAACTCCCGAGGAAGTGTACGACCGTCCCGCCAACGCCTTCGTGTACAGCTTTCTCGGAGACGTGAATCTCTTTCGCGGCCGCGTGCAGTCCGGCCGCGCCATGATGGGAGATCTGGAGGTCGATGCGCCGGAGCATCGAGACGCGCCCGACGCTCCCGCGACGGCCTACGCCCGCCCCCACGAGATGGAAGTGTCGCGCGACGACGCCGGCCCGCAGGCGATCCGCGCCGAGATCGCCCACATCCAGACCGCGGGTCCGAATGTCAAGCTGAAGCTGAAACGCGCCGACTCCGGAGAGTTCCTCGATGCCGAGATATCCCGGGACCGTCAGCGAGAATTGAATCTGCGGACCGGCGAATTCGTCTTCGTCAAACCCAAGCAGGTCCGAATCTTCATCGACGATTCGGTGAGTCCGCCGCTGAATTATCAGATCTAGGCAAACCCTCCGTTGACAGGGCTCGATGCAGGCTCGATAATGACACCGCCGATGTGAATCGGCGCACGTCACGACGCTTGGTGACGCGCGCCGCGGCGACGCAATTCTGTTGATTCGTGGACACCGACGTCCAAAGCACCCGTTTGACGGCGTGTTTTGGACGTTTTTGTTTTTGGAGGCGTTTCCCGGGGTGAGTCGAGTGACGTCAAATCTGTCCTATCTGAAGATTGCGCCCAACAAGCATCTCAGTACGCTGCTGGAGGTCGGCGCGGCCTTGTCAACCGCGCTGTCCGCGCGGGTTGCATTCCAGCGAGTTCTGGAAACATTGGAAAGCCATCATGACGTGATGCGCGGCACGGTGACGGTGCTCGATCGCACAACCGGCGAGATCCGCGTGGAAGCTGCGATCGGCCTCAATGACGCGGGCCGCAGCGCTCGCTATCGTCTTGGAGAGGGCATCACCGGCCGGGTCGTGGAGACCGGCAAGCCGATCGTGGTGCCCCAGGTGAGCCGTGAACCGATGTTTTTGAATCGCGCCGGCCGGAGGGACCTTCATAAGAATGAGGTGACATTTGTGTGCGTCCCGTTCCTGGTCAGCAACCGGCCTGTCGGAGCGCTTGGAGTGGATCTGCGGTTCGAGCCGGAACGCGACTATGACTCGGATCTGAAATGTCTTTGCGTCGTGGCCGCCATGATGGGCCAGGCCGTCAAAGCCGATCATCTGGTCGATGATGAACGGCGCCGCCTCATGGATGAAAACACGCATCTGCTCGGCGAACTCAAGGAGCGATACGACTTCTCCAACATCATCGGCAAGACCGGGCCGATGCGTCAGGTATACGAACAGATTGTCCAGGTGGCGCACACGAACACGACCGTGCTGATTCGCGGGGAATCCGGCACAGGCAAGGAACTGATCGCGCATGCGTTGCACTACAACTCACCGCGCGCAAAGAAGCCGTTCATCAAAGTAAGCTGCGCCGCGCTGCCCGACTCCCTGATCGAATCCGAACTCTTCGGGTTTGAGAAGGGCGCCTTCACGGGCGCCTACTCGCGAAAAAAGGGACGATTCGAACTGGCCGAAGGCGGCACTCTGTTTCTGGACGAAATCGGCGACGTCAATCCCACGACCCAGGTCAAGCTGCTCAGGGTTCTTCAAGAAAAGGAGTTCGAGCGAGTCGGCGGAACCGAGACGCTTCGAGCCAATGTACGGCTCATCACGGCGACGAATAAGGATCTCGAACGCGCCATCGCGGCGGGACAATTCCGCGAGGACCTCTATTACCGGCTCAATGTGTTTACGATCTTCGTCCCGCCGCTGCGCGAACGCAAGGCGGATCTGCTGTTATTGTCCGACCACTTTTTGCAGAAATATGCGAAAGAGCATCAGAAGGACATACGGAGAATCTCGACGCCCGCCATCGACATGCTGACGTCCTATCATTGGCCGGGGAATGTGCGCGAACTGGAAAACGTCATCGAGCGGGCTGTTCTTGTGTGCGACGGCGGCGTCGTTCACGGCCACCATCTTCCGCCGACGCTGCAAACAGCTCAGGCGTCCGGCACGGTGACGCGGTTGTCGCTCGATGACGCCGTCGCCGCTTTTGAAAAGGACCTGATGCTGGACGCCCTGAAGACGTCTCGCGGAAATCGCGCGAAAGCCGCGCGGCTGTTGAATACGACGGAACGAATCTTCAACTACAAGGTCCGGAAATACGGCATTGATCCAACGCGCTTCAAAACTTGATTGGGGGTTTGCGTGAAGGTCGGGGGCGCGGCCGCTCCAGCCGGTCGGCCTTTGCGGCCACGCACCCGTTCCCCGGGGGTGAGGGGGAACTCGTATCAACCTCTATCAGTTAAATTGCCTTCAGCCTGAAAATGTGGGCGAACGATAGCACGAACTTGACAAATTCGCCAACAATTTTATCGCGCAATTTTCCGATGCGTAAAGGGGGAATTCCGGAAGCCGTCCTATGCGGCTCGCACGCATCCGCACGCATTCCGCCGGTTGACACTTCTTCCGGCGATTCCTTAGAGTAACCGCACGGATAACGACGGAGAGGGAGCATGTCCAGCAACCAAGTTAAGATAGCTTCATTGATAACTTTCTTACTGATCGCAATTCCGCCGGCGTTTGCGCTGCCGGATTTTCTGAGCGCATACATGAGCGACGCTTTCAAAAAGTCCAATTCGGAGGGCTGCGGATTATGTCACATGGATCCGAATGGAGGAGGAGAGAGGAACAGCTTCGGCGAGGCGTTCCTGAACGGGGGTTTCAACATCACTCCGATGATGCGCGCTCAATTCCCCGACAAGTTCGCCTATCCGACGGCGAAGGTTGGAGACATGGTCGTGCACTTCTCGGATCCTCAGAACAAGGCCATCGTCATCGAATCCGGCGGCAAGAAAATCATGGTCGATCTGGAGAAGAAGACCGCGCAATAGCACTTCCATGTCTACGCTGAATGCGCTCGAGTTTCGCGCCCGCTTGAGCCGCCTGGACGCCTGCGCAGCGTCCGACGCGTTAGACCGCCTGAATCTGCAGGGCGCGGCGCTTGGCCTGACCCGTCTCTCAACGGAGGCGAAGCTTGTCGGGCCTGTGCTTACCGTCAAACTCGAGCGCGCGGACGGACGGCTTGCGGAGCGGCATCTTTGCACCGCCGCGGTCGACGCCGCGTCGCCCGGAGATGTGATCGTAGTGGAACACCGCTCGCGCACCGATTGCGCCGGATGGGGCGGGCTGCTTTCATACGCCGCCCGCGCGAGAGGCGTGGCGGGAGTGATCGTGGACGGCATGTGCCGTGACATTGACGAGAGCCGCCGTCTGGGCTTTCCGGTCTTTGCGCGCGGCGTCGTTCCTGCGACCGCTCGCTCACGCGTGATCGAAACGGCGTTCAACGAACCGGTCTCCATTGGCGCCGTGGTCGTGCGTCCCGGAGACTGGGTCATCGCGGACGGAAGCGGCGTCGTGTTCCTGCCTGCAGACCAGGCCGCGGTCATCCTTGAAGAAGCCGAGAAGCTGGCGGCTCGTGAAGCCAGGCTCATCGAAGAAATCGACAAAGGAACGCCCGTCAGCCAGGTCATGGCGGGCGCTTACGAGCGCATGCTGCGAAAGCCTTGAAGCATCCAACACTCCATCCAAACCATTGCCTGCCGGCGTAATCCTCAATGAATATGAACATTGAATCCTACCTTCGCAATTCCAAGAAAGTCGATCTCAGCGACATCGACACTGCTTCCGCGGCCGACTTCCCATTGACGCCGGAGGAGGCCCGATGCCTGACGTACATGATGGACGTGGAATCGCACACGATCATGTACCTGCGCGGCCTGCTGAACACGTGCGCGGTCGACGATCCCGAAATCGCGGCCTTTCTTCCATGCTGGGCCTATGAAGAACTGTTTCACGGCCGGGCGTTGCAGCAGTTTCTGGAAGCGTGCGGCGTTTGCTTTGCGCCGGGGCGCTCGGCCGAAGTGCGCAACAGCGCGTCCCTCAGCGAGCGGATTCAGGAAGCCGGGGCGTCCCTGCTCTGCAGGTTTACTCCGCATCTGACGGCCGCCTACCTGACGTGGGGCGCCGTCCAGGAATTGTCGACGCTCGAAGGCTACGGCCTGCTTGAACGGAGCACGCACAATCCCATCCTGGCGGAGATCCTGCGGCGCATCATCAAGGACGAGCGCCGGCACTTTGCTTTCTATTACAACAAGGCCAAGACGTATCTCGCGCCGCCCGCGGCGCAGCGCTTGACGTCGTTCCTGCTTCGCCGTTTCTGGAATCCCGTCGGTCAGGGAATCAAGTCGGCGCCCGACACGCGATGGATGCTTCAATTTCTCTTCGCCGGAGGACGCGGCCTTGACGCCAGCCGCCGCATCGACTCCGCCATCAGCCGCCTTCCCGGTCTCGCCTGGTTCGACCTGTTCGGCCAGAGCCGCCGTTCCGCCGTCGCCGCCGCAGTCTAGTGGCGTCACCCCGTGTGACGCCGGGCCGGAATGTCAACTGTCCGATGGCTGTTGTCCGATGTTTAATGAACTTGTTTCGACGACCCAATGACCACGGACCCAATTGTGATGCGTCCACGATCATTCTGCCGAGGATGCCGAGGCGCGGGCGGTCTTGATAGAAGCGCCAATAATGCGACAAAGTTCCCGGTTTTCCGCGATAATCGCCACAAGATCCTCAGCAGAAAGCAGGGCGCTTTGAGCCGTCACTTCAAGCCAGATGGTCGTTTCGTTCAATTCCTTGAACACCACTTTGAGCTTGTGAATGAAGTCCGCCCGGCTTTCGGCGCCACGGGCCTCGCCGTAGTTGGCAGCCGCAGCGGTTCCGGATCTGAGAATTTGACCGCAAATGTGCCGGCCCTGCGGAGTTCTGGGCAGTTGCGAGGACAAGCGTACGATGGCCGCGGCGAACGCGATCAGACGTTTTTCAAGGTCGTTGGCTTTGGAAGACATGGCATTCATGCCCATTCCATAGCACGAGAGGGTCCCGAACGCGCGTTATTGGGTCCGTGGGTCATTGGGTTGTCGAAACAAGTTCATTAAACATCGGACAACAGCCATCGGACAGTTGACATTTGGGCGCAGCGCCGGCATAGGTTGCGCCTGCAGTCGCCGACCCCACCCGGAAGCCGCCACGACGGAATTTCCGTTGCCAACGCGCGCCCCAAATAGGGCATCATAATTACCCGCGCAAAGCGGTCCCAACTGGACCTACGGAGGACTTCATGAAAATCTGCATGGTTGGTCAGGGCGCGTTTGCCAAGAAGCATCTGGATGGATTGGCGCGCATCAAAGGCGTGGAAGTGGTCTCCATCGCCGGAGGAAGCCCGGGCACGACCGAGGCGACGGCCAAGAAGTATGGAATACCCCACTGGACGACCAATCTCGATGAAGCGCTCGCGCAGCCTGGAGTCGAAGCGGCGATTCTGACTTCACCCACTCAACTGCATGCGAAACAGGCCATCCAGGTGATGCGCGCCGGCAAACACGTAGAGATCGAGATTCCGATTGCGGACTCCCTGGCGGACGCGGAACGGATCGCGGCGGTCCAGAAAGAGACCGGATTGGTGGCGATGGGCGGCCATACGCGGCGCTTTAATCCGAGCCATCAATGGATCCGAAAAAGAATGCAGGCGGGCGAATTGAAGCTGCAGCACCTGGTTGTGCAGACGTTCTTTTTCCGCCGGACGAATCTCAACGCGGAAGGCAAACCGCGAAGCTGGACGGATCATCTGCTTTGGCATCACGCCTGCCATACCGTCGATCTGTTTCAATACCAGACTGGAGAGACGCCTTCGGAAGTGTTCGCGCTGGAGGGACCGAAGCATCCGGAGCTCGGCATCGCGATGGATATGAGCATCGGCATGAAGACTCCGTCGGGCGCCCTGTGCACGCTCGCGCTGTCGTTCAATAACAATGGTCCGCTGGGAACGTACTTCCGCTACATCTGCGACAACGGCACCTACATTGCGCGCTACGATGAGCTCGTGGATGGAAACGATAAGCCCATCGACGTCACCAAGGTCGACGTCTCCACCGACGGCATCGAGCTTCAGGATCGCGAATTCATCTCGGCCATCCAGGAACGGCGCGAGCCCAACGCAAGCGTCGCGCAGATCCTTCCGGCGATGCGGACGCTGGACCGGTTGGAAAAGGCGCTGAGGTGACCCGATCATGACCACCGCGAATGCAACTCCGATTCGTGTTTCCGATGAAGCGTGGAAAGCCTTGCAAGGCGCCTATGACCTTCAAACGCATGTCGCGCCCGACGTCATAGAGCGGCGGATCGACGACATCGACTGCGCCAAGGAATTCCTCGCGCATGGTCTGAAAGGCATCGTTCTGAAGTCGCATTACATTCAAACGGGGGAGCGAGCGAAGGTCGTCGCCAAGGCGGTTCCCGGCATCCGCGCCTACGGCGCCATCGCCCTCAATCACAGCGTCGGCGGCCTGAACCCGGTGGCCGTCGAAATCGCGGGCCGTTCCGGATGCAAGATCGTCTGGATGCCCACGGTCGACGCACAGAATGAAACCGCCGGCCGCCTGGACGGAGGAAATGAAAAGCTGCCTTTTTGGGCCAAGATCCAGCGGGAGCTTGCCGCCGAAGGGATCGCCCCTCCCCCACTGACGGTTCTCGACGAGAATGGAAACATCTCGGCGCCGGCGCGCCGGTGCCTGGAGCGCATTGCGAAGCACAATATGATCCTTGCGACCGGCCATCTGGGACGGAAGGAAATCTTCGGTCTGGTTCGAGCCGCGAAGGAAATGGGTCTCCGCAAGGTTGTGGTCACACACGCGGAATTCCCTTCGCAGAACCTCACGGCCGATGAGCAAAGCGAGCTGGCGGACATGGGCGCCCTGATCGAGCACTGTTTTACGACGGCCTACACGGGCAAAACCACCTGGGAGCATACATTCGCGAACATCCGAAAGACGGGCGTCGCGCGCACTTTTATTTCCACGGATCTCGGTCAAACGATCAACCCGCCCGTGGCGGAAGGCTTCGCCATGTTCGCTCAGTTGCTTCTCGACGCAGGTTTCAGCAAGGATGACGTCCGCATGATGGCGGTGACGAATCCCACGCGTCTGGCCGAGGATTAGCCGAGGAATAGAGGTTATGAAGCCAACGATTGTGAGAAAGATCCAACGCGCAAATCCGGAGGTCATCCGAAAGCTCGGAGACTTTGGCGTCGCGACGGTGCATGAAGCCCAGGGACGCACCGGTCTCATGCGTCCGTACATGCGTCCCATCTATCCGGCCGCGCGAGCAGCCGGCAGCGCCGTGACGATCCTGTGTCATCCCGGCGACAACTTGATGATTCACGCGGCGCTGGAAATCGTGCAGCCCGGCGACATCCTGGTCGTGACGACGACATCGGAGTCCACCGACGGGATGTTCGGCGATCTGCTTGGAGTTTCGTGTCAAGCGCACGGAGTGGCCGGTCTCGTGATCGATGCAGGAGTCCGCGACGTGGCCGATCTGACGGCCATGAATTTTCCGGTGTGGTCGAAAGCGATTTCGGCGCAGGGAACCGTTAAGAATACGGCGGGCTCCGTGAATGTACCGCTCGTGTGCGCCGGCGCGGGCGTCCGTCCCGGCGATGTGATTGTCGCCGATCTCGATGGAGTCGTCGTCGTGCCGCGTCAGGCCGCGGCCGATGTAGCGCGTCTTGCCGAGGAGCGCGTTGCCAAGGAACAGAAATCCCGCGAACGCCTGCGCAAAGGCGAACTTGGGCTGGACTTTTATGGTCTGCGCGCCAAGCTGAATGAGCTTGGCGTCCGCTACGTCGACGAGGAATAAGGAGCAAGAGGATTTATGGGCAAGATTGTAGCCGCATTCGGCGTCTGTCACGCGCCGCAGCTCATCACACGACCGCCGGACGAAAAGCCGGAGCAGCTCGACGCCAGCATCGCCGCGATGCGGGAGCTTGGGAAGATCCTGGATGAAACAAGACCGGACGTGATCATCATCTTCGGCAGCGACCACCTGGAAACGTTTTCCATGACGTGCGTTCCAACATTCGCGATCGTCGCCGGCAATCGCGCCATCGCCAAGTTCGGCGGCGCCGACTTCGACCTGCCGATCCATCGCGAGATGGCCGAGGATCTGCTGGCAAAGCTGGTTCACGGGGACTTTGACATCGCCTACTCCGAGGACGCCGAACTCGGCCACACGTTCGCCACTCCATTCAAGTACGTACTCGAAGGCCGGGACATTCCCGTGATTCCTTTCTTCACGAACGTCTACCTGCCGCCGCTGCCGACGGCCCGGCGGTGCGCCGCGCTTGGCGCTGCGATAGCGAAAATCATCGAATCGCGCAAAGAGCGGGTTTGCATTATTGCCAGCGGCGGGATGTCGCACTATCCGGGAACGTCGAAGTACTACGACCCGGAGTTCGATTTCGACCGCTGGATGATCTCTCAACTCGAAATCGGGAACATCGACGCTGTGCTGAACATGACTCCGGAGCAGCTCGACGAGGTCGGGAACACCGAAATGCTGGTTTGGGCTTCCATGTTCGGCGCCATCGGACCTGTTCCCGGAGAATTGATCCAGTACACGCCGACGTGGCACCACGGGCACGGATACATGCGATTCCTTCCCCAGAGAGAGCGAAAGACGCCCGTGCTCCAGGTCGCGAAAGAGTACGGCGGCTTCCGGTTCAAGAATCAGGGCTTTGAGTTTTACAAACACCCGCCCGCCTCGGCTTATCATCTGAACCGGCTGCTGTTCGAATCCCGCACCGATGGGGCGCTCCGCCAGCGCATCATCGACAACTACGAGCAGGTCGCCCGGGAGTACAAACTCGAAGGCGCCCAAGCGAAGTCCCTGCAGGCCTTGATCGACGTCCGCAATGCGGGCGTCGTCAGCGACTACGTGAAACCGTTGTCGGACGCGGGCGCGCATCCGCTCCAGGCCCTGATGGCGCTCCATGTGATCTTTTCAATGAACCACAAGGCCAAAAAACCGCAGCCTGCTGCGGAAAGGAAGAACTGAGATTCCATCCCTCAAGGACCGCATCGCGATCGTCACCGGCGGAGCGTCCGGCATCGGCCGCGCTGTTGCGATGCGGCTGGCGCGCGATGGCGCCGCCGTCGAGATACTGGACGTGAAAAACGCCGCGCCCGTCGTGGACGCCATCCGGACGGCGAACGGCGCCGCCGAATGCACCGTATGCGACGTCAGCCATGAATCGGAGGTCGTGAAGGCGGTCGAAGAAATTGCGCAACGCCGGCCGCGCGTCGACATTCTTGTCAACAATGCAGGGGTGCTTTCAGGCCGCCGGCCGTGGCACACGCTCTCGGCCGAAGACGTGACGCAGTTCCTGCAGATCAACTATCTTGGCTATTTTCTCGTCTCCAAGGCCGTCTATCCTTTACTCAAGAAGAGCAACTCCGGGCGCATCATCAACGTCGCCTCGCGCACGTTCTATCTTGGCAATCCTGGACAAATGGCGTACGTCGCCAGCAAGGGCGCGGTCATGGGAATGACGCGCGTGATGGCCAAGGAAATGGGCGCCGACGGCATTACCGTTAACGCCGTCGCGCCTGGACTGGTCGCGACGGAAGGCGCGCGGGCGGTGTGGCCGGAAGAGGCTTTCGATCGGCGCATCGAGATTCAAGCCATCAAGAAGCGCGTCCAACCCGAGCATCTTGCGGCGTTGATCGCCTTCCTTGCGAGCGATGACGCCGAGATGATCACCGGCCAATGGATTCTCTGCGACGGCGGCGGGTATCTGCATTAAACCGTGGCTGCTGGGCGTGTGCTATATTCCCGGCTGATGTCATCGAAACATAAGACCCGCTTGAGCCCGGAAGAATACCTGGCGCTGGAACGGCAGGCCGCCGTCAGAAGCGAGTACATCGACGGCGACATGGTTGCGATGAGCGGGGGAAGCCGGAACCACAATCTGATCGTAACGAACCTGGTCCGCCAGATCAGCCTGGATCTTAAAGGTCGTCCCTACGAAGTCTATCCGAGCAATATGCGCGTGAAGGTTTCCCCGACGGGTCTCTATACCTATCCCGACGTTGTGGTCGTCCGCGGCGAGCCTGAATTCGAGGACGTCGAGGTAGATACGCTTCTGAATCCCGTACTGCTGGCTGAGGTTCTTTCCGATTCCACGGCGTCATATGACCGCATCACAAAGTTTGGCCACTACCGGAAGATCGAGTCGAAGATCGAGTATCTCCTCGTTTCTCAACGCACGTGCTCGATAGAGCAGTTTGTGCGCCAGGCGACCGGACCCTGGTCGCGCCGGGAGATCCGAGGTCTGGAAGGCGTTTTGGACCTGCAATCGATTCCATGCAGGCTTCAGCTCGCCGAGGTGTACGATCGCGTTCGCTTCCGCAGCGATTCGCCGGAACCCTAGCTCCCGCCCATTTTCCGCGATTCTACGCCGCAGTTTGAGTTAGGATGCCGCCTATGATTATCGACTGTCATGGGCATTACACCACGGCGCCCAAAGAACTGCAGGTCTACCGCGACAACCAGATCGCGGAGCTAAAAAATCCTCCGCGAGTTCGCGAGAAGGGAACCATTCGGATTACGGACGACCAGATCCGCGAAAGTCTCGAGAGTGCGCAGCTCAAGTTTCAGCGTGAACGTGGAAGCGACGTCACGATCTTTTCGCCCCGAGCGTCGGCGATGGCGCATCACATCGGAGATGCGACGACGAGTTTGCACTGGTCGCAGCACTGCAATGACCTCATCCATCGCGTCTGCGCGCTCTATCCGTCGAACTTCGTCGGCGTATGCCAGTTGCCGCAATCTCCGGGCGTCGGGCCGGAGAACTGCATCCCGGAGCTCGAGCGGTGCGTGAAGGAGCTTGGCTTCATCGGCTGCAATCTGAATCCCGACCCGTCCGGCGGCCATTGGACAGCGCCGCCGTTGACCGACCGGTACTGGTATCCGCTCTACGAGAAGATGGTGGAGCTGGACGTTCCGGCGATGGTCCATGTCAGCTCGTCCTGCAATCCCAACTTTCACGCGACCGGCGCTCACTACATCAACGCCGACACGACCGCGTTCATGCAGTTTCTTACTGGAGATCTGTTCAAGGACTTCCCGACTCTGCGGTTCATCATTCCGCACGGCGGAGGCGCTGTGCCGTACCACTGGGGCCGGTATCGCGGGCTGGCTCAGGACATGAAGAGGCCGCTGCTTGAGGATCTGATCCGCAACAATGTCTTCTTCGACACGTGCGTCTACCACCGACCGGGAATCGAGCTGCTGCTGCGGATTGTCCCCATCGACAACATCCTGTTCGGGTCGGAGATGGTCGGCGCCGTCCGCGGCGTGGATCCTAAAACGGGACATTATTACGACGACACCAAACGCTACATCGACGCTATTCCATGGCTGACGGCCGAGGACCGGCGGAAGCTCTTCGAGGACAACGCGCGCAAAGTCTATCCGCGGATCAACCGGAAGATCCCGCAAAGCTGATCGATTCTGCCGCGCGCAACCGCCGCCGTCCGTGGTAAAGTTCCGGGCCAAAACTTACGCACTGGGGAATGCAATGAGCAAAACGGCAACGGTGGAACAAGCCGTCCGGGCCGACAGGGCCACCGGCAAAGAAAAATTCGGAGTCATCGCCGCGGCCGCAGCGGCGATCGTCATCCTGCTTCTACCGACTCCCGAAGGGCTGCCCGTCGCAGGCCAGCGCCTGGCTGCGGTATTCGTGGCCGCCTTGGTGCTTTGGGCGACCGAGGCGCTGCCCATGGCGGTCACGGCGATCATCGCCATCGCCGCGCAGCCGCTTCTGGGAATCGCCGCCATCGGACCGGCCATTCAAAGCTCGATCAGCCCGATCTTCTTTTTCGTGCTGGTGATGTTCATCATCGCATTCGCGTGGGTGAAGACGGGCCTTGCCCGCCGGTTCGCGCTTTGGATGATCTCGCGGGCCGGAACCGACGCACGGCGCGTGTTGTGGGTTTTCATGATCGGCACCGCCGCGGTCTCGATGATCGTTTCCGACGTTCCCTGCGCGGCCATCTTCATGGCTGTGGCGCTGGGCATCTTCGACAAGCTGAAGCTCGAACCGGGACGCTCCGACTTCGGAAGGGCGGTCATGCTGGGGATTCCGATCGCGGCGCTGATTGGCGGGGTCGGCACGCCCGCCGGCAGCTCGATCAACCAGCTGGGACTCGACATGATCGAGCGCGAGGGCGGGACGCGATTGCCGTTTCTGCATTGGATGGCGATCGGCGTTCCGATGGTGATCGTTCTGCTCCCTGTTGCGGTATGGACTTTGCTCAAGTTCTACCCGCCCGAAATCAAGTCGATCGGCGACATTGAGGACATTCATCGTGAACGGCAACGGATGGGACCGGTCTCTGCGAATGAATGGAAAGTCATCGTGATCATGTCCGCGATGCTCGTTCTTTGGATTGTCGGCACGTGGTTCCCGGCGTCTCCGTACATGAACGTCTATACGGTCGCCCTTTGCGGCGCGATCGTCATGTTTCTGCCGGGCGTCCGTCTCTTCACGTGGAAAGAAGCTCAGGGGGTCACCGGCTGGGACACGCTGCTCCTGATCGCAGGCATCACGTCGCTCGGCGCGGCCTCGAGCAATACGCAACTGGCAAAGTGGCTCGCTGACGTCACGTTCGGCGGATTGCAGGGTTGGGGGCCGGCCGCGGTCATTGCGCTCATCAGCGCATTCACTGTCGTCATTCACCTGATGCTGCCGATCGCTCCGGTAATCAATGCGGTCATGATTCCTCCCATGATGATTATTGCGGCGGCCGCGGGACAGAACGGCGCGCTGTACGCCCTGCCCGTGATTTTCACCGCCTCCTGCGCGTTTCTGCTGCCGCTGGACGCCGTGCCGCTGGTGACGTACGCGAAGGGCTACTACAAGTTTTACGACATGTTCCTGCCCGGACTCGTGATCAGCGTCATATGGGTGATTGTCATGACGGCTGTGATGCTGTTGATCGCGCCGATGCTGGGGCTTCTGTAGCGCGTCGACCCATGTCCGCTTCTCCCGCAATTGGCTTCATCGGATTCGGCGAGGCCGGATTTCACATCGCGAAGGGGCTGCGTTCGGAAGGCGTGGAGCGCCTGGCCGCTTTTGACATACATACGCATTCATCCGACTTTGGACCCACGATACGGAATCGGGCCGCGGAAAGCCGGACGGAGCTCGTGGAATCGTCCTCGGACCTCGCGGCGCGAAGCGACATCCTGTTTTCCACCGTCACCGCCAGTTCGGCGCTCGATGCGGCCAAACAAACCGCGCCGTTTCTGGCGGCCCGTCACATCTACGCCGATCTGAATTCGGTTTCTCCGGCGGTCAAGCAGGAAATCGAAAATGTCGTGCGCTCGCGCGGGGCGGGCTTTGTTGAAGCGGCCGTCATGGCCCCCGTCCCGCCCTATGGCCACCGCGTTCCGATGCTTCTTGGCGCCGCCGACGCCGCGCGGCTTGCGGAAACGATGACGCCTTTCGGAATGCGATTCGAAATCATTCCCGGCAACACGGGAACCGCCGTCGCTGTGAAGATGTGCCGCAGCGTGGTGGTCAAAGGTCTGGAAGCGGTCCTTTTCGAATGCGTCCTCGCCGCCGGCCGATACGGCGCCGACGAGCGCGTCTTTGCATCGTTGAACGAAAGCTTTCCGGGAATCGACTGGAAGAAGCTTGCGGACTACATGGTCGGCCGCGTCGTCGTCCACGGCGAGCGCAGGGCGCGGGAAATGGAAGAAGCCGCTGAGACGCTCCGCGCCATAGGAGTCGAGCCGATCATGGCGGAAGCGGCCGCGCGCCGGCAGGACTGGAGCGCCCGCATGAATCTCCGGTCGCGGTTCGGCCCGGAGGGCCCGAAGACCTATCGGGAGCTTCTGGAGAAAATTTGAATCTTTTACACGAGCCGCCGTCTCCCTTGTTCCAGATCCAGCAGGTACTGCTTCCTCCACAACCCGCCGCCGTAGCCTCCGAGCTTGCCGCTCTTGTTCACAACGCGGTGGCAAGGAATGACGATGGCAATCCGGTTTTCCCCGTTGGCGCGGCCGACGGCGCGCTGACCGCCGGCGGCGCCGATGCGCATGGCGAGTTCCTCGTAGGAACGGGTTTCGCCGTACGGGATTTCGAGCAGCTCGCGCCACACGCGTTCCTGAAACGGCGTGCCGGGATAGACGAGCGGGACTGAGAAACGCTGGAGGCTGCCGGCGAAATAGCGTTCCAGCTCCGCCTTGAGCAAGCGCAGATGCGCATTTTCCCCCGGCGTAATTGCGCACGAGAAGCGTCTTCTCAATGTCTGAAATTGGGTTTCCAGCATCCGGCGCTCCGTAAACTCCAGAAGGCAGACGCCGCGGTCGTTGGCGGCGGCCGCCATCGGGCCGAGCGGGGTTTCAAGCCACGACGCGACGATGGAATCCATGCTACGGCCCGCGCCGGGCGGCCGTCCGAACGTACGCGTGAACGCGTCACGGAAGCCGCTGTGGGATTCATAACCGTTGCCGAGCGCGACATCATCAAGAGACGCGCCGCGCCGGAGCTGATCGAGCGCATCGCCCATCCGGCGCGCCCGGCAATAAGCGTGAAATGTCATTCCAAATTGCTTTTGGAAGTACCTTCGGATCCGGGAAGGATCCACGCCGGCGCCGCGCAGCTCGGAGTCCCGGATCCTGAACTCCACGCGCTTCACGAGATCCAGCGCGTGGCGGACCCATTCGGGAGGGCGCCCTCCCGGGTCCATGGGGCGGCATCGCTTGCAGGGACGGTATCCCGCAAACAACGCGTCATGGACGCTTGAGAAATATTGCACGTTTTCCGGCAGCGGCCGGCGGGCCGGGCAGGACGGCCGGCAGAATATACCCGTCGTTCGTACGCCCAAGAAGAACACGCCGTCGTAGGATGGGTCCTTTTCAACGCAGGCCCGCTGCATCTCTCTCACGGAAGGCATGACAGCAGCATTCATGGAACCATTGTGGCTTTGCCTGCTCCGGCGCCGCCACCGAATTCTGAACATCGAATTCGCGCCTGATTCCGCGGTCATGCGGTAACTGATACAATCTCTGGCGCGTAATGTTATTTGTCCGAGTCGGCCTTCCGCTATTCTGCAGAGTGAGACTTTAATGAGAGTAAGACTTCATCGCGTTCTCTATATCTTGTTTTTCTGCGGTAGCCTGTCGATCCTGACTGCCTGCGGCAGCGACCAGCCCGCCCAGGGCCAAACGCCGCCGGGGCAGCGAGGACAGCGCGGCCGGGGCGGCGCTCCCGAGGTTACAGTCCGGACCGCCCGAGTTCAGCGGATTTCCATACAACGCCAGGTGGACCTGTCGGGCACGCTGGCGTCTCTCGATCAGGTTCGCGTCAGCAGTGAAGTGGCGGGCGTCGTTGCGAGCGCCAATTTCGAATTGGGTCAGGAGGTTCAGGCCGGGCAGGTCCTGGTCCAACTCGACACTCGAGAACTGGAACTGGCGCTGGCTCGCGCCGAGAGCGCACTGCGGCAAACTGAAGCTCAATTAGGAATCGATGGCCGTTCCAATGCAATGCCGGCCGACGAGGAAATCGCGACAGTCCGGACCGCTATCGCGAATCGGGACGACGCGCGCGCTCAGCATAAGCGCGCCCAGGAACTTCTCAGCAAGGGAGTCCTTCCTCGGGCGGAGTTTGACACTACGGAAACGCGCGTCAAGGTCACCGAAGCGGCGCTGCAGGCGGCGCTGGAAGAAGTGCGCGCCCTAAAAGCCAGCCTGCAGGATCGCCGCGCCGCCTACGATCTGGCGCGCAAAAAGCTCAATGACGCAACCATACGCGCGCCGGTCAGCGGCGCTATCGCCGATCGCCTGGTCCAACGCGGCGAATTCATTCGTGAAAATACGCAGGTGGCCACGATCGTCCAGTTGAATCCGCTGAAGCTCCAGACGGCGGTTCAAGAAAGGCATGCGAACGTCATACGACCCAATCTCACCGCGCGATTTCGCGTCGAACCGTTTCCCGACGAACTCTTTACCGGACGCATCGCTCACATCAGCCCTTCGGTCAATCAAGCGAATCGCACGTTCCCCGTCGAGATTCTCGTGGACAATCCACAACGGAGACTGAAACCTGGATTCTTCGCCAAAGGCGTCATCCTCACGGACATGGACGAAAACGTGATGGCCGTCCCGCAGGAAGCGTTGTCCATACTCGCCGGCGTTTCCTCTGTATTTGTGATCCAGGACGATGGAACCGTCCGCCAGCAGAACGTGACCTTGGGCGTTCAGGAAGGCAACTACTACGAAGTCCTCGACGGACTTCAAGGAAACGAACTTCTGGCCGCCAGCAACCTCACGGAAATTGTGACGGGAACCCGGGTTTCGATCAGTTCCGGAAATGAAAATCTGCCGGCCGACAATCGCCCCGCTGTGCAGCCCGATCGCGGTCGCGGGCAAGGACGCAACGGAACTGCGGAGGGAGGCAGAGAATGAAGTTAGCAGACGTCAGTATTCGCCGTCCGGTCTTCGCCTGCATGATGTCGCTTGCCTTGGTGACGCTGGGCTTCTTCTCCTATCGCAGTCTTGGCGTCGACTTGATGCCTCGGACCGAGCCTGCCAACGTCAATGTCCGGATTGGGCTGCCCGGCGCCAGCGCGGAAGAAGTTGAGCTGCAAATCACGGAAGTGGTCGAAACCGCCGTGAATTCGATCGCCGGCATCGACGAGCTGCGCACAACGTCGAACCAGGGCAACTCCAACATCAATATCATCTTCAATCTTGAAAAGGACATCGACATTGCCATTCAAGATGTGCGGGATAAGATCGGGCCGATCGTCAACCGCTTCCCTGAAGACACTCAGCCGCCCGTCATCCAGAAATCCGATCCCGACTCCGCCCCGGTCATCACACTCGCTTTCTACGGCCAGCGCGACTTCAGAGAGCTGAGTGAGATCGTCGACAACAAGGTCAAGCAGGTTCTCGAGACGACCAACGGCGTCGCGGAAGTTCAGTTTTCCGGCGAACGCCGCCGCGAAATTCAACTGCTTCTTAACGCCGACCGGCTCAACGCGTATGGGCTGACCGTTGACCAGGTGCGTCAAGCCGTTCAGCGCCAGAACGTCGAAATACCCGGCGGCACGTTCATATCCGGGCCGTCGGAGATTGCGCTGCGCACGATGGGCCGGCTGCAGACGCCCGAGGACTTCAATCGCATCATCCTGTCGCAGAGGAACGGTTCGGTCATCACGCTGGGCGACGTCGCGCGCGTCGTCGACGGAGTTCAGGAAGTCCGCAGCGTAGCGCGCGTGGACGGCCAGCCTTCGGTGGCGCTGTCCATTCGGAAGCAGACGGGGACAAACACAGTCTCGGTAGTTAACGCGGTGCTGGACCGGCTGGAGACGATCAAGCAAACCCTTCCTTCCGATATCAAAGTGGCCGTTCGTCAAAACCAGGCCGTATTCATCGAAAGATCCATCAGCGACATCCAGCACCATTTGATTCTGGGAAGTCTGCTGGCCAGCATCGTCGTGTTCTTCTTTCTCCGCAACGCCCGCAGTACGGTGATTGCGGCGCTGGCGATTCCTGTGTCTTTGATCGGCACGTTCATCGTCATGAAGATGCTCGATCAGACCCTGAACAACATGACGCTCCTTGCGCTCTCCCTGGCGACGGGCATCGTGATCGATGACGCCATCGTTGTTCTCGAAAATATCTTCCGCTACGTGGAGGAAAAGGGAGTCACGCCGCGCCAGGCCGCCTCGGAGGCGACCGCCGAGATCGGGCTGGCGGTCATGTCGACGACATTGTCGCTGGTCGTGATTTTCCTTCCCGTCGCCTTCATTACGGGACAGATCGGCCAGTACCTGTTGGCGTTCGGCATCGCGTCGGCGACGGCGATTCTGCTTTCGATGTTCGTCTCGTTCACATTGACCCCCGCGTTGTGCGCGGTCTGGCTGAAGAGGGACGACGCCGGCCGTCATGGCAAGAAGTCAAAATCCCACGGATTTTACTCGAAACTCGACGCAGGTTATGGGCGCCTGCTCCACTGGAGCCTTCATCACCGCGCCGTCATGCTCGGCATCGCCGCAGCCGTCAGCGTCTCGGCCGCCGTGCTGCTTCCACGAATCGGAACAGAGCTCGTGCCGGAAGACGATCAGGGCGAGTTCACCGTCAACGTCAACTTGCCGCAGGGAACGACGTTCCAGAAATCTGAGGAATACCTCCGCGATATCGAGCCCATGCTTCGCTCGTTCCCGCACGTCCAAAGCGTCTTCACCAACATCAATGCGGGCGGCGCGAACTACTTTGTCACCATGACGCCGCTGGAGGAGCGCGACGTGTCGCAGCAGGAATTGATGCGCGACGTGCGTCAGAGGCTGACGCGGCGTTATCCCGGAACTCGCATCAGCGTCCGGGGCGGCACCGACATTTCCGGCGCCTCCACCGCCGGCGGCAACAACTGGGGCGGAGGCGGAGGCGGCAACTGGAACGCCAGCAATCGAGTGCAGATGCTCGTGCAGGGGCCTGAGCTCGAGCAGATCCAGGAGTACGTCGCCGAGCTCATGGAGAAGCTGCGGACTGTTCCGGGTCTGGCCGAAGTCGATACGAATTTCACTGCGACCCAACCGGAATTGCGCGTCGAAGTGGATCGTGTGCGCGCGGCGGATCTCGGCGTTTCGATCGATTCCCTTGCAGCGAATCTTCGAACGCTCGTCGGCGGCGAGCAGGTGTCCACGCTCAAGCAAGGCAACGAGCAATATGAAGTTCGATTGCGCCTCGATGAACAGTTCCGCGACGATCCGACAAAACTCGGAAACCTGCTGATACCGTCGGCCACGCAGGGAACGGTGCGCGTGAGCGACGTGGCGCAGCTTCGCATGGATGTCGGGCCGCCGCGCATCGATCGCTACAACCGCCAGCGCCAGATCGGCGTGTGGGCCGGACTGGACGGCATTCCGTTAGGCGAGGCAGTGAGAGCAGCACAAGAGAAAATCGCCGAGCTGAACATGAAGCCCGGCTATTCCGTCGTTTTCTCGGGAAGCGCGCGTACGTTGGCAACGGCGTCAAGCGACTTCACTCTGGCGATGCTGTTGGCCGTCGCATTCATCTACATGGTGCTGGCGTCGCAGTTCAACAGCCTGATTCACCCCCTGACCATCATGACTTCGCTTCCGTTGAGTCTGCCGGCCGGTCTGCTGGCGCTGATGATGTTCGGAATGACCTTGAACATTTACAGCGCTATCGGACTGCTCATGCTTTTCGGCATTGTGAAGAAAAACTCCATCCTTCAGGTCGACTACACCAACACGCTGCGGGCCCAGGGCATGGAACGGCACGAAGCTTTGATTATGGCCAACCACGTCCGCCTGCGGCCGATTTTGATGACCACCATCTCCATCGTCGCAGGCATGCTGCCGATCGCCTTGGGGCGAGGCGCGGGCGCGGGATCCCGCGCCGCCATGGCCGTCACCATCATCGGCGGCCAGATGCTGTGCCTGCTGCTCACCCTGCTGGTGACGCCCGTCGTCTACTCTTATTTCGACGACCTGCGCGAATGGAAGCGCTCCAGCCTGTTCGCATGGGTTCGCGGCCGGCGGCCGACGCGGTCGGAGGCGGTCGGGGATTAGTCATTTGTTATCTACGGAAAACAGATTCTTTTCCTTGGAGTCTCGTATGAAGATTAGAAGGCTTTTCGTGGTTGTGTCTTTGTTAATACTTGCCGCTTCCCCGCTCCGCGGGCAGTCCACGACATCCGGCTGGGTTGAAGACTTCCTTCGCCGATACCAGCCCGTCCCGACGGCCGCGGCGTCCACTCAGCCTGTTTCAGCCGCTGCGACGCAAGGGCTCCAGACCGGAACGATGGCCGTCTCGCTGCAGGACGTCATCAATCTGATGCTGGATTACAACCTCGACATCGAGACCGATCGCTTCGGCCCGCGGTCTTCTTACCTGCAGAGCCTGGTCTTCTACCGTGCGCTTCTGCCCTCGATTCGCTTCTCCGGAACCGTGAGCCGCGACAAGACTTTCAGCACGCGTCAGACCGACGGCGCCGACGCCCTTAGCCAACTCCGGCACAACTTCGCCGTGAACTTCTCGCAAGCTCTTGCATACGGGACCAGCCTTGCGGTCGATGTGACGATGAACCGCAGCTCTTCCAACAGCTTCGTCAACACGTTCAATCCATCCTACACGGGCAATATCCGTTATACGGTCGGGCAAAAGCTGCTCCGCGACCGGGGATCTTTGGCGAACACGCGTCAGATTCGTCAGGCTGAAAATAACCAGAAAATCTCCGAAACGCAGTTTGAGATCCAGGTTTCGAATCTTCTGACACAGGCTCAAAAGGCGTACTGGGACCTGGTTTTCGCCGCAGAAGACTTAAAGGTGAAACAACGGTCCTTCGAACTCGCGGAACGCACGCTGGAGGAAAACAAGACGAAGGTCGAAATCGGAACGATGGCGCCGATCGACGTCGTACAGACCCAGGCGGAGGTAGCGACGCGACGCGGAGATATCGTGACGTCGACGTTTTCATTGACGCAAACCGAAGACCAGATCAAGAAATTGATATCGGGCGACAAGGATCCCAGTCTGTTCCTCGTCAGGCTCGCCGCGATGGAATCGCCGCCCCGGCCGGACGCCGTGACAATCCCAACGCTGGAGGAGGCCGTTACGATAGCCTTGGAGAACCGGCCGGAGATGCGTCAGGCGGCGCTCGAACTGCAAAACAGAGAAATCGATGTCAAGTATACGGCCAATCAAAAGCTTCCGATCTTCGACGTCACGGCAAGTTATTCGCAAAGCGGCACCGGCGGTACGCGAACCGAGCGCGGCAGCGCGTTCGGAGGAGATGTCGTCAACGTCATTCCGGGCGGCATTGGCGACGCCTTCAAACAGCTTTTCGGCTACGACTATACCGGCATGTCCCTCGGTTTCTCGCTCACGATTCCGTTGAACAACCGCGCCGCGAAAGCGGACTACGAGCGGGCCCTTACCGAAAAGCAGTCATCCGAAACCGCTCTGCAGGCTACAAAACAGCAGATCATGCTGGAAGTTCGCAACGCCCTCACACAACTGGAAGCGGCCCGCGCGCGCATCGAAACTACGCTATTGACGCGCCAATACGCCCAGGAGCGTATGAAAGCCGAGCAGACCAAGTTCGAGCTAGGTACATCAACGCTGCGGTTCGTACTGGAGGAACAGCGCAACGTGGCGCAGGCCGAAAGCAGTGAAGTGCAGGCCCTCGTGAACTTCACCAAGGCGCTGGTCGATCTGGATAAGGCCATGGGGCTCACGCTTCGCAAGAGCAATATCGAGATCGAAAAAGCGCTGCGCCCGTTGCCGGTGGCGTCGAAGTCCACGTCGCGGCTGGGAGCGAACTGAACGTGCGTCCTCTTTACCTCAAAGAGGACGACGTCCGTCAGCTCGTTTCCGTATCGGAAGCCGTCGCGGCGCTGGAAGCGGCGTTCAACGCTCAGGCCGCAGGCGCCGCTGTCTCCAATCCGCGGCAACGGCTGCGCATGTCCGGCGCGATGCTGCATCTGATGGCAGCGCAAATTCCGGGCTATTTTGGCTACAAGGCCTACACGACGACAGCGTCCCGAACGCAGTTTCTGTTTTTTCTTTTTGACGCCCACACCACTGAACTCCTCGCCGTGATGGAAGCAGACGCCCTTGGCCAGATCCGCACAGGCGCGGCGACAGGCCTTGCGACGCGCCTGCTTTCCAGCAGCGACGCGGCGGAAGCCATCCTGTTCGGCGCCGGCTGGCAGGCGGAAAGCCAGCTCTTGGGGATGGCGGCCGTGCGCGATTTGAAACGCGTCTGGATTGTGAACCGCAACCCGGAGCGCGCCCGCGCGTTTATTGAGAGGATGCAGCCGCTCGTCCGCGCGGAACTGGCGCCGGCGGCAGCGGCGGATACGGCTGTTGAAACCAGCCAGATTGTCACGACCATCACCAGCAGCCGCGAGCCTGTTCTGAAAGGCGAGTGGCTCCAGCCTGGCTGCCATATCAACGCGGCGGGCGGCAATTCCCTGCTCCGCCGCGAACTCGACGATCGCGCCGTGCTTCGCGCCCGCACGATTGTCGTGGACTCTGTGGAGCAGGCGAAGATCGAAGCCGGCGAATTCACCGGAGTGATCGAGTCCGGAAAGCGCCACTGGCAGGACTTCGTAGAACTACGTGAACTCCTTGCCGGACGGAGCGGCCGCACGGATCCCGGCGACATCACGCTTTTCAAGTCTCTCGGCCTGGCATTGGAAGACGTCGCCGTCGGCGCTCTTGTCTACGAGCGCGCTCTGGAACGGGGCGTGGGGCAGAGAATGCTGTGACCCCTAAGTTGTCAAATGTGAGATGGCTGTTGTGCGATGTGTAATGAACTTGGCGAACTGACCTACTGACCCAATCTGATGATGGTTCTACAATTGGGTCACTTGGTCGTTTAGCCAACTACATTACACATCGCACAACAGCCATCTCACATTTGACAGCCGCCGACATCCTGATTTTTTTCAAGGACAATCCCTTGTTGCTGCAGTATATTGCGCGGCATGAAACGACGACAATTCATGCTCGGTATGGCCGCGACGCCTCTGGCGTACGCGAGTTCGGCAGTTGGTGAACCAACAGTTGCTCAAACCGCATCCTCCGCGAAACGTCGCGCTCCGCTGCAGCAAAGCGTCATGAGCTCGGTCTGGGGGATGGGATCGAATCTGTCTTTTGAGGATCGGTGCAAGATCCTTGCTCAAATCGGCTACAAGGGCGTCGATCTTCCGACCGCGCAGCAGGTCCCCATCCTGAAGAAATACGGGCTGACGCCGACCTTGATGACCGGAACCGGGACGAGCTTTCAAGACGGTCTGATCCGCAAAGAGCTGCATGACAAGATCGAACAGGCGACGCGCGCGGGAATCGACATGTGCGTGGAAGTCGGCTGCCCCAACCTCATCGCGCTTCCCGGCGAGCGGCGCGGCATGTCACGCGAGGAAGGCGCGGACAACGCCGTCGCGATACTGAACCGCGTCAAGGGCTATGCCGAAGAGAAAGGCATAACGCTGTGCATGGAAATCACCAACTCCAAGGTCGCAGCCGACCAGCGCACCGATCAGGTTTTTGACCGCCTGGCCTGGGGCTTCGATGTGTGCCGGCGCGTGAATTCACCGCGCGTCAAGATCGTTTACGACATTTATCACGCTCAGATTTCAGACGGCGACGTGACGCGGAACATGCGAGACAACTTCGATCGCATCTGCCATATCCACGTCGCCGGCGTTCCCAGCCGCAATGAAATCGACGACGGACAGGAGCTGAATTACCGGTTCATCGCCAACGCGATTGCAGACCTCGGATATACCGGATTCGTCGGCCACGAATGGAGGCCCGGCCCCGGGCGCGATCCTATCAAGAGCCTCCAGCAGTGTTTTGACATCATGAAACTCTAGGATGGGCCTATGACCAAACAGCTTCGCACAATCGGCGCAGTGTCCTGCGCCAAGGTAGCCGCGGTCCTCTACGGAGTCGTCGGACTGATTATCGGCGCCGTCATTTCTCTGGCTTCTCTGCTGGGAGTTTTCGCGCAGAATTTCGGCGCGGTCCCCGATCAACCCGGTTCGGCGCTGTTTGGCGTCTTGTTCAGCGTCGGCGCGATCGTTCTGCTGCCCGTCATTTACGCGTGCATGGGCGCAATCGGTGGATTGATCATGGCCGGCGTCTACAACCTGGTCGCCCGGACGGTGGGCGGCATTGAGCTGGAAATCGAGTAGATTTCGGATTGCGGATTGCGGATTTCGGATTTGGGGGAACGACATGCGTGTTAGAGCTTTACTCACCCTAGCGGCCGTGTTGGCGTGCACGGCGCCCATAGCATCCCATCACAGCAACTCTGCCTACGAAGTAGAGAAGGTCACGACGCTGAAGGGCGTTGTCAAGGAATGGAAGTGGTCGAACCCGCATACGTGGCTGCACCTCACTGTGGACGACGGAAAGGGCGGAACTGTGGAATGGGCTCTGGAGGGCCGCGCGCCTGGAGTCCTGGGCCGCATCGGCTGGGACAGAAACGTGTTGAAGCCGGGCGAGAAGGTAACCGTGCACATGAGCCGCGCAAAGGACGGCAGCCGCGTCGGGATCATTGCGCGGGTTGACAAAGAGGACGGAACGATACTTGGGAATTCCGCTCCGAATCAATAGCAGGGGAAAAGGCCGGCAAGGGGGGACCTTGGCTTAGGAGTGGCGGTTGTCAAATGTCAAATGGCATGTTGTCGAATGTCAAATGTAGTTTACCCATTGACCTACTGACCAACTCGCGTCCATTGGGTCAGTTGGTCAGTGGGTCAGTGGGTCAGTGGGTCAGCTACATTTGACATTCGACAGTATGCCATTTGACATTTGACAAGATACTCTCCGTCATCAGCGATTTCACGAGGGGAATGCTATGCGCCAAAGAATCGTCTCTGTAATTCTCTGCATGATCGCGCTCTCGATCTGGAGCGCCCTGGCCCCAGCCGACTCCGCGGGTCAGGGCGCCGCCGCGAGCGCGGCAAAAAGCCCGCCGGACTTTTCGGGAGTCTACTATCCGGCGCCACAGGGCCGGGGCGGCGGCGGACAGCGTGGCGCGGCGCCCGCGGGGCAGCGCGGCGCGCCGCCTCCACCGCCGACGCGGTCCGCCCCTACCGGCGATCTTTCGGCCGGCAGATCGCCGAACGCTCCTTCGCTCACTCCGGAATACATGGCGAAGTGGGAAATCATCCGGAAATCGCGGATGAGCGGATCCTACGAATACGATCCCATCGCCAACTGCCTCCCGCCGGGCATGCCGCATATGATGACGATGCCGTACGGCATGGAGATCATGCAGACCAAGGACAAGATCACTTTCTTCAGCGAATGGCAGGACGCGTTGCGGCGCGTTTACCTGGACGGACGAAAGCCTTCACAAAAAGTATTGAATGATCCGACGTACGCAGGATACTCCACCGGTCATTGGGAGGGCGATACGCTGGTCGTGGATACCGTCGCGCTCCACCCGAATTCGTTCATCGACAATTCTTCCCCACACAGCGAAGAGATGACGATCAAAGAACGCATTCGATTCATCGCGCCGGGCGTTCTGGAAGACCGAATCACGGTTACCGACCCGAAGGCGCTGACCAAGCCCTGGGAGGTCGTACACACGTATCGGAAGGCGGAGCCGCCCAACGACGAACTGCGCGAGTTTGCGTGCGCGGAGGGCCTGCAGGACAAGGTGAAATGAGTCCGGTAGACAAGCCCGCTGCGCGGAGTGTAAGATTGCATTCGGTTTTGGCGGAGCGTTCGATGCAACTCTCGATCACCGGCGCCTTCAATATCTGTTGTTGTCCGGCGGCACGGGCGCCGCTGCGGGACGCGTAAAGATTCGTTTCCGCCAGCGTTCAGCCCGCTCAATGAGCGGGCTTTTTTATTTTGGTTTCATAGGAGTACGTCTTGGGGACTGACGAGCGAACTCGTGAAGTCATTTCCGTATTGAAGGAAGTGGAGGAGAAGCACGGTCCGGCGGCGTTCGCCTGTAGCTTCGGCCTTGAGGACGTCGTCTTGCTCGACCTGATCGCCAAGCACTCTCCGGGCGTGGAAGTCTTCACCCTGGACACCGGCCGCCTTCCCAATGAAACGCACGCTTTGCTGGATGAGCTGCGGGGCCGGTATTCCATTCCGATTCGCGTGTACTTCCCCGATGCGAAACTCGTTGAGCAGTGGGTGGAACAAAACGGGCCGAATGGCTTCTATCGCAGCATCGCGCAACGCAAGCAATGCTGCCACATCCGCAAAGTTCTTCCGCTTGGCCGCGCTCTCGAAGGCAAGCGCGCCTGGGTGACCGGCCTGCGCCGCGAACAATCGCAGACGCGACAGGCGCTCCAGGCTGCGGAATGGGATCCAGCCAACGGCCTCCTGAAGTTCAATCCGCTGCTCGACTGGACGCTCGATGACGTCTGGTCCTATGTCCGGACGAACCGCATTCCGTATAACGCGCTGCACGACCGCGGGTACCCCAGCATCGGATGCGCCCCCTGCACGCGCGCGGTCGCGCCGGGAGAGGACGTTCGCGCCGGGCGGTGGTGGTGGGAAGACGCAAGCGCGAAGGAGTGCGGTCTGCATCGTCCTGCCGAAGCGGTAGGAGAGACCGACAGATGAGCGAGACTTGGACCCATCTGGATGCGCTGGAGGCTGAATCCATCTACATATTGCGCGAGGTTGCAGCTCAATTCCGCAATCCGGTGCTGCTGTATTCGATCGGCAAGGACTCGAGTTGCCTCGTGCACCTGGCCAGAAAAGCCTTCTATCCCGGCCCGATCCCGTTCCCGCTTCTGCATGTCGACACGGGGTACAAATTCAAAGAGATGCTTCAATTCCGCGATGAGTTCACCAAGTCGATTGGCGCGCGGCTCATCGTCCACCGGAACGAAGAAGCCATCGCAGAAGGGGCGCATCCATTGAAGCTGGGAGTCGCGCGATGCTGCGGCAAATTGAAAACTGCCGCGCTGCTTCAGGCGCTCGAACACTACGGCTTCGACGCCGCCATCGGCGGCGCGCGCCGCGACGAGGAGCGTTCGCGCGCCAAGGAGCGCGTCTTTTCCTTCCGCGACGCGTTCGGCCAGTGGGACCCGCGCAGCCAGCGCGCCGAACTGTGGAATCTGTACAACGGCGAGATCGCCGAAGGCGAATCGATGCGGGTTTTTCCGCTCTCGAACTGGACGGAACGCGACGTCTGGCAGTACATCCGGCGGGAAAAGATTCCGATTGTGCCGTTGTACTACGCGCGTGAACGTCAGGTCGTGTTCCGCGGCGGCAATTGGATCCCCATCGACAGTCCGGCCGACGTCCAGAAAGGAGAGGATCCCGTTACGCGTTGGGTCCGCTTCCGAACGCTTGGCTGCATGCCCTGTACGGGCGCGGTCCTGTCTACCGCCACGACTATCGATGACATCGTCGTCGAAGCCGGGGCCGCTACGCGCAGCGAACGCGAAACGCGCGTCATCGACCACGGCGCCAACACCATGGAAGACAAGAAACGAGAGGGGTACTTTTGAGCGTCGGTCTCTTACGCTTTCTTACCGCGGGCAGCGTCGACGACGGGAAGTCGACGCTGATCGGACGGCTCCTTGTGGATGCGCGCGGCGCCTTTGAAGATCAGGTATCCGCGGCGCAGCGCGATAATGAACGGCGCGGCGGCAAAGGCATCGATTTCGCCCTGCTGACCGATGGGCTGAAGGCCGAACGGGAGCAAGGGATCACAATCGACGTCGCCTACAGATATTTTTCGACTGAAAAGCGCAAATTCATCATCGCCGACGCGCCAGGCCACGAACAGTACACCCGCAACATGGCGACAGGCGCCAGCACGGCCGATCTTGCGCTGATTCTTGTGGACGCTCGGCAGGGGCTCGTGACGCAGTCGCGCCGCCACGCGTTCATTGCTCACCTGCTCGGCATCCGGCATGTCGTCGTTGTGGTCAACAAGATGGACCTCGTCTCTTACAGCCAAGAGCGGTACGAGGAGATCTGCCGCGAGTTTCAGGTATTCTTCCGGCGGCTCGACCCCATCGACCTCCGCTTCATTCCAATCTCGGCGCTGCTGGGCGACATGGTCGTTCAACGAGGACCGAATCTCGCGTGGTACGAAGGCCCCACGCTGATGGAGACCCTCGAAACCATCGAAGTCGACCGGCGCGAGGCTAGCGACCTCAGGTTTCCGATTCAGTCCGTAAACCGGCCGCCGACGCGCGAGTTGACCGACTTTCGCGGATATATGGGACGGATCGCGTCCGGACGGGTTCGCGTGGGACAACCGGTCGTTGTGCTTCCGGCCGGACTGCACACGGAAGTCACCCGCATCATCACTTTCGACGGCGATCTTCCCTGCGCCGTCGCGGGGCAGTCCGTGATGCTGACTCTTGCAGGAGACCTCGACGCCGGCCGAGGCGATCTTATCGCCGGCATTGAAAACGCGCCTGCGCCGCGGCGCGCCTTTCAGGCAACCGTCTGCTGGATGAGCCCGCGTCCGATGAAAACCGGAACGAAGTATCTCTTGCGCCACACTACGCGACGCGTGCGCGCCCTCGTCGCCGAACTCCACTACCGGATCGATCCCAACACCCTCGAGAAACAAACCGGCGTCTCCGAACTCCGCCAAAACGACATCGCCCGTGTATCTATTAAGACGCTGCAGCCGATCGTCTGCGATGCATATCGAGACAACCGCGAAACCGGCGGCTTCATTCTTATCGACGAAGCCAACGACACCGCCGCAGCCGGCTTCATCGAGCCGCTGCCGCCTTCGGACTGGCAGCCGGTCGTGCATGAAGAAGTGAAGGACACGCCGACGTGGGTGGGAAGAGACATCTAGGAGGGGGATTGCGAATTGCGAATTGCGAATTGCGAATTGCGGAAATCCTAAACCGCTCGATTCAGAATTCGCAGCAGAGCCTCGTTGAATCTCGGCGGGTTGTCCAGCTCGGATCCTTCCGCAAGCAGCGCGTATCCCCACAGTACCTGAGCGAAATCGTCCACAAGCGCGTCTTCAGGATTCGCCTTTAAGCGATCTCGCAGTTTGATGACGAGATCGTGGTCGGGATTGATTTCCATGATTCGTTTCTGCCGCGAGACCTCGCCCTTCATTTGATTGAGAAGCTTTTCCAGATGCGGGCTCATGTCCTCGTCCGCAACGACCAGGCACGCCGGGGACGCCGTCAATCGCCCCGACAGCCGGACCTGACGGACGCGTTCGTCGAGTTTTGACTGAAGGGCATCCATGAGTTTCGAGAATTCCGCAGCCTTCTGCGACAAATCGCGGTCGTCGTCAACGTCGGAAAGCCCTTTTGCAACGGATTTGAGCTTTTTGTCCTGGAACTCGAATATCCACTGCACCAGCATTTCATCGACTGGATCCACGAGAAACAGCACCTCGCAGCCCTTGGCGCGGAATGCTTCCAGATGCGGCGAATGCTCGACGGCGCGCCGCGACGGCCCGGTGATGTAGTAGATCGCCTTTTGCTCCGGCTTCATCCGGCTCACGTAGTCTTTGAGCGTCGTGTACTTTTCGGGGTCCGCTGAAGATTCAAACAGGTATAGCGAGAGTAGTTTGTCTTTGTTGTCGAAATCGAAGCTGGCGCCTTCCTTGAGCACGCGGCCGAACTGTTTCCAGAACTGCAGGTAGAGGTCGTACTCGTTGTTCTGCAATTCCTCGAACGAATCGAGAACTTTCCGCGTCAGCCATTTTCGGATTTGCGTGATATGCCGGTCTTCCTGCAGGCGCTGCCGCGACACGTTCAACGGAAGATCCGCCGAATCCACGACGCCGCGAACGAATCGGAGATACGGCGGCAGCAGATCTTCGCAGTGTTCCACGATCAGAACCCGCCGGACATAGAGATGCAACCCGAACTTTCCGTGCTGATAAAACAGATCGAACGGCGCTTGCGACGGAACGTACAACAGCGCCTGGTATTCCGAACGGCCCTCGGCGCGGAACGACCAGAATTTGAGAGGCTCGTTCCAGTCATGCGAAATGTGCTTGTAGAACTCTTTGTACTCGGCGTCGCTCACTTCGCTGCGGGACCGCGTCCAGATGGGCTTCATCGAGTTGAGCGGTTTGTCGTCTTCCTTGCCGTCCTTTTCCTTGTAACGGATCGGATACGCCACAAAGTCCGAATAGCGTTTGACGATTGCAGAGATTGCATGCCTGGAAGTGAAGTCCTCCACCTGGTCGTCTTCCTCGAATTTCTTGAGGTGAAGCGTGATGGACGCGCCGTGCATGAACTTTCGCGCTTCCGAGATGGTGTAGGAGCCGTCGCCGGTGGATTCCCACAGCGTCGCCTGATCCTCGCCCGCGCGGCGCGTGAGCACCGTCACTCGATCGGCGACCATGAAAGCCGAGTAGAAGCCCACTCCGAATTGACCGATCAACGACGCCAGGATCTCCGACGGCTGGCCTTCTTTCATGCTCTGCAGCAACTCTCTCGTGCCGGACTTCGCGATGGTTCCGATATTCGCGATGACTTCATCGCGGCTCATTCCGATGCCCGTGTCATGAATCGTCAGCGTTCGATTCTTCGGATCGCTTTCGATGATGATTTCCAGCGGCGTGTCGGGATTCATCAAATCGGGCCGGCTCAAGGCTTCGAATCGCAATCGGTCCAGCGCGTCCGACGCGTTGGAGATGAGCTCCCGCAGAAAGATCTCTTTGTTCGTGTACAGGGAATGAATCATCAAGTCCAAAACCTGACGCGCCTCGGCTTGGAATTGACGAGTTTCGACTTTCGCGCTCATTCAGTCCTCCAGTGTTTGCCTCAAGCATCAAGTGTACTGACGGCGTGGAGGACGCTTCAAGCGCCGGGAGATGGGGAGCCCATACAACAGAACTCCCCTCAGGGAGAAATCCGGGAAGCGGAATTCGAAATTGGACGATTCCTGCAATCTCAGATTTCGGATCTGGGAGGGGAGTTCGTGCTCCCAAAATGCCGAAATTTGGCAGTCCAATTTAGAAAATCTGTCAACAAAGTTGACGAAGCGGTCAGGACGCTTTGCTGCGTTTGGAGGCCTGCCAGCGTTCGAAGTCGCTGCCCAAGATGAAGAATTTGCGGCCGATCTGGACGATGCGAATCTGCTCTTCTTCAATGATTCTGCGGAAATGCCGTACGGAGAAGCCGGCCAGCTCGGCTGCATTGGGAATATCCAGAAACATCCTTTTTGTTCCGTTTGCTGCGGTCGCCTTCATGACGATCCCTCCTTTGCACAGGAGGGTCTTGCAAATTGGGCGCCACCGTGAAATGGATTTCGGAATTCGGATGTCGGATTGCGGATTTAAGAAAATCAATCCGAAATCCGCAATCCGAAATCCGCAATCCCCCTACTCCTCCTCCATGAATGGATACCGATAGTCCGTCGGCGGAACGAATGTCTCCTTGATGACGCGCGCGCTGACCCAGCGCGTAAGGTTCAACATGGACCCTGCCTTGTCGTTGGTTCCGCTCGATCGCGATCCTCCAAACGGCTGCTGCCCGACGACGGCGCCGGTGGGCTTGTCGTTGATGTAGAAATTTCCGGCGGCGTAGCGCAACGCTTGTTGGGCTTCGGCGATGGCCTTGCGATCGGATGCGAACACGGCGCCGGTAAGACCGTAGGGGGACGTCTTGTCGACGAGCTCCAACGTCGGCAGCCATTGTTTCTCGGGATAAACGTACGCGGTTACGACGGGGCCGAAGATTTCCTCACACATCGTCGGATAGTCGGGTCTGTCCGCAAGGATCAGCGTCGGACGGATGAAGTAGCCGGTAGAGCTGTCCGCTTCCCCGCCCGCGATGATCTTTGCCGCGGATGATTGGCGCGCCGCCTCGATATATCCGGAAATCTTCCGGAATGCGGCTGCGTCAATCACGGCCCCCATGAAGTTTGAAAAGTCCGCGACGTCGCCCATCCGGATGGCCTGAATCGTGTCGACGAGACGGTCGCGCATAGCGCTCCACATGGAATCGGGAATGTAGACGCGCGAGACGGCGCTGCACTTCTGTCCCTGAAACTCATAGCCGCCCCGGACGATCGCGGTAACGAGGGCCTGTGGATCGGCGCTTGCGTGAGCCACAATGAAGTCCTTGCCTCCCGTCTCTCCAACAACGCGCGGGTACGAGCGGTACCTGGCGATGTTTTCTCCGACCCTGCTCCACATTCCGCGAAACACGTCCGTCGATCCGGTAAAGTGAATCCCGGCCAGATCCGAATGGTTCAGGAGAACGTCGCTGACGGCGGCGCCGTCTCCCGGAACGAAGTTGATCACGCCCGGCGGCAGCCCCGCTGCTTCAAACAGCCTTGCGATATGGTAATTGCTGAAGACAGTCGAGCTGGCGCACTTCCAGATGACCGTGTTCCCCATCAACGCCGGCGAAGACGGAAGGTTGCCTGCAATCGCTGTGAAATTGAACGGCGTCACCGCATAGACGAACCCTTCAAGCGGACGGTAGTCCATCACGTTGAGGACGCCTGCGGGCGAGATCGGTTGATCGTCGTAAATGCGTTCCGCAAAGTAGGCGTTAAATCGCAGGAAATCGATCAGCTCGCAGACAGCGTCGATTTCCGACTGATGCGCCGTTTTGCTCTGGTTCAGCATCGTGGCCGCATTTAACAAGCTGCGCCAGCTCGTGCTGAGCAGTTCCGCCGCGCGCAGGAAAACAGCCGCGCGATCCTCCAGCGACCACGACGCCCACTCACGACGCGCTTCCATCGCCGCGCGCACGGCTTGCTCCACTTCCTTTGCGCCGGCCTTGTGCCATATGGCAAGCACGCGTCCATGGCGGTGCGGCATCACCGACGTCGCAGTGTTTCCAGTACGGACTTCCCTGCCTCCAATCAGAAGCGGAATCTCGATCTGACGGCTCGCCAGATCGTCGAGCTTCTTCTTCAGGGCCTCGCGTTCGCTCGAACCCGGCGCGTAGGCGCGCACGGGTTCGTTGACCGGCTTTGGAATTCGAAACGTGCTGTTCATAAATCCAGTTTAATATTGGAACATCCGCAGAAACCAAAATGGAGGGCGTCATGGAGCCGAAGGCCGGATCGTTCTGTTGGCTGGAGCTGGGAACCACGGATCCGAAAGCTGCAAAAGCTTTCTACTCGAATCTGTTTGGATGGACCTCAGAGGATCTCCCGATGGGGCCGGAAATGACCTACACGATGCTCCGCCTGAACGCGAAAGACGTAGGCGGCATGTATCAACTGATGAAGGACCAGCTCGACGCGCATGTACCGCCGCATTGGATGCTGTACGTGAAAGTCGAGAACGCCGACGCATCGGCTGCGAAGGCGGTGAAGCTGGGCGCGCAGCAAGTCGTCGCGCCGGCGGACATCCCGAATGTGGGAAGGTTCGCGGTTTTTCAGGATCCAACCGGCGCGGCCGTCAGCATCTTCCAGCCCGGCCAACACCGCGGCATGACCATTTTCGGAGAGGTCGGCGCGCTGTGTTGGGCGGACTTGAATACTCGCGACCCTGAAAAGGCCGCCAAATTCTATTCCGACTGGTTGGGCTGGAGGTATGAAACGGGCGAGGATGGCTACCGTCACATCATCAACGGGACTTCAAAGGAGGACATGATCGGCGGAATACCGGCTCAATGCACGCTCCACCGGGAACGCCGTCGCACTGGATGGCGTACTTCCACGTTAAGGACTGCAAGGCGACCGCGGCCAAGGGGGCGCAGCTCGGCGCGTCGACGATCATGCCAGCCGAATTAATGCCGGACGTCGGCACAATCGCCGTATTGACCGACCCGCAGGGCGCCGTGTTCGCGCTGTATCAGCCTCTCGAGCGCGCGTGACTAAACAGTCGCAAACAAGCCAAGACGCGCCCTCCTAAGTTAGGGCGACAACGTACTTGAGAAATCCGGGAAGACGCAGAATTTGAAATTGGACGAATCCTGCATCTCAAAATCCGAAATCTGAAACTGCAGATTGGACTTTTTCGGCGGAGGGCGTCTCGGGATCTGCGCCAGTCCAATCAGATATTTCGGATTTCGGATTTGAGATGCAGGATTCGTCCAATTTCAAATTCCCCGTTCGCCTGATTCCAGGAATCGCTATATAAAACGCGCAGTTCTTTTTGCGCGCTCCTCTACTCCTGCTGCCCGCCGCGTCCGCCCCTCCCGCCGCGTCCGCCGCCCCCGCCGCCGAAGCTCGGATACGGCCGAGGATTGACGATCAGCCGATCGAGAAACAGGTCGATCGATTGCGCCATGACCTGGACCGCGTCGAGTGCGCTGTTGTCGAACGCGTGAGCCGCTCCCTGGATAAGGGTCAGCGCCGTCGGCACGCCGGCGTCATGGAGCTTGTTGAAGAAGTCGATGCTCGACGACATCGGCACCGTCGTATCGGCCGTGCCGTGAATGAAGATCGTCGGCGCGAAGTTCTTCCCGATGTATGTCGTCGGCGATGCAGCCCGCATTGCCCGAGTGCGATCTTCTCCGGACAGGTTCGGGAACAGGCCGGCTGCGGTCTGAGCGCTCGCGAGCGGATAGACGCCGATGCCGGCTTGCACGTCCGAACTGACGCCGCTGTTGCCGCCTTCGCCCTCGAACTCGGGCATGCCGTTCGTGCCGGCAGCCAGCAGAGAGAGCATGCCGCCCGCAGAGTAACCGGCAACAGCGATCTTATTGGCGTCGATGCCGATCTTCGCGGCATTCGCCCGCACCCAGCGAATCGCGGCCTTCGTGTCATGGATTTGCGCCGGCCAGGCGCCCTGGGATTGCAGGCGATAGTTCGCGGAGATGTTCGTGTAGCCCAGACGCCCGAGCGCCCGCACGTCATTGACGATGTAACCGGCATTCTTGTTGCCGGTGAAAAAGCCGCCGCCGAAGAGATGAATGATCCCCATCCGTTTCGGCGTCACGCCCGCAGGCGGATGATAGACATCGAGCAAAAGATCGATGGCGCCGCCCTTGCCGAAGACGATGTTGGACTCGACGCGCAGGTCCCCGGCGTCCTGGGCCCTGGCTGTCGTGGCGCCGAGACTCGCCCATACAGGAGCCGCGGCGAGCGCGCCGGTTGCACTTACGAAACTCCGTCTGCTGATCTGCCTCATCTTCTCGTTTCCTCCTGTGTAGCTCTTATTAGGCGCCGATCATACGCCATCCGGCGCCCCGCTTGACAGGGTGTTCCGCGATGTGACAAAGTGCGCGGCCGTGGCGCTTCCCCAATTTTTTCAAACGATCGAAGAAACCGGACTCAGCACCTGGGCCCGCGACACGCCGTTCTGGGTCATTATTTCGATTCACGCAATCGGCATGACGCTGCTCGTCGGCGCAAGCGCCGCCTTTGCGTTGCGCATTTTCGGCGTAGCGCGCGACCTGCCCTTGGCGCCGCTGCGACGACTCTACGGCATCATTTGGGCCGGCTTCTGGGTTCAGGTTGCGTCAGGCGGGCTGTTGTTGATCGCCTACCCCACGAAGTCCCTGACCAACCCGTATTTCTACGTCAAGCTCGCGCTGATCGGTCTGGCGATGTTTGTGATGGAACGGTTGAAGAGACGCGTCTTCGGCGACGCCGGTCTGAGCGAACCCGACATGATGGCTAACGGCCGCGCTCTTGCGGCGTGGTCGATCCTTCTGTGGCTGGGAGCGGTCGCCGCAGGCCGCATCCTTGCCTACACCTATACGTACGTATCGTACGCCGGCTAGGAGGACTCCGCTCTTTGAACCTTGCGCATCTCCATCTTTTGCTGAATCACTGGCCGATCATCGGCGCCTTCGTCGGCGTCGGACTGTTTGTGGTTTCTCTTGCCGCGAAGAGCGCGGATCTTCGGCAAGCCAGCCTGGCTTTGTTCGTATTGATTGCCCTTCTTGCAATTCCGGCATACCTGAGCGGCAACGCAGCGGCCGAATCGATTAAAGAATTGCCGGATCTGTCGACCGCGTTGATTCAGACCCACGAGGGCGCCGCCATGATGGCGTTCCTGTCCCTGGAAATTACGGGCGTCTTCGCATTGCTTGCCTTGTGGCCCTTCAGCCGCGCCGGCAAGGATCCATCCTCCAAGCCGCAGAGCGCGCCGCAATGGAACATCGCACTGTTGTTCTTTTCGCTCGCGACAGCGGTTCTGATGGCGATTGCGGGAAACACCGGCGGTCATATCCGTCACGCCGAGATCGTTCCCGAATCGGGCGGGTCGTCGGTGGTCGGGGCGGCCGGCGCCGAGCTGATTCGCGCAGCAAATCATGTCGCGGTCGGATATTCGCGGTGGGTGTGGCCTGGATTGGAGACCTTGCATTTCCTCGGCCTGATCCTCTTGCTGGGAACAGTCGGGCTTGTCAACATCCGCGTGCTCGGTTTTTTGAAGCAGTTGCCGCTGGCGCCGTTGCACCGGTTTGTGCCGTGGGGAATCGCCGGGCTCATCATCAACGTAATCACCGGATTTCTCTTCTTCCTGGGAATGCCGTTCTTCTACGTCTTCAATGCCTACTTTCAAACCAAGATTCTGGTGATCATGCTCGCCGGCGCAAATCTGCTCCTATTCCACTGCACGGGCGCTTTTCGCGCCTGGGAAAACGTCGGTCCGAATGAAGACGCCCCGCTGTTTGCCAAGCTCGTCGCAGCCAGTTCGCTCGTGATGTGGGTCGCCGTCGTCGTGATCGGCCGCTACATTCCTCTGGGGGAATAGCACCCGGGGCGTCAGCATACTTGGGAAATCCGGAAGACGGGGAAATTTGAAATTGGACGAATCCTGCATCTCAAATCCGAAATCTGAAATCTCAGATTGGACCAGATCGGCAGCGGCACAGTCCAATTTCGGATTTCAGATTTCGGATTTGAGATGCAGGATTCGTCCAATTTCAAATTTCCCCGTTCGCCGGATTCCAGGGACTCTCCACGTATGTTAATCGCGTTAAAACGTGAGGCGCATCTGAGCCTGGATCACACGGTTGGCCGGCCCGCCCTTGCCCGTGGCTCGCCCAAAGTTTGAACTTTGAATGCTCAGCGTGGGCTCGTTCCAGTTGGGGTGGTTCAGCACGTTGTTAGCATCGACGCGGAGCTGGAGCGTCTTGTCCTCCGTCAGTTGGAACGTCTTACTGACATTGGCGTCGAGCGTCTGGCGCCGCGGCAGTTGGAGTTTGCTGTGGGGGAAATTCCCCTGAGCGCCCGGTTTGGAATTCTGGAGCACGTTGACGGCGAATTGCCCCGTCGGATTGCCGGACGCATCGAGTACAGGGTATGCGCCGGGCGTGTTCTGCGGAACGATCGCAGCGAGCCCCGCCAGGGTACAGCTACTGTTGAAATTGAATTGACCCGGGCCTGATCCCGAATCCGGGTTCGATGGAATGATGGCGCCGGCCACGTCGCTCGTACATTGCGGGTCTCTGAAATTCGTATAAAGGCCCGGACTGCCGTAGATCCATCCTTCGTTTCCGATCCAGGTCGGGTCGAGCTTCGGTTCGACCCATGGTCCGACGATATCCGGACGCGGGTAGGGACGGTCGCCCCCGCCGGGCCTGAACATCATCTGCGCGCCGTAGACATCCCGTGGCAGTCCGCTGGTGTTGCGTTCGATAATGCTCACCGACCAGCGCTCGATCACGCGCGCCACCCAACCGGAAGAGTTGCCAAAGAACAGCTTGTTCGGACCAATGGGAAGCTCAAACGTGCCGCTGATCCTGAAGTCGTGTCTGGTGGTGGCCCAGTTCACGACGTAATCGTTTTCCGGACGTTTCGGATCGATGAACCAGGTCGGGTTGAAATAGGGCGCCGGAAAGTCCATGACCTTCTCGAACGCCCAGGTCGCCTGAAAGCTCGTGCCGTGCGTCGGCCGCAACGTAAACTCCGTCTGCAGCGCGTTGTAATTGTTATAGCCCAGGTTCGTGTGCAACATCGCGCTAGAAGCGACGTTTGGACCATAGTTGAAGCCGGAGAACTGCGGATTGGTGATCATGTAGTCTTCCGGGAAGCACCGCAGAGGAGTTGCGTTGGAGGCGTCGAAGCCGGGAGTGAACACGCCGGGCGCGGTTTGCTGGACGTGCGTGAATCCATTGGCCATTCGGTCACACCCGTTGCGTTGAACTCTGCCGCCCACGCCGGTAACGCCAGCGGGCAGCGGCTGCAGTAGTCCGGTGGTTGTACCGGACGTGTTATTCAAGTTGTGCAAGGATTGGATTACGGCGGCGAAGTTGCCGTTCGCGAGGTTATTTGTGAACGTTGCGTTTCTTCGCAGATGAGCTGCGCCCGTCTGGTAGACTCCGTTCACGACGGTTCCGACGGGTCCGTAGCCTGTACCCGCCGTTCCATGGAGATCCAACCCGGCAAACATTTGGTCAAACAGCACGGGGTCCCTGCCGGCGCGCGCATCGACAAGCGCCTGAAACAGCTCTCGGTTATAGAACACATTTAGCGTGTTGACGTCGATGGTAATGTCCCGCCGGCGCTGGAACGAGCCAACGTAGCGGATATCCAGAGTCATGTTTCGGCGGAGCTGGCGTGTGATCGAGAGGTTCGCGTTCATCACATAGGGCAGCTTGTAATCCGGAACCCACGCCTGAGTGTTAGCAAGGATGGTGCGGCCCGTAATCGGGAGAGGCAGGCCGGGCGCTCGATTCGGCTTCACCGGAACCAGAAGGGGCAGATCCGTGAGATTGGGAAGCCTTCCGCTGCTGATAATCGGCTGGAATTGTGGATCGCTGGTGGCGAAAGTTCCCGCTATCGTTGCTCCTGGCGCATTGCCCAGCACGGTTTCCAGATTACTGCCATTGCGGCCGGGCGTGACGAAACTCATCCCAAATCCGCCGCGCATGGTCGTCTTGCCGTCCCCGAACCACGGAACATTCCATGCAAAACCGATGCTGGGAGCAAAGTTCTTCCATGCCGGCGGAAGGGCGGATTTGTCCGGGTTGGGCGTGTTGGGCCCGACGAATTCGCTCGCGGTCAACAAATTGGGATCGCACGTGGACGCCGGAATCCCGTTCGGATTGGCCGCACCGGTCGTACATGCAAGAGCCGCGCCGGCTGCTACGTTGGAGCCATAGCCGGACAGATAAATGCGTCCGGGCGAATCGAGCCAGTCGCCCAGCGGGTTGTTCGGGTCGGCCGGCTGGTGAACGCCGAACAAACCGAGACCTTGGTTTACGATGCGAGACGTGAACCCTTCTTTAATATAGGGAGATGCATAGCCTTCCCAGCGCAGGCCAAGATTGAGCGTCAAGCGCCGGGTTACTTTCCAGTCGTCCTTGAAGAACAGCGCGTAGTCATTCGCCACCTGGCTCCGATACCTCTTGTCCGTAGTAGCAATGTCCTGCCACACTCCGTTTGTCGCATCGGCAGCCGAATTGATCCAGTAGTTCGTACTAGCCGTGGAAACGGAGCCGGTGAAGAAGTACAGCATGTTGGCTGCAACAGTCCTGGAGGCCGTCACTCCGCTGCCTTGCGGGGCCTGCGCCAGGAAGCCCGGCAGAACGTCGCTGAACTGCGTCGTGCTGGCCAGCGGCGTCGTATTGGATCCCCAGGCGCCGAGCGCCACGCTCGGGTAGGAATTGGCGCTGTAGCCATTCGAACGGCTCAGTCGAATTTCACCGCCTCCTTTGAACGAGTGACGGCCTCGCGCGAAGCTGACGGTGTCGGCGAAAGTCCAAAGCGGAGAACTTTGGCCCGCTCCTGCCGCCGTCGAAGTGATTCTGCCGTTTGTGGGTAGTCCGGCGAGTGGGTTGTTAGCTGCATCCAAATTGACTGCTGCATAGTAGGTGAGGCTGCCTGGCGCCGCCGGAGAGAAAGCGCCCAGGACTGCATTGGTTCCGGCCGGGAGAAACCATTTCCTGGCTTCGTCTCGAACTTCAGCGCTGGAACTCTGCCAGGGAGGAAGCGTCTGCGACCAGTCCCGCCGATACCCGAAACGGAACTCGTTCAACAGACTTGGAGATAGGCTGGAGGTGGCGCTCACTGTCAATGTCTGCGGACGCCCGAGTATTTCGCCATACAGTCCGTTCGGCCAATTCGTTACAGACGTCGAGCTTTGCTGTCTCTCAATACTCCAGTCTCCCGAAATTCGATGCTTTTGCGTCAGGTGCTCGTCGATCCTGAGGGTGAACTGTTTGCGGTTTACGCCGTTCGGATCGGCGAGACCTGCGGCGGTCCCGAACAAATTCAAGCTTCCGCTTCGCCCGCGCTCCCAGGAGAAAGACGCTGTATTCAGTCCGTCTCCCTCGTTGAAAGCATTGGCCCTGGGCATGAGACTCAGGAATTGCCTGATGTAGCCTGTCGGGTCGGGCGTCACCCTGACCGGATCCCAAACGGCCGCGCCTGTCGACGGACCGAGAACGAATGCTCCTCCCGGACAAAAGTTTGCCTGGTCCGCGGCGGTGATTGGAACCAGCGCATTCGATGCCTCGTCATACCGGTGGTTTCCAAACACGCTGAAGCAGCGCAGCGATCCGCCGCCCGGCGGCGGCGTGGGATGGCCGAAAATATCGACGGAAGGCGCCACCTGAGTGGCCGTGTTGCCCGTAATCGGATTCTGGACATCAATCGGGTTCGCCGGGTTCCAACCCGGGAAGTAGCGGTAAATGCCCATTCGCGCCGTATCGGTAAACACCAGGGCGTTGATGTGGTTCCGGCTGTAATTGAGTTGATGATCCCATGACGCGAAGAAGAACGTTTTGTTCCGGACGATTGGACCGCCGTAGCTCACCGTATAGTTGTGTCTGTTAGCCCAATCCAAAGGCGTGCTATTCCGCACTACGCCGGTCTGTGGATCGGTGAAAGAGGTATGGTTGTTTAGCCATGTGTTGGAGTCGAATGCCGAGTTGTGTACGCGCCACGTGACGGATCCTGTAAACCGGTTCGTTCCGGATCTGGTCGAGATCTGAATCTGCGAATTGCCGCGATACTCGGGATCAATAGGCGAGAGAATCAATCGGATTTCTCCTACCAGATCGGGATTGATGTTCGTGGTCGACTGCAGCCCAAAGATGTTCGGATCGTTGCGCCCGCTGTTCACGGTCATACCGTTTCGCGTGACGTTCACCGTATTGGCATATTGACCCGAGAACGTGTCGGTGCTGAAAGCTCCGATGACCGTGAAATTGCCTTCCTTCATGCCGGGCATGACTTCGATCAGGTCGAGAACATTGGCGCCTACCAACGGAAGCTGCTGCGTGCGCTCTTGGGTGAGCACGTCGCCGATAGACGCGGAGGATTCTCTCAGAGCGGCGTCCGCGGCGGCCGTGACTTCGACGGCAGTCGCTACAGCGCCCACCTCCAGCGTGAAGTCCTGCCTCACCTGCGTACGACCGATATTGAGGTCCTTGAATGTCGATGTCTTGAATCCCTCCAGCGTCGCCGACAGGGAGTACGTTCCCGGCGCGATGCTGGGAAACCCATAGGCGCCGGCTTCATTTGTGAGGGTGGTCAACGTCACGCCGGTCTCGGTGTTCGTTAAGCTGATCGTTACGCCGGGAATCAGCGCTCTGCTCTGGTCTTGCACGATGCCGCTGATCGAGGCGTTGGACCCCTGGGCGAACGCCGCGGCTTCGAAAGCGACTCCAACCAACAACAGTATTGCTAGTGAAACGAAAAACCATTTCCTCGTTCTCATAGTGAATCTCTCCCGAAGATCATTCGTCGCGATAACGTTTCCCTCGGCCGTCCCCCGGTGGGCAAGTTCGCCCCGATGTTTTCCGTGTGAAATTTGGGTGGAACTTATGACGTAACGCGTCCGTCGTCAAGCGTATTTTGAATTGCATTAAAGGAGGTTAAGCCGGGCGGCTACGGAGTGACGCGGTAGCGATCGCGGGGGTACAACGCGGCTTCACGAATATTACTCAATCGCAGGATCTGCGCCGTCAGCCGTTCCAATCCAATCGCGAGACCTCCATGCGGCGGCATGCCCAGCTCGAACATCTTCAGGTGGCTCTCGAAAGAAGCGGGATCGATGCCCCGCGACATCAGCGCGCGCTCGAGATCCTCGCGCCGGTGCAGACGCTGACCGCCCGTTGTAATTTCCAGACCGTCAAAGAGCAGGTCGAATCCCGCAGCGCGCGCTTCCGTCAGCGGATGGGTATAGAACGGCCGCGACGCCAGCGGAAATCCCAAAACAAACGCTGCGGCGACGCCGCACTCTTCTTCCGCGATGCGGCACAACTGCCGCTCGGCTTCGGGGTCGAGATCGTTTATCAGATCCGCGCGGCCGAGCCGTGCAACGCATTCGTCGAATGTCCAGATGGGAGCGCCGCTCAGCGCGGGCAGCTTGTCCTGGCGATAGCGGCGCAGTATTGGCCAGTGGTCAGAGTTAAGCCGCTCGAAGATGTACGTTAGAAGCTCCCGCTCCAGTTCAATGACGTCTTCTGGACCGTCAATGAATCCCATCTCGAGATCCAGGGAATAGTACTCCGTCAAATGCCGGCTGGTGGCGTGAGGCTCCGCGCGGTAAACGTGGCCGGTTTCAAACACGCGCTCGAAACCAGCCACGCCGTGCTCCTTGTAGAACTGCGGGCTTTGGGCCAGGTATGCTGCGCGATCGAAGTATCGGATCTCGAAGAGGTTCGTTCCGCCTTCCGTTCCTCCCGACACGATCTTGGAAGACACGATCTCGGTAAAATGCCGCGCCGTCAGCCACTCGCGGAAATGCCGCAGGATCGCCGCCTGAATGCGGAACACGGCGCCCACGCCATCGTTTCTCAACGCTAGCGGCCGGTATTCCAGCAGGATTTCATTTCCGACCGAACGGATGTCCGACGAGGAATTGAACGGCAGCGTCTGCGCCGCGCGATTCAGAATTGCCGCGGTTGTGACCTGAATCTCGACGCCGCCCTTGGCGCGTTCATCTTCGCAGACGACGCCCTGGACTTCGACTGCATCGTCGAGCTTGGGACGCATGTCCCGCAGCGCTTCCGGCGCTGCGACGCATTGAATTTGGCCGGTGCAGTCTTTGATGATGAGGAATGTCGTTCGCGCCAGGACGCGGAGACGAAAGATCCAGCCGCGAATGAGAACCGTCTGACCGACGCGGCCGGACAAGTCGGAAATGAAAACTCGTTGCAAAGCCATTGCGACGCCGCCTCTTGTGAAATCAATGCTGGAACCACTTTCATCTGGGCTTACACGGCGTCGGCCAGTTCCGGCACGGCTCGGCCGCGTCCGTCTTCCGATAGACCAAATTGCTGGAAGCATCGACGCCGGCGCCGGCAACGGTGACGTGAATCGTGAGCGTTCGGCCGTCTTCACTCAGCGCGAAGACTTCCCGCACCGCCAACGCAGCGCCCGAAGACGCGTCCTGGCTGCCTTCACTGACAAGTGAACGGCCGTCCCACTTCGATGTCATCGTGATGCTGCCGGAAGGGCCAACGGGAGTCGACGTTTTCCCGCCCGGCTGGTACATGCGGGCGTGACTCTCGTTGATCTGGCTCTCGATCACCACAGCGCCGTTTGCCGAGTGCGTGACATGGAGAGTCTGCGGAACGCCCGACCGGATCAGTCCCGCCAGACCGGCCGGCGCCGTGATGCGGCTCGCATCTGAGTCCAGTTTCCACGTCCCCGAGAAATTCACGGCCGCCTGAGCGGCGATCATCCAAATGATGGTGGAAGCCAACGCCGTCATTGAACGCCAACATCGAGCGCGACGATTTTCTCGCGATCGCGTGCATAGAGCGTCGTCCCGACGAGAGTGGGCGCCGTCCATGACATCGTGTCGAACAGCTTCGTCTGGGACAAGACGGTCACGCCCTCCGGGGAGAGTCTGGCCAGCGTGAGATCGCCGTCTTCTTCGAGAATGAATGCTTTTCCATCGGCGTAGACCATGCTCGCACGGCCGATGCCGCGGTGCTGCCACGCCGGCTGGCCGGTTTTGATATCCAGCGCCGTCAAGAACGACGGGCCCAGATCGCCGTTGCTTCCGTAAACGTGGTCGCCAATCCTCAGCGCGTTCAAGAACAGAAACCGCACCCGGCCATTGAACCACAGCTCCTCCGTCAGCGTGGCCTCGCCTTGCTGCTTCAACAGGATCGCGCGGCTGCCGGCCTTGTAGCCGGACGAAACGAAGAGGATGTTGTCGTCGCCCCACAACGGCATGCTGATATTGAGATCGTTGCCGGGATCGTGCGGATGCGACCAGAGGACGCTTCCCGTCGCCGGATCGAGTCCGTTGACCGTGCCTCCTCCAAAGACGACCAGTTGATCTCGGCCCCCAAAGGTAATCAAAACCGGCGGGGCTTCCGAAATCAGAAAGTCGCCGCTCTTCCACGCAACGCCGCCGTCGCTTTGGCGAAACGCCATGACGGACTGGCCCGGCCCACCGACGGAGCAGATGATCGTGTCGCGGTATGCAATCGGGCTGCATCCGTAGCCGGCCTTAACGACGGGCCGGATCAAAAGCGAGGGCGCTTGAAACGCTTGGACAAGGTCGTGAGACCAGAGCACCTTTCCAGAATTCTTGTCCAGCGCGAACAGTTGCTTGTTCGTTCCCGCGGCGAAAACGCGGTCGCCGACAATAAGCGGCGTCGCGTGCGGCCCGGCGCCGTAGCTGAAATCTTCGATCTGCGATGGATACGGATGCTCCCAGATCATTTTGCCGGTCGCAGCGTCGATCGCGATGACGGACTCGGAAGATTCCCACGGCCCCTGCCGCGAGCGGCCTGCGCCTTTGCGGTACATGGTGAACAGACGTCCATTGTCGGCGACGATTGCAGAATGGCCCACGCCGAGCGCCCGCGTCCAAAGGACGCGCGGTCCGCTCTCCGGCCATTTGTCGGCAAGTCGCGGCGCCTCGACGACGAAGTTACGATTGGGTCCGCCCCATTGAGGCCAGTTCGGCGCCGCCGTCCGCGTCTGCGCGTTCACAACGGCCGCGGCGATCGCCGCCGTGAACACTGCGCTTTTCAGTAATTGGCGCTGCTTCTTGCTCATAGGCCGGGAATGCGAATCTTCTGCAGGCCCTTATCGTCCGAGTATTGGCGATTGTCTTCGCAGATGTATTCCAGAAGCTGATAGTCGGCCATCCTTCGATATGCAAAGGTAAACGTCCACGGCTTTTCCAGGAAGGCCGGATCTTCAATCGTGATCTCGTCGCGCAAGAGTCCGTCGGCGCCCAGCGAGATCCTCTCTCGAATGCGCATGTCTTTCGAATGCGGCGCATGTTGATAGAGCACGTCTTCTCGAATGCCGACCGTGTCCACGACCAACACTCCCTTTTCCCAGCGTCCGACCGACCGTCCGTAGAAGCCCGGCTCGACTTCGTCCACCGGTTTCTGTTCCCGGTCGAGCAGAATGCGCCGGACTTGCGTGTACGCTTCCTGAATGATCGTGACCTGCCCCTTGCTCTGCAGAATTTCCATCGGGAATGGACCGGCCATCATGCCCGGCATGCCTTCCGGAAGGCACATGACGACGCGCTCCGCGTAGGGTTCGCCTCGTGCGGCAGCCTCGCGTATCGCCTGCATTTTCGCCTGCCATTCCTTGACATATTGAGGCTTAAGAGGCGGCTGCCCTTGAGGAGGAATCGAGGGATCTCTTGCGCGCTCCCAGGAGCCCGAAATGTCGGGGATATTCGTGGATTGTCCTGCCCAAAGCAAGACCATGGGCTGCGTCAAAGCAAGCGAAGAAAGAACTGCGGCGAAGACCCACCGCGTGATGTTTTCGTACATGTTGGCGTCGCTCCTCGCTAATCCTTGCTAGTCCTTCTCTGGGGTCCGTTTGAAAGTGTTGATTGCCGGGACGGGAAGCTCGCGCTTTTCGCCATTGGCAAAGGTGACTTCCAGCAGCAACCCTGCAGGCTCGCCGGTCAGCAGCGGCGCGAACTCGACCTTCACTTCATCGCCGACCTTAATCATGTTCGAACGCCATCCGACGCGCTGCAGCATGTTGATGCTGGTGCCCTCGAGAACATAGCGCTTGACGGCCCCGCTTGCGTCGCGAACATCGATGTCGAGATACGCGTGGGGATTCGTCCACTGCCATTTCGTGACTTTGCCTTTGAGAGTGACGGTCCGCGAATGATCGTAGACGGCAAAAGAGTGATGCGCCGCCGCAGCGCCTGCCATTGCCAAAATGATGATCGCAGCGCACGCCCAATGTATTCGCCTGCCAGGAATCATCTGTTGGTTCCCCCCTGTATCGGACTGTTCAACTGCAGCGATACGATAAGCGGAACGGCCTTCCACAAGCAATCTTTGAATGGCGTTTTAGGGCATTCTAGGAGGCGAGGGTGCGCTTCGATTACCATCAAATCTGTCATGAACGAAAAACAAGAATCGAAGTTCCCGCCGGAGCCCTACCTGAACAGGGAATTCCTGACAAGCCCCGCGGCGCGACCGGTCCGAATCCTTGCCGAGTACCTCGAGCCCGCGGAACGTCTTCGGCGCGCACACATCCGAGACACAATTGTTTTTTTCGGCTCCGCTCGCTCGCCCTCCCCGGAGCAAGCGGCGCAACAGTTGGCCGAAGTCAACGCGGAAGTCGCGCGCGGCGGCGCAACTGCTTCGCTGGCTGCAGCTCGCGCGCAGGCGGAAGCCGCCGTCCGGCTGGCAAGGTACTATAGCGACGCCGTTGAACTGGCGCGCCGCCTAACGGAGTGGTCCAAAGCGCTCACCGGAAACCGCGACTTCATCATCTGCTCGGGCGGATCGGGAGGAATGATGGAAGCGGCCAATCGCGGCGCCGCGCTGGCCGGCGGGAAGACCATTGGACTGAACATTCAACTGCCGCGCGAACAGGCGGTCAACAGCTTCGTACCTCGCGAGCTCGTCTTCAATTTTCACTACTTTTTCATGCGCAAGTTTTGGTTTGTGTATCTGGCGAAAGCCCTTGTCGTCTTTCCTGGCGGGTATGGCACGATGGATGAGTTGTTTGAAGTGCTCACCTTGATTCAAACCGCCAAACCGCGGAAAGCCATGCCCGTCGTCTTGTTCGGCAGCGAATACTGGAATGAGGTCCTCAACCTCGACGCTTGCGTCCGGTGGGGAACGATCAGCGCAAAGGACCTGGAAATTTTTCACAAAACGGATTCCGTAGACGACGCCTACGGCTACCTGACCGGCCGGCTCACGGAACTCTACGCAACGCCGGATGGGTTGGAGCAGGTCAAACTAACTTGATTGCACGCTTTGAGGCGTCAGGCTTTTAAGCCTCCTAACTCGCCTTCATCGTTCGTACAGCGGTCCGGAAAACACCGGCGGATCGTAGCTCTTACCGTACTTGTTCGTGCGGACTTTCACTGTCTCCTTGCACTCCTGCATGCGGATCGTTCCCAACGCCGCCGTTGCATCGTCTCCGATGATGATTTCGCGCGAAAGCTCTTTCAGCGTATGTGGAAGACAGTGCTCTCTCCAAACGTTGAGCCGATAGCGTCCCGGCGGCGTGTTTGGAATTTCGAATTCTCCGGATGGGCGCGCTTCTGCAAAGTAGGGACTGTCGACGACGATCACAACCGCGCTCATTTCCGGATGAATATTGCAGAAGATGTAGCAGACGCCGGGCTTGTCAAAGCGAACGCTGCGCGTGGCGCCGGCCTCGTACAACCCCAGGTCGAATCGTTTTCCGTCAAACAGCGAAAACACATTGTGAAAGAAAGGATCGAGATTCGGAAAATCCACCACCGATCCGACCTCCACTGCCATGACGCGAGGCCGGAATCGCTTGCTCTTCTGAATGAGCGTTCGCCGAGGCTTTTCGCCGGCCGTTCGCACGCCGCCCGCATCGCGCGCCGGCAAGGGAGTCAACCACACGACCACGCTGGCGGCAGCCTGTCCGCGCGCCGAACCGTCTGCGGCTGTCGAGACGACTCTGCCCGTAACGGTCGATCCCTGGGCGAAGCCTGCGGCAAGCAAGAACAGCAACGATGTTGCTGTTAATAGCGCAAGCCGTAAGCAATTTTGACCGGCGCCCATCAAAACAACACCCCCACGCCGAGATTCACATGATCCGCCGCCGCCGTTTCGCCGCTCGCGCTGCGCGTATTTAGACGCCGGTACTCCATCGAAAACAGCAGATCCGTTCGCGGCCGGAAGATGACATTGACCATCCTGCTCTGGTTTCTCGATGGAATGGCGTAGCCGCCCTGAGGCGCATAACGCCCGACGTCGCGGCTGAACGGATTGTCCATTCCGTAGGCGCCGTTGAACTCAACGGATTCGGACGCGCGGAATTTCATCTGAGCCCATCCTCCCACAGCATTCACTCCGACGATCTCCGAGTAAGGGTCGCTCTCAGATCCCGTGAAAAGAACGCTCCGGCCTTGGCCGCCGCCCAGACCGCCCAATGCTTTGCCGCGATAAAACTCTCCCGAAATTCCGACCCTGCTTCCGAGCGGGATGCTCCAATCCGTCGCGCCGGACCACCCAGTTTGGGCGCGGCCGGGGCCGTAGCTTTGTCGTCCGTAATGGGCGCTGATTCCAACGGTCAAAGGACGGCTCGGATCGCCGTGCGCCCATGCGAGCCGCGCAGCGTACGCCGGTTGGCGCTGCGCTTCCACCGGCGCGGCGGCGCTTACGCCGTACGGCGGCTCATTCGCGACGGGATAGAGGAAGCCGCCTTGAATCGAGATGCTGTCGAGGTCCGACGCGTTCATCCGATGCTCGACGCGCGCTTGAGGAACCCACGCATACAGATTGCCCGAATACGAAAGCGCGGGGAATGCGACGGATGACAGAGACGACGGCGAAAGCGGCGACATAAACAGCACATCCTGCCCGACGACGATCGACGTCCGATCCCAGTCGAAACGCACGGCCGCTGTCTTCAGTCGCACCGATCCCGCTCCGTACGTCCCTTCGGAACCGCCGAAGAAGTCGAACCGCAAATTTGCGCCGACTCTGCTCCCCGCAAGCTCGGGACCATAGGCTTCGAATCCGATGTCGGACTGACGCACGCCGGCGCCGAACCTTGCACCCGAGTACGAAGCATCACCGCGCAGGGCGCGAGTAGGAGTCTCCCGGCTATCCACGCGGCCGCTGTTTGCAAACGCATTCAGCAGAACGAGACCCGACAGCTTGACCCGATATCTCGACGCGCTTTCCACCTTGGTCTGGTGCTGTTCTTCGATCTTTGCGCTCAAAAGCTGCTGATTCTCCTCGAGCCGCGCAAGCCGGTCGTCCGCAGCAGCCTCCGGCGCAGGCGCTGCGCCTTCGAGCTTCTCGAGAGCGCGGCGCAGCTCGTCACGGATCTCGCGCGCTTCCTCGCGCGACCGCGCCAGCTCGGATCGGAGTTCCAGAATCGTGGCATTCATTTTCTCGATCTGCAGCGCCAGCGTGCGGATCGAACTGTCGAGGTCGGCGGCGGACGCCTCTTGTTGGACGGGCGGCTGCGCCGCAATGGGAACCGCCGCCGCGAGCACCGCCAGCGTTATATTTCTAGCAATCCTGAACGATGGCCGTCTTCGTGATTTCATGATTCCCCCGTTCCCAGAAAAGTGAGCAGACGCACCGCCGGCAGACCGGATCTGCGGCGACGTCCAGGCGCCGCCGGAATTCGACGCCGGCGGCGCCGTTCACCACCTCTGCCAGCGGTCGCTCGTGGATGTTGCCGATCGGTCCATGAAAAAAGCACGGCCGCACGGTTCCATCCGATTCAACGACTGCGGACACCCACGGCGCATTGCAGCGCGGCGCCTCCGGCGACGTCTGGCCGAGATGCGCTCGAAAGCTTCGCACGATCCGACGCAGCTTGTCGGGCTTCTCGCGCACGAAACCCGAACCGATCTCTTCTTGGCAATCGCGGATCAAGGCTTCCACTTCGGCTTCCAGCTCGTCGGCTTCCGCGACGCTCAAGGCAACGCCCGCGGCGCGCTCCTGAGTCCAGGCGTTTCGGCGGTTGAAGGTCTCCGGGCTCAAATCCGCGGCAAGAAACGAAATCGAGTTCAGATTCAATGCGGACGCCGTGCGCACCGTGCTGCGCAGCTCGCGGGCATTATACTTCTGGACGGTGCATCGTCCATGAATCGGCGCGTCGGCCCTCCATCGTCGCAGCGCGCCAACGCCGCGCTCGAGCAGCCGATAGGCGCCGGCCACGCCGCGGACGACATCGTGAACGTGGGGAGGTCCATCCAATGACACAATCACGTCGTCGATCGACTCCGCTACGTTGTGCGCATGACGTTCCAGCAATAATCCCGCCGTCAGCAGCGTGACGCGGACGCCCTCCGCGCGACACATACCCGCCAACGACCAAAGATCCGAGTGCATCAACGGCTCGCCGCCGGAAAAGACGATCCACTCCACGCCAAGCTTCCGCAGACTCTCCAGATGACCTTCAAGGTCGCGCCGCGTGATTTCACGCACCTGGCGCAGGCGCCAGATGTCGCACATCACGCAGCGGCAGTTGCAGCGGTTGTGCGGAGAGAGAATCAGAATCGGAAGCGTGTTGAGAGAGTGATCTGACGTCGCTTCGGAGCTCATTGAGACGCCCTTCTGCCGGCCAGTTGCACGCCGTCCGGCAAGCAACTCCGCGCTTCACACAATAACCTTCGCACCGGCGCGCGCACGAGACGGCGAACGCCGCCGACGTCGATCCATTCCATATCTAGCCGCGATGCTTGCGGCCAGCGCTCGGCCATCTCGCCCGACATGGCGTTCGGACGTCCGCGCACGATCACGAGGGCGACCTCGCTGCGATCCAATCGCATTAGCGACCGAGCCGGACTGGCCGCTTTCCATGGGATCGCAACCAGATCCGCAACGCCGCCAGGCTGAATCGTTCCTTCGCCCTCACACAGGCGCAAAACGCCGGCCGCCGCCTCCGTGACCATCCAGTACAACGTTTCCGGCGCCGCGCCCTCCTGCTCGCCCGCAGCGCGGATCTCGTCCAGAAGATCTCCGACGGCGGTGAGCGCCGAATCGCTGCCCAACGCAACGCGGCGTTCCGATGCGATCCAGGCGGCGTCCATCGTGATCCCCAGCATGAATCGATTGGAGGTCGGGCACCATACCAGCCCGGCGCCGCGTTTGCGCCACAGCGATTGACCCGCCGCTCGGAGCGCCACGCCGTGAACGATCACCGTTCGGGAATCGAGCGCGCCCATCTGGTCGAGGACGAAGATCTCATTTCTGCTCCGCTCGTCCACCCCCTCGCCCAGATGAATGATGAACGGCGCCTCGGGGTCGGTCGATTGAAACGCCTCCTTTACGTTTTCCCCGAACGACAACGAATGCGCCCAGCCGTACCGCTTCACGACGCGCACCGGAAAGTCGGGTCCAAAAACAGCCGCATCGTACGCATTGTGGTGGCACACCGTCGTAACGCCGGACAGCAGATTCTTCAGCCCGCCCCACCACAGGCGCACCGCCTTCGGGACCCCCAGGTGCTCACGCAGCGGCGACTGATCGGGGTGATAGATGTCGTTGGCCCACTCTTCATAATTCGAGTAGGGCCCGGCGCCCAGTCGTGGGAAAAGATTGAACTCGAGATGGTCATGCGCATTGATCAGGCCCGGCAGAATCAGATACCCGGACATGTCGACAACAGTGGATGAATGGGAGCGCCAGAGGCTCTGCACCTGGCCGTTTTCGATGTGCAGGTCCGCCTGAACCGCGGTACGTGCGTCTCGAGCGATCCATCCGTTTGCAAGCGTGAATGAATCCATTAATGATCCACTGCGCGTTTCCTAAATTCGCACACAAAAATCGCCGGCGCTCCGCAAGAATCTTCGAACGCCTTCCCTTTCCCGCATTGCTCAAAAATCCAGCGCTCGGCGGGACCAAACCCTGGCTCCACCCGCGCCGAAAGCCGGAGACCATGCGCCTCAAACGCTTCGCACAATCCATCCACCGAGTACTCCAACGACGCGATTTCGATCACCTCGCCCCGATGCCGGAAAGCCCGCTTCCAGCCGCGCCGATAGCCATGCGGATGAAAGTCCGAGACGAACGCGCGACCGCCAGGTTTCGCGACTCTCGCGGCTTCCGCCGCCAACCCGTCGAGATCCGGCATGTAGCCGGCCGCAAACGAACAAATCACAAGATCCATCGCTTCATTCGTGAGCGGCATGGCCGTGCAATCCGCCTGAATCAGCCGTGATCTCAGAAAGAATTTCGATTCGGCCCTTACGAGCATTTCGCTGGATAGATCTATTCCGAAGCCCGCCCGCGCGCCGCGCGCAAGCGTGTATTCCAGCCATCGCCCGGCGCCGCAGGCCGCGTCGAGAACAACCAGATCATCCAGGGGCGGCAGCATCGGCGACATCACTCTCTGTTCCAGCGCCAGCAACGGATTGGGCTCGCGCTCGTAGCTTTCCGCCCAGAGCGCATAAGCGCGCGCGGCGCACATGCGGCGCCGGGCGCGGCCCGCATGTGAGGACGACGGTGGAAGCAGACTCATACGCTCTCCGCCTCCGGCTTTCGCAGGTCGATCCACCGCTGGAGGAGCTTCAGTTCGTAGGGGGCGGCATAGAAGCGCAGCCCATACCGCCACGCCCCGAAGGCCTGCAAGCTGCGGCGGCCCCATCGTGGGAGTCGGAGGTCCTGCACGGTCGGCCATCGCGAACTCACGACGGTTCTGAAATTGTCGATGCGCCGTTGCAGCCGTCGCTTCATCCATGGCGTCTGCGGATCCCTGCGCAGAGCGAAGTTTTGCCACCGCTCCGTCGCCCATTCCTCCGGCGTTGCGGGAAATTCCACTTGATTTTCCACGCCGCCGTACATCCGGTCGCGTTGCGGAACCGGAGTGTAGGGGTAAATGATGATTTCCGAGGCAGGATTGACGCTTTTGATCTTCCGAATGAATCGGAAGCACTCGGCGGCGTCGCGCTCAGGATCCCTCGGGTTGCCGATCACGAACGAGAACTCAGGAATGACGCCGAACTGCCGGATGCGCGCTGCCAGCGCGAGGGTCTGCTCGGTCCGCAGCTGCTTGTTCATCTCTTCCAGCGCCCAATCGGACCCGGACTCCGCGCCAAAGAAAATCATTGCGCAGCCGGCGCGCCGAATGGCGTGGAATGCGGCGTCCGAATAACGCAGCATGAGATCGATTCGCGCTTCACACCACCAGCGCAGCGCGAGCGGCGCAAGGCGGTCCATCAGCTCGCGCGCGTGGTCTTCATGCAGAAAGAAATTGTTGTCGTAAAACTGTATCGAATCGACTCCGTAATTCTCAGCCAGGCCGCGAAGGATCGCCGCCGTGCGCGCCGGCGATTCCATCTTTTGACGGCTGCCGTACGCAGTAATGACCCCGCAGAAACTGCAGTGAAACGGACATCCCACGCTGGCCTGATGCACGGCGGTGCGGCGTCCGAAGAACGACGGCCGCAGGTATTCGCAGACCGGAATTCGATGATACGGAGCCGCCGGAAACGCATCCGGGCCCTGCAGACGCCGTTCCGGATTGTGGTGATGGAGGCCGGACCGGTCCTTGAACGAAAGGCCGGCGACGCTGTCGATAGACCGTCTTCCTCGCAACGCTTGGATCAGCTCCACGAGCGTCTGCTCGCCCTGTCCGCGGACCGCGAAGTTCACGTAGTCGGCGTTCAACGTCGCCGTTGTGTAGATCGATGGAAAGTAGCCGCCCCAGACGATCGGGACATCGGGAAAGAGCGCGTGGAACTCGCGGCAGGCTTCGACGGCTGCAACCATCTGCGGTCCCGGCATGACCGAAACGGCCAAGAGCTCGACATTTCCCGATGCGCCGATCGATCGCAGCGTTCCGACCGCATCGGTCTCCAGATTGCCGTCGATGATCGTGTACTCCTCGCGTCCCTCCAGAACCGCCGCCAGCGAGAGCACCGACAGAGGAAAGCGCCGGTTCCGCGGACGGGTGGCTTTCGGATGGAAGAGCACGATCATGGCATCCTCTCAAATGTCAGAACCACGTGATCCGCGAACGTCCGCACTACCGGGCATCGGCCAAGCCATGGGTCCATGGCCGCCGCCATCCTGAACGTTCGCCGGAACGCGACGGCAAGAGCTTCCAGATGCGTGGGCGGCACAATCACGCCGACGCCCTTACAGCGCCGCAGGCGAAAGTGCGGCGCGAACGCGTCTCGCACCGACCGGACTGTCCAGTAATGCACCTTCACCGTCGCGCCTGGCGCAATCGCCGCTTCGACAACGGGCGAGACGCGACGGAACGCCTTTGCAAAGTCGAGGCGGAAGGCGTACGAGGCAATTTCCCAAAGGCAAAAACGCCCGAATAGACAGAGGACGGCATTTGCGCCCGGCCGCAGCAGACGCGCCAGGTTCACGGCGACGCCTGTCAGGTCGTGAACACAGTTCAGACCGGCGAAGTTCGAAAGCGCGCCGTCGAAGGGCTTGTCGGCTTCGAGTTGAGACAATTCCTCGGTCGGCAAACACTTGAATTCGACCGCCGCAGGCGTTCGGTTCGACGCAAGCCGCCGCTGCGCCGCTTGAATCATTGCGGGTGAAGCATCGCACGCGAGGACCTCGATGCCGCGGTTCGCAAGCCGCATCGCGTCGACGCCGGTTCCGCAGTTGATTTCGAGAATTCGCTGGCTCCTAGAAAACGCGCGGTCCATCTCGATCCACACGGACGCGCGCTGGGCGCGTCCAACTTCCGAGAATGAGAACCTCTTGTCGTACGTCGCGGCCACAGCATCGAAGGGAGCGATGAACCGATTTGCGCCTTTCGCGTCACTAGCGGCCGGCGCCATCTGCGTCATCTGCGGCTAATAAGACCTCCATTTCCCGACGCGCATTCGCAATCCGGACGTGATCCAGTTCCACCTCCGCACGCAGCCATTCGTCCGCCTTCTGATAGAACCGCCGCGACCGCCGTCCGCGGATGCGGAAGTCGCGGTCGGAGCCTTCTTCCCACGGCGCAGCGCTCGTCACGCGATCGGCAACGTCGTCGAAGTACGGCGTGCCGCGGATCGGATACGCGACCGTTGTGAGAAACACGTCGGGTTTTGTCTGCTTGACGTGACGGATCGTCGCCTCGATGTCTTCGAGCTCCTCTCCCTCGTATCCCCACATCAAGAACATGCCGGTCTGAATTCCCCGCTTCTTGCACGCCTCCACAGCATTTCGAACCTGCTCGACCGTCACGTCGCGCTGCATCGCATCGAGGATGCGTTGAGATCCGCTTTCCGATCCGATCCAGATCCGGAAGCACGCCAGCTCGGCGAGCAGGTCGGCGACGCGCGCGTCAATGCGGTCGGCGCGGGAGATGCATTCAAACGGAATCCGCAGCCCGCGCTGCTTCATCTCTGTTGCGAAGGCCGCGAGCCATCCATGATGAATGGTAAAGACGTCGTCGGCGATCCAGAGCATGTCCGGACCATATCGGTCGAGAATCCACTCGAGTTCTTCCACCACGGCGCGCGGCTTTCTCCGCCGGTGCGTCTTGCCGTAGACTGCGCGGCTGCACCACCGGCACGAATACGGGCAGCCGCGGGCCGTGATCAGAGAAACCGAGCCCGAGCCGTGAAATTGCCGCCACACGTCAATGTAACGCTCGATGGGCGCCGACTCGCGGCTTGGCCAGGGCTGACCGTCGAGATCGGCAATCTGCGGGCGTGGAGGAGTGCGCTGAATCCCGCCGTCCGCACCGCGGAACGCGATCCCGCGGACGCGGCTCAATGCATCGAGCCGGCTGTCTTTCAGCGCGGGCAGCAGTTCTTCGAGAGTGACTTCTCCTTCGCCGATCACGACGACGTCCGCGCCCGCTGCCAGATACTCTTCAATGTAGGACGCCGGCTCCGGCCCGCCCGCCACCGTCGTCCATCCCGCCTGCTTCGCAGCCTGAAGGATCTGAACCACGCTGCGGCGCGTCATGAGGTTCGCGTAGATTCCCAGAATCGACGGCTCGCTGCTGTGGAGCAGATTCAGAAGCTCCTCGCGCGTCGCGAACGTCGTATCGAAGACCTCTACGTGAAAGCCGCGCGCGCGAAGGTGGGACGCGAGGTAGAGAATCCCCAGGGGAGCATACGGCTTCATGATCTGCTGCTCCTTGGCGTCCTCGTAGAGGAAGTAACCGTGGGTGAGAAGGAGATCCATAGAAATTGCGAATTGCGAATTGCGAATTGCGAATTGCGGATTGCGAATTTGCGTGCGTCTTACTCCATTCGCAATTCGCAATTCGCAATTCGCAATGTCCCCGACGTAAATCCCTTCACCTCCGCGTGCAGCGCGTCATGCAGCGCGCGGTAGAACTCGGTGCTGTAGGCGCCCTGAAACATCATCGACAGGTCTTCGCTGTCTTCCCAATTCGTCTTTTCTCCAAGCTGTTCCCGGACGCGCTCATAGAATCGCGTCCCGGGCAGCGGATACGACACCGACACTCCGATGTCGTCCGGTCTCGTGTCGCGCACCAACTGAATGGTTTTCTGAATGTCGCTCCAGTCTTCTCCGGGGTAGCCGAATTGAAGGAAGAAGCACGCACGGATTCCGCATGCTTTCAACGCTTCACGCGCCCGGGGGATCTGCTCGACCCGGATGCCCTTGTCCATTGCGTCGAGAATGCGCTGGGACCCGGATTCCACGCCCATCCACACCTCGACGCAGCCCGCCCGCCGCAGGTCCGACGCCGTCTCGTTGTCCATGAGATCCACGCGAGACTGCATCTTGAAAGGCGTCGCCGCTCCTCGCTCTTCGACCTGCTCGGCAAACTCGCGCACCCAGCGGCGGCTGACGCCAAACAGATCGTCCGCAAACCAGAGAAAGTCAGCGCCGTAGTCGTCCCGAAGCTGGCGCATCTCGGCCGCGACTGCGTGTGGAGAGCGCACGTGGAACGAGTCTCCGTAAATCGGCTTCGCGCACCAGTTGCACCGGTAAGGGCAGCCGCGGCTTGCCACAAGATTCAGCGAGAAGTAACCATGAGCGCCGATCCAGGCGTCGCGGTATCGCGGCAAGTCCACCAGGTCTCTGGAAGGAAACGGCAGCCGGTCCAGATCGCGCATGAGCGGCCTCGGTGGAGTGCGCACCGCGGATTCCGTTCGCCGGTCGCGATACGCCAAACCCGGAATTGCTTCAATCGGGCGATCGGACTTTCCCAGCAGTGATTCCACCAGCTCGATGAGCGTCCACTCCGCCTCGCCGAGCAGCACGTAATCCGCGCCGCGCTGCAGATAGTCGGCGCAGCGATCCGATGCATCCGAACCATGAACGATGACCGTCGCGCCGGCCGCGCGCGCGACATCGATCATGCTGAACGCCGCCTGACGCATCCGCCTCAGGCACATCTTGGAGAGGAAATTGAAATTGTCTTCGTAGATCGCAACGACTTTCGGCCGCGCTTCGTCGAGAGTCCCCGCGAATCCTTCTGCCGGGTCGTCGAGCATGCTGTCGAACAACGCGACGGACCAGCCCTCCTGACGAAGAAGCGCCGCCGCATAGAGCGTACCCAGCGGCGGATATGGCTGCATTTTGCGGACCTGCTTGCGGTCGTAATAGAGGTGATAGGAATGAGTCAGCAACACGTCCGCCATGGTTTTCTCTCGGGCTATATCCCTTCGCCGAGCGCCTGGCCGGTCAGGAGTGAGCGCCGGACAACCAGCCGCTGAGCGGCCCGGGCGGCCCATAATTCCCACGGCAGCCCGTACTGGTTGTTGCGCAGTCTCCAGCGCAAGGGGGCGCCGAGCGCCCGGCGAAGCCTGTTCCGCGCCCACGGCCATTTGGCGGCCGCGCGCCGGATTTGATTGTTCAGAAGAAAGTATTCGAGCATGCGTTTCAGCCGGCGGAGATCCTCGCCTTGCAGCCACGGCAGGTGATTGGTTCCGAGGCCGACGCGAGCCCAATCTGCGAACGACTGCGGCTCTTTCACTCCCATGTCTCGCAGCTCCCGCCAGATCGGGATGCCGGGATACGGCGTGAAGAGATTCGGCGAGAAGCCGACATTCGCATGCTTCCGCGCAATCTCGCTCATGATTCCCAGGGTTTGAATCCGGTCGGCTTCCGTTTCTCCCGGATAGCCGAAGATCAGATTGAACGTGACCCGCACGCCCGCCAGTTCAGATTTCCGCGCGGTCTCGAACATTTCGTCGATGCGCTGATGCTTCTTGTTCATCAGCGCCAGCACTTGCTGCGAACCCGACTCCACGCCGAATCCCATGTGAACGGCGCCGGCCTCACCCAGGAGTCTCACTTCATCGTCGGTCATGCGGCATAGCAGATCCGTCGACGCTTGAAACGTCCAGCGGAACCGGACTTTTGAGTCGATGAAGCCGCGCGCGATCTCGACGGCGCGCTTGACGTCGACGAGAAAGTTGGAGTCGAGAAGCGCGACGTCGCTCAGACGATAGCGGCAAACGAGTTCTGGAACCTCCGAGACCACGCGCTCGGCGCGGTAGGCGTTGAAGCGCCGGCTGTAGAACACCTGATCCGTGCAGTAATGACAGGCATAGGGACATCCGACGCTGGAGGCGTATGTCAGCTTCCGGATGTGCGTCGCTTCTTCGTAGGCGTCGAATTTCGCCATCGAAAATTCCGGGGCGGGAAGGCGGTTGACGTTCTCGACCGGGCGGTCCGCGTTGTGAACGATGCGGCCGCCGGACTTGAACGAGACGCCCTGCACGCCTTCCAGCGACTGCCCCTCTCGAAGGCGCTCGGCCAGACACGTCAGCGTCCGTTCTCCCTGCCCGCGCACAACGATGTCCACAAAGTCCTCGGCCATCGTCTGTTCGGGAAGAAGACTGGGATGCCACCCGCCATACACAATCGGCAATTCAGGCCGCAGGCGCCGCACGGCGCGGGACAAATCCATCACGGAGCGAATCATCGGTCCCGTAAGCACGGACACCCCGACGCACAAGGCGTCCGGAATTTCCCGCGCGACGGCGCTCTCAAGATCGGGCTCAACAGCGCCGTCGATAATGGACACGCGGAACCCGGCCTCGAGAAGCGGCGAGGCCAGAGACAGCAGGGCTAGCGGCGGCCCTAGAGGCGGCCCAGCGTACGCGGGATAAACAAGAACAACCTTATCTTGCATCACTGCATCACTGACGGATTGGCCCCGCCGCCTTCGGCGGCTCTCCCCCTCGAAGGAGGAGGAGCGTTTACTCCCCCTTTGAGGCGGAGAGCCGCCGAAGGCGGCAGGGGGGCAGATTGCGTCGTGCCAATTTGTTCACACCTTCGATGACCGCGCACGGCGGAAGACGGCGGGGGTTCAAATTAATCGATCAACCCTCAACCGCCGGCGCCAGACGCTTCGCATCGACTGCCGGCTTTGCCACAGCGACGAAACGCTTCAGGCGCCTGTTGAGCCATGGCTCAACAGGCAGCGCGTAAAAATCGTGATCCAGCCTCCAGCGCGCCGGGTATCCCAGAGCCCTTTGAAGCGCGCGCGTTGTGCGGCCTGCATCCAACCTCGCGATGGGCTGGCGGTCGAAAGCCATTCGCAGATACTCGCGCATCATCTGAACTCTGCGATGCGGCTTGCCCTTCAGCCACGGCAACACGGTGTACCGCGGGAAATAGTCCGCCCAACCCTCCAGGGAGTTCGGCGCCTCGATGCCATGCGCCTCGGCGTACTGCATGATGGGCGAGCCCGGATAGGGCGTGAAAATGTTCGTCCAGAACTCGGCGCCCGGAAAGCGGCGGCAGACGTCCATAATGAAGTCGATCGTCTGCCGCCTCTCCGGCCCCCCCTCACCCGGATAGCCGAAAATAATGTTGAACGACGGCCGGATGCCCGCCTGCAGGCAGCGTTCAGCCGATTGATAGATCGAGTCGAAATCCTGAAAGGTCTTGTTCATCAACGCGAGAATCTTCGGCGACGCCGAATCGACGCCCTGGCAGATCTGATGCAGGCCGGCGCGATGCAGAAGACGCAATTGATCCGCGGTCAAGCGCGACGTGAGATTCGTCGTCGCTTGAATGCTCCACCGGAACCGCGGTCCCGCTCGAACAAGGCCTTCGGCGATCTGAAGCGCACGGTCGAGGTCGACGAGAAAGTTGTCGTCGACGATCCAGATCATCTCCAGGCGATAGCGCGTCGCGAGATCCAACGTTTCTTCCACGACTTGATCGGCGGGAAGCGCGTTCCACTGCCGGCCGTAGACGCCGGCGTTCGTGCAGTACGAACAGTTGAACGGGCATGCCAGACTCGATGTGTACATCGCCCATCGGCGTCCGCAGATCCGTTCGTACGCGTCGAAGTCCGCGAGGTGATACGCCTTCGGAGGCATTTGCGCCAGAGGCTCGAGCGGTCGCGGCGCATTCAGGATCAATCCGCCGTCGCGCTTGAAGCCGGCGCCGGCCGCGCCTTCGAGATCTGCGCCGTCCTTGAGGCGTTCGGCCACTTCCAGCATCGTTCTCTCGCCCTGGCCGCGAATGACGATATCGACGAAGTCGGCTTCCAACGTCTGCTGCGGCAACAGCGAAGGATGCCAGCCGCCGAGGATGATCGGGAAATCCTTGTTCCACGCTTTGACCGCGCGCCCGACCTCCACTGTCTCGCGGATCATCGGCCCCGTAACCAGCGACACTCCCAGACACAGCGCGTCGGCGACTTCTTCGAGAACGCGGCGTTTGTATTGGGGAGTGATCGTGGAATCGACAATGACGACCTGATAGCCGGAGCGCAACAGGGGCGTAGCAATCGCCAGAAGCCCTAAAGGAGCGGTCGCTTCGGCGCTTGCGAAAGCAGGGAAGAACAAAACTACCTTCTTCGAGCGCTTCACACGGCGCGAAGGATAGCAACGGCCCTCAGCCGGCGTGTCAGAATCCGTTCCCGCTCATGCAAAAAATTTGTCAATAGTTCCGGCCGGGCCGGCCGGGCGTCTGCGCCGCTATTTGCGGATAGACCTGTAGAACAGTACGCGTCCGGATGGGTCGAGTTGTTGAAGAAAATCGAAATCGACGATGTTCCTGGTGAGGACGGCGTGTCCATATTTTCGCGCCGTTGCGAATATCAGTGCATCATTCAGGATGCGCCGCCGTTCCGCCTTGGGCGTAGACTGCAGCCGCGCAAATGCGCCGGTGAGGATGCCGGCGTCGAACCAAATCGCGGGATCGGGGGAAATTGTGCGATGTCTCGGGATGCGGTTGATCGCTGCAGCGATCTGCTTGACGGCGTCCCGGCTGTCTGCTCTCGCCGGATCGAGCAAGGCGCAAACAGACGCCAATTCCGTTTGGGCGACTGTCGAATGCCACGCGTGAGCCGCCAGCAACGTCGCTTCCCCAGCTTCGGGAAAGCGGCCTTGGAGGATGTCTACGTACACCGTCGTGTCATAAAGCAACGAACCAGGCCTGACAAAATCATCTTCAAGGAAGGGCATCTCGGACTCGGGGCGAGGCTTTAACGGCTGACGATGCTTCTGTGGCTTGAGCCGCCGGAGCGCGTGGTCGAACTCAGAACTCAAGATCAACGTCCTGCGTGACCACGCCCCTTTGCAACAGCAGCCACTCTGCGTAATCGTCGGCTACGGCAAGGTTCGCCAGCGCGATTTCAAGAAGTTTTGTATCGGACTTGATTCCAGTTCGAGCTTTCGCCCGATCGACAAGCGCTTCGGGCATACGACCTCTTACAACCTTTGTTCTGGCGCCCCGAAGCAGTCCTTTTTCTTCTGCAACGATCAGCGCCTCCTTCAGTCTGTCACGCTTTTCGGCCTTTTGTTCACTGCGCGGCATAACGCTCCTTTGTGCCACAGACTCAGACACATCGTACCACAACCGCTACGGGCGCGGCCGCATCCTCGCCAGTCCCGTCATGCCGACCGCACGGCGGCAGTCCGTAGCGTAAATCAGTTCGGCCGAATCCTCGGCCCACGCGGGAGAGATCGAGTTGCATGGACCGTGCGTCAATTGGCGTTCGGCCCCGGATTGCAACGACCTGATCCAGAGCTGCCAGCTTCCGTCTTGCAGCGCAGAATATGCAAGCCATGCGCCGTCCGGCGACGCAGCGGGATAGCGCGCCGGCCGGCGGCGCGTGACCTGCGTGACTGCGCCGCTGTTCAGCCCCACTTTGAACAGCGCACGCTCGCCGCTTGGCTGCGCCGCAAAATAGAGTTCCGCGCCGTCCGCGCTGAATGCGGCTTCGAGGACGTCATACCGAGCGCCGGCGACTTCGCTCTCTTCGCCTACCCCGCCAAGCGGCTTGATCCACAGACTTCCGCGGCCGTGGAGGAACCGAATGAAAGCCAGGCGCTGGCCGTCGGGCGAGACGACGGGCTGCGCCGCGTTTTCCGCTTCCACGCGAAAGTTCCTGTTGGGATTTTCCCGAATGTCAATCCACACAATTTTCGAATAGCGTCCGGTCAGTTCCGCCAACACGAACGGCGATTCTGGAATCCATGAAGGATGCAAGAGATCCTCCTCTGTTTCCAACGACCGCACGCTGCGTCCGTCCCAAAGTCCGATCGTGTACACGGGAGACCGCAGCGCAGTGAACGCAACGCGTCCTCTCGATGCCGCGGGGTGCGCTTTCAACAAGGATCCCTCTTCCAGCGCAATTCGATCCGCGCCTTCGACGCCTTGCCCACGCACATGACGCCAATGGACAAACGCGGACGCGGAAGAAAGCAGGAGGAAGGCTAGGACGTACCGGAGGCGTGGTCTGTCGAGGCATGCACGAATTGAACCGGCGGAAGTTTGACCCCCTGCCGCCTTCGGCAGGGGGTCAAATCTTGACTCGATTCTAACTTGTTCGGATTTTCGGTGACTGCCGCCCAGAGATCGAATCAGAACTACCAACATCGCCGCGACAAAACACAACCGCCATAGCGGCAGCGCGGACGGAACGGGCGCCGCAGCCAATCCATAAAGAGAAACGAACGCGGCTGCTAGCCGCATCCTGCGTTCGCGGAGGAAAATGTCCGTCGCCAGGACCGCCGGCAGAATCAGAACGGTGTCGTGATAGGAACTCGGATATGGCGACAACGCCAGCAACGCAGTGAGGAATGCCGCAAACTCCAGCCGTTCTCTTCCCGCGTCCTTGCTCCCCGCCGCAAGGCCCATCCACACCGCCACGAAGACCGCAGCCTGCGTCAATCCTTGAAGAACCGCGAAGGCGGCCGGCAGATGCGCCGCCGGCCGCGGATTGAGTTCCGGCTCAAAGACAAAGAGGCGGTGGAACAGCGCCGTGAACGATCCCCATCGCAGATTGTAGGGATCGGCATTCTCTCCGCCGAGAAGCCTCGGTAGGATTTCTTCCAGATATGTCCGATTGGCCTCCATGCCAAACAGAATGATGGACAGAATCCCCAATATGAGCGCCCCGACTCCGAGTCCCGCCAACGCTCGCCATTGCTTCTTACGAACGAAATAGAACGCAAAGAGAATCGGATAAATCTTGAGAGCCGACGCTGCCGCGATTGTCAGCCCCGACGCGACGGGCCGTTCTTTCGTTTGAAGCCAAAACGCCAAAGTGAGCAGGAACAACACAAGAACGTGGACCTGACCGTAGAGAAAGTGCGTTCGCAGCGGCTGAATTGCGAGCAAAACGAGCAACGCAACCCGCAGCCGGCCGAGGCGGGTCATGCGGCATAGCATCCATCCGCAGGCGGCCAGGAGCGCCGCGTTCGACGCCAACCAGACTCGTTTCGCCGGGAGCGGAGGCAGCGCGCTCAACGGCAGCGCCGGCATGGCGGAAAAAACCGTCAATGAAAGGAAGCTCACAATGCGCCGTTCGATTCCGGCGTAGTCCTTCTGGCGCTGAAACCACGTCATGTCATGAACGCGCGACAGGGGGACGCCCGTCCGATAGAGCTTCGCAGCAAGATAGTAGTTCGGGAAGTCCGTGTTGAGCGTGCGCCAGGCAGGGACGAACCCGTAGCCGATGAAGGCGGCGGCTAGAAGCGAGAAAAGGACAATTTCTGTGCGCCGGCTCAATTTAGTCTCTAGGGGCATCTATGTGTGGCGCTCTGAACAAAATTCGTGGAAGCGCCCTGTAGGCGCGGTCTATGACCGCGCGTTTTCCAATTCTGCGTTGCGCCTGCAGAGATCAGCTCGAGGCGCCAACATCGCGTCAAATGTCTAAACTCCAGCGCGGTCATAGACCGCGCCTACAGCGCCTCCATGACGGCCCGTATTCGCCACGCCTTCGGGGTGAGGACAAAACGCCGGCGCGACGGCAAAAGCCAGCATGATCACTCCAAGTGAATGACCGTAGGTGTATTCGAACAAACCCGCGAAGACAAAACCTGTCAATGCCAGCAGCGCAGTCTCGGCGATGAACTGCTCGTCACGATTGGCCGCGCGCCGGCGCGCTCGTAAAAGGTCCTTGAACAACACGCCCGCCAAAACGCAGCCCGCCAGCGCCACGGGCAACCCAAATTGCGCCGCAATCTGGACGATATTGTTGTGAAGATGCCCGTGATATGCGGGAACGGAATCTTTCGGCGCCAGATACGACGTGTACAGCTTCTCGACCCGGCCGGGCCCGACTCCAGTGAGCGGATTGTCCCGCGCCATTCTCCAGCCGACCTGCAGCATCTGCAGCCGCTCGGAATTCGAGTAGTGGCTCATGTCGAAAGATTCTGAGATCCTCAGACGCACTCCGTCCGGCGCTCCGATGTACACGCCCGACGCCAGCAGCGGAACGGCGAGAACCCACATCGGCCGCCGCCACGCCAGTGCGATTCCCGCCAGCAGCAGGCAAGCGACCCACAACATCCGCGTCAGACTCAGGAGAACGGCCGCTCCGTGAATGGCCGCAACAATGCTCCACTGCCGCCGCTTCTCGGGATATGCGAACCAGAAACTCAGCAGTCCCGCGACGACGACAATCTCCACCGTCGCGTAGACCATCCAGTGGTGCAACAGTCCTCCGGATCGCAAATAGAACCCCGCTTCTCCTCCCGCAGCGATTTCGTCATTAAAAACGACCAGGCGATGGATGAACTCCCCAATCAAGACAAGTGAACTCAGAGCGCCAACGAGGAACACTCCCTGCCAGGCGGCGAGACGGTCCGAGGCGCGATCCAGCGCAGGCGCTGTGATGATGACGGCGCCCATCCACAACACGTGCCGGATTTCGGACCAGCCCAAATCGGGCTCCGGCGAAAAGGCCCACGCGACCAGCACCAGGCCGAACCACGCCAGCCACAACCACACCAGGCGCGCCGGCCGCAAGGGCGCGCGTCCGCGCACGCATTGCGCCAACCGAAAAAGCGCAGCCGCAAACAGCAGCCCTTCGGAAACCGCAATCGACGCCGGCGCTGCGGAAATGCCGAGAATAAATGGCGCGCGGCTTTCCAGCAGCCGCATCACCGGAGCCGGCGCATGAGATTGAATCCAATGAAAAGACCGCTCGGCTTGTCCGCCGATTCATTGTTGAGAAACGTGGCCCGCGTGCCGGCGCGCTGCGCAACCACTGTGCCGGGACTATTCGAGAAACCTAGCGTGAACGCGTGTCCACGAACGCGCTTCTGGATTCCAAACGAATACGCGGGACGGTGAATGCCCAATTCGCGGCCGTGGTACAGCGTCGGGATCACCTCTGCGACGAGCGCGACGGTCGGACGGATGTCCCAGGCGCCTCCGACGCCCAATGAAAAACTGTTGATCCCCGGAAGGTTCGGCGGCGCATCTTCCAGGGCGCCGGGTTTCGAAATCAGTCGGCGGTTCTTCAGCGAGAATGTCGGCGCGAAGTAGAGCTGGGCCCGCTCCGATACGCTGCGGGAAACGATTGCCTCGAAGTTTGTCGTGAAATTTTGCGTGAAATCGTCCTGTCCGTCGACCGAGACCCGCAATGTCGTATTGAGCGGCTGGCCGTTGAGTTCTCCGGACAGTTGATATGCGGCCATCAACTCGATGGGACGCCCAATGGCGGTTGGAGATCGGTACGCGCTCACCGAGAGCTTATCGGTGACGCCGTACCGGAATCCGAATGACGAAATGGCGAAGCCATCCAGGCCCAGCAGCATGTCGCCGAGCGCGCGCCCGCTGAACGCGGGGTTGTATGCGAAGCGATGCGTAAAGTTGACGTAGAGTGCGCGCCGTGGGAGCCCGCGTCCTGTCGGGAGGCTGTAGACGTAATCGTCGGGCGCTTCGTACACGCCGTCGCGGCGTTCGGCCGCCTGACCGCCGGATCCCAGAGACTGCACGAACAGGCTGACGGCGCGAATCTCCGCGTCGGACAGCTTGCCGGCGAAGGACGGCATCGTTGTACCGCTCTTTCCACTCTTGACGGCGCTCACAACCGCTTGTTCGGTGAGCGTCGCGCGGATGCTCGGATCCGTGAAGTCGCGTGTTCCGGCGGACTGCAGCCCTTTGCCCTCGGCGCCGTGGCAGGTCGAACACTGCTGTCGAAAAATTGCAGCCCCGTCCGCAGAAGATGAAGGCGTTTGCTGAAGCTGCGGGTTCGTGATCGCGGAGCCGTTCTCCCGAATCGTCCGAGTCGCAAGGTCGACAACATACTCGCGTCCTTCCCGCTCTACGATGAGCGTCGAGGCCGATCCCTCCACAAAGCGAATTCCCAAAGCCTCGGCCAGTAACGTCGTCGCCTCGACGCCGTTCTCCAAAGGATTCCCCGCAGCTTTCAGCGCCAGAAGACCTATCGCCGCGAACACGCGGAATGTTGTCGTCATCATGGATTCACCTCAAGAAGGCTGTGTTCCGTTCGGTCAAAATCCGTACCACAATCGCCGAACGCCGGAGTCAGCGAACTGTAGTGAGTTTGTAAAGGTTGTGTTAGTCTGCAGACACTTCGACATGACAGATTCGCCGTTGCGGTCCGGCCGCCGTAGAACTCGCGAGACCGCCTTTGGGGGTTGCTATGGAAAAACTGCTGATTATTGAGGACGACAAGTCCCTTTATACGCCGTTGCGGCATGTCTTCGAGGGAGACGGCTACGGCGTGGATTTCGCTGCGGACGGCGCCTCAGGGCTCCAGAGATTCCGTGCGTTTCCTCCCTCGCTCGTCGTGCTCGATCTGAAGCTGCCGGAAGTTCACGGACGCGAGGTGTGCCGCACGATGAAGACCGAAGCGCCTGCTCTGCCGATCATTGTGCTCAGCGCGTCCGCCGATGAAGTAGACAAAATTCTGTTGCTCGAGCTTGGCGCCGACGACTACGTCACCAAGCCGTTCAGCCCGCGAGAGCTGCTGGCGCGCGTGCACTCCGTGCTGCGCCGCGTTCAGGGCCCCGGACCCGCCGACCAATACGCCTTTGACGACATTCACGTCGATTTCGCGAAGATGAAGCTGACGCGCGGCGGCGAGCCCGTGGCTCTGACGCCTCAAGAATTCAAAATCCTCAAGTATTTCACCCGGAAACCCGAGTGCGTCATCTCGCGCGATGAACTGCTCAACCAGGTGTGGGGATACAACTGCTATCCCTCGACTCGCACGGTGGACAATCATTTGATGAAGCTCCGGCAAAAGCTCGAGGCGGACCCGGTTCATCCGGTCCATTTCAAAACAGTGCACGGCGCCGGATACAAGTTTGTGCCGTAGGAGTTGGGTCTGCACTGTAGGGGCGGTCTATGACCGCCCAACCCGTCCTTACTGAATATGGTCAGAATCAGGCTGCGTACAAAATTCCTCCTGTCGCTGATCTTCACGACAACCGCGCTCACTTCCGCCAGCCTTATGATCGTGCAGATCTATCTCGGCCGCTACGCCGCGCGCGAGATTTACGAGCAGCTTCACAATTCCATCCTCACCTTTCAACAATTCGCGCAGCAGCGCCAGCGGATGCTGGCGCAGTCGGCGGAGATTACGGCGAACCTGCCGAACATCAAGGCGATGATGCCGACGCGCCACGCAAGAACGATCCAGGACGCTTCGAAAGATTTTTCACAGTTGGCCGGAAACGATCTGTTTCTGCTTGCGGATCCATCCGGCGCCGTACTCGCGCTGCACACATCGACGGGCGGATTCGATTGGGCTGCTGCAGGCCGCTCCCTGGCGGGGACGATGGAGAGGGGCAGATCGCGGGACTGGTGGTTCGGTGGAGGCCGGCTCTACGAGGTGTTCCTGCAGCCGATCTATTTCGGTCCGCCTCAAGACGAAGTCCTGCTGGGCGTGCTGGCGACAGGGTTCGAAATCGACGAACGTCTCTCGAACGTCGTCTCTCAAATCGCTTCGAGCCACGTCGCGTTCCGCTACGGCAGCCACATCGTTGTCAGCACGCTTCTGCCGAATCAGCAGGAAGAATTGGCCGCCCGCTCACACCGAGTCGACGGCGGCGGCCGGCTCAGGACGGAAGAGCTGCGACTGGGAGATGAAAACTTTGTCGCTGCTACGGCGGAACTCGCGCCGGCCGGCGGGGAGCCCGTGACGTTGACAGTGTTGAAATCCTACGATGCGGCGACGCTGTTTCTCAGGAATCTGAACCGCCTGCTGATCGGCGTCGGACTGATCGCCGCGCTAGCGGGAAGCGCCTTAATATTTCTTATCTCCGACACCTTCACGCGTCCTCTGGCCCGCCTGCTTTCGGGCGTCCATGCGTTGGAGAAAGGCGATTTCAGCTATCCGCTGAGCGTTCGCAGCGGGGACGAAGTCGGCGAGCTCACGGCGACGTTCGACCGCATGAGAAAGACGCTGCGCGAGAGCCAGATCCACCTGGTTCACGCCGAGCGGCTGGCAACCATCGGGCGCATGGCCAGCTCCATCACGCACGACCTCCGCCACCCGCTCACGACAATTCTTGCCTACGCCGAGATCCTCACAGAAAGCAATCTGGATGAAACGCGCCGCCGCCAGCTCTATCAGGAGATTCGCGTCGCGGTGAACAATATGACGGCGCTCATCGCGTCGCTGCTCGAGTTCTCGAAATCGCAGGAAGGGCTTCACCTCGCCTTTGGCGACGTCGCCGACAGCCTGCAGCACACCATTAGCGCGGTCCGCCTCAAACCGGAGTTCCGCGGCATCGACATCACGCTGCATCATGAAGGCTCAACGCAAGGCTGGTTCGATTTCAACAAGCTCGACCGCGCCTTCCATAATCTCCTCCAGAACGCGTGCGAGGCGGCGCCTTCGGATTCCGGCAAAATCCGCGTCCTGGCGGTCCGCATCGAGGACCGTATTGAAGTATCCGTGACCGACAATGGGCCAGGCATTCCCGAATCTCTGCGCGCCGATGTCTTTCAACCCTTCGTAACTCACGGCAAGGCAGGCGGAACCGGACTCGGACTTGCAGTCGTACAGAAGATCGTGCGCGATCACGGCGGAGACGTCATCATGGAAACAACCGGCAGGGACGGGACCACATTCAAGGTGATCCTGCCGGCCGCTCCCACACATGCCGCCGTCGCCCTCCAGGATTAGCTGCTCACCGCAAATTTTTACAACTTGACCACAAGCTCCTGACACACACGCGCGAGTCGCGTGATAGCGTCCGCGGGCGTGGAAGCCGGGAACGCGCGAGACTTCCTGAAGACGGACGCCAAAACCCCGCTCCGCGGCGTATACCTGGCGGCGGGCGTGCGTCTTACGATCGAAACCAACTCCGACTTCGTGCTTCGCATGGCGCAGGACTCTTTCGAACCGGTTCGTTCTGAACAAAGGATCGATCCGGGTCACGCGCAGGACGTCGGCTTGAGGCTGTGGATCGAAGAGACCGCCGATCCGGACGAGCCGCCAAAGAGCCCGTACTTTCGAGGACTCGGCGCGCTTGTGTTCAGCGGCTACAGTCGACGCAGTTCGCTGCTCATCAATCTGAAGCGCCGCTACGGAGCGGGACGCTTCACATCGCATCTCGCGTCCGATGCGGCATTCTGGAAAACCGTTTTCTTCCCGTCTTTTCTTGCGATCGTCGGACCGGCGGCAGGCCTGACGCCGCTGCACGCGGCCTGCGTCTCCTGGCAAGGGCGGGGCGTGATTCTTGCCGGGGACTCCGGCGCGGGCAAGTCAACATTGTCGCTGGCTCTGGCCCAGGCGGGGTTCGACTTTCTGTCCGACGACCGCGTGCTGATCGGCTGGCGAAGTGGTCTCCTGTCGGCTTGGGGGCCGTCGCCGGATGCAAAGCTCACGCGGGAATCGCGCGCGTACTTCCCTGCGCTCGAGAACCTCGAGGACGAACCCTCCTTCCGTTTCGATCCGGTAGAGTCGATGGGAATTCATCGAGCGCCGTCGTGCGAACCGCAATGGATCTTTTTCCTCGATCGCCGGCCGGACGCCGCGTTTTCACTCCACGATATTGGGCCCGAAGAAGCGGCTCTGCTGCTGCAGCGCGGACTCCATCGGGAGACGGAGGAGATCGCAGAACAGCAGCGCCGTACGATTCGCGCACTGACCGAGCGGCGGCGCCACAAGCTCTGCTACGGAGGCGATCCGCACGCGGCCGCGCGCGCGCTTCGGCTGCTGCTTGTCGAAGGCCGGCGCCCATTGGGAACAGAGGACGGCGCCGCCGCGCCGCCGGCCGCTTCCGTGCTTTCGAGTTCGCGACCGCCGGGCGCGGCCGCCGCGCCCCCGGACCCGCTCCGGCGTTTTCGACCCCTGCCGCTGCAAGCGGATCTTCTTGTAATGGGCAGAAGCATCCGTCTGGAAACCGATAACACATCGGTGCTGAAACACGCAGTACAAGTTCTCGCGCCATTTCGAAATGCAGCGCCCACGCGCTCTCACTTTCTCTGGCGAATTGCCTGCGAGCCGCACGAAACTCGCGCTCTTTCGTGGCCTCCCTTGGCTGCATTCAGCAGCGGCGCGCTGAGATACGTGAACATCGGGCGGCGCGGCTTTATCGCCGTCGATCTTGAAGCGCGCGAGGCCGCTGGCGTACTGCCCGAACGCCTTGCCGATGACGCCGCGGGATTCTGCAGCGTATTTCTTGCCTCCATGTTTTACCTCACCGCGCCGGCCCTCGGCCTGACCGCCATCTCGGCGTCGTGCGTAGCCAAAGACGGAAAGGGCCTACTAATCTTCGGTCCTCCGAACAGCGGCAAGACGACGTCCAGCTACTGCGCGGCCAAGCTGGGAATGAGGTTTCACGCCGATCAATCCTCATTCTTGGAATTGGAGTCCGGCATCGTCCGCGCGTGGGGCGACTTCTGGCCGGCGGCGTTCCGTCCGGATGCGGCGCGGTTCCTGCCGGAGCTCCTCACAGCCGGACAGACATTTTCATATCTCGACCAAACGTTTCTGTGCATCGACAAGAATGCGGACGCGGCGATCAGCGTCCCACCGGCCGCGTGCGTGTTTCTCGAAAGACGCGCGGACGCTCTGCCGAAGTTGATTCCATTGCCCGCTCCGGAAGCCAGAGAACTCCTCGCTGCAGCGCCGCCTTTCCGGGATGACGCCGCGCCGAACGACGACGTGCTGGACGCGCTCAACCGGTTGCCGTCCTATCGGCTGGTTTACGGCGATGATCCGAACATGGCGGCGCTCTTCTTTCGCAGCGTCCTCAACACTCACGCGGCGATGGAGGCTCGACAATGAAGACTTCGCTCGAACGGACGATTCTCCATGAACTGCGAACGCGGCGCTCCGTCGTCGGAAACGCGCCGGTCTGGCAATTCTATGATGACGCCGAATGGCGCCGCGCTCTCGCATGGCTCGATCTCAGCGGCCTAGCCCTCTATTTCCACGACCGCCTGAAGACATCGGGCCCCTTCGACGCGGACAGTCCGATTCCTTCGAACGTCATGGAGCGTCTCGATAGGAACCGCGCCGACAATGCAGCACGGACCGTTGAAATGTTTGATGAGTTGCGCACGCTCCGCCGCGTCTTCGCGGTCGCAGAGGTTCCGCACATCGTTCTGAAAGGGGCGACGCTCGCGCCGGACTACTGCGCGGATCCGGCGCTTCGCACCCAATACGACCACGACTTTCTTGTTCCGTCTTCCGCTCTGCGGCGCGCCGAAGACGCTTTGCGCGACGCGGGATATCGCAGGAAAAATCCCGTGGGCGAGCATCCGGTCGTGTATCGGCGGCCTGAACCGGCGGTCCGTTTTGCCGAGCGGTCTGCGGCCCTCTATTCGCCGCTGCTCGGCAGGTCCGTCGAGCTGCACACTCGTCTATGGGACCACAGCGCAGACAGAATAGCGTTTGACTTGCCTGAAGACTGGTTCGATCGCGCCGTCGTTCGAAGATACGGAGACCTCGAATTCGCGGCGCTGTGCGATGAGGACGGCCTGATATTTCAAGTCTTGCATGCGCTGCACCACATCCTCGGAAACTGGTGCCGCCTGTCGATATTTTTCGAGATCGCCCGCTTCCTGAACCGCCGTTTCGACGATTCGCGATTTTGGAAACGATTCCTTGAACGCGCAGCGCCCGTACGGCGTCTCCAGGCGGCCGCCGCCGTGATATTCCATCTGGCCGACCGGCTCTTCGGCGCGCCCCTTCCTCCCGATGTCACGGCGGACTTGCGAACGCCGGCGGCGCTTGCGCTCTGGGCGGACCGATATGGCATCGTCTCGGCGCTATCGAATTTTCGCAGCGACAAATTCAGCCTGTTCCTCCATCGCGAGTTTCTCGATGCGAACTCCGATTGGACCGCGGTGCGCCGGCGCCGCCTGTTCCCGATCCAGCGTCCGCACCGCCTTCCGGGGATCGTGTTTCAGCGCGGCTTTTCACGACTCGAGAAAGCCTGGATCGATCAGGCTCATGCGCTGCGCCGGATGAAGTTTCACGCCCTCGCCGCGGCGCGTTATGCGTTGGAGTATCCCCGGTGGGCGTGGTTGAAGCGTTCGGCGGGAAGGTTTACCGCGTAAAGCTCTATGTTTCGCGTGCGAACGTATCTCATTAACGGCGCTCTGGTCTTCATGGACCTGACGGTGACCGCCTCGATGTGCCTGGCAACGGAGCGCGGGGCGCGGCCTTCCCGCGTCGGGCTTGTTCTTGCGGTCTGGCTTGCCGCATTCCTGTATTTCGGCATGTACCGTTCGCGCAGGATGCATTCCTTGTTCTCCGACGTAAAGGTCGTCGCAAAAGCCGCGCTGGCCGCATGGATCCTCCTCGCGGCGTCCGGACGGGCTGCGCCGGAGTTTGCGGCCGCGAATTTTTTCGCGGTGTCTTCCACGCGATTTTTCTTGCGCGTCGGGCTCCGCGCGCTGCGGCGGCGCGGACTCAACGTGAAGCGGCTCGTTCTGGTGGCATCGCCCGTGCTTGGACGCAGGCTCGCAGAAAGGATCGAGCAGCGCGCGCACTACGGCTACCGCATCGTCAGGTCGTTCACATTTGAGGACGGATCCGCGGGCGTCCTCGATGACTTCCGCCAGTTCCTCCGGTCGTCGCATGTAGACGAGGTGATTCTCGGACTGCCCGCTCGCGCGCAAGATCTCCTGGCGCAATTTGTAGCAGAGTGCGAAGACCGCGGCGTCCACGTGCATATCGCGCCGGATCTGTTTCCGCTGATCCAGGCGGATGCTCGAATCTACGACCTCGACGGAATCCCCCTCGTCAGCGCGCGTCTTTACCCCACCCACGATCTGCGGTACGCGATCGGCAAGCGCGCGTTCGACGTCTGTTTCTCGCTGGCGGCGCTGATTCTGCTGTCGCCTCTGTTCGTCGCGATTGCAGCCCTCATCAAGGCGACGTCTCCCGGCCCCGTGTTCTTCGTCCAGGAGCGCATCGGCTTAAGCGGCCGGAAGTTCCGCATGTTGAAGTTTCGAACCATGCATGTGACGCCGGGCTTGGATCCGGACTCCCACTGGACCGTCGCCAACGACCCGAATGTGACGCGTCTTGGGCGGTGGCTGCGGCGCGCCAACCTCGATGAACTTCCACAGTTCTTCAACGTACTCATGGGAGACATGAGCATTGTGGGGCCGCGTCCGGAACGGCCTTTCTTTCTGGAACGCTTCCGCCGCGAGGTCCCCGAATACATGACGCGGCACTACGTGAAGACCGGCATTACTGGTTGGGCGCAGATCCACGGCTGGCGCGGCGATACGCGGATCGATGCGCGCGTGGCCCACGACCTCTATTACATCCGGAATTGGGCGATGACGCTCGACATCAAGATCATCCTTCTGACGCTGGTGCGCACCATATTCCAGCGTCCTGGAATTTGAGACCATGACGCCTCTCGCGATCCTCCAACGCCGTTGGAAACTGATTCTGGCCGGGGCCTGCGCCGGCGCCGTTGCGGCGGTCACTGCGAGTTTGTTTCTGCCGAAGATTTATCGCGCGACAACGTACGTCCTGGTCTCCGAGTCGAAAATCGGCGAACCGTCCGGCGATTCCAATCTTCAGCAGATGGCGATGCTGCCGACGTTTCTTCCCTTCCTGGACAACGACGAACTGATCGACGCGTCGATCCGCAAGTTCGGCCTCGATCGGCCCCCTCACAGCATGACCGTTGACCGTTTCAGGCGAAACAACCACCTCGATGTGCGCATTCCCAAATCCACGCGCCTGATGGAGCTGCGTCTGGAATTCCCGGACGCGCAGCTTGCAGCGGATCTCGCAAATCATCTGGCCCAGGCCGCCGTGGAACTCAATGGGCGCTTGAATGCATCGGACGCAACTGCGACGCAGCAGTTTCTGCGGAAAGAACTCGACGCCGCGGAAGAGGCCTTCCGGCGCGCCGCGGAACAACGTCTGCGCGCTCATACCGACGCCCGCATCGAGGACCGAGAGAAGGAACTCACGATCCTGCTCGGCGAAAAAGAACGGCTGGCGGGGCGCCTCGAAGAGTTGCGCCAGAATCTCGCGGAGCACGAAGGCCGGGCCCAGTCGCTCACGCAAGCGCTTGCCGGAGAGCCTGTCGCCATCCTGCTCAAGAAGAGCATCACATCGGATCGCTTTCTGGAAAAAGCCGCCGAGTCGCTGATCCCGGACGAGCCGCCGCTGTCGCTCGTCGAGGAGTCACTCAACCCCACGCGGGAAACAATCCGTCGCGAACTTGTGGAAGCGACCGCCAGCGCCGCTGCAGAGCGCGCCGGCGTTCAGACTGCGACCGCGAGGCTCGGACACGTGAACCGGCAAATTCACGCGCTGCTGGCTGTCTTGGCCGCGCTCCGCAGCGAGCTCGCGGCCGTGGACCAGCACTACGCGTTGGCTGCAGAGGCCGTCAAGAACGCGAGCCGGGAATATCAAACGGCGTCCGTAACGGTCAGTTCGAAATCTCAAGAGTTGAAACAGATCGCGCCTGCGCTCGTTCCCGAACGCCCGGTTCGGCCGAATTTTGTGCTCAATGCAGCGCTGGGGCTCTTGCTCGGCGCAGTGGTATCGGCGAGCGTTGCGGTCGTGTGGAGCTTGAGGCCGGTCGTGCAAATGGTTCGGGACAATCGAGCGCCGGCTTTCCACGGCAAAGGCAGACTATGAATCTCTCCGCGCTCCAAGAGGCGCGGCCGCGCCGCTTTATCGTTAACACCGTCTCCATCTTCGCAGGCGAGACCTTCGCCAGGCTTGCGACGTCCGTGATGGCGCTGGTGATTGCGCGGCGTTTTGGACCGGTCGCCTTGGGCGAGTACGGCTACGCCGTCGCAATCGGAAGCGTGCTGCTGGTCATTCCGGATCTCGGGCTTCATCTCTTCGCGATGCGCGAGCTTGCCGCCAACCCGCAACAACTGAGAAGAATTTTTTGGGGCGTTCACTGGCTGAAAATTGCGCTGGCCGTGCTGGTCATCGTTTTCACGTTGTTCTTTGGCGCCTGGGGAATCGCGGACGACGGCCGCCGCGTCTTCTTTTACATTCTGGCAAGCCGTGGACTTCTGCAGACTTTTTCGCAGGCGACGATGGCGGTATTTAAGGCGTTCGAACGGACGCAGTTTGTCGCCGCGCAGCAACTTGCTAGTTCCGTCATCGCGCTTGCATGGGCGGCCGCAGCGCTCTGGTTGGACGCCGGACCGGCGGTTGTCGTCTCCGGGCTGGCCGCGGGCCAGGCGGCGGAGATGCTTCTCGGCTGGAGGATCCTCGGCGCAAGGTTTGCTCCCGGCTCGCCTCTCAAGCCGGATCGAAAAGCCCTGATCGCGATCCTGGCCGGCGCTGTCCCTATCGGATTCACAGCGCTCCTGGCCGCGCTGAACCTCCGCGTGGACATTCTGGTCCTCAGCCTTTACGTCCCCGATCATGCGCTCGGACAGTTCCAGGCCGCGGCATGGTTTTTGATCGCGACGTTCCTCATGGCGTCGCTCGCGATGGCTGTTGTATTTCCGAAGCTGTCGCGCCTGCTCGAGCGCCGCTCGCTGCGGGGCCGCGTCTACGTGTTCAGCCTCCTGAAGAATAGTCTTCTCGCGACGGCCGCAGGATCGGTCGCCGTCTGGGCCGCAGCGCCGGTCGTGGTTCGGCTTCTATTCGGCGACGACCTCGCTCCAGCGGCAGGGATTTTGAGGATTCTGGCGCCGGCGCTGCCTCTGGTCTTCACGAACACCGTTCTCTTCTACGTCTTCCTCGCCGCGCGGCGGCGAGCCGTTTGCGCCGGCGCGTTGACGACCGGCGTGGCCGTGGGCGCCGTTCTGTGCTTCGCTCTGGCGCCGCGTTACGGCGCGGCGGGATGCGCAGTTGCGGATGTTGTTCGAGAGCTCGTGACGAGCGGCGTCTACCTCTGTTTTCTCGTCAAGGAGAACTACCTGCGACTGCCGGCGCGCGCGCTGCTGAAGGCCGTCACGCCAAGCGTTCGCGAATGGCGCCTGTTGATGGATGATCGGATATGACGCGCGAATCGACCATCTGCGTATCAGCGGCGTCGGCCTCGGGATTGTTGATCGCGGCCTCCGGGTCGTCGGCGGCTTCTGTTGTTGCGGCGGCGGCGGGCCTCGCCGCGTACTTGTGGTTCGCTGCAGTCTCAGTCCTGCGGCCGATCGTCTTCGTCGCCGGATTCCTGCTCACGCTGGCGGTCCTGCCGCCCTTCTATTTTCCGCAGTTCGCCGCGCCCGTCTTCATACCGCTTTTTTTGATCCCGATCGGCCTTGCCGTCGTCATCGTTCGCTTTCAACAGATGCGGCTTTGCACGGACTCCGTGGCGAAAGGGCTCGCCGCATTCGCATTCGCCGTCGCATTCTCGATTCCGTTTGCGTGGCTCCTGTCCGGAAGCGAAGCCGGCGTCGCGAGCCTGGCGCGGTGGCTGTTGCTCGCTCAGGCGCCGCTGGCGTACTGCATGATCCGCGGCGCTTGGAAAATGGGCGCAGGAAGCGAGAGGCGCGTTTTGCAGCTCCTGTTCATCAGCGCGGGCGCGTCAGCCGCCTACGGCATCCTGGATTTCATCCGGCCGTTGTCGCCGCCTCATCCGGCTGCGGATCAGTTCATCTGGCTGAGTTCGGCCGTTGTCCGTCGCGCTCAGGGCGTGTTCTACGAATCTTCTAACTTCGCAAATTTCTGCAGCTTCTTTCTGGTCGCTGCTTCCGCGGGATTCCTCACGCGGCGTCCGGAGACGGCAGGAATTCCAAGATGGCTGCTTCTGGTTCTCATTGTCGTTCTCGGCGTGGCCGTTCTTGTCGCGTTTTCGCGAAGCGTTTGGGCGAGCGCCGCCGTAGGCGTGGCCGTGGCGACATCTTTGTTGCGGTGGAGGCCCCCACCCGGCCCCCTCCCGGAGCGAGGACGTTGGCTTGTACGCAGCGCCGTCGTGCTCTCGATGCTCGCCGTTCCGCTTCTGTTGCTGTGGCGGCTGTCGCCGGAGCTGTGGGACTACTTTCTAAGCGCTCGAGTCGGCCGGCTGGCAGGCGTCTTCAGCGATCCGAACACGGCCACCAGCGGGCGCTTCGACACGTGGCGCGACCTGGTGGAGATCATGCTCAGCCATCCGCAGTACCTGGTTTTCGGAATCGGCTACAAAACCCTCACAACAACGCGGCTTTTTCATCAAGAGATGATCGCAGACAACGGATACCTCAGCCTGCTTGTCGAGACGGGCGTCTTTGGGCTGGGAGGATTTGTCATGATGTCCGGCGCCATTCTCAAGACGTTTCTCAAGCTTGCGCGTTCAGGCGCCGAGACGCCGGCCTTCTGGGCTGCGGTCGTGTTTGCAATCTGGTGCGGCGAGCTTGTCCTGCTTCTGGCCGCGGACGCTTACACGTATTGGCGGAACATGACGATTTACGCCGCTCTGATGGCGCTGACGATGAACCTCTCGGAGCACGCCTCGCAGCCATGAAGAAAACAATCCTGTTTCTCGATCAGCAGAGCTGGCGAGGCGGCGCTCAGTCCGTATTGGAATGCGTTTTGGATTCGATTGCTGAGTTTCATTCCATTGTCGGCCTTCCCTGCGCCGGCGCCTTCAAATCTGAACTCGATCAGAGAGGCGTGGAAACGTTCACATACCCCTTGGGCGCCTACCGGTCGGGCCGGAAGTCCTGCGTGGAGATGGCGGCGTTCGCGGTTCGCAGCGTAGCGTGCGGATTCAAGGTCGCGTCCATGGTGCGGCGAAGGCGCGCGGCGCTGATTTACGTCAACGGCCCGAGATGCCTGCCCGCCGGAGTTTTCGCGGCCTGGCTGACGCGCTGCCCTGCAGTGTTTCATCTGCATCTGATTTTGCGCCGAAAAGCGGAATTGGTTCTTGCGCGCTTTCTGGCGCGGCGCGTGTCGCGCGTGGTGGCTTGCTCGCAAGCGGCCGCCGCGCCATTTGTGGATGTTGCCCATGTTAAGGTGATCTACAACTCTTTTCTCCCCCTTCGAGGGGGAGAGCCGCCGAAGGCGGCAGAGGGTCAAACAAAATTCACGCTCGGCATGGTCGGGCGGATCACGGAATCCAAGGGCTGCCATCTACTGCTGAATGCGTTGAGTTTGCTGCGTCCGGATCTGAAGGCCGCCATCCGCCTCATTGTTGCCGGCGCTCCGGCCCCCGACAGTCCTCAAGATTGCGACTACGCCGCCCGCCTGCGCGCCGATGCAATCCGGAACGGCCTTGCGGACTCGATTTCATGGACCGGATACCAACACGATGTCGCCGGCTGCTATTCCTTGATGCACGCCCTGGTGCACCCAGCGACGGACGAAGCCCTCGGCTTGGTGATCCTCGAAGCGCTTCAGCACGGCATCCCCGTGATCGCTTCGAATTCCGGCGGCATTCCTGAAGTCGTGCGCGACGGTTTCAACGGCCTGTTGTTTTTGCCCGGCGACGCGTGTGCGCTAGCGCGCGCCATCGAACGGTTTGTAGAAGACGAATCTCTGCGCCGCCGCCTTCAGGCGGGCGCGCGTCGCGGGTTGGATGAGCAGTTCAGGATCGCGTCGTTTCAGCAAGCGATTCGGCGTGTGGTGACGGAGCTGTCACTGAAAAGGGCCCCCTGCCGGAAATGAAAATCGCCTTGGTCCATCATTGGCTCGTTGCGGAGCGTGGCGGCGAACGCGTTTTCGAAGCGCTGGCCGGACTCTTCGATTCGGCCGACATCTTCACGCTCGTCTACGATCCCGCCAAGATTCCTCCGGCGCTTCAACACCGACCGATCCACACGTCCCTCCTGCAGCATCTTCCGAGATCCGCTGCGTGGCGCCGCTACTACTTGCCTCTTTTTCCTGCGGCCACGGAGCGGCTCAATCTGAAAGGCTATGACCTCATCATCAGTTCCGACGCCGCCACCGTGAAAGGCGTTCGGACCGATGTGGGCGCGACGCACGTCTGCTATTGCCACACGCCGATGCGCTACGTCTGGAACGGGTGCGATGCATACCGCAGCGCCGTCCACCCGATCGAGCGATGGGCCCTGTCCGCCGTGCGACGCAGATTGCGCGAGTGGGATTACGAAGCCGCGCAGCGCGTGACGCACTTTGTCGCAAATTCGAAGAACGTCCAGAACCGGATCCAACGCTATTACAAGAGAGACAGCATCTTGATCTATCCGCCGGTCGATACCGACCGGTTCACGATCCCGCCGGGCCGAACCCAAAACGATTTCTACCTGCTGGTTTCACAATTAGTTCCTTACAAGCGCGCGGATATCGTCGTGGAGGCCTTCAACGAGTGCGGCAAGCCCCTGATCATCATCGGCGACGGACCCGAGCGCGCGAAACTGGAGCGGCGCGCGCGTTCGAACATCCGGTTTGCGGGCCGCCGGCCGCAAGCGTTTGTCGTAAACGCCATGCAGGAATGCAAGGCCTTCGTGTTTGCGGGAGAAGAGGATTTCGGAATCGTCATGGTGGAAGCACAATCCTGCGGAAAGCCCGTCGTCGCGCTGGGGCGAGGCGGCGCCGTCGAGATCGTGGAACCCGGCGTGACAGGCGTTCTGTTCTGCGAGGAGTCCGCAGAATCGCTGCTCGATGGCATCGAGCAGCTCGAACACGCCCAGTTCGATCCTGAGCAGATTCGGACGTCCGTTCTGCGATTCGGACGCAACCGTTTTCTTCGCGAATTTTCTGAATTCATATCGCGCATCGGGAGCGCGTAACGGAGACGCCGGTTGCGGACGTATTGTGTTTTTGTAATGCGCATCGTTCACGGTTGGCGAGCAGCAACCCTCTGTATCGCGGCCGTTGCGCTGTCGGATTGCAGCGGGCGGCCGGCCGCCGTTTCTTCTGTGTTTACACCGGCGCATGCAACAGCCTTCGAGGCAGTGATGCATTTCTTCGGATTTCGTTCCGAACCGGAACAGCCGATCGCCTTTCCCCATAACATCCATATCAAGACCGTGGGACTGCAGTGCGAATCGTGCCACGAAAACGCCGCACAAGGACCGGCGGCGGGATTTCCCAATATATTTGTCTGCTTTAGCTGCCACGACGAACCGACGAGCGAAGAGATCAAGAAGCTCAACGCCTACTTCGATCGCGGCGAGACCGTTCCCTGGCGGCGCGTCTACGGATTCCTGCATGAAGCGCATGTACGATTCCATCATGCGCCGCACATTCGCGCTCAAGTGGAATGCCGCGTCTGTCACGGAGACGTGGACGAAATGACCGTGGCGCGCCGCGCGGTGGATCACACGATGGGCTTCTGCGTGGCGTGCCACGAGGAGAGAAAGGCGCCGAATGAATGCGTGACGTGTCATTTTTAGTTGTGAGTTGTGAGTTGTGAGTTGTGAGTTGTCGCCGTCTTAACCATGGACCGTCGTAATTTCCTAAAGTTCACAGCAACCACCGGCGCTAGCGGCGCGCTCGCAAGCTGCGGCGATCCGGATCATCAGCTCATTCGATTTCTTCCCGACGAGGTTCTCACGCCCGGAGTTGCGGTGTGGAAAGAGAGCGTGTGCCCGCTGTGCATGGCCGGCTGCGGCGTACTCGCGCGCGTTATCGAAGGCGACGTGGAAGTGACTCGGAACGGCCGGTCCGGAATCGTGGCGAAAGGACTCGCCAGGAAGCTGGAAGGCAATCCGGCGCACCCAATCAGCGGCGGCAAACTGTGCCCGCGCGGGCAGGCCGCGATCCAGGTCACCTACCATCCGGATCGCATCACGCAGCCGCTGAAACGAGTCGGGGAACGAGGCGCCGGACAGTTTCAGCCTGTGTCCTGGGACGACGCTCTCGCCGAACTCGCATTGAAACTCACCGCCTTACGCGAAGTGGGCGGGCAAAACGCTCTCATGTTTTGGACGCGCCCGCTCCGCGGAGTGCGTCTCACTCTTGTATCGCGTTTTCTCAAAGCGTTTGGAGCGCCGCCGCCGCTGGTATTCGAAGTCTTCGGCGACGATGTTCTCCGCCTCGCCAATTCCCGCAGCTTCGGATATGCGCAGCTGCCCACGCTCGATCTCGCGCGTTCGCGCTATGTGATTTCGTTCGGCGCGGATTTTCTTGGAACCTGGAATTCGCCCGTTGCGCAGAACGCCGCATACGGCCAGATGCGCCAGGGCCGGCCCGGCGTCCGTGCGAAGTTCGTCCAGATCGAGCCGCGCATGTCGCAAACGGGCGCGAACGCGGACGAGTGGGTTCCTGTCAAACCTGGAACGGAAGGCGCGCTGGCGCTCGGAATCGCGCACGTCATCCTCAACGAGCGGCTTCGGCCCGCCGACGCCGCCGGCCGCGCGGGCGCCCAGATCGAAGGGTGGTCCACCGGACTTCCGGCTTTCACGCCGGAATCGGTGCAGGAACAAACCGGCGCGCCGGCCGCG
>Ga0073934_10000581_pt1 | contig 102585 bp, 93 predicted proteins | sample LarsenN4metaG_FD_76834 | JGI IMG/M metagenome (GOLD analysis project Ga0073934, IMG submission 76834) | Hot spring sediment bacterial and archeal communities from British Columbia, Canada, to study Microbial Dark Matter (Phase II) - Larsen... ...
AAGTCGACGCCGGTGCCGCCGTCGCGCCAGCGCTCGATGACCGGCGGCTTGAGCTCGATGCGCGGCCTGGGGGCCTTGGCCGGCCTGGCCGGCACCACCGGCGGGGCCGGCTGGGCGGGCTTGTCGGTGGCAGGCACGTCAGCGCCGCGGGCGGATCATCGTCTGCGCGTAGCCGAAGCGCTCGCCCAGCACGTGCATCAGCTGCATCAGGTGACCCTGCAGCTTGGCGAAGCCCTCGTGCTTCTGGATCGTCACGGGGTCCATGTACAGACGCTTGTTGATCTCCAGCTGCAGGCTGTGCCGGCCGCTGCTCGGGTCGCTGTAGGCGCGCACCAGCTCGACACCCTTGAACGGGTTGTTCAGCGCCACCGTGTAGCCCAGGCCCTGCAGGAACTTGCCGATGTAGTTGGTGAACGCCGGCTCGCAGGTCGTGCCGTCGCGGTCGCCGAGGATGAAGTCGGGGCGCGGCTGGCCGTCGACGCCTTCCATGTCGATCGTCGTCGTCGGGCCCATCGAGTGGCAGTTGATGTGGTAGACCACGCCGAAGCGCGTGTGCGCGTTGGCCATCAGCTCCCACAGCGCGTCGTGGTAAGGCTGGTGGTAGCGCTCGATGCGGCCCATCACCTCGGCGACGCCGAGCTTGCGGTCGTAGATCGGCTTGCCGTTGACGAGCGTGCGCCAGACGAGCGCCTTGCCGATCTTGGCCTTGCCGCTTTCCATCGTCTTGTTCGGCCAGGGCTCGGCCATCAGCGCGGCGTCGATGTCGGCGGTGTGGCGGTTGACGTCGATGTAGGTGCGCGGGAACTGCGCCGTCAGCAGCGGGATGCCCATCTTCGCGGCCGGCAGGTACAGCTCGTCGATGAAGGCGTCCTCGCCGTCGCGCAGTTCCTGCACGCTGGCCACGGCGCCGAAGTCGGCCGGCATCCGGAAGCCCGAATGCGGCGAATCGAGCACGATGGGGAAGGCCGGCGCCTCGGGCGGGCGGGGGCCGTGGATGACGAGCACGTTGGGATCCATGGCTTTGTCTCGGGGAAACGTCGGTGGTTCGAGCCAGGGGAGCAGGAACGGGGCGCGGAACCGCGCCCTGCGCCGGCCTGCGGCGGCCCGGCGCGGCCGGTGGCCCGCGCCTCAGGCCGGCAGCGGCCAGACCCGTAGTTTGCCCGGGTTCAGGAGGCCCATCGGGTCGAACCGGCGCTTCGCCGCGGCTGCCGCAGCCGGTAGCGTGCCACCGAAGCGGCCGTCCTCCACGTGCTTGTGGTGGGGATTGTTCACGCGCACGCCCAGTGCGCGGTAGCCGTCGATGATCTCCTGCAGCCGCGCCTCGCCGGTGTAGCGCACGAGCGGCAGCGCCGTGCAGATGAGGGGCCCATCGAGGCTGCGGATGAACTCCACGTGCATCAGCACCTCGGCCTCCGCATCGGGGCCCGCCCCGGCGGCGGGCCGGCCATGGCGCTCGTGCACCGCCCTCACCTGCTGCAGGTGCTGGCCGGCCGCGAAGCTGCACTGCAGGTAGGTGCGGCCGGGGTCGGCCTTCAGCGCATGCAGCGTGCTGTGGTTCCAGCACATCTCCATCACCGTCTGGTTGCGGCGCTGCGCCTCGGTGCTTTCGGCCTGGTGCGTGACGCGGCCACCGAAGCGCGCCGCCAGCTCGCGCACCGCGGGCTCGGACGACGCGGCCACCACGGCCAGCACGGCGTCGTGCCCCGGCGGGAAGGCGTGCTCCCACTTGGCGATGAAGCGCGGCACCGGCCAGGCCAGCGCGGCGATGTTGCGCTTGGGGATGCCGGGCGCCGAGGCCAGCGCGTTGCCGAAGTCGAGCGCGGCGTCGAAGTCGTGCTCGAACACCACCACCAGCTCCAGCCAGCGCTGCGCCGGCGCGAGCGCCAGCTCCAGCTCGAGCAGGATGCCCGTGGTGCCCCAGGTGTGGTGCAGCGCCAGCGCGTCGGCGCCGCGCAGCTCCACCGGCTCGGCGCCCGGCTGCACCGGCAGCGTGCTCGCTCCGAGCACGTTGCCCGGCGCCGCGATGGGCCCGTAGGTGATGGACCCGATGCCGCCGAAGCCGCCGGCGAAGAGGCCGCCCAGCGTGGCGACACGGAAGGTGGAAGGCATCGTGCGCAGCTCGAAGCCCTCTTCGCGCACGCGGCGCTCCAGTTCCGCGAGGCGGATGCCGGCCTGCGCGCGCACGACGCCATCGCGCTGCCAGACGATGCGGTTCAAGCCGCCCATGTCCACCAGCACGCCACCCTGCACCGGCGTGCACTGGCCGTAGTTGCCGGTGGCCGCGCCGCGCAGCGTCAGCGGGATCGAACGCTCGGCGCACGCGCCCACGAGCTGCTTCAGCTCGCCCACGTCGCGCGGCCGCACGGCGATGTCGCCGGCCTTGCCCTCGAGCTCGGCCTTCAGGATGGGACTGAACCACGAGAAGTCGCGCGACAGCAGCGCCAGGCGCTCGCGGTCGGTCGTCCAGTCGAGCCCCGGCAGCGCCGCCTGCAGCGCCTGCGTGTCGTGCGGCATCGTCGTCCTGCTCAATCCCGTGACGTTTCGCTGGCGTGCCAGCGGCCGATGTAGCGGCGCGTGAGCCAGGCCATCGCCACGAACAGCAGCACGCCCGTCAGCGAGATCAGCAGCAGCGCCGCGAACATGCGCGGGATGTCGAGCATGAAGCCGGCCTGCAGCACCTGGTAGGCGAGCCCCGCGCCGGTGCCACCGGTGCCGGCCACGAACTCCGCCACCACCGCGCCGATCAGCGAGAGGCCGCTGCTGATGCGCAGGCCGCCGAAGAAGTACGGCAGCGCGCTCGGGATGCGCAGCCGGCGCAGCGTCTGCCAGCGCGTCGCGCCGTTCATCTTGAAGTAGGCCTGCAGGTCGGGGTCGACGCTGCGCAGTCCGAGCGTGGTGTTGGCGATGATCGGGAACAGCGCCACCAGCGCGGCGCAGATCGTCATCGCCGCCGTCGGGTTCTTCACCCAGATGATGATGAGCGGCGCCACCGCGACGATGGGCGTCACCTGCAGCAGGATGGCGTAGGGGAAGAGCGTCGTCTCGATGAGCCGGCTCTGCACGAACAGGAACGACACCGACACGCCCACCACCACCGCGACGGCGAAGGCGAACACCGTCACCTTCAGCGTCACCGCCAGCGCCTGCATGAAGGCGCCGAAGTTGGCGACGAGCGTCTGCATCATCAGGATCGGGCTCGGCACCAGGTAGGGCTTGAGCTCGAGCCCGACGACGAGGCCCTGCCACGCGCCGATGAGGATGACGGCGAAGACGAGCGGGTAGACGATGCGGTCGATGCGCTGCCGGCGCGAAACCCGGGCGCGGTGCGCGGCCGCGGGGCTCATCGCTGCACCTCCTGGGCGGCGGCGGCCGCGGCAGAGGCCGCTTCCTCCGGCGTATCGTCGGGTTCGTCGGCCAGGCCGTGACCGCCGCTGGCGCGGTGCAGGCTGTCCTGCAGCCGCTTGGCATAGGCCGCGAAGCGCGGCGTCACCATGAACTCGCGTGTGCGCGGGTACGGCTCGTCGATGACGATCTCGTCGGTGATGCGGCCGGGGCGCGCCGCCATCATCACCACGCGCTGCGAGAGGAACACGGCCTCCGAGATGCTGTGCGTGACGAAGACGACCGTCAGGCCCTGGCTGCGCCACAGCTCCAGCAGGTCGCTGTCGAGCTTGTGGCGCGTGAACTCGTCCAGCGCGCCGAACGGCTCGTCCATCAGCAGCAGCTGCGGGTGCACGACCAGCGCGCGCGCGATCGACACGCGCATCTGCATGCCGCCGGAGAGCATGTTCGGCAGCGAGGCGCCGAACTTGCCGAGACCGACCAGCGCCAGCGCCTCGTCGACGCGCCGCTCGGCCTCGGCACCGGCCACGCCGGCCAGCTCGAGCGGCAGGCGCACGTTCTCGCGCACGTCGGCCCACGGCATCAGCGTCGGCGACTGGAAGACGAACGCGAGGCGCTTGCCGCTGGCCTTCAGCTCCGCGGGCGGGCGGCCCCAGAGCCTGAGCGTGCCACCGTCCATCTCCAGCAGCCCGGCCACCAGCTTCAGCAGCGTGCTCTTGCCGCAGCCCGAGGGGCCGAGCAGCGTGACGAACTCGCCCTCGGCCACCTCCAGGTGCACCGGCTGCAGCGCGTGCGTGCCGTCGGGGTAGGTCTTGTCGACGCCGTCGGCGAGGACGGCGGCCGGTGACGCGTCGGCCATGGTCAGGGGAGGACCTTGAGATCGCGCACGAACTCGGTGGAGTAGGTCTTGGCGAAGTCCACCTTGGCCGGATCGATGACGCCGCTGGTCACCATGAGGTCGTAGGTGGCCTTCAGCCGCGCCTCGGTGATGACGCCGATGCCGAGCTTCTGCGCGTCGCCGCCGGTGATGATGCCCAGTTCCTTGAGCTTGCCCACGCTGTAGGCGAGCTGCTCCTCGGTCATGTTCGGGTTGTCCTTGCGGATCAGCGCGTTGGCCGGCGCCGGGTTGGCGAGGTAGCTCTTCCAGCCTTCCATCGTGCCCTTCACGAAGGCGGCCAGCGCCGCCTTGCGCTTGGCCACCGTCTCTTCCATGCAGGCGATGGTGGTGTTGTAGGCCGGGTAGCCGTGATCGCTGAACATCAGCACGTTGGCCTTGACGCCGGCCTTCTGGATCGCGAACGGCTCGCTCGTCAGGAAGCCCTGCATGGCCGAGTTCTTGTCGGCGATGAAGGGCTGGATGTTGAAGGTGTAGGGCCGCACCTGCGCGTCGGTGAGGCCGTACTTGGCCTTGAGCCACGGCCACCAGGTGCGATGCGAGTTGGCGCCGATGAAGATGGTCTTGCCCTTGAGCTGGTCGAAGCTCTTGACGTCTTCGTGGGCGATGAGGACCTGCGGCTCCTTCTGGAAGATCGACGCCACGGTGACCACCGGCACGCCGGTGCTGCGCGCCAGCAGCGTGGCGGTGTCGGCGCTCATCATGCAGTCGGCCTGGCCGGCGGCCATGACCTGCAGCGTGTTGAGCGAGGGGCCGCCCATCTTGATGGTCACGTCGAGGCCGTACTTCTTGTAGATGCCTTCGGCGATGGCCTGGTAGAAGCCGCCGTGCTCGGCCTGCGCGTACCAGTTGGTCTGGTAGACGAACTTCTCCTGCGCGAAGGCGCTGGTGGAGAGGAAGGCGGTGGTGGCCAGGGCGATGAGAGCTCGGTTCATGGGATCTCCTCGTGGGGGTTCGGACTTGCCGCTCGGGACTTGGGACTTCAGTCTTGGGACTTGAGGCTTGGGGACTTTGGGTGCGCGCATTGCTCTTCGGAATCAGTGGGCGCGGTCGACGGGTGGTTGTGCCAAGGCCGCGGCAGCGAAGGGCGGTGAGGGCCGTCGGGCCGTCCGCGGCCTCGCTCGCGCGAGCCGGCGAACGCAGGCGTTCGCCCGCGCACCTCGTCGCCGGCAAGCCGGGGCCAGCGGCCGCTCACGCAATCCTCCCCATCGCCGCCCCCACCCTCTGCAGGAACGCCGAGCAACTCTCGCGCCCGGCCACGTTCAGGTGGTAGAGCGGCAGGTACTCCACCCGCGCCCGCCCGTCGGTCAAGCGGCGCATCACCCGCTTGATGATCGCCCGCGGCCCGTCGCCCAGCCACCAGATGCGCCAGCGCGGCGCGCCGTAGGTGGCCACGCCGACGACGTGGCGCAGGTGCGTGAGCCCCGGCCGGATGCGCCGCGGGTCGCTCATGTCGAACGAGACGCCCGGCAGCAGCACGCGGTCGAAGAAGCCCTTCAGCATCGCCGGCAGGCCGAAGTTCCACACCGGGAAGACGAACACCAGCGCCTCGGCCCGCTGCAGCCGTTCCACGTAGCCCTGCACCGGCGCGCGATTGGCCGGCACCTCGTGGTAGGTGGCCAGATGGTCGGCGCGCAGCACGGGGTCGAAACCCTCGGCGTAGAGGTCGCAGTCGTCCACCTCGTGCCCACGCTGGCGCAGCGCCTCCAGCACGCGCTGGTGCAAGGCCGCGTTGAAGCTGCCGGGCGAGGGGTGGCAGAAGATCACGAGCACGCGCATGCAGTTGGCGGGCGGGCAGATCCGGAAGATCGGGAACAGCGGGCAGGACGGTCGGATCGATCGATTGGAGATGGAACGATTGGAATCCGCGCCGGCCGTCAGTTCACCTGCGGATTCACCGCCTTGACGATGCGCGTCCACTTGCCGACCTCGGCCTCGTGGAAGCGCCGCGAATCGTCGAGCGACCTCGCCTCGACGACGAAGCCGCGCTCGGCGAAGAAGTCCTTCAGGTCCGGCGCGCGCACGGCCTTCACGATCTCGGCGTTCAACCGCTCGAGCGCGGGCGCCGGCACGCCCGCCGGCACGAACAGGCCCTGCCAAGACGAGGCCTCGAAGTCGGCCAGCTCGCGCGGGCCGGCCTCGGCGAGCGTCGGCACCTCGGGCAGGAGCGGGTTGCGCTGCCGCGACGTGACGGCCAGCGCGCGCAGCTTGCCGCCCTTGATCAACGGCAGGGTCACGAGCAGGTCGCCGAACATCGACTCGATCTGTCCGCCCAGCAGGTCCTGCGTGGCCGGCGCGCTGCCCTTGTAGGGCACGTGCGTGAGCTTCGTGCCGGTGGCGAGCGCGAACATCTCGCCCGTCAGGTGCATCGTCGTGCCGTTGCCGGGCGAGCCGTGCGTCAGGCGCTCGGGGTGGGCCTTCGCCCAGGCCAGAAGGTCGGCAATCGTCCTGTGCGGCGACTCGGCCCGCACCACCACGACGAGCGGCGCGCTGACGACGATCGACAAGGCGACGAAGTCGGCGCGCGGGTCGTAGCCGATCTTCGGGTTGATCGCCGGGCTGATGGCGTGCGTGCCCGTCACGCCGAAGAGCAGCGTGTGCCCGTCGGCCGGCGCGCGCGCCACTTCCACGCTGCCGGTCGCGCCGCCGGCGCCGGGGCGGTTGTCCACCACCACGGGCTGGCCGAGCGCGGCGGCGAGCTTCTCGCCGATGCGCCGGGCCAGCAGGTCGGTGCTGCCGCCGGGCGGAAACGGCACGACGAGCCGCAGCGGGCGGCTCGGGAACGAAGGCTGCGCCCACGCCGGAGCGAGGCCGGCCACGAGGCCGCCGGCCGCGAGAGCCAGCCAGGCCCGCCGGCCGCCGCCGTCCGCGCCAGCGGCGCCGAGATCGCCTTCCGATCGCACGTCGCAGAGATTCTTCGTCATCGCCCGAACCCGCTCGTCACCATGTCCAGCTTCATCGCCCCCGAGTTCACCTCGGCCGGCCCCCAGCCGCCGCCGCCGGCGGTCTCGATCACCCAGCCGTCGCCGGCCTCCAGTTCCACGCGCGCACGCGGGCCCAGTGTCTCGACGCGGCCATCCGCACGCAACACCCGTGCCGCGCTGCTGGCGCCCGGGCCGCCGCCGGCGCAGCCGGGGGCCTGGCTGTGGTGGCGCTCGCCGCGGTAGGTGAGCACCGCGCGGCCCTGCAGCAGCCGGTAGGCACGCCGCACGCCGTCGCCACCGCGGTAGGCCCCGCGGCCGCCGGAGCCGCGGCGCAGCTCGTAGGCCTCCACCCGCACCGGCGCCTGCGCCTCCAGCACCTCCACCGGCGTGTTGCGCGCGTTGCCGACGTCGGTGGAGACAGCGCTCTCGCCAGGGCCATGCGCGCTGGCGCCGGCACCGCTGGCGATGATCTCGGTGAAGTGGAAGGGCTTGCCGACATCGTCCTCGCCGCCCACCGAGAGCACCACCGCCACGCCGGCATTGGCCGCCATCGTCACCGCCGCGGCCTCCTGCCCCCAGGCCGACAGCAGCGCGTTGGCGGCCAGCTTCACCGTCGCGGTGCGCGCGTTCACCGCGGCGGGGAAACGCGGGTTGACGACGCTGCCCTCGGGCAGCACGAGCGTCAGCGGCGCCAGGCAGCCGCCGTTGTCGGGCGCCTGCGGCGCGAGCGTGCGCATGAAGTACAGCGCCGCCGACATCATGCTCGCCGCCGAGGCGTTGACGGGGCCGCGCGTCTGCGGCGCGCTGCCGGTGAAGTCGATGACGAGCGTGTCGGCGCGCTTGGCCAGCGCCAGCTGCAGGAACACCGGGTGATCGTCGACGCCGTCGCTGTCGAGGCGGTCGATCCACTCGTAGCGGCCGTCCGGCGCGCGGGTGAGCGCCTCGCGCGTCATCGCCTCGGTGCGCGCGAGCAGCGCGTGGCAGCGCTCGGCGAAGGCGCCGCCGGACTCCACCGCCAGGCCGCGCACCTCGCGGCCGGCGAGGTCGGCGGCCACCCACTGCGCCTGCAGGTCGGCCTCCAGGTGCGCGGGCGTGCGGCTGTTGGCCAGCAGCACGGCACGAAGCGTGGGATCGAGCTCACCACCGCGGTGCGAACGCACCACGGGGATGCGCAGCCCCTCCTCGAAGATGCTGGTGGCGTGCGGCGGCACCGAGCCCGGCGTGAGGCCGCCCACGTCCTGGTGGTGCAGGCTGATCGCGGCCAGCGCCAGCACGCGCCCGCGCGCATCGCCGCTGCCGCGCGGGCCGAGCGGGGCCGGTCGGCTGGCCAGGTCGTCGGCCGCCTGGAACAGCGGCACCACCAGCGTCAGGTCCGGGAGGTGCGTGCCGCCCTCCCACGGGTCGTTGAGCAGGAAGCCGTCGCCGTCGAGCATCTGCTCGAGCGGGTAGCGCGCCAGCACCGCCTGCACGGCATTGATCAGCGAGCCGAGCAGCAGCGGCAGCCAGCGCGCCTGCGCGATCAGCCGGCCGTCGGGCAGGAAGAGCGCCGCGGCGCAGTCGCCGGCCTCGCGCGCGATGGACGAGCGCGCGCCCTGCATCAGCCGCGCCTGCATGCGGTCGGCCGTCGTGCGCAGCGAGCGGGCGAACGCCTCGAGCTCGTCTGCCGGTGCCGGCTCGACCGGCGCCAGCTCGTCGGCACGCGCACGCCCTTCCGCCGCCAGCAGCGTGGCGGCGAAGCGCTCGTACTCGCGCGGCCGCGCGTCTACCGCGTGCGAGAGCACGACGGCGCAGCCGGGCACGCGCGCGGCGATGCGCTCGCCGATGCGGCGCTCGTGCACCGGGTTCAGGTGCGCGAACAGGCCGCAGACGGCCACCGCGTCGACGCCGGACTGCGCGATGCGCGCAGCCACGGCCTCGAGCTGCACCTCGTCCAGCGGCTGCACCTCGCGCCCGGAGGCATCGATGCGCCCGCCCACCTCGAACTGCCAGTACGAGGGCGGCGGCCGCACCAGCCGCTCCAGCTGCGGCTGCGCCGCGTGCAGCTCGCGCCGGTTCTGCCGCGCCAGCGCCAGCACGTCGGCGAAGCCGCGCGTGGCCACCACGGCCACCTTCAGTGGGGCAGGCATCAGGGGGCTCCCGGGGAACGCGACGGGTAACCCGACCACGAGTCGAAGCGCCCGGGCCGGAACGGATGCAGGTCCACCTGCGGGGCGCGGCCGGCCACCAGGGCTGCCAGCTCGCGGCCGGTGCTGGCGCCGCCGCACATGCCGACGTGGCCATGCCCGAAGCCGAGCCACGCGTTGTCGGCCGATGGCGCGCGGCCGATGACCGGCAGGCTGTCGGGCAGACAGGGGCGGTGCCCCATCCACTGGCTGGTCACCGAGGTGTCCAGGTGCGGGAACAGCTGCCGCCCCTTGCGCAGCAGCACGTCGGCACGGGCGTAGGCCGGCGGCGCGGCCAGCCCGGCGAACTCGACCGAGCCGGCCAGCCGCAGGCCCATCGCCATCGGGTTGACCATCAGGTTGTCCTCGATCGCCATCACGGTGTGCTTCAAGGCAAGATTCGAACTCCGCACCGTGACGTGGTAGCCGCGCTGCGTCTCCAGCGGCACGCGCGCGCCCAGCTGGCGCGCCAGCGGCGCCGACCAGGCGCCCGCGGCGACGACGACGCCGTCCACCTCCAGCCGCGCGCCGTCGGCCAGCCGCAGCGCCTTCACGGTGCCGCGGCCACCGCCGCCGGCGAACTCGAAGCCCTGAACGCGCTGGCGCACGTGCACCGCGCCGTCGCGCTCGCACTGGGCGTGGATCGCCTTCACGAGCGCCGAGGGGTCGGGCGTCGAGCCGTTCTCCGGCGCCAGCAGGCCGAAGCGGAAGCGCCCCTTCAGGTCGGGCTCGAGCGCGAGCAGTTCGTCCTCGCCCACCTCGCGCAGCTCGACGCCCAGCCGGCGGCGCAGGTTCATGCCCCAGGCCCAGCGGCCGGCGGCCTCCTGCGACGAATAGACATACAGGCAGCCCGTGCGTCGCACCAGGTGCTGCGCCCCGGCGCGCTCCACGAGCGGCCCGTAGCAATCGAAGATCGGCGCCAGCAGGGTGCGCATCGCACCGGCAATGCGCACGACCTCGTCGCGCGTGCTGTGGCGCAGGAATTGCACCAGCCACGGCAGGGCCCGCGGCAGGTACGCCCAGCGCACCGTCAGGGGCCCCAGCGGATCGGCCAGCCACTTGGGAACCTGCTTCCACAGACCCGGCATGCCGACCGGCAGGCACGCACTCGGAGAAAGGGACCCCGCATTGCCGAACGAACAGCCCTCGCCCGGCGCGAGCGGATCGACGAACGTGACGCGGTGGCCGTCGCGCTGCAGCCAGGCCGCAGTGCACACGCCGACGATGCCGGTGCCGATGACGCTCAGATGCAAGGGCGTGCTGCTTTCTGCTGCAAGGACTGCCGGGCTCCCTGCGCGCATTGTGCGGGCAGGCGGCGCCCGTGCCGAGCCCTCGTCTTGCGCTCGCGGCGCCGCGCGACCCCGCAGCGCCGGGAAGCCTCGGGCCGACCCCGATAGCCTGCGGTAACCGCACAGCTAGCATGCCGCCAACCCCATTCGGGGTATTCCCTATCCTGTTTCCTGTCCCTGAGTTTCATCGCCGGTTGCGGCGATCCGGAGGTTCGAGATGCAAGAACGTGATCTGCGCGCCCTGATCGAGGAAGTGCGCGAAGGCAAGCTGGCCCGCCGCAGCTTCATCCAGCGCATGGTGGGCCTGGGGCTCACGGCCCCGATGGCCTCGATGCTGCTGATGCACGAAGGCATCGCGCAGACCACGGCCACGATCCCCTACAAGCCCACCAAGCGCGGCGGCGGCGGCACGCTGAAGATCCTCTACTGGCAGGCCGCGGTGCACCTGAACCCGCACTACGCCGGCGGCACGAAGGACCAGGACGCCAGCCGCGTGTTCTACGAGCCGCTGGCCGGCTGGGACAGCGACGGCAACATGCTGCCGATCCTGGCCGCCGAGATCCCGACGCGGGCCAACGGCGGCGTCTCGGCCGATGGCCGCAGCGTCACCTGGAAGCTCAAGCGCGGCGTGAAGTGGCACGACGGCAAGGACTTCACCGCCGACGACGTGGTGTTCACCGCGGCGTACGCCGGCGACCCGGCCGCCGCGATGACGACCATCGGCACCTACAGGGACATCAAGGTCGTCAAGGTCGACTCGCACACGGTGCGCATCGAGTACGCCAAGCCCACGCCGTTCTGGGCCGAGGCGTTCACCGGCGCCGTGGGCCCGATCCTGCCCAAGCACGTCTTCGAGCCGTTCATGGGCGCGAAGTCGCGCGACAACCCCGCCAACCTGAGGCCCGTCGGCACCGGCCCGTACAAGATCGTCGACTTCAAGCCCGGCGACATCCTGCGCGCCGAGGCGTTCAAGGACTACCACGTCCCCAACCAGCCGTTCTTCGACGCGCTCGAGATCAAGGGCGGCGGCGACGCCACGAGCGCGGCGCGTGCCGTGCTGCAGACGGCCGAGTACGACCTCGCCTGGAACCTGGCGGTGGAGGACGAGATCCTCAAGCGACTCGAGGGCGCCGGCAAGGGCCGCATGGAGTTCTACGCCGGCAGCGACATCGAGTTCGTGATGCTCAACGTCACCGACCCCTGGAACGAGGTCGACGGTGAGCGCGCCAGCGCGAAGAGCAAGCACCCGGCGTTCAGCGACAAGGCCGTGCGCGACGCGATGAGCCTGCTCGTGGACCGCAAGGGCATCGGCGAGTTCATCTACGGGCGCGGCGCCGTGGTGACCTCCAACTTCCTGAACAACCCGCCGCGCTTCCGGAGCCAGAACACCAGCTTCGAGTTCAACATCGACAAGGCGAACCAGGTCCTCGAGGCCGCCGGCTGGAAGAAGGGGTCCGACGGCATCCGCGCCAAGGGCAACGTCAAGCTCAAGTTCGTCTACCAGACCTCGGTGAGCGGCCCGCGCCAGAAGTGCCAGGCGATCATCAAGGACGCCTGCGCCAAGGCCGGCATCGAGCTGGAGCTGAAGAGCGTGGTGGCCTCGGTGTTCTTCGGCAGCGACTTCGCGAACCCCGACACGTACCAGAAGTTCTGGTCGGACATGCAGATGTTCACGACCACGATGACGCAGCCCGACCCGCAGTTCTTCATGGAGCAGTTCACCACCGACCAGATCTCGCAGAAGGCCAACAAGTGGTCGAGCCGGAACCTGGTGCGCTGGAGCAACAAGGAGTACGACGACACCTTCAAGGCGGCGCAGGTCGAGCTCGACCCGGTCAAGCGCGCGGCGATGTTCATCAAGCTCAACGACCTCGTCGTCAACGACAAGCACGTGATCCCGCTGTTCGCGCGGCCGCGGCCCTACGGCATCGTCAACAAGCTCAAGCCGGCGCTGTCCGCCTGGGACAGCGCCACCGGCGCGCTGAGCTACTGGTACCGCGAGGCCTGACCACCCGCCCCTGAAGCGCCGACGGCGTTTGGCCCGTGGTACCCGCGGGCCGCGTCGTGACCCCGCGGGGCGCTGCCCGCGGCCCGGCCCCGCCGGCGCCGCGGCAGCCCCCGGCCCGAAGCGCTGCCGCCACGCGAGCCGTTCTCCTTGCTCAACTACATCCTGCGCCGGTTGCTGATCGCCTTGCCCAGCCTGCTGGGCATCAGCATCGTGCTCTTCACCGTGCTCGCGCTGGCGCCGGGCGACCCGTTCGAGGAGCTGGCCACCAACCCCAACGTGCCGGCCGAGACGCGCATGCTGCTGCGCAAGCAGTTCGGGCTGGACGACCCCGTCTGGCAGCGCTACCTGCACTGGCTGACCAGCATGCTTCAGGGCAACTGGGGCTTCAGCTTCCAGAGCCGCATCGACGTCGACCAGCTGATCCTGCAGCGGCTGCCCACGACCATCATCGTGATCGGCCTGTCGCAGGTGCTTGCCATCCTGGTGGCGCTGCCGGTCGGCATCCTGGCAGCCGTCAAGCCCTACTCCTGGTTCGACCGCATCGCCAGCACGGTGGCCTTCATCGGCTTCTCGCTGCCGACGTTCTTCACCGGCATCATCTTCATCCTCTTCTTCAGCATCTACCTGGGCTGGCTGCCCTTCGTCTACCGCAGCGACATCTCGGCCACGGGCTGGCAGTTCTTCTGGGAGCACTTCAAGCAGAGCATCATGCCGATCACGGTGCTCGGCCTCTTCCAGGCCGCCAGCATGATGCGCTACGTGCGCAGCGCGGTGCTCGACGTGATCCGGCTCGACTACGTGACCACCGCGCGCAGCAAGGGCCTCAGCGAAGGCGTGGTGATCAACAAGCACGTCGTGCGCAATGCGCTGATCCCGGTGGTCACCCTGGTGGCGCTGCAGATGCCCGCCGTGTTCGGCGGCGCCATCGTCACCGAGCAGATATTCCGCATCCCCGGCATCGGCAGCCTGCTCATCGACGCCATCCTGCGCAACGACACGCCCGTGATCATGGCGGTGACGTTCGTGTTCAGCTGCCTCGTGATCCTGTTCAACCTCATCGCCGATGTCCTCTATGGCTGGCTCGACCCCCGGATCAGCTACCGCTGACTCCGCCGTGCCGCTCGGCAAGCCGGTCACCAGCGTCTCGCCGTGGCGCGAGGCCTGGCGCCGGTTCAAGCGGCACCGGCTCGCCTACTGGAGCCTGTGGGTTCTGGGCCTGATGGTGCTGGCGGTGATCCTCGGCCCGATCTTCTACAAGGTCGGCATCAACGACGTCGACTTCAAGGCGCGGCTCGCCGGGCCGTCGGCGGCCCACCCGATGGGCACCGACGACCTCGGCCGCGACATGCTGGCGCGCATGCTGTACGGCGGGCGCATCAGCCTGGCGGTCGGCCTGGCGGCCATGCTGATGGCGATCACCGTGGGCGTCATCATCGGCGCCGTGGCCGGCATGGCGCGTGGCTGGGTCGATGCGGCGCTGATGTGGCTGACCGACCTCTTCCTGAGCCTGCCGCAGCTGCCGCTGCTGTTGCTGCTGATCTTCCTCTTCCGCGAGCCGCTGAAGCAGGCGTTCGGGCTCGAGGTCGGCATCTTCATCCTGATCGTCACGGTCATCGGCGGCTTCCGCTGGATGCCGGTGGCGCGGCTCGTGCGCGCGCAGTTCTTCAGCCTGCGCGAGAAAGAGTTCGTCGAGGCGGCGCGCGCGCTCGGCGCCAGCACCTCGCGCCAGGTGGTGCGGCACATCCTGCCCAACAGCCTGGGCCCCGTGATCGTGGCCGCCACCATCGACGTGGCCGCGGCCATCATCGCCGAGAGCACGCTCAGCTTCCTCGGCCTCGGCTTCCCGCCGGACATCCCCACCTGGGGCCGCATCCTCTACGACGGTCGCGACTACATGGACCTGGCGCTGCACTGGGCGCTGTTCCCGGGCCTGGCGATCTTCATCACCGTGCTCACCATCAACTTCATCGGCGACGGCCTGCGCGACGCCCTCGACCCGCGGAGAGTGCTGTGACATGAGGCCCCTAGGCTCACCACCTTCGCTGCCCCCTTCCTTCGGGTTGGGGGCCGCAGCGACCTTCGGGCGGCCGGGCGGGCGCTGACATGGCCCTCCTCGAGATCCAGGGCCTGAAGACCCACTTCAAGACCGACGACGGCTGGCTGCACGCCGTCGACGGCGTCGACATCGCGATCGATGCCGGCCAGACCGTCTGCGTGGTCGGCGAGAGCGGCTGCGGCAAGAGCGTCACTGCCAAGACGGTGATGAAGCTCATCGACATGCCGCCGGGCAAGATCGTCGCCGGCCGCGTGATGTGGCAGGGGCGCGACCTCGTGCCGCTCGGCCCCGACGAGATGCGCGGGATCCGCGCGAAAGAGATCGCCATCATCTTCCAGGAGCCGATGACGAGCCTGAACCCGGTGTACACGGTCGGCGAGCAGATCGCCGAGAGCGTGCGCCTGCACGAGGGCCTGTCGAAGAAGGCGGCGATGGACCGCGCGGTGGAGATGCTCAGGCTCGTGCACATCCCCACGCCCGAGAAGCGCGTGCGCGACTACCCGCACCAGTTCTCCGGTGGCATGCGCCAGCGCGTGATGATCGCCATCGCGCTCGCCTGCAACCCGAAGCTGCTGATCGCCGACGAGCCGACGACCGCGCTCGACGTCACGATCCAGGCGCAGATCCTCGACCTGATGCAGGAGCTGAAGGACCGGCTCGGCATGGCGGTGATGCTCATCACGCACGCGATGGGCGTGGTGGCCGAGGTGGCGCAGAAGGTGGTGGTGATGTACGCCGGCAAGGTGGTCGAGGAGGCCACCGTGCAGGAGCTCTTCGCACGGCCGAAGCATCCCTACACGCAGGGCCTCATCCGCAGCATCCCGCGCATCGACCTCGCCGCCACGCACAAGGCGCGGCTGGAGGCGATCCCCGGCACCGTGCCCAAGCTCATCGAGCCGGCCGAGGGCTGCCGCTTCGCGGCGCGCTGCAAGTACGCCGAGGCCGCCTGCCGCACGGCGACGCCGCCGCTGGCCGAGATCTCCCCGGGCCACAAGGTGGCGTGCTTCCTTTCCGACAAGACCTGAGGCCGCGCGCTGAAGAACTCGAACATGAGCACCCCGCTTCTCAAGGTCGACAACCTCGTCAAGCAGTTCCCGGTGCGCGGCGGCCTGCTGCAGCGCGAGGTGGGGCGCGTGCACGCGGTGGACGGCGTGAGCTTCGAGATCGCCGCCGGCGAGACGCTGGGCGTCGTCGGCGAGAGCGGCTGCGGCAAGAGCACCACCGGCCGCTGCATCCTGCGCCTCATCGAGCCCACGGCCGGCGAGGTGTGGTTCGAGGGCAAGAACGTCACCCAGGCCGGCAAGGAAGAGCTGCGCGCGCTGGCGCGCGACATGCAGATCATCTTCCAGGATCCGTACGCGAGCCTGAACCCGCGCATGACGGTGGGCGCCATCATCGGCGAGGCGCTGATCATCCACAAGCTCGCGCCGAACAAGGCCGCGTTCGAAGGGCGCATCGTCGAGCTGCTGGAGACCGTCGGACTGTCGGCCGACCACATGAAGCGCTACCCGCACGAGTTCTCGGGCGGCCAGCGCCAGCGCATCGGCATCGCACGAGCGCTGGCGGTGAACCCCAAGCTCGTCGTCTGCGACGAGGCGGTGAGCGCGCTCGACGTGTCGATCCAGGCGCAGGTGATCAACCTGCTCGAAGACCTGCAGGAGAAGTTCCAGCTCACCTACATCTTCATCGCGCACGACCTGAGCGTGGTCGAGCACATCAGCGACCGTGTCGCGGTGATGTACCTCGGCCGCGTGGTCGAGATCGCGCCGGCCAACGCCCTCTATTCGAACCCGCGCCATCCGTACACCGAAGCGCTGCTCTCGGCGGTGCCGATCCCCGACCCGACCGTCAGGCGCCAGCGCATCCGCCTGCAGGGCGACGTCCCGAGCCCGCTGCACCCGCCGGCCGGCTGCCACTTCCACACGCGCTGCCCGATCGCGAAGAAGGGCGTGTGCGACAAGGAACGGCCGGTGCTGAAGGACGTCGGCCCGGGTCACCGCGTGGCCTGCCACCTGCGCGACTGAACCGCCGGCGGCCCGCCCTGCCCGGCGGCCCGCCCCCGACTGTCGGCCTCGTCCGACAGCGCCCCGGTCTTCCGCGGCCTACGATGCGACGCAGGCCGGGACACCCGCTCGCTTCGGCGCCGTCGGCGCTCCACCGATCTACTGGATGAGCCCGTTCTTCAGCGCGTAGTAGGTGAGGTCGCTGTTCGACTGCAGCTTCATCTTCTGCAGAATGCGCGAGCGATAGGTGCTCACGGTCTTGACGCTGAGGAACATCTGCTCGGCGATATGGCCCACCGTCTCGCCGCGCGCCAACCGGAGGAACACTTGCAGCTCGCGGTCGCTCAGCCCTTCGTGCAGGGGCCGGTCGGTGCCGGCGGAGACGCCTTCGGCCAGCAGCTCGGCGACGGCCGGCGTGATGTAGCGCCGCCCGCGCGCCACCGTGCGGATGGCGGTGGCGATCTCCTCCGGGTCGCATTCCTTGTTCAGGTAGCCGGCCGCCCCCTGGCGCAGCAGCGTCGTCGCATAGTGCGCCTCGGGAAAGCCGGAGAGGATCAGCACCGGCAGGTCCGGGTAGCGCGCCTTGATCGCCGCCAGCGCGTCGACGCCGCCCTGGTCGGGCATCGAGAGGTCGAGCAGCAGCACGTCGACCTCGCCCGTGCGCACGATCTCCAGCGCCTCGCGGCCGTTGGACGCCTCGGCGGTGATGCGGAAGTCCACCTCGTCGGCCAGGAACTGGCGCAGCCCCGCGCGCACGATGCTGTGGTCGTCGACGATGCCGATGCGGATCATGGAGGCGCTGCAATGACCAGGCCGCGATCGATCCAGTGTACGTTTGCGGCGCGAGGCCCACGATGAAAGCCCTTGAAGGCGGGTGGCGTTCGCGCCTGTCGTACCACCTCGCGGGGCCGCTGGCCGTGCTGCTGGCGGTGGCCGTGCTCGCGATCAACGAGTTCGGCTATCGCGCCGACGCCGACCTGGTGGCACGCCGCGAGGCCGCCGTCGCGACCCGCCTCACCGTCGGCCAGGCGCGCCGCACGGTGCTGCTGGCCGAGTCGGCGCAGCGCGGCTACATGCTGATCGGCAAGCCCGAGTACCGTGCGCCCTACGACGAGGCGATGGCGCAGACCGGCCGGGTCGTGCAGTCGCTGCAGGCGCTGGCCGAGCGTGCGCCGGCGCATCGCCAGAACCTGCTGTTGCTGATCGAGGCCACCCAGCGCCGCCTCTCCGAGCTGGCCGAGGTGATGCGGCTGTTCGAGGCCGGCGAGCGCCAGCGCGCCCTCGAGCTGATGCTCACCGACATCGGCCGCGAGCAGATGGAGCGCATCGACGCGCTCGTCGAGGAAGTCGTGCGCAAGGAGGAAGTCGCCGCCGGCACCGCAGGCCGGCAGCGCGAGCGCGTGCGCATCTGGACCGTGCTCGCGCTCGCCGCGCTGGTGCTGCTGTGCCTGGGCGCGGTCTTCGCCGCGATGCGCCTGAACCGCGAGCGCGACGACGAGCGCGCGCGCCACGTGCAGGACCTGCAGGCCGAGCGCGACAAGCTCGAGCGCGAGGTGACCCGGCGCACCGAGGACCTCACCGCCCTGGCGCGGCACCTGCAGACGGTGCGCGAGGACGAGCGGCGCCGCCTCGCGCGCGAGATGCACGACGAGCTCGGCGGCCTGCTCACCGCCGCGAAGCTCGACGTCGCGCGCGTGCGCAAGCGGCTGCAGGACGCCTCGCCCGAGGCGCTGGAGCGCATCGAGCACCTCGGCCGCACGCTCGACGCGGGCATCGCGCTCAAGCGCCGCATCATCGAGGACCTCAGCCCCTCGTCGCTGGCCAACCTCGGCCTGCAGCGCACGCTCGAGATCCAGTGCGCCGAGTTCAGCCGCCGTGCCGAGGTGCCCGTGCAGGCGCAGATCGCCGACGTCGGACTCACCGACGAGCGCGAGCTGGCGATCTACCGCTTCGTGCAGGAGGCCCTGACCAACATCGCGAAGTACGCGCGCGCCCGGCTGGTGCAGGTCAGCGTGCAGCCCGACGGCGATCATGTCTGCGTGGAGGTGCGCGACGATGGCGTCGGATTCGATCCCGCGCAGACGCGCCACGATGCGCACGGGCTCGCCGGCATGAAGTTCCGCGTTCAGTCCTGCGGCGGGCAATGGCTCGTGCAGTCGGCGCCCGGGCAGGGCACGCTGGTGCGCGCCCGGCTGCCCGCCTGAGCTTGCCGGGCCGGGCCGCGCCCGCGGCCGGCCCCGCGCCCTCGCGGAACCGGCTCCGTCCTACAGCGCCGGCGCGCCGGCGCGCCTAGACTCACGGCACCCACGCGCCCCATTGCGGGTTTCCCGAACCGCCTCCCGCCCACCATGTCCCGCCTGAGCGTCTTCGTCGTCGAGGACAGCGAGACGATCCGCCAGAACCTCATCGCCACGCTCGAGGAGATGGCCCCCGTTCAGGTGGTTGGCTATGCCGACGACGCGGACAGCGCGATTGCCGAACTGTCGCGCGAGCCACCGCGCTGCGACCTCGCGATCATCGACGTGCTGCTGCGGCGCGGCTCCGGGGTCGACGTGCTGAAGGCGCTGCAGGCGCGCAGCCAGCGTCCCCGCTGCGTCGTGCTCACCAACTACGCGACCACGCTCATCCGCGACCACTGCCTGGCGCTCGGCGCCGACCGCGTCTTCGACAAGTCGGCCGAGGTCGAGCGGCTGCTCGAGTACTGCGAAACGCTGGTGCAGTCGCGCGCCTGACGGCGACCGCCGGAGCGCCACGCCGCCGCCAAGCCCGCGCCGGCCGCTGCGGACGGCCGCCCCCGAAACGATCGTCACGCACCGGGCAGGGGCCGCCGGCCCGCGCGGCTGCGCCGCCACCCGATCGCGCCGAGCGTCTCGGGCGGCTGCAGAGACTGCGCCACGGGAGCCTCGCGCGCCCGGTTTCCCCGTGCGGCGCCGTCCTACAGGACGACCCGGCTGACGCCGATGGCCCCGCCGGTGCCACCCCACCAAAGTGCCGGCACGGCTTTCGCATCCGGCGGAGCCGACCCGTGAACCAGGAAGGAGAAAACGCCATGAACGTGCGTCAACCCCACCTTGCACAGGCCCGCACGCCCTTGTTCCGGTCCGCGCGCACGGCCCGAGCGGCCCGGGCCGCGGCCGCGGCGATGACCGTGATCGCGCTCGTTGCCGGCGCCGGCTGCACCGTCGTGCGCGACCAGCAGAGCGTCGGCACCTACGTCGACGACTCCGTGCTCACGACCCGCGTGAAGGCGAAGTTCGCCGAGAACCGCACCGTCAGCGCGATGTCCCTGTCGGTCGAGACCTTCAAGGGCGTGGTGCAGCTCAGCGGCGTCGCCAAGACCGTCGAGGAGCGTGCGCTGGCCGAGAAGCTGGCCCGCGAGACCTCGGGCGTGATCGGCGTCCGCAACGACATCCGCGTCAGCGGCTGAGGCCCCTGCCGCGAGCCCCCCGCCGCGCCCCTCGTCGCCCGAGTCCCGTTCCGGAGCATCCCGTCATGAAGGTCACCCGTTCCGTGCTGCTCTTCGCGGCCGTCGTCGTTGCCTCGACCCTGGCCGCGATGGCGCACCTCACCGAGGAGGTCTTCCACGCTCCGGTGCTCTGGCTTCTCGGCTGAGGTCGGCGCCCTGCTTCGACCCGCAACCTTGACCTGGAGGAACGACATGAGCAAACCCATCCATCGCTGGGCCGCGGCCGCCGCGGCCGGTTTCACGGTCGCCACCGCCTCGCTCGCCCCGGCGGCGGCCAGCGCCGCCAACGCGCCGGGTGTCTCCGTGCAGAGCGGCGGCGTCAGCGTCGACGAGTTCGCCGAGCTGAACCGGCGGGCGTCGGACTACCAGCTGAAGCTGATCCTGGCCGCCCGGCACAGCGGCGCCTACCTCGCCGACGTCGACGTGGTCGTGCGTTCGCTGCCTTCGCGCACCGTGGTGCTCGAGCACCGCAGCGAGGGGCCGCTGGTGCTGGCGCAGCTGCCGCCCGGCCGCTACGAGGTGACGGCCACCTACGGCCAGGTGCTGCCTGGCGCGCCGGCGAGCCAGACGCGCATCGTCACGGTACCGCCCTCGCGCAGCCTGGCGCAGATGGTGATGTACTTCGACACGGGCGACGACCTCAGCCCGCGCTCGCCGCCGGAGTTCAGCACGCGCTGATCGCCCCGCGGCCGATGGCCGCACCCGGCCGGGCCTCGCCCGGCCTTCCCCGATGCCCGTGCGCGCCTGCGGCGCCACGGGCATCATCCCTCTGCATGCGACCGATGACTCCCGACGGCTCCACCGCCGCGGCCCTGGACGACAACCTCGAGGAGTTCCAGGACCCGGTCAACTACGACCTGGAGGAGCTCCCGGGGTCCGAGGCGCGCATCGCGATGATCCGCGAGGGCGTCTGCAGCCAGGGCGGGAGCACGCTCGAACTGGCCTGCGGCACGGGCCTCGTGACGCTGCCGCTGGCCCAGGCGGGGCAGCGCACGGCGGGCGTGGACCTGAGCCGGCCGATGCTCGACCACGCGCGCGCCAAGGCGCTGGCCCTGGGGCTGGCAGGGCGCACGCAGTGGCACCTCGCCGATGCGCGGCACGTGCGGCTGCCCGGGCGCTTCGCGAGCGCGGTGCTCACGGGCAACGCCTTCCAGGCCTTCCTCACGCCGGGCGACCAGCACGCGCTGCTGGCCACCGTGCACGCGCACCTCGAGCCGGACGGGCTCTTCGTGTTCGAGACGCGCAATCCTTCCGGGCACCCGCTGCACGACATCGCCGAGTGGGAGCCCTGGTTCGAGTACACCAGCGCGGAGGGGTGCCGCGTCGCCGTCGGTGGCACGCAGCGCTGGGAGGCGCGGGCGCGCGTGCTGCACTGGACCACCGAGCGTCGCTGGACCGGTGCCGATGGCACACCGCAGCGGCGGCGCACGCGCATCGCCTGCCGCTTCACGCCACCGGACGAGCTGCGCGCGCTGCTGGAGGCGGCGGGCTTCTCGATCGAGCGCCAGTTCGGCGAGTGGGACGGCTCGCCGCTCGGCGAACGGTCGAGCGAGATCATCACCGTGGCCCGCAGGCGCGGCCGGGGCCCCGGGACACCGGGGCCGACATGACTGCGGCGCACCGGCCCGACCGCAGCGAGCAGCGCCTCTGGGTGCGGCTGGACGAGGACACGCTGGCCGGCCCGGAGTCGGGCACGCCCACGCAGGCGCTCGCGCGGCTCGAGGTGCCGCCGGCGCTGCAGGCCGTGGTGGCGCGCGTGCTGGCCTACCACGAAACCTTCGCGCCGGGCGTCGAGGTCGTCGAGCACGTGCTGCCCGACGGCCGACTGCGCGTCGTCGTGCCCCTGTCGGACGAAGAAGGGGCCGCCACGCCCTCGGCGATGGTGATCGGTGCCAGCACGGCCGCCGCCACGGTGCGGCTGCGCGGCCGCATGCACGGCCTCTCGCTCGAGCTGCAGCCGGGCGCCGCCGCCGCGCTGCTGGGCGCGCCGGCTTCGGAGTTCGCCGGACGCGCGGTCCCGCTGGAGGCGGTGTGGGGCCGCGAAGCCGCGTCGCTGCGCGAGCGCCTCGCAGAGGCACCCGGCACGGCAGCGCAGGCGAAGCTGCTGCACGCCGTGCTGTGGCAGCGATGGCAGCACGGGCAGCGTCGGCACGGCCCGGGCCGTGCCGACGCGCAGGCGGTCGTCTCGGCCGCGCTGCAGTTCGTGCAGGGCGGCGCCGGGCCGGGCGCCCTTCGCGACCGGAGCGACGCCGGCCGCCTGCGCTGGCCGCTCGACGCGATGCCCCCGCTCGGCGAGGTCGCGGCCGCGCTCGGCATGGGCGAGCGGCGGCTGCAGCAGCTGTTCCGCGAGCACGTGGGCCTGTCGCCGCGCACGTGGCGGCGCCTGGTGCGCCTGCAGCGCGTCGTGCGGGCGCTGCGGGCCCGGCCGGCGGCACGCGGCCCCCGCACCGGCCCCGACGCACCGCCACCCTGGGCCGAACTGGCGGTGGCGGCGGGCTTCTACGACCAGGCGCATCTCGCCAACGAGTTCCGCGCCCTCGCCGGGCTGACCCCGGGTGAGTTCTGGTCGCGTGCGATTTCGGGTTCGTCCAAGACCGGCGGCTGACGCGCGGCTACCGTTGCCGCCATCCTCCCGCGCCCTCGCCGGGGCTTGGGGAACACCTGAAGAGAGGACCTCGATGACGAACCCTGACGAGCGACCTGCCGGGCAGCCCGGCCAATCCACCGCGCCGGCCGCCACCGGCGACCCCGCCGGCGCCGCGGGCCCCTCCGGCCGGAAGGGCCCCCTGGCCGGCCGCGTCGCCGTGGTCACCGGTGCCAGCCGCGGCGCGGGCCGCGGCATCGCGCTGGAACTCGGCGCGGCCGGAGCGACGGTCTACGTCAGCGCGCGCAGCACGCGCGCGCGGCCGGAGAACGGCGCCTACGCGAAGATCCTGTCGCTGTCGGGCCTGTCCACGATGCCGGGCGACATCGACGCCACCGCCGAGGCGGTGACGCAGCTGGGCGGGCGCGGCATCGCCGTGCGCTGCGACCACGCCGACGAGGACGACGTGCGTTCGCTCTTCGATCGCGTGCGCGCGGAGGCAGGCCGCCTCGACGTGCTCGTCAACAACGCCTGGGGTGGCCACGAGACCTTCGACGGCGTGTTCGAAGCGCCGTTCTGGCGGCAACCGCTCGCGCACTGGGACTCGATGATGAACCGCGGCGTGCGCTGCCACCTGCTGGCGGCACGCGCGGCCGCACCCTGGCTCGCCGAGCAGCGGCGCGGGCTCATCGTGGCCACGACCTTCTGGGATCGCGACCGCTACGCCCGCGGCAATCTCTACTACGACCTCGCCAAGGCGGCGATCACGCGGCTGGCCTTCGGCATCGCCGAGGAGTTGCGCGGGCACGGTGTGGCCTCGCTGGCCGTGTCGCCGGGCTGGATGCGCACCGAGCTCGTGCTGGCCGGCCACCGCACCGACGAAGCGCACTGGACCGAGCGGCCGGAGCTGGCGCGCACCGAATCGCCACGCTACCTGGGCCGCGCCGTCGCCGCGCTGGCCGCCGACCCCGACGTGCTGGGCAGGAGCGGCCGCGTCTGGCGCGTCGCCGACCTCGCCTCGGAGTACGGCTTCACCGATGTCGATGGCCGCCGCGTGCCGGCGTTCGAGCTGTAGGCGACGGGCGGCTCGGGCGGGGGCTCGTCGCCGCCCCCGTCGACCCAGGCTGGAGCCAGCATGGCGTCAGCGTCCTGCCCGGCCGACGAGCACGGGCTCAGCCCGCGCGCGACCCGAGCCAGCGCGCCGGCAGGAACAGCAGCGCCCGCACGAACGCGAACACCGCGCCGACGACGATGCCCAGCAGCCTGAACGGCAGCGACAGCAGCCACACGAACGGCGCCAGCACGAGCGCGAACAGCGCCAGCGGCCAGCTGAGCACGAACAGCAGGCACCATCCGACGAAGAGGAGCAGCACCTTCATCGCGGCAGATGGTCCGGCGTCGCGGAGGTCACGGCACGTCGCGGCCGGGCTCAGACTCGCGCGCACAGCGGCGCGCCGGCCGAATGCGCCAGCTGCGCCGCGGTCGCCGCGGCCTCGCTGGCGGCGAGCCCGTGGATGCCGCCGGCCAGCGCGAAGGTGACGGCGCAGGCCAGCGTCAGCGAGGCGAGGCGGTCGGTCAGGCGGCGGTTCATCGTGGGCTCCTTCGCGCCGGCGGTGCGGCGTTCGTTCTGCATGACGAACGCATGTTCGGCCGCTCGCTCTCGCGCAGCCAGCGGCATGCGACGGACTGCGGCAGGTCCGGAACGAACGGCCCGCAGGGCGGACAGGCGGGCGGACAGGCGGGCGGAACGGCGGGCGCCGCGCGTCAGGTCCAGAACACGGCCGCCTGCACCAGGGCCGCGGGCACCTGGTCGGCCCGCAGCGGCGGCGAGAGCAGGAAGCCCTGCCCCGCCGGCACGCCGAGCGCACGCAGCTGCGCCAACTGCGCTGCCGTCTCCACGCCCTCGGCGACGACGCGCTTGCCCAGCGAGGTGCCGAGGTTCATCACCGCGCGCACGATCTCCACGTTCTGCGGCTTCGTCTCCATGTGCATCACGAAGCTGCGGTCGATCTTCAGGCTGTCGATGGGCAGCGTGCCGAGGTAGGCGAGCGACGAGTAGCCGGTGCCGAAGTCGTCGATCGAGAAGCGCACGCCGACCTCGCGCAGCCGGTGCATCGCCGCCAGCGCCGTGTCGAGCTGGCCCATCAGCGTGGTCTCGGTGATCTCGAGCGCCAGCTGCGCCGGCTGCACCCCGTGCCGCGCGAGCACCTGCTGGACATGCGTCGCGAAGCGCGAGTGCTGCAGGTCGCGCCCGGAGATGTTGACGTGCACGCACAGGCCGCGGAAGCGCGGCTCGTTGCGCTGCCATTGCGCCAGCTGCTGCACCGCGTGCTCGACCACCCAGGCGCTGAGTGCCTCGATGTGGCCCGACTCCTCGGCCAGCGTGACGAACACCGACGGGCTGACGATGCCCCGCTCGGGGTGCACCCAGCGCGCCAGCGCCTCGAAGCCGTACAGGCGGTACGGCTGCAGGTCGTAGATCGGCTGGAACATCACCGTCAGCTGCCCGGAGCCGATGGCCCGGCGCAGGTCCGCCTCCAGGGCCAGCTTGTCGGCGATGCGCTCGTGCATCGCGCCGTCGAAGGCGAGCACGCGCGCGCGCCCGGCGTCCTTGGCCGCGTACATCGCCAGCTCGGCGTCGCGCAGCACCTCGTCGACGCTGCGCGGGCCGTCGCTGCTGAAGGTGATGCCGATGCTCGCCGACGGCATCACCTCGGTGCCGTGCATCACCAGCGGCTGGCCGAGCGCGGCCAGCAGCTTCTGCGCGCGCTCGCGGCCGTGCGACTGCGCGCCGGGTCCCTCGATGAGCACGGCGAACTCGTCGCCGCCCAGGCGGGCGACGAGGTCCTCGGAGGGCGCCGCGTCGACGAGCCGGCGCGCCACCTCGCGCAGCAGGTGGTTGCCGGCGACATGGCCGAGGCTGTCGTTGACGAGCTTGAAGCGGTCGAGGTCGAGGAAGATGACCGCGAACGGCCGTGCCGCGTCGCGCCGGCAGCGCTCCACCGCCACCGCCAGCCTCTGCTCGAAGAAGTGGCGGTTGGCCAGGTCGGTGAGGCCGTCGTGGAAGGCGATGTGCTGCAGCCGGCTCTCGGCCAGGCGGCGCGAGCTGATGTCGTGCAGCTGGTAGATGAGGCAGGTGCCGGTCTGGCCGGGGTCGTCGAAGTGGCTGCAGTGCAGCGAGGCCCAGATGTCGCCGTTCTTGTGGTCGCCGTTGCGGTCCTGCGCGCCCTTGGTCAGCAGGCGCAGCTCGATGCTGAACGAACGCTCGCGGTGGCGCAGCACCTCGGCCGTCTGGCGCTCGAAGAGCTCGGCGTCGCCGGCGTGCAGGTGCGTCGCGAAGGCCTTGCCGAGCAGCTCTTCCTCGGTGGCGCCGAGCAGGTCGCACAGGGCGCGGTTCACCTGCATCAGCCGGCCGCCCGGGCCGACGATCGCCATGCCGGCGGCCGCGTGCGTGAAGGCCGCGATGAAGCGCTGCTGGTTCAGGCGCGCCTCTCGCTCGGCTTCGGCGATGCGGGCCTCCTGCGCGCGCCGTTCCCACTCCTGCCGGTTGAGCGTGTAGCGCAGCAGCGAGACGATGGTCAGCGTGACGGCCGCGCCGACCACCGAGACGGTGACGCCAAACTGCTGCGTGTTGACGTGCACCAGCGCCGCCACGGCGGCCGAGCCGAGGTACAGCGCCGCCACCCAGGCATAGGCCGACCACCACGCCTTGATCTGCAGCGGCCGCCGCTGCTTGATGCCGAGCAGCCACGTCAGCGGCAGCGTCGAGAACACGAAGTACACGAGCGCCACCGCGCACAGCGAGGCGAACAGCGCCGCCATCGGCGCCAGCCCGGCGGAGGCGAGCACGGCCGACAACGCCACCTGCGCATGGCCGGCGACGAACATCGCGATGGCGCCGGTGGCCGGCGTGGACAGGCGCGGCGCCAGCCGGTGCGAGGCGCGCGCCGCGCCGATGAAGCCGTCGACCGCCGCGGCGAGCACCGCGCCCACCGGCCCGGTGGCCGCCAGCAGCGCGAAGATGAACAGGTCGCTGACCGCGATCGCGTGGCTGGTGCGCGGGATCAGCACCGGGAAGCTGGCCGCCAGCGCCACCAGCGCGACGCCGACGGCGATCTGGCCCAGCGTCTGCGGCGGCAGCGCGGTGAGCGACCAGAGGGCCCAGCCGAGGCAGGCAGCACCGGCCGCGACCAGCAGGGCCCAGGCGTTCAGGGCCGCCGGTCGATAGTCGTAGAGGTGAGCCTGCCGGAAGCGCAGCAACAAGCGATTCATCGTCCCCGCAACGACGGTGCCACGCATGGCCGTCGGAAGCGGGGCGATTCTCGCCGCCGTGCATGCCCGGGCCGCCTCGGCCCCCCTAGAACGTTACTGTTTGTACGGCCGTCGAATCCCGGCCTTCGAGCGCTCGTCAGTGCCTGCGGGCGCGGAAGGACTCGTCGAAGCGCGCGGCCGGGTCGGGCGACTCGGTGATGATGAAGCCCTCGGTGAGGATGAACCCCTCGGTGATGATGAAGCCTTCCGTGATGATGAAGCCTTCGGTGAGGATGAATCCCTCGGTGATGATGAAGCCTTCGGTGAGGATGAACCCCTCGGTGATGATGAAGCCCTCGGTGATGATGAAGCCTTCGGTGATGATGAAGCCCTGGCTCAGCACCAGGCCGTCGACCACCAGCGCTCCACCCGGGGCCCACTGCACGCCGTTGGCCAGCGTGAACCCGGCGCCCTGGCGCACGCGTTCGGCCAGTTGCGTCACCGGCGTCACCAGCACCTGGCCGCCCGCCGCCGGCGATGGCGCCAGCGCATCGAGCAGCCGCACTCCCGGGCCGAGCAGGGCCTGCGGCTCGGCGCCCGCCTCGACGTAGCCCGCCGGCGCCCCCTGCGCGCGCGCCGGCAGGCGGCGCCCCGAGGGCGTGACCGCGTAGGTGCGCAACGCCAGTTGCCGCGCCCAGGTGAGCCCTGGCTCGTAGACGGGTTGCCATTGCTGGAACAGTGCGCCGCCGCCGACGAGGCGGTTGCCGCCGGCATAGGCCATCGTGCTCCAGTCGAAGCTGCGGCCATGGATCGTGCTGCGCGGCGACGGCAGCGTGCGACCCGCGGCGAGCAGCGGGTCGCCTGCCTTCAGCCGCCCTTGCGCCAGTGCCTCCGCGATGTCGGTGCGCAGCGACTGCGCCAGGCGCACCGCGCCCTCGAGGTTCACGAGGCCGGTGCCCTGCTCGAGCAGGGTCGCCTGCGGCAGCGGCTCGGCCGTGTACTGCAGGATCGCCTTCACGAGCGCGGGCGTCAGGCCGGGGTTGGCCTGCAGCAGCACGGCCGCGGCACCGGCCACCACGGGCGCTGCCACGGAGGTGCCCGACAGGGTCATCAGGGTCTGGCGCGGCAACTGCGTCGCGCCGGGCACCTGCGTCAGCTCGGGGTAGGTGCGGGCGATCAGGTTCCAGCCGGCCGGCGCGCCGCCGGCGTCGGTGGCCATCGGCCCCACCAGCTTGACGCCCGGAGCCACGAGGTCGGGCTTGACGAGGTTGTCGACCCACGGATTCCCGTTGGCGAAGTGCCAGGCGCCGCGCGTCGGCCCGCGCGACGAGAAGGCGGCCACGACGTCGTCGCCGCGGCCCGGCGTGGCGGCCGGGTGGGCCGCGCCCACCGTGATCACCGAAGGGTCGTGGCCGGGCGAGACGACGGCGCCGAAGACCGGCTGCCCCGCCGCATTGCGGCCGTGGTTGCCCGCCGCCGCGACGACCACGAGGCCGGCCGCGCCCGCGCTGCGCGCGGCCACGGCCAGCGGGTCCACGATGAACGATTCGGTCGAGTCGGCACCGATGCTCAGGTTGAGCACGCGCAGGTGACCTTGGCGGCGCCCGCGCTGGATGGCCCAGTCGATGCCGGCCAGCGTGTCGGACATCGTGCCCACGCCGCGCTCGTCGATGACGCGCACGTCGTAGAGGTCGGCCGCGGGCGCGACGCCGTTCGTGTCGGGCCCGGCGGCCCACGCCGCGTCGCTGCGACCGGCCGCGATGCCGGCGACGTGCGTGCCGTGCCCGTACGGATCGGCGGCGCGGGCGGCGATGCGCAGCGCGTCGACGCAGGCCGAGAACGCGACGCCGATCTTCGCGAGCTCGCCGCCGGCGCGGGCCGGGTCGACGCGGGCATCGATGCGCGCATCGCCGCCGCGACGCTGCGCCTGCGCGAGGCTGGCGCCGCCGCCTTCCAGCAGCGGCCGCACGAGGGCCGAGACGTCGACGCCGCCGCGCCAGCCGCCGCCGGGCAGGCAGCGGCCGATGGTCACGAAGTCCACGCGGTCGCGCACGCGGCTGCGGCCGCGGGCATCGGTGAAGCTGCGATGGCTCGCGTCGATGCCCGAGTCGAGCACCGCGATGCCGACGCCGCCGCCGTCGTACGTGCTGCCGTGCGGCGCCAGCGGCACCAGCGTCGCTCCGGCGCCCACGCTGGCCTGCACCAGGCTCGCCGCCGTGGTCTGGCGCACGGTGCTGCGGTCGGGCACGACCTTGCGCACGTCGTCGCGCGCGGCCAGTACCGGCAGCGCCGACGCGGGCACCATCGCCGACAGCGCGCGCACGCTGAGGTAGTTGTAGTGCACCGATCCGCCGGCGGCGACGATCGCTCGGCGCAGCTCCGGCAGTTCGGGGTCGTTGCTCGTGGCGAGCACGAGCACGCGCACGTGCTCCCTGCCGGCGAGCACGCGACGCCAAGGGGCGGCCGGTGCCTGGCCGGACTGTGCGTTGCGCAGTTCCGGCGCGAGCTTGGCGTCGGCCGTCGGCGCGGCCACGCCGGTGCATACCCAGGCCATGAGGCCGGTGGCGACGAGTCGCAGCACGAGGCGGGCCTGGCGCGGCAGCATCGAGATCATTCGGGGTGTCCTTGTCGTGGTTGGCGCCGCAGCACCCGTCCCGGACTCGGGTGTCGGCCCTCGAGATCCCGCGACGCCTGTCGCGCCACGCGAGGGCCCTGCAGCATGTGCAGCCACTGTGCGCGGGCCGCGCCACGCACGATCGAAGGAATCGAAGGGCGCCGGCGGGGCAGTTCCCCGTTGTGCGTGGTTCGTGCGTTAGGAACCGAGGGATTGGCCGCGGATCACCGGCCAATTCGATGCCGTTGCCGAGGCACGCGCCGGTGCATGCACAAGTGCACGGTCCGCGGGACGCGGCGTGCGCGGCCCCTCGGGCGGGCGCCCGCCATCACCGCGACCGCGACCGGACGATGCAGATGCAGATGCAGATGCAGATGCAGATGCAGATGCAGATGCAGATGCAGATGCAGATGCGGATGCCGATGCCGATGCGGGTGCAGGCGCGGACGCGATTCGCGGGCCTTGGCCGCCTCGGAGCGCAGGAGCGGAGGCGCCCGCAGTGGCCGCTGCACCCGCAGCCGCAACGCAGCCGCGCCGACGCGGCTCGCAGCGCGCCGCGTCAGCCCGCGTCGGGGCCGAGCGAACGCCGCAGCACGCAGTGCAGCTGTTCGAGCCCGTCGGTCAGCGCCGCCGGCCCCGGCTGCAGGATGTCGCAGGACTTGATCTCGTGCAGCGCGCCGGCGCGCACCGCCGGCACGTCGCTCCAGCCGGGCCGCGCCGCCACCCTCTCCGGCCGGAACTTCTTGCCGCACCACGAGCCGACGATGACGTCGGGCGCGCGCCGCGCCGGCTCGGATGCATCGGCGATGACACGATCGCGTCCCATCGGCTGCACGGCCAGTTCGGGGAAGACGTCGTCACCGCCGGCGATCGAGACGAGCTCGGAGACCCAGCGGATGGCGCTGATCATCGGCTCGTCCCACTCCTCGAAGTACACGCGCGGGCGCCGCGGCCAGCGCGCCGCCTCGGCCGCGACCTGCGCATGGCGCGCCTGGCACGCCTCGATCCAGCGCTCGGCCTTCTCCCGCGCGTCGACGAGGCCGGCCACCAGGCGCATCGTGGCGAAGATCTCCGCGACGCTGCGCTGGTTCGTCACGAGCACGTTGAGGCCGGCGCGGATCAGCTTGTCGGCGAGCGCGGCCTGCATGTCCGAGAAGCCGATCACGAGGTCCGGCTCGAGCGCCACGATGCGGTCGATGCGGCCGTCGAGGAAGGCCGACACGCGCGGCTTCTCCTGGCGCGCCCGCTTCGGCCGCACCGTGTAGCCGCTGATGCCCACGAGGCGCCGGTCCTCGCCGAGCAGGTACAGCCACTCCGTCGTCTCCTCGGTGAGGGCGACGATGCGCTGCGGGCCCACCGGCGGCCTCACAGCGCCGGCACGACGACCCAGCGGTCGCGCCCGCGCACCTGCACCCGCTCGATCGTGAAGGCACGCGCGAACACCTCCACGAGGCACTCGCGCAGCGCGGGATCGGCCGGCGCACCGTCGGCCACGAGGCGGCCGGCCTGCATCACGAGCACGCGGTCGGCGGCCAACGCCGCGCCGAGGTCGTGCATCACCGCGAGCACCGCCGCGCCGGCGCGCGCGCGCGCCGCCAGGCCCGAGAGCAGGCCGCGCAGGTGCGGCGCGTCGAGGTGCGAGGCCGGCTCGTCGAGCAGGAAGAGGCGCGGCTGCACAGCCAGCGCGCGCGCCAGCAGCACGCGCTGGCGCTCGCCGCCGGAGAGCGCGCCGAGGCGGCGCGCGGCCAGCGCCGTGGTCTCCGTCTCGACCATCGCGCCGTGCACCGCGCCGTCGTCGTCGGCGTCGGGGCTGCCGAGCAGTCCGTGGCGCGGCAGCCGTCCGAGCGACACGACGTCGCGCGCGGCGATCTCGCCGTCTCCGGCACCCTCCGCGCCGGCCTGCCCGAGCCAGGCGATCTGCGCGGCGCGCTCGCGCGCCGGCCATTCGGCCAGCGGCCGCCCTCGCCACTCGACGTGCCCGCGGCGGGGCCGGCGCAGGCCGGCGAGCATCGCGAGCAGGCTGCTCTTGCCCGCGCCGTTCGGGCCCACCAGCGCCGCCCACTGCCCGGCCCGCAACGCCACGCTGACGTCGTCGACGACGGTGCGGCCGTCCAGCGCGAGCGCGAGGCCGTGCGCGCGCAGCAGCACCGCAGCGTCGCGACCGCGCCCCTCGGTCCCACTGGCGCACGCGGCGGGCGCCGCCGGCGCCGTGGCGGCGGGCGCCGCCGGCGCCGTGGCGGCGGGCGCGCCCGCCCGCAGCGAGTCGGGCGGCGCGAGCGTCGCGGGCCGGGCCGTCGTGCTCACGGCATCCCCCGGCGCCGGCGCAGCAGCAGCAGCAGGTAGGCGCCACCGAGCAGCGCCGTGATCAGGCCCACCGGCACTTCCTCGGGCGCGACGATCCTGCGGGCCAGCACGTCGGCGGCCAGCAGCAGCACGCCGCCGGCGGCGGCCGACAGCGCCAGCAGCGCGCCGTGCGCCACCGTGACCCAGCGCCGAACCATGTGCGGTGCGACGAGGCCGACGAAGGCCACGAGACCCGCCTGCGCCACCGCGCAGCCGGTGGCCAGCGCCAGCAGGGCCAGCAGCAGCAGGCGCAGCCGCGGCACCGGCAGCCCGAGGCTGCGCGCCGTGGCCTCGCCGAGCACGAGCGCGTCGAGCACGCGCGCCACGCGCATCGCCAGCGGCAACGCCAGCGCCAGCGCGGCGGCGAGCGCGGCCACGCTGTTCCAGCCGAGGAAGCTCGTGCTGCCGAGCAGGAACACCTGCCGGCCGCGCAGAGCCTCGGGCGACAGCAGCGCCAGCAGGTCGGCCACCGCCGTCAGCACGACCCCGACGATCACGCCGGCCAGCAGCAGCACCATCGGGCGCGCCGCGCCGCGCGCCAGCAGCAGCGTCAACGACACCCCGAGCAGCGCGCCGGCGAACGCGGCACCGACGAGCCCGAGCCGTAGCAGCGCGCCGGCAGTGGCCCAGCCGAGCGTCGCGCCGAAGAGGCCCCCCGCGGCCAGCACCGCCATCACGCCCAGGCCCGCTCCCGCGGCGGTGCCGAGCAGGTACGGGTCGGCCAGCGGGTTGCGGAAGAGGCCCTGCGCGATGGCCCCGGCCAGCCCGAGCAGCGCGCCGACCCCGAGGGCGCCCAGCGTGCGCGGCGCGCGCACGGCCGCGATGAGGTCGGCGTCGGCCGCCCAGTCGAACGAGAACCCGTCGGCGCCGGCGGCCAGCCCGAGCGCGGTCAGCAGGGACGCGGCGACGCCGAGCGCGATCGCGAGCCGGCGCAGGGCCGCCGCTCCAGCGTCGGAGCCGGGTGCCGCCCCGGCAGGCGCGCCGGCCATGGCCGGCGGGGCGCCCGGCAGGGCCTGCTCGCGGTCTGGCATGGCTTGCGTCGCTTGCATGGGGTTGCCCGTTCAGCGTGCTGCGGCGCCGAGGCGCTGCAGGCAGTCGGCGAGCGCGTCGGCCGCCTCGGCCAGCCGCGGACCCGAGCGCACCAGTGTGTCCCACTCCGCCGGTGCGAGCGCGCAGGTGCGCCCCGCCCGCAGTGCGCGCAATTGTGCCCAGCCCGGGCGCCCCGGCATCTCCGCCAGCGCGGCCGCGGGAGCCACGATGAGCTCGGGCTGCGCGCGCAGCACGAACTCGGGGTTCAGCTGCGGGAACGCGCCGAGCGCGGCCGGCACGATGTTGACGAGGCCGAGCCGCGCGCCGAGCGCACCGACGAACGAGGCCTCGCCCGCCGCGAAGGGCGCATTCGCCACCTCGACGTAGACGCTGCGGCCCCGCAGCGCCGGCGGCACGCGCGCGGCGGCGGCGTCGATGCGCGCGTCGAGCCGCTGCCACAGGCGCGCGCCGGCCTGCGCGTCACCGAGCGCGTGGCCCACGACGCCGGCCACGCGCCGGGCGTCGTCCAGGCTCTGCGGGATCAGCATCAGCACCGGCAGGCCGAGCGACTCGAGCCGCTCGATCAGGCGCGGCGCGTTGGCCACGAGCACGAGGTCGGGCTTGAGCGCGACGATGCGCTCGACCTGCGCATCCTCCAGGCCGCCGAGCTTGGGCAGCGCGCGCACGGAGGCCGGCCAGTTCGAGTAGCGGTCGGTGCCGACGAGCCGGGCGCAGGCCCCGAGCTCGCACACCGTCTCGGTCAGCGACGGCAGCAGCGAGACGATGCGCTCGGCCGGTGCGCGCAGCGGCAGGCGGCGGCCGCGGTCGTCGACGAGCACGAGCGGGGCGGCCACCGCGGCGTCGGGCTTCAACGCGGGCGCCGCGCGGGCCGGGACGCCCGCGCACAGGACCGCGAGGCCCAGCGCAAGCGCGCCGGCACCGGCGAGCGCGGCCCGGCGCAGGCCCGACCCGCCGTGGCGCGCCATGTCAGAACGCTCCCTGCCAGCGCAACACGAGCCACGCCTGCCGGCCCAGTGCCTGGTAGCCGCGCAAGGGCTCGATGTCGCGATCGGTGGCGTTGAGGAGCTTGGCCTGGAGCTCCAGGCCCTCGGTCCACGCCGGCCACTGCCGCGCGGATGGCCGCCAGCGGGCCATCAGGTCCAGCGTCGTCGCCGAGGGCAAGGTCACGCCGAAGTCCGTGCGCGAGCCGACGTGAACGACCTCCGCGCCGGCGCGCAGCTCGCCGATCCGCTGCTCGAGCGACAGGCTCGCCTGCCACTCGGCCCGGCGCGGCAGCGTCTGCCCCGTGGCGCGGTCGGTGGCATCCAGCCACTCGAGCCGGCCCGCGGCCTCGCCGCCGCCGGCGGCCTCGCCGCCGCCGGCGGCCAGCCAGCGCCAGCGGCCGTCCAGGCTCGCCCCTTGCAGCCGGGCGCGCTGCACGTTGGCCGCGCAGCCGAAGGCATAGGCGGGGTCGGGCGGGCAGCGGGCCGCATCGGGCTCGTAGCCGATGAGGTCGCGCAGGTCGTTCCGGAAGAGCGTCAGCGCGCCTTCGAGGTCGACGCCGCGCGCCTCCACGCCCAGCTCGACGCTGCGGCCCTTCTCCGGGCGGAGGGTCGGCACGCCGAAGCCCGGGTAGACGAGGTCGTTGAAGCTCGGAGCGCGGAAGCTGTTGCCGACGAGCGCGCGCAGCGACCACGGCGAACCCTCGGGCCCGTTGCCCAGCAGCGGCCAGCGCACGCCCAGGCGGCCGGTGGTGTGGTCGCCGTACACGGTGTTGCGGTCCGTGCGCGCCTCGGCCTGCAGGGCCAGCGGCCACCGGCCGGCCGCACCGCCGAGGCCACCGGCATAGGCCAGCACGACGGCGCGGTTGCGGCGCGTGGCATCGGCCGCGTAGTCGGTGCTGCGCCCGGTCTCGTCCACCTGCTCCATCGCGACCGTGACCTGGCCGCGCACGTCGGCCAGCTCGCGGCTGAGCTGCACGGCCGCCTGCTCGCGCTGGGTGACGAAGCGGCTCGTGATTACGGCGCCGCTGACGCTGCGGCTGGACTCGTCGCCCAGGCGCGCGGTCAGCGTCCAGGCCGGCACCGGCGTGCCGCGGTATTCGAGCGCCGCGCGCTCCGTGCGCAGGCGGTTGCGGAAGTCGCCGCTGCTGTCGGGCACGAACGCCGGCGGCGCGAACTCGGTCGCGTCGTACTGGTTGTCGAGCCGGCCGCCGAAGAGCGAGAGGCCGAGACGGTGGCCGGCACCCGGCGTGAAGCCGATGCGCGCCGAGGCCGAGCGGCGCTCGAAGCCGTCGTCGTCGGGGTTGTGGCTGCCGAAAGGGTCGCCAGGCCGCAGGGCCGTCGTCCCGCGCTGTCGTTCCTCGGCGGCCGAGGCGGCCAGGTCGAACGCACCGGCCTGCACCTCGGCACCGGCCGACAGCTCGCGCGCCCCGTAGCCACCGGCCGCGGCGCGCAGCGACAGCAGCGGCCTCGCGCCGCCCGCGGCGCGCCGCGTGACGATCTGCACCACGCCGCCGATCGCATCGGCCCCGAAGAGGCTCGAACCGGGCCCCCGCAGCACCTCGATGCGCTCGATGCCCGCCAGCGAGAGCGTGTCCAGCTCCGGCGTGCCGAGCGTGACCGAGCCGACGCGCACGCCGTCGACGAGCAGCAGGGTCTGCCCGCGGGAGGCGCCGCGGATCGACAGCCCCGCGCTCTGGCCCGGCCCGCCGTTGCGCAGCAGCTGCAGCCCGGCCTCGCGGCGCAGCAGGTCCTCGAGCGAGTCGGCGCCCGAGGCACGAATGCGCTCGGCATCGATCACGACGACGTCGGCGGCGACCTGGTGCAGCGCGAGCGGCTCGCGGCTGCCCGTGACGACGAACGTTGCCGGCTGGGCCACGGCTGTGCCGGCAAAGGCCAGCACACCAGCCATTGCGCCAGCCATTGCGCCAGTCATTGCGCCGGCCATCGCCAGGCCCGCGGCGAGCGCGCCGCGGGCGCGCGCGATCCCGGGCTGCCCGTGCGCCGCGGCACGGGGTGGCGAATCGGGTGGAAAGGGAACGAGACGGCGCGATCGCGCCGGGTTCGTGCCACCGGCGGCTCGCGCGCGCAGGCAACGAACGGGAAGAAGAGGAGGAACGCAGAACATGGAAGCCCCCAGGCCGCACGCCCCGTGCGGCATTGGCCAACCTCGCGCCGGCGCGCCAAGGGCTTCGGGCCTGCGGCAGGCCGCGCGCGGGTGGGCCGGCGCGGCCTGAGGCGGGCACGCTGCCCTCCGCAGCGTCGGCTCCCATGCACATCGAGGCCGGTATCCGGGCTTGCGAGTGCCGGCCGACGGCGCAGGCGCCGGCCGGAAGCGCATCGCGCCTTCCCAGGGCCCGTGCGATGCCGGTTCCCCAGTGGCTGCGTGTGCGACACGCTCCTCGCTCACCGTTGCGGGGGCAGCGCCGGAATGGCCGATCGAAGGAGGAACTCCTTCGCGCGGCGCACCGGCTTCCCGTTCAACCTTCGGCCACGTGCGGGTGGCGTCGGGCACCTGGTGCAAGCAACGACGATGTTAGCCCAGCGCGACGCCCGCGCCCGCGGCGTCGGGGCCGGTGCGAGCCGTCGTGCCGCTGGCGCCGCCCGGGCGCGCGACGCCGTCGGCCGGCCCGCGCGCGAGCGGTGGCGGGCGCGTGCGCGACGGCCCGGCGCGGGGCGTTCTCGAAGGCCGCCGCCGGGCCCGCCGATATACTCGCGCTTTACCACCAGGGCTCGTGCAGGCCACGCTTCGCGCGGCGTGCCGGGCCGGCTGCAATGACCAAGTTCGTCTTCGTCACCGGCGGCGTGGTGTCCTCGCTCGGCAAGGGCATTGCGGCGGCCTCGCTGGCAGCGATCCTCGAATCGCGCGGCTTGAAGGTCACCCTCATCAAGCTCGACCCGTACCTCAACGTCGACCCGGGCACGATGAGCCCGTTCCAGCACGGCGAGGTGTTCGTCACCGACGACGGCGCGGAGACCGACCTCGACCTCGGACACTACGAGCGCTTCATCACCACGCGGATGAAGCGCACCAACAACTTCACCACCGGCCAGATCTACAAGAGCGTGCTCGAGAAGGAGCGCCGCGGCGACTACCTCGGCAAGACGGTGCAGGTGATCCCGCACGTCACCAACGAGATCCAGGAGTTCGTGCTGCGCGGCGCCAACGCGGCGCCGGTGGACGTGGCCATCGTCGAGATCGGCGGCACGGTCGGCGACATCGAGAGCCTGCCCTTCCTCGAGGCGGTGCGTCAGATGAGCCTGAAGCTCGGCCCCTCGAACTTCGCCTTCGTGCACCTGACCTACGTGCCCTTCATCGCCGCGGCCGGCGAGCTGAAGACCAAGCCCACGCAGCACACGGTGCAGAAGCTGCGCGAGATCGGCATCCAGCCCGACGTGCTGCTGTGCCGCGCCGACCGCATCATCCCCGACGACGAGCGCGAGAAGATCAGCCTGTTCACGAACGTGCCGATCCACGGCGTCATCTCGATGCCCGACGTCGACACCATCTACAAGGTGCCGCGCGTGCTGCACGAGCAGGGCCTCGACGAGCTCATCTGCATGAAGCTGCAGCAGCTCACGCGCCCGGCCGACCTCAAGCGCTGGGACAACCTCGTGCACGAGGTCGAGCACCCGCAGGCCACGGTGCGCATCGCGATGTGCGGCAAGTACACCGACCTCTCGGACAGCTACAAGTCGCTGAACGAGGCGCTGCGCCACGCCGGCATCCACAACCACGCCAAGGTCGAGATCGAGTACGTCGACGCCGAGTCGCTGACCGAGAACACGGCCGCGCAGCTGGCGCCGTTCGACGCCATCCTCGTGCCCGGCGGCTTCGGCAAGCGCGGCATCGAGGGCAAGATCGTCGCCGCGCAGTACGCGCGCGAGCACGGCGTGCCCTACCTCGGCATCTGCCTGGGCATGCAGGTGGCCACCATCGAGTACGCGCGCCACGTCGCGGGGCTCGAGGGCGCCAACAGCACCGAGTTCGACCCCGACTGCAGGCACCCCGTCATCGCCCTCATCGAGGAGTGGCAGGACCGCGACGGCAGCATCCAGAAGCGGCACGCCGGCAGCGACCTCGGCGGCACGATGCGCCTGGGCGCGCAGAGCTCCGACGTCGCCGCCGGCACGCTGGCGCACGAGATCTACGGCCCCGTCGTCACCGAGCGCCACCGCCACCGCTACGAGGCGAACGTCAACTACCTCGACCGGCTGCAGAAGGCCGGCCTCGTGATCAGCGCCCTCACGCAGCGCGAGAAGCTGACCGAGATCGTCGAGCTGCCGCGCGACAAGCACCCCTGGTTCATCGGCGTGCAGTTCCACCCCGAGTTCAAGAGCACGCCGTGGGGCGGGCACCCGCTCTTCACGAGCTACGTGAAGGCCGCGCTCGAGCACAAGATGTCGCGCGGCAAGTCGCCGATCAAGGTCGTGGCCTGAGGGGGCGTCGACGATGAAGCTCTGCGGTTTCGACGTCGGCCTCGACCGGCCCTTCTTCCTCATCGCCGGCCCCTGCGTCGTCGAGAGCGAGCAGCTGCAGATGGACGTCGCCGGGCGGCTCAAGGAAACGACGGCTGCGCTCGGCATCCCGTTCATCTTCAAGAGCAGCTACGACAAGGCCAACCGCAGCAGCGGCACCAGCTTCCGCGGCCCGGGCATGCAGAAGGGCCTGGAGATCCTGGCGAAGGTGAGGCGCGAGCTGAAGGTGCCCATCCTGACCGACGTGCACGACGAGTCGCAGATCGCCGAGGTGGCCGCGGTCGTCGACGTGCTGCAGACGCCGGCCTTCCTGTGCCGGCAGACCGACTTCATCCGCGCCGTGGCGCAGAGCGGCCGGCCCGTCAACATCAAGAAGGGCCAGTTCCTCGCGCCGCACGACATGAAGAACGTCATCGACAAGGCCCGCGCCGCCGCGCGCGAGAAGGGCCTGCCCGAGGACAGCTTCATGGCCTGCGAACGCGGCGCCAGCTTCGGCTACAACAACCTCGTCTCCGACATGCGCAGCTTGGCCATCATGCGCGAGACGGGCGCGCCGGTCGTGTTCGACGCCACGCACAGCGTGCAGCTGCCCGGCGGCCAGGGCACGAGCAGCGGCGGCCAGCGCGAGTTCGTGCCCGTGCTGGCGCGCGCGGCCATCGCGGTGGGCATCGCCGGCGTCTTCATGGAGACGCACCCCGACCCGGCCCGGGCGCTGTCCGACGGCCCGAACGCGGTGCCGCTGAAGCACATGCGCGCGCTGCTCGAGCAGCTCGTCGCGCTCGACCGCGTCGTCAAGCAGCAGCCGCTGCTCGAGAACGACTTCAGCTGCTGAGGAGACCGCTACCCATGTCCGCGCCCGCCTACCTGATCGTCGAGATGCACATCACCGACATGGATCGCTACAAGGCCTACATGGCCGAGGCGCCGGCGGCGGTGAAGGCCGCGGGCGGCGAGTACCTCGTGCGCGGCGGCCGCCACGAGACGCTGGAGGGCGACTGGCAGCCGCACCGCGTGGCGATGCTGCGCTTCCCGAGCTACGAGGCGGCCAAGGCCTTCTACGACGGCCAGATGTACCAGGCGGCGCGCGCCAAGCGAGCCGGCACGACCGAGTACTTCAACATGGTTCTGGTCGAAGGCGTGCCCGCGCCCGTCTGAAGTAGCCCCTATCGTTCGAGGGCGCGTCCCGAGGGGGGTGCGCGCCCCGGGCAGCCGGCACGAGCCACGGCCCGCGCCGCGCCAGCCTGATCCGTCCGCCCGACACCAACCACAAGGAACACCTTTTCGTGAGTGCCATCGTCGACATCGTCGGCCGAGAGATCCTCGACAGCCGCGGCAACCCCACCGTCGAGTGCGACGTGCTGCTGGAGAGCGGCACCATGGGCCGCGCCGCCGTGCCCAGCGGCGCCAGCACCGGCAGCCGCGAGGCGATCGAGCTGCGCGACGGCGACAAGTCCCGCTACGGCGGCAAGGGCGTGCTGCGTGCCGTGGAGCACATCAACACCGAGATCAGCGAGGCGGTGATGGGGCTGGACAGCTCCGAGCAGGCCTTCCTCGACAAGACGCTGATCGACCTGGACGGCACCGACAACAAGCAGCGCCTGGGCGCCAACGCGATGCTCGCGGTGAGCATGGCGGTGGCCCGCGCCGCCGCGGAGGAATCGGGCCTGCCGCTGTACCGCTACTTCGGCGGCATGGGCCGCATGCAGATGCCGGTGCCGATGATGAACGTCATCAACGGCGGCGTGCATGCCAACAACAACCTCGACCTGCAGGAGTTCATGATCCTGCCCGTGGGGGCGCCGAGCTTCCGCGAGGCCGTGCGCTACGGCGCCGAGGTGTTCCACGCGCTGAAGAAGCTGATCGATGCGCGCGGCATGAGCACCGCCGTCGGCGACGAGGGCGGCTTCGCGCCCAACGTGCCCGGCCACGAGGCGGCGATCCAGCTCATCCTCGAGGCCATCGAGAAGGCCGGCTACACGACCGAGCAGGTGGCCATCGGCCTCGACTGCGCCGCCAGCGAGTTCTACAAGGAAGGCAAGTACCACCTCGAGGGCGAGGGCAAGGTGCTGAGCGCCGCCGAGTGGACCGACGTGCTCGCCACCTGGTGCAGCAAGTACCCCATCGTCAGCATCGAGGACGGCATGCACGAGGGCGACTGGGAGGGCTGGGCCCACCTGACGCAGGCGCTCGGCAAGAAGGTGCAGCTCGTCGGCGACGACCTGTTCGTCACCAACACGAAGATCCTGAAGGAAGGCATCGACAAGGGCATCGCCAACTCGATCCTCATCAAGATCAACCAGATCGGCACGCTCAGCGAGACCTTCGCCGCGATCGAGATGGCCAAGCGCGCCGGCTACACCGCCGTCATCAGCCACCGCAGCGGCGAGACCGAGGACAGCACCATCGCCGACATCGCGGTGGGCACCAACGCGCTGCAGATCAAGACCGGCTCGATGAGCCGCAGCGACCGCATCGCCAAGTACAACCAGCTGCTGCGCATCGAGGAGGACCTCGGCGACGTCGCCGGCTACCCGGGCCGCAGCGCCTTCTACAACCTCCGGTCCGGCGGCTGATCGAAGCCCCGGCCCGCCGCGACCGAACGCCTCAGCCTGCACCATGCGCTGGCCCTGGTCCACCCTCGCGCTCACCGCCGCCGTGGTGGTGGTGCAGGCCGACCTGTGGCTGGCGCCGAGCAACATGCCGCAGGTCTTCAGCCTCGAGCGGCAGCTGGCCGAGCAGCTGGTCGTCAACGCGGCGGCCGAGGAGCGCAACCGCCGCACGATCGCCGAGCTCTCCGACCTGAAGGAAGGCCTGGAGATGGTGGAGGAGAAGGCGCGCCGGGAGCTCGGCATGGTGCGCGCCGACGAGATCCTCGTGCAGTACGCGCGGCGCCCGGTCAACGGGGCCGCCGCCCCGGCGGCTGCCGCTGCCGCACCTGCAGCCCCCGGCGCTTCGGTGCGCGCCGCGCCGGGCGCCGGCCCCGGCGGCAGCAGCCCCACCCCCTGATGGAGGGCGCCGGGCTGCCCGCGCTGCTGCAGGCGGCGCGCCCGCTGATGGCTGCCGCGTTCACGTTGTGGGGCAGCCCCGTCACCTGGCTCGAACTCGTCGCCGTCGCGCTCTCGCTGGCGATGGTGGCGGCGAACATGCGCGTCAACCCGGTCGGCTGGCCGCTGGCGATCGCCTCGTCGCTGCTCTACGCGCTGCTCTTCGCCGACAGCCGCCTCTACGGCGAGGCCCTGCTGCAGTTCTTCTTCGTCGCCGTGGCGCTGTGGGGCTGGTGGCAATGGCTGCGCGGGCGCGGCAGCGACGGCCAGGCGCTGCGCGTGCACCGGCTGTCGGCGCGCGGCCGCGGCGCCCTGTTGGCCGGCATGGCCGTCGGCTGGCCGCTCGCCGGGCTGGCGCTGGCGCGCGCCACCGACAGCGACGTGCCCTTCCTCGATGCGCTGGCCACCTCGGCCAGCGTGGCCGGCCAGGTGCTGCTCGGCCGCAAGGTGGTCGAGAACTGGCTCGTCTGGCTCGCCGTCAACGTCTTCAGCGTCGGCCTGTTCGCCTACAAGGCGCTGTGGCTGACGGCGCTGCTGTACGCGCTGTTCGCGGTGCTCTCGGTGGCCGGCTGGCGCGCCTGGTCGGCCCGGCTGGCCGCCGCAGGCTGAGCCGGGAAGGCGTCGTCAGGAGTCGTCAGGGCTCGTCGACGTCGACGAGCCCCTCGCGGATCGCCCAGCGCACGAGCGCGGCGATGTCCCCGAGGCCGAGCTTGGCCATCAGGCGGCTGCGATAGGTGTCCACCGTCTTGGGCGACAGGTGAAGCGCCTCGCCGATGGCCGCGCTCGACGCGCCGCGGGCCACCATCAGCAGGATCTGCCGCTCGCGGGGCGAGAGCGTGTCCGCCGCGTTCCCCGTCGCGCTCCCGGTCAGCATGCCGGCCGCGAACTCCGAGGCCTGCGGGCACAGGTAGCGCCGGTTCTGCATCACCGCCTCCAGCGCCGCCAGCAGCTCCGCGCTCGGCGAGCCCTTGAGCAGGTAGCCGAGCGCCCCCATGCGCAACGCCTCGGCCACGTGGCGCGGCTGGATCGACATCGTCAGCACGATCACGCGCACCGGCAGCTGCCGGCGCTGCAACTCGGCCAGCAGCTCGAACCCCGAGCGCTGCCCGAGGTGCAGGTCGATCAGCGCGATGTCCGGTGCCAGCCGCGCCAGGTCGCCCAGCGCCGGTGTCGGCCCCGCCGCCTCGCCGACGACTTCGTGCCCGGAGGCCTCGAGCACGACGCGCAGGCCGTCGCGCACGATGGCATGGTCATCGACGAGGTAGATCCGGCTCATCCAGGGGTTCCCACTTCACGCGCACGACGGTGCCACGCCCGCTCGCGCTGTCGATCGCGATCGTCGCACCGATGGCGAGCGCCCGCTCGCGCATGCCCACCAGGCCCAGGTGGCCGGGGCGCGCGCCGCCGTCCGGTTCGTCGATGCCGACACCGTCGTCGGCCACCGTCAGCACGAGCTCGCCGGCATCGCCTTCGACGCACGCCTCGATGCGCCCCGCACGGGCGTGCTGCATGGCGTTGACCAGCGCCTCGCGGCCGATCATGAACGCGGCGTACTCGACGTCGCCGGGCCAGCGCTGCCCGTGCAGCCGCTCCGGCACGCGCAGGTCGATCGCGTCACCGCCGTCGCGCCCGCGCAGCTGGCCGATCTCGTTCTCCAGCGCGGCCACGAGGCCGGCCTCGTCCAGCAGCGGAGGACGCAGTTCGCCGAGCACGCCGCGCACCTGACGGTTGGCCTTGGCCACCAGCGCCCCGAAGGTCGCGCATTGCGCCGGCGCCGCGCCCTGCGCCTCCAGGCCGTCCCATTGCAGGCGCAGCGCCGTCAGCGTCTGCCCGACCTCGTCGTGCAGCGCCTGGGCCAGCCGCCGCGTCGTCTCCTTCTCCTGCTCCAGCAGGCGCCGCGCCAGCTGCGCCAGCTCGGCGCGCGCGGCCTCCAGCGCCCGCTCCTGCCCCACCCGCTCGGTCACGTCGCGCAGGATGGCCGTCAGCATCAGCTGCCCGCGCACCGTCGCGCGCGAGATCGTCGCCTCGAGCTCGAGCGCGCGACCGTCGGCACGGCGGGCCGAGACGCGGCGGCCGCCCATGTTGCGCTGCGAGACCCCCGAGGCCACGAAGGCCGCGACATGGTCTTCGTGCGCAGGCCGATCGCCCTCGGGCAGCAGGCGGGCCATCGACTGCCCCAGCATGTCGCCCGCCGGCATGTCGAAGATGCGCTCGGCCGCCGGGTTGAACAGCGTGACGAGCCCGCCGACGTCGGTGCTGACGATCGCGTCGCTGGCGCCGCGCACGATGGCGGCCAGACGCGCCTCGCTGTCGGCAAGCGACTGCTCGGCCTGGTGCCGCTCGGTGATGTCGAGGAAGGTCACCAGCACGCCGTCGAAGCCGGCATCGCGCCCGCCGCTCGTCGCCGTGGCGTTCACCGAAAGCACGCGCCGCTGCCCGGCCAGCGTCTCGATGCCGACGATCTTGTCGACCACCGGTCCGCCACCCTGCAACGTGCCGGCGAAGACCGCCACGTCGATGGCCTGGCGCACGCCGGGCGGCTCGAAGCGCCGCCACGGCGCCTCCTCGAAGCGGCGGCCGACGATTGCCGATGCCGGCGCGCCGAGGATGCGCTCGGCCGCCTGGTTGGCCATCGCGTAGCGGCCGTCGGCGTCGATGACGAGCAGGCCCTCGGCCATCGTGGCCAGCAGCCGCTCGATGCGCTCGCGCCCGGCGCGCAGTTCCACCTCGGCCTGCTTGCGCTCGCTGATGTCCATGCCGACGCCGACGAGCCGCGTGACACGGCCGTCGCTGCCGCGCAGCGCACGGCCGTGCACCGCGTGCCAGCGCAACCCGCCCGGTGCCATCACGCGGAACTCGGCCTGCAACGGCGCGTCGTCGCGCACCGTGCGCCGGAAGGCGTTGCGGAAGGGGGCCCGGTCCTGCGGATGCAGCAGCGCCTCGGTCTGCACGGCATTGCGCGGCAGCTGGCGCGCGGCGAGCCCGAACAGCTCGCCGTAGCCGTCGGACCACGTCACGCGCTGCGTGCCCTCGCCCAGCTCGATGTCCCACGTGCCCATGCGTGCCGCTTCCACGGCCAGCCGCAGGCGCGCCTCGCTGCGCTGCAGCGCGCCCTGGGCGGCGCGTGCGTCGCTGACGTCGCGCAGCACGAGGCCGTAGCGGGCCGATCCCGGCGCCAGCCCGAGCGCGTAGAGGGAGCCCTCGAACCAGCGCGCGTGACCGTCGGCGCGCAGCAGTTCCGCGCTCACCGCGCAGCGGCCCTCGCGCAGCGCCTGCCGCACCCAGGCCACGACATCGGCCGGCGGCAGCAGCGAGGCCAGCGCGCGGCCGACCGCCTCGGAGGCCGCATGCCCGCTCAGCCGCTCGGCGCCCCGGCTCCATTCGAGCACGCGGCCCTCGTGGTCCAGCGTGGCCAGCAGGTCGGCGTGCGCGGCGTCGGCCAGCGCGCGCAGGCGGCCGGCCATCGCATCGGCGCGCGCCTGCTGTGCCCGCTCGATGCGGATGTCCGTGACGAGCGCGAGCGCGCCCTCCAGCCGGCCGTCCTCGTCGTTCAGCGGCACGAAGTGCCACTGGATCGGCACCCGCAGGCCATCGGGCGTCAACGCCTCGAAGCGCGCCACCAGCTCGCCGGCAGGGGTCGACAGCTGCGTGAACAGGCGCGTGAAGGCCGGCCTCTCGGCGGCGTCCCAGAGAAACTCGGCAGCCATCCGCCCGCGCACCTGCTCGGTGGTCCAGCCGAGCAGGCGCGTGTAGCCGGCGTTCAGGTACTCCACCTGGAAGTGGCGGTCGATCAGCGCCACCCCGAGCGGCAGCTGATCGATGGCGCGCTTGAGGTCGCGCGCATCGCGCGCGAGGCGCGCGAGCAGCACCTCCGGCCCACTGCCGGCCGGCGCGCGTTGCAGTTCCTCGGCAATGGCACGCAGTTCGGCATCGCCGACCCGGCCGGCACTGCCGTGGCCCAGGCGCTCCAGCACCGTGCGGAACACGGGTGCCCACGGGCTGAGCATGCGCCGCGCGAGCACGTAGCCGAGCAGCCCCGCCACGAGCGCGACCCCGCCGCCGAGCAGGGCCATCGTGCGCATCACCGCGTGCGCCGGCGCGAGCGCGGCGCCGCGCTCCTGCAGCACGAGCACGCGCCAGGGCAGCGTCGAGCGGGCGGCCGGGCCGGCCTGGCCGGCCAGGCCGATCTCGCCGATCTCCCGCGAGGCCGCCAGGTAGCGCTGGCCGTCGGCAGCCACCACCTCGGCCGGCGGCACCACGCGCAAGGGCACGCCCGCCGGCGGCGCCTCGCCGGGCAGCACGCCGCGTTCGGCCACGGTCGAGAGGACGTGCACGCGGATCCCGGGCACCGGCGCGCCCTCGGCCTCGCCGGTGGCGCCGCGGCGCAGACGGTCGACCCAGTCGACGCCCAGGTGCGCCGCGAGCACGGCCACGACGCGGCCCTGCGTGTCGCGCACGGGCTCGGCGACATCGATCAGCTCGCGCGGACGGCCGTCGGCGGCCTGCAGCTGCGAGGCCAGCGCCAGCGCGGGATGCACGTCGCCGACCCAGGAGCCGCGCAAGCCGTGCAGGAACACCGGCCGCTCGGCCAGGGAGCGGCCCTCGAGCCAGCCCTGGGTGCCGGCACGCACGACGCCATCGGGCGCGAGGAGGCCCAGCCAGACGACGTGCGGCGACAGCGAGCGCAGGTGCTCCAGCTCGGCCCGCGCGGCGGCGGCGCCCTCGGGCGACTCGGCGTTCTGCAGCGCCTCCGAGCGCGCCAGCAGCCGCGCCTCCCGCACCGCCGCCTGCAGCGTCGCCTCGACCTGCTGCGCCAGCGACGCGGCCCGGTGCTGGTTGCGCAGCAGCGTGCGCCGCTCGAGTTCGTCGACCACGAGGCGCTGCGCAAGCGCGAGCAGCGCCAGCGTCAGCAACAGCACCACCGCCACCGGCAAGAGCGCGAACCGTGCCGTCATGCCCCGGCTCGGGTGCACGGGCAGCGGCCGCCTCGGGACGCCGGCGGAAACGGGTGGCCGCGCCACCCGGGGACCGGCCGGCCCCGGCAGGACCGCCGGCCGCGCGAACGGCGCACTCGGGGCAGGCAGATCGTGAGGGTGCATCAGCAGCGGGCGGAAGGCTTCGCCCCGCGGCTGGGCGGCCAGTCGGAAGAGGCGTGGAGGCCTGCGTTCGGTCTCTAACCGCCATTCTTCACGGTCGCGAGACTGCGCACCCACATCCGGCACCCCAGGCGTGTAGGGGATTCTTGACAAGCACTGTCGGGGTGCATGGTCGGCACCGAAGCGACGTGCACGGGCGCACGCGCGAGCCGAAGATGCATGCTGAGCCGGGCGCGCCGCACGCCCGGGCACGTGCGTGAACGCCCCTCCGATGCCTCACCTGCCGACTCCCGACGACGCCACCGTGCTCGTGGTCGACGACGTGCCGGACAACCTGCTCGTCGTCAGCGACCTGCTGCGCGAGGCCGGCTATGCCGTGCGCGCCGCCAACTCCGGGCCGGTCGCGCTGCGCTACGCCGTGCAGCCACCGCAGCCGGACCTCATCCTGCTGGACATCATGATGCCGGGCATGGACGGCTTCGAGGTGCTGCGTCGCCTGCGCGCCGACCAGGCGACCTCCGAGATCCCCGTCATCTTCCTGAGCGCGCGCGGCGACGACACCGACCAGGAGCACGGCCTGGCCGCCGGTGCGGCCGACTACCTGAGCAAGCCGATCCGGCCGCTGGTGGCGCTGGCGCGCGTGCGCACGCAGATCGAGGCGCGGCGGGCGCGCCGCATGCTGCGCGAGGAGAACCGCCAGCTCGCGCACGAGGTCGTCGAGCGCATGACCGAGGGGCTGCTCGCGCGGCGCGTCGGCTTCCGAGCACTTGCGCACCTGGCCGAGCTGCGCGACCCCGAGACCGGCAACCACATCCTGCGCACGCAGGGCTACGTGCACGAGCTGGCCGAGGAGCTGCGCCGCCGCTCGAGCTATGCGAGCGAGCTCGACGACCACATGATCGAGCTGCTGTCGGAGTCGGCACCGCTGCACGACATCGGCAAGGTCGGCATCCCCGACAGCATCCTGCTCAAGCCCGGACCGCTCACGCCCGAGGAGTGGAAGGTGATGCGCACCCACACCACGCTCGGCGCACACGCCATCGAGGCGGCCGAGCACGACATCGGGCACTCGGTGGACTTCCTCACCATCGCGCACCAGATCGCGCTGTCGCACCACGAGCGCTGGGACGGCGCCGGCTACCCGCAGGGCCTGGCCGGCGAGCAGATCCCGCTCGCGGCGCGCATCATGGCGGTGGCCGACGTGTTCGACGCGCTCATCTCGCCGCGCGTCTACAAGCGCGCCCTCGGCGCCGACGAGGCCTTCCGCATCATCGTCGGCGATGCCGGCACGCGCTTCGACCCGGCGATCGTCGAGGCCTTCCGCGGCTGCTACGACCGCCTGCTGGCCATCGCCCGCACCTACGCCGAGCCCGGCCAGACGGTGGCCGCTTGACGCCTGCGCCGAGAGGGGGCCCGTGGGCGCCGACGACCCGCCTGTGCGTCCCGCGGACGGCGCGCGCGATGCCGGCGGCAGCCCCTCCCCGGCGGCCGGTGCGGCCGCCGCGGGCGAAGCCGCGCCACGCTCGGTGCGCCTGCGCGTGGTGCCGCTGTATGCCGCGGCCGGTGCGCTGTGGATCCTCGGCTCGGACTGGCTGCTCGAGCAGCTCGTGCCCGACCCCGGCCTGCGGGCCGTGGCGGCCACGTTCAAGGGCTGGGCCTTCGTCGCGCTGACCTCGGTGCTGCTGTGGTCGCTGCTGGGCGGGCGCGGCCGTGCCCAGGCGCGACCGCTGGGGCGCGGCGAGTGGCAGGCGGCGGCCGCGATCGCGCTGGCCATCGCGGTGCTCGCCACGGTGGCACTGGTCGATGCCTGGAACGGCCGCCAGCGGCACCACGAAGCGGCCCTGCGCGCGCACGCCCAGGCCGCGACGCAGTCGATCGCCGACTGGCGCGAGGCCCGGCTGGGCGAGTTGCGCGCGCTGCGCGACAGCCCCTTCATCGCCGGGCTCGTGGCGCAGTGGCTGCAGCGCGGAGCGCCCGCCGGCGCACCGCTGACCGAACACCTTGCCGAGCTCCGCATCTTCAGGGGATGGCGCGACGCGACGCTGCTCGACGCCGAGGCCCGCCCGCTGTGGCGCGCGGACGGAGCGACGCCCCGCCCGCCTTCGCCGGAGCTGGTCGCGCAGGTGCGGCAGGCGGCCGGTACCGCCGAGATGCATTTCGCCGGCCCGTTCCTCGATGCCGAGGAGCGACAGACCCTCACCCTGGCCGTGCCGCTGGGTCGCGGCAGCGAAGGCACCCGTGCCGCCTGCTGCGTGCTGCTCGTCGAGTTCGACGCCGGCCGCACGCTGGCCGCGCTGCTGCGCCGCCCGGCGACCCTGTCCAGCGCATTCGCCGCGGCCCTCGTGGTGCCGGAAGACTCCGGCTGGGCGGTCTGGGCCAGCGCCACCCCGACGGCCGATGCGCCGTCGCGGGACGTGCTGACGCGGCGCCCGGCGCTGGCCACCGTGCTGCCCGGCGACCTGCGCAACGTCGGCATCCTCCAGGGCCGCGACGAGTGGGACCGCGCCTACACCGCCGCGGTGCACCCGGTGCCCGGCCAGCCCTGGTGGGTGATGGTGGCCTCGGGCGACGGCGACGACCTCGGCCCCTGGGCCCGGCAGGCGGTCTGGATCGGCCTCGCGGCGGCGCTGGCGCTGTTCGTCACCGTCGGCATGTTCCGGCTGCGCGGGCGCGAGCAGGCGCTCGACAACGCCCGCCTCGTGCAGCGCCACCAGGCCGAGCGGCTGCGCGCGCTGCAGCTGCTGGACGCCGTGATGGAGGGCGCCGACGTCGTCGTCTTCGCGCACGACAACGAAGGGCGTGCCCTGCTGTGCAACCGCGAGGCGGCGCGGGTGGCCGGCCTGGCGGAGCCGCCGCTTCCGGGGACGCCGTTCGTGGAGCAGCTGCCCGAGGGCATGGCCGACAGGGCCGGCGTGCCGGCGCCGGCCCCCGGCCGGACGGCCGACGAGCGCTGGGCGACGCGCTCGGGGCCGCGCACGTTCTCGGTGAGGCGGGGAACGCTGCGCGATGCGCAGGGCGAGGTGTTCGGCCAGTTCGCGGTCGCCCGCGACGTCACGCCACAGCGCGAGAACGCCGCCGCTCTCGCGCGCAGCGAGCAGCAGCTGGCGCTCGCGCTGCACGGCGCCGAGCTCGGCCTGTGGGATTGGCACGTGCAGACGGGCACCGTGCAGGTGAACGCGCGCTGGGCACAGATGCTCGGCTACCGACTCGAGGACGTCGACCCGCACATCTCGTCGTGGCAGACGCTCGTGCACCCGGACGACTGGGCGGTCGTCAACGCGGCGCTCGAGCCGCACCTGGCCGGCCGGAGCGCGGGCTACCGCTGCGAGCACCGCCTGCGCCACCGCGAGGGGCACTGGATCTGGGTGCTCGACGCCGGCCGCGTCGTCGAGCGCGACGCCGAGGGCAGGCCCCTGCGCGCGGTCGGCATCCACCTCGACATCACCGAACGCCGGCAGGCCCAGGAGGCCCTGGAGGCCTCGCGCGCCGAGCTCGAGGCCCGCGTGGCCGAGCGCACCGCGCAGCTGGCCGAGGCCACGCGGCGCGCCGAGCAGGCGAGCCAGGCCAAGAGCGCCTTCCTCGCCAACATGAGCCACGAGATCCGCACGCCGATGAACGCGATCATCGGCCTGTCGCGCCTGCTCGCGGCGCACCCGGCCGACGCCCGGCAGGCCGACCGCATCGCCAAGATCGAGGCGGCGGCGCAGCACCTGCTCGTCATCATCAACGACATCCTCGACCTGTCGAAGATCGAGGCGAACGGCCTCGTGCTCGAGCGCGTGCCGTTCGGGCTCGCGGCCACGCTGGAGCACGTGCGCGAGCTCGTCGCGCAGCAGGCCGAGGCGCGCGGGCTGGCGCTGGGCGTGCGGGCCGAGGGGCTGCCGGCACGGCTGGTGGGCGACCCGACGCGGCTGACGCAGGCGCTGCTGAACCTGGCGAGCAACGCCGTCAAGTTCACGCACCAGGGCTCGGTGCAGATCCGCGCGCTGCCGTTGCCGGCGTCCGACGGCCGCGTGCACGTGCGCTTCGAGGTCGAGGACACGGGCATCGGCCTGACGCCGGAGCAGGTGTCGCGCCTGTTCCGGCCCTTCGAGCAGGCCGACACGTCGACGACACGGCGCTTCGGCGGCACGGGCCTCGGGCTGGCGATCACGCGCCAGCTCGCGGCGCTGATGGGCGGCGAGGTCGGCGTGCACAGCGAGGCCGGTCGCGGCAGCTGCTTCTGGTTCAGCGCCAGCTTCGAGCAGGCGCCGGCCGAACGCGACGCGGCCGGCAGCCGCGACGGCGAAGACGAGCCGGCCTGGGCGGCCCGCAAGAACCTGGAGATGGGCATGGCAGGCGAAGACCCCTCGGCACCGAACCGGGGCCCGGCCCCGAGCGCCGCCGTCGAGGCCGCGCTCCCGCCAGCCACGGCGCCGGCAGCGCGCCCGGCGGCCTTCGACGAGGCCGAGCGCGTGCTGGCGCAACTGCGCGAACGCCACGCCGGCGCCCAGGTGCTGGTGGCCGACGACGACCCGATCAACCAGGAGGTGGCCCGCGCGATGCTCGAGGCCGCCGACCTCGCCGTCGAGGTCGTCGGCGACGGCGAGGCCGCGGTGGAGGCCGTGCTCGACGCGCCACCCGACCTCGTGCTGATGGACGTGCAGATGCCCGGCACCGACGGCCTGGTGGCGACGCAGCGCCTGCGCGACGCGGGCATGGACCTGCCCGTGGTCGCCCTCACCGCCAGCGCCTTCGCCGACGACCGCAGGCGCTGCCTCGATGCCGGCATGAACGCGTTCCTCTCGAAGCCCTTCGACCCGCGCGCGCTCTACCAGGCGCTGCTGGACCTGCTCAACGCGCGCAGCGCCGAGCTCGACGCGACGGCCCGCGCATCGGGCTTCGGCAGCCTCGGGGCGCCGGGGCGCCCCCCGGGGAAGCGCCCGGCCGCGCCGGGCGCCGAACGCGGCCCGCGGGCCGGCGGGCCGGCGGCCGGCGCGGAGCCTGCCTGGCGCCCGCTGCTGGAGCGCCTCGCGGCGCTGCTGGCCCAGGGCGACGCCAGCGCACGCGAGTTCGTGCTCGAGCATGGCAGCCTGCTCGCCCGCTCGGGCGGTCCCGACGGCCAGCGCCTCGTGGAGCTCGTGATGCGCTTCGACCTCGAGCCGGCGCTCGTGATCGCCCGGCGGATGCTGCAGGGGTCGGCGACGCGGCCGGCCGACGCGCCGGTGGTAGCTTCGGGGGCGTGACCGAAGCCTTCCCGACCCTCCCGCCGCCACCGCCGCTGCGCATCGCCATCGTCGGCGCCGAAAGCAGCGGCAAGACGACGCTCGCCGCCGACCTGGCCGCGGCGCTCGCGGGCGCCCGCCCCGCGGCATCGGCCGCGAGCCCGGCCCCGCGCGTCGCCCTCGTGCCGGAGGTGCTGCGCGAGTGGTGCGACGCGCGCGGCCGCACGCCGCGGCGCGACGAGCAGCACGGCATCCTCGTCGAGCAGCACCGGCGCATCGAGGCGGCGGCCGCCGCGCACGACATCGTCGTCTGCGACACGACGGCGCTGATGACGCACGTCTACAGCTCGCTGCTCTTCGACGACGACTCCCTGCTCGAGGCGGCCGTCGTGCGGCACCGCGCGATGGCGGTGACGCTGCTGACCGCGCTCGACCTGCCCTGGGTGGCCGACGGGCACCAGCGCGACGGGGAGCACGTGCGCCAGCCGGTGGACGACCGGCTGCGCGACTTGCTGCACCGGCACGGCATGCCGTTCTCCGTGGTGGCGGGTCGCGGCGCGGCGCGGCTGGCGCAGGCAATGGCGGCGCTGCGCCCGGTGCTGCGCGCCGAGTCGCCGGGGCGCCCGGCGCCGGCCACGGGTGCCGGCGCGGCGCGCCCGCCCGGGCACGGGCTCTTCTCGCGGCTGCTGGACGAGCCCGCCGGGGAGGCCACCGCCGGCGCCACCGCCGACCCGCGGCGCGCCGGTGCACGCGCACGCCGCGACTGGGTGTGCGATTGCTGCGTGCCGGAGGCCGAGCGGGCCCTGATGCGCGCTCGCCGCGACCCGCGGTGGCCCGAAGGTGGCTCTGCTGACGAGCGCGTCGCGCATCGGGACGAGCGTGTCGCGAATCGGGACGAGCGCCACCCGGGACGCCATGCGGACGCGGAACGCCATGCGGGCGTGGAACGCCACCGGGCGCCGGAACACGCACGTCGCGACCCGCGCTGGCACGAACGCCCGGAAGGCCCGGTCAACGCGACGCCGGGCGCACCCGTCGGGCCCGCCACCGCGGGCGCGACGCAGGCCGGCCCCGATGGCTGAAGCGGGCGCCAAACACAGGTCCGGATCCGGCGAGCGGCCGCGCCGCATCCGGGCCACGATGCCGACCTTGCATCTCCGACCGTGACCATGCACGCGAAGCCGCGCCGCGCATCCCGGCCCGCATGAACGCGCCGGCCGCACGGCGCACGCGCGCCGCCACGCGCCGCGCGATGCGGCCTGCCGTGACCGCGGCCCGGCCGTCCGAAGCGGCCGACGGCGCCGCGGCCGGACACCAGAGCACCCAACTGTGAACACCCCCGACCTGCACGCGCTGCCGCGCGTCTTCTCCCACCTGGCCACCGCCAACCTCGCGGCGCAGGCGGCCGAGCAGATCAGCCTCGCGGCCGTGCCGATCGTCGCCGTGCTGCTGTTCGCGGCCGGCGCGCGCGAGGTCGGCCTGCTCGCGGCGGCGCAGAGCCTGCCCTTCCTGCTGCTCGCCCTGCCCTTCGGCCTGTGGGCCGACCGCGCGTCGCGGCGGCACCTGATGATCGCGGCCGAGGCCTTGCGCGTGCTGGCGATGGCCGCCCTCGCGGCGCTCGTCTTCGTGGCCGGCGGCGCGGCGCTGTCGATGACGGCGCTCGCGCTGCTCGGCTTCGCCGGCGCGGTGGGCACCGTGGCCTTCAGCGTCGCGGCGCCGGCGATGGTGCCTTCGCTCGTGCCCCGCGCGGCGCTGGCGCGTGCCAACGGCCGCCTCGAGCTCGCGCGCAGCCTTGCCTTCGCCGCCGGGCCGGCGCTGGCCGGCGCGGTGGTGGCCGCGCTGGGGGGCGGCGCCGCGTTCGCGCTGGCGGCGCTGCTGTCGGCCGTGGCGGTGTGGCAGCTGCGGCACCTGCCCCGCGACGCGGCGCGCGCGGGCCCGGCGCCGGCCGAGGCGGCGGGCAGCACCCCGATGGCCGGGGCCGGCGGATCCGGCCCGGGCGTCGCAGCCGTCGCGCCTGCGCCGTCCGCCTCGCCCTGGACCCCGCTGCGCGAGGGCGCCGGCTTCGTCTGGCACGACCGCTGGCTGCGGCCGATGCTGCTGACCGCGGTGGTCTGGAACCTCTCGTGGATGATGCTGCAGGCGGCCTACGTGCCGCATGCGATGCAGCACCTGGGTCTCGGCGCGCGCGGGGTCGGGCTGACGCTCTCGCTCTACGGCGGCGGCATGGTGCTCGGCGCGCTGGCCGCACCGCGGCTGATGGCCCGGCTGCCGCTCGGCGTGGCCATCGTGTTCGGGCCGCTCGTCTCGGTGGCCGCGGCGCTGACGATGGCCGCCTCGCTGGCCTGGCCGCAGCCGGCGCTGGCGGCGCTTTCGTTCTTCCTCTTCGGCGCCGGCCCCATCGTCTGGACAGTGAGCTCGACCACGCTGCGGCAGACGCTGACGCCGGCCGCGATGCTCGGCCGCGTCGGGTCGATCTTCCTCACCGCCAACGCCGGCGCGCGGCCGCTGGGCGCGGCGCTCGGCGCCGGCGTCGCGGCACTGGCCGGCGCACAGGGCATCGCGGCCTGCCTGCTGCTGGCGGCAGCCGGCTTCGTGGCGCAGGCGGGCCTCGTGATGGCCTCGGCGCTGCGCACGCTGCGCACGCTGCCCGCGGCGCCGGCGGCGCGGCCCGTGGCCTGACCGAGGCGCGCGCCGCCGCCGCTACTGCAGCCCGCGCGGGCCCGGCGGCTGGTCCACCCCCGGCGTGAACAGCTCGCCCACGTCGACGGCATCGAAGCGGTACTTCACGCCGCAGAACTCGCAGCCGATCTCGACGTCGCCGCGCTCGGCGACGATGCTGTCGACCTCCTCGCGCCCGAGGCCGCGCAGCATGCCGCGCACGCGCTCGCGCGAGCAGGTGCAGGCGAAACGCGGCGACAGCGGCTCGAAGACGCGCAGCGTCTCCTCCCAGAAGAGGCGGTGCAGCACGCGCTCGGCGGGCAGCGCGAGCAGTTCCTCGCGCGTCAGCGTGGCGGCGAGCGTGGCGATGCGGTTGAAGGCTTCCGACAGCCCGATGTCGTCCTCGTTGCGGCGCGCTGCCTCGGCCGCCGTGCCCTCGAGGTTGGCCCCGCCCTCGACCGGCAGGCGCTGGATCAGCAGGCCCGCGGCCAGCTCGTCGTTGGCCGCGAGCACGAGGCGGGTGTCGAGCTGCTCGCTCTGCAGCATGTAGTGCTCGAGCACCTGCTCCACGCGCTGCAGCGGCTCGCGCCGGTCGCCGTGCAGCGGCACGATGCCCTGGTAGGGCTGCTGCCCGGGCAGCCGGTCGCGCGGGTCGAGCGTGATCGCGCAGCGCCCGCGGCCGTGCACGTTCACGAGCGCCTCGAGCTGCGCGCCGGGCGGCACCGCGCCGGTCAGCGTGGCGGTGGCGCGGAAGGCGAGATCGCTCTGCACCTCGGCGACCGCGAGCTTCACCGGGCCGTCGCCATGCACCTGCAGCACGAGCGCGCCGTTGAACTTGATGTTGGCCTGCATCAGCACGCCGGCGGCCGCCATCTCGCCGAGCAGCTCGCGCACCGGCGCCGGGTAGGCGTTGTCGCCGGTGCGCCGCGCGAGCAGCTCGCGCCAGCTCTCGGTCAGGCGCACGAGCATGCCGCGCACCGGCAGGCCCTCGAACAGGAACTTGGTGAGCTCGCTCATCCGCCTCAGCCGATGCGGCGCACCAGCGTGCGGTGGCGCTGCGCGTTCTCGACGTAGCTCGCGGCGCTGGCACGCAGGCGCTCCATCTGCACGGGGTCGAGCGGCCGCACGGCCTTGGCCGGCGCGCCGACGATGAGCCAGCCGTCCTCGAACTCCTTGTTCTCGGTCACGACCGCGCCGGCCGCGACGAGGCAGCCCTTGCCGATGCGCGCGCCGTTGAGCACCACGGCCTGCATGCCGACGAGGCTGCCGTCGCCGATGGTGCAGCTGTGCAGCATCACCTGGTGGCCGATCGTCACGTCCTCGCCGACGACGAGCGGCTTGCCGCGGTCGGTGTGCATCACCGCCAGGTCCTGCACGTTGCTGCGCGCGCCGATGCGCAGCCACTCGTTGTCGCCGCGCAGCACGCAGCCGTACCAGACGCTGGCGTGTTCGCCCAGCTCGACACGGCCGATGACCTCGGCACTCTCGGCCACCCAGGCCGTGGAGGCGATGCGCGGCGCGTCGTCGCCGAATTGATAGAGGGCCAAGGGCAGGCTCCGGGGTCGAGGGAGGAAGGGAAGCGCGAGGTCGAAACGGATAATTCTAGGGATGGGGATCAGGACGGGCCTGCCAACGGGCATGGCGAGCAGCACCGGCACCGGGATGCGGCACGAGGCCCTGCGCCTGCTGGCCCTGGCCGACCCCGCCGAGAAGGCGGCAGCGGTGCGTGCGTGGCCGGCCGCGGCCCGAGGCGCGGCCGCCGGCCTGCCGGTGCCGGCCCCCGTCGGCGGCGGCGCCGGTTCGCCCCCCGACGCCGCCCTCGACATCAACGAGCCGCTGCAATCCACGGCGCCACTGCCCGGCCGTCCATCGCGGCCGAAGCTCGTCGACCCGGCGCTCGTGCCGCGCCGCACGCCCTTCACCGCCGCCGGCCGCGCCGCGCTGCTGCACGCGGTGGCGCACATCGAGTTCAACGCGATCAACCTGGCGCTCGACGCGATCTGGCGCTTTGCCGGCCTGCCCGAGGCCTACTACCGCGACTGGCAGCGCGTGGCCGCGGAGGAGGCGCTGCATTTCACGCTCGTGGCAGAGCACCTCGCCTCGCTCGGCCACGCCTACGGCGACTTCGACGCGCACGACGGCCTGTGGGCGATGTGCGACAAGACGGCCGGCGACGTCATCGCGCGCATGGCCCTCGTGCCGCGCACGCTGGAGGCGCGCGGCCTCGACGCCACGCCGCCGATGCGCGCGAAGTTCGCGCGGGCCGGCGACGCGAAGGCGGTCGAGATCCTCGACATCATCCTGCGCGACGAGATCGGCCACGTCGCGATCGGCAACCGCTGGTACCGGTGGCTGTGCGCGCGTGAAGGGCTCGACCCGCTCGCGCACTACGCCGTGCTCGCGGCGAGGCACGGCGCGCCGCGGCCGAAGGGGCCGTTCAACCTGGAAGCGCGACGGGCCGCGGGCTTCACCGAGCAGGAAGTGGCGAGGCTGGGTGCGTAGCAGACCGGTTCGGGTCGTCGCGAACGCGCACTCCTTGCCAGCCCGCTTGCGGTCGGCTCCGGCCCGGGTTAGATTGTCGACAATCGATCATCGATCAACGGCATTCGTGGCCCGCCCCGCAACCCTGCCCACCGCCGCCTTGCCCCCGCCGGCCAAGTCGGTGGCGGCCGCGCCGGCGCTGGCCCGGGTGCCCAAGGCCACGTTCCGCGCCCACATCGCCGAGCGCCTTCGCCACGCCATCCTGCAGGGCGACCTGCCGCCCGGCACGCCGCTGGTGGAGACCGCGCTGGCCGCGCAGTTCGACGTCAGCCGTGCACCGCTGCGCGAGGCGCTGCGCCAGCTGGTGGAAGAAGGCCTGGTGGTCACCGTGCCCTACACGGGCACGCGGGTGACGAGCCTGTCGGTGGACGACCTGCGGGAGATCCAGTCGATGCGCATCACGCTCGAGCGCTTCGCCTTCGACCAGGCCTGGCCGCGCCGCAGCGCGGCCGCCCGCCGCGACCTGCGCGCCCGCCATGCCGCGCTGACGCAGGCCATCGACCGCGGTGACGAAGCCGCCTGCATCGACGCCGAGCTGGCGCTGCACGGCTGGGTGTACGAGACCAGCGGCCACCAGCTTCTGCAGCACACCTGGCGCAGCCTGCGCGGTCGCCTGCAGCTGTACTGGGCGGCCCACCACCGCGCCCACGGCGCCCGCGGCCCGCGCCGCGACAGCCACGACAGCTACGTCGCCACGGCCCTGGGCGACGACCTGGCCGCGATGCACGCCGAGGTGGGCCACCACATGCGGCGTGGCGCCGGCCCCACCGAAGCCTTCCTGCGCACCCTCAACCCTGGAGCCCCACGATGAGCCCGATCAGCCCCGCCCGACGCCACCTCGTCCTGACCCTGGCCGCCGCCCCGCTGGGCCTGGCCGCGCTGCCGGCCGCGGCCCAGGCCGGCGGCACGCTCGCGGCCATCAAGCAGCGCGGCACGCTGCGCGTGGGCGTCACCCAGGCGCCGCCCTGGTACAGCAAGGACCCGAAGAGCGGCGAATGGTCGGCCGGCCTCGGCGTGTCGATGGGCAAGGCCATGGCCCAGCAGCTGGGGGTGAAGTTCGAGCCGGTGGAGGTGACCTGGGGCACCGCGGTGGCGGCCCTGCAGGGCAACAAGATCGACATCATGTACATGATGGACGCCACGCCCGAGCGCGCGCAGGCGGTGGACTTCCCGACGAGCCCGCTGCTGTTCTATTCGCTGGCCGTGCTGGCCAAGGACGACCTGCCGGTCAAGGCCTGGGCCGACCTGAACAAGGAGAGCGTGCGCATCGCCGTGCCGCAGGCCAGCAGCATGGACAAGTTCCTGACGGAGAACACGCCCAAGGCGCAGATCCAGCGCTTCCCGGGCAACGCCGAGGCCATCGCCGCGTTCCAGGCCGGCCGCGCCGATGCCGTGTGCCTGTTCCACCCGCCGCTGCTGGCCGCGCGCCAGCGCCTGGGCACGGGCAAGATCGTGGTGCCCACGCCGGCGCAGTCGCAGCCGTCGAGCGCCGCCGTACGCAAGGAGGACGACAAGGCCTTCGTGCATTGGGTCGACAAGTCGATGGCGGCCTTCTACAGCAGCGGCCAGACGCAGAAGTGGTACGAGGAGTTCCTGACCGGCTTCGGCCTCGACCCCAAGGCCGCGCCGCCCGTGATGAAGGAGATGCTGAAGTAGCGCCGGCGCGCCGATGCACCGCTGGGACTTCGGCCCGGTCTGGGCACACGCGGACCTGCTGGCCCTGGGCCTGCTGCACACGCTGCAGGTCACGGGCACGGCGCTGCTGTTCGGCGTGCCGCTCGGCCTGCTGCTGGCGCTGATGCGCCTGTCGCCGCGGCGGGTGCTCGCCTGGCCGGCCGGCACGGTGATCGAGGTCTTCCGCACCACGCCGCCGCTCGTGCAGCTGTTCTGGTTCTTCTTCGCGCTGCCCATCCTGGTCGACGTGGAGATGACGCCGTTCGCCGCCGCGGCGATCACGTTCTCCATCCAGTCGGCGGCCTTCTTCGCCGAGGTCTTCCGCGGCGGCATCGTCTCGGTGGAGCGCGGCCAGTGGGAGGCCGCGCGCGCGCTGGGCATGACGGGCCGCCAGGCGCTGCGCCGCGTGGTGCTGCCGCAGGCGGTGAAGCGCATGCTGCCGGCCTTCCTGGAGCGCGCGATCGAGCTGATGAAGACCACCACCCTGGTGGCCACGGTCAGCTACGCGGACCTGCTGTTCCAGGCCAACGAGGTGGCGCAGAAGACCTTCCGGCCGCTGGAGGTGTTCACGGTCGCCGCGCTGATGTACTTCGTCGTCATCTTCCTCGCCAGCCAGGCCGCCTTGCTGCTCGAGCGCCGCCTGTCCGCCAGCGGCGAAGGGATGCACCGCTGACATGAAGCCCCCACGCCGCTTCGCAGCCGCCGCCCCAGGGGGCGGTGAACGCGTTCGGGCGGCCGGGCGCCACTGACATGGCCTACCGCTGGAACTTCGCGCCGCTGCTGGAGAACACCGACGTGCTGCTGAAGGGCGCCGTCGGCACGCTGCGGCTGTTCGTGCTCTGCGCCGTGGCCGCGCTGCTGCTGGGCCTGCTGGTGGGGCTGGCGCGGCAGCAGCGCGGCCACGGCGCAGAGCACGAACAGCCGCAGCGTGCAGATCCTGTGGTTCTACTTCGCGCTGCCGATCCTGCTGCCGTTCGAGGTGAGCCCGCTGGCGGCGGCGGCCCTGGGCATCTCGCTCAACTCGGCGGCGTTCACCGCCGAGATCGTGCGCGGCGGCATCGCCTCCATCGACCGCGGCCAGTGGGAAGCCGGCCGCGCCATCGGCATGACGCAGGGGCAGACGATGCGCCGCATCGTGCTGCCGCAGGCGCTGCGCCGCATGCTGCCGGCGCTGACCAACCGCGGCATCGAGGTCTTCAAGATGACCACGCTGGCCTCGGCGGTGGCCTACGTGGAGCTGCTCCAGCAGGGCAAGCTGCTGGCCTCGCTGAACTTCAACCCGATCGAGACCTACACCGTGATCGCCGCCGTCTTCTTCCTGTGCCTGCTGCCGCTGGTGCAGGCCACCTACGCGCTGGAACGGCGGCTCGGGCGGTCCGACGCATGAACGCGCCCGAGCCCGTGCTGCAGGTGCGCGGCCTGCGCAAGACCTTCGGCGCCGACGAGGTGCTGCGCGGCATCGACCTCGACGTGCAGCGCGGCGACCGCATCGCCATACTGGGCGCCAGCGGATCGGGCAAGAGCACGCTGCTGCGCTGCCTCAACTTCATGGAACGGCCCAGCGCCGGCACGGTGGCGCTCACCGGCCAGGCCATCGTGCCGCACGAGGCCGAGCTGACGCGCGTGCGCCAGCGCGTGGGCATGGTCTTCCAGCAGTTCAACCTGTTCCCGCACATGACGGTGCTGGGCAACGTGATGGAAGGGCTGCGCACCGTCAAGCGCCTGGCGGCCGAACCGGCGCGCCGGAAGGCGATGGCCGAGCTCGAGCGCGTGGGCCTGGCCGACAAGGCCGACGCCTACCCGGCGCGCCTGTCGGGCGGGCAGAAGCAGCGCGTGGCCATCGCGCGCGCGCTGGCGATGGAGCCCGAGCTGCTGCTGTTCGACGAGCCCACGTCGGCGCTGGACCCCGAGCTCGTCGGCGAGGTGCTGCGAGTCATCCGCGGCCTGGCCGACGAAGGGCGCACGATGCTGCTGGTGACGCACGAGCTGGGCTTTGCCTACCACGTGGCCAACCGCGTGCTGTTCATCGCCGACGGCCAGATCCACGAACAGGGCCCCCCGGAACAGCTGCTCAAGCACCCGACCCAGCCGCGCACACAGGCCTTCCTGGCCCGGCACCGCGAATTCGACTTCTGACCCCGACCCCCATGGCGACCCCCAGCACCGAGAGCGCGCAAGGCTACGTGGCCGACCCGCGCAACGAGCACGTCATCGTCTACGTCAACGGCCGCTTCTTCCCCAAGGCCGAGGCCACCGTCAGCGTCTTCGACGCCGGCTTCGCGCTGGGCGACGGCGTGTGGGAAGGGCTGCGCCTCGTGCAGGGCCGCATCATCAGCCTGCCGCAGCACCTGGACCGGCTGTACGAAGGTGCCCGTTCGATCGACATCGACGTCGGCCTCAGCCGCCAGCAGCTGACCGACGCCCTCTTCGAGACGCTCGCGAAGAACGGCATGACCGACGGCGCGCACCTGCGCCTGATGGTGACCCGCGGCCTGAAGCGCACCGTCAACCAGGACCCGCGCTTCGTGGTCGGCGCGGCCACCGTCGTCATCGTCGCCGAGTACAAGACGCCCAGGCCCGAGAGCAAGGCGCGCGGGCTCACGCTCTTCACCAGCACCTTCCGCACCAGCGGGCCGGACGTGTTCGACCTGCGGCTCAACTCGCACAGCCGCCTCAACCTGATCCAGGCGCTGCTGCAGGCCATCCACGCCGGCGCCGACGAGGCGCTGATGCTCGACCCGCGCGGCTTCGTGGCCAGCTGCAACAGCACCAACTTCTTCATCGTGCGCGGCGGCGAGCTGTGGACCAGCACCGGCGCCTACAGCTTCAAGGGCATCACCCAGGCCAGCGTGATCGAGGCCTGGCGCGCCGCCGGCGGCACGGCACGCGAGTGCGACTTCACGCTGGCCCAGGTGTACAGCGCCGACGAAGCCTTCGTCACGGGCACCCTGGGCGGCGTGACGCCGGTGGTGAAGGTGGACGGGCGCACCATCGGCACCGGCCGGCCGGGCGCGGTGACGCAGCTGGCAGGCGAGCGCTACCTGCGCAAGGTGCTGGCCTAGCGGGTGGAGAGGCCGCGCGGCGGTGGCGGCGACGCTTGATCTGCCGCAATAGGAACGATTCCCATTTCACTAAAGTACCGCCGCTCCCCTCGATCCGAGCAAGCAGCAGGTGCCGACGTCCCCACCCCACCCCTTGCCGCCCGGGGCCAGCACCCTGGACCGCGTGCCGCTTCACGCGCCCCTGCGCGTGGTGGCCGTGCACGCGCCCGCGGGCGCGCCGGAGTGGGCGGGCCGCCTGGAGGAGATCGGCTTCCTTCCGGGCGAGCAGGTGAGCGTGCTGGCGCGCGGCCGGCCCGGCCACGACCCGCTGGTGGTCCGCGTCGGCGACTCGACCTTCGCGCTGCGCCGTGCCGAGGCGGCCTGCATCACGGTGCAGGCCGATGCCGCGCCCGCCGGGAGCCCGCATGCATGAGGCGGTGATCCACCTTCACCCGGCCGGCCCGTTGCTGGCGCTGGTGGGCAACCCGAACTGCGGCAAGACGGCGCTGTTCAACCGGCTCACCGGCAGCCACCAGAAGGTCGGCAACTATGCCGGCGTCACCGTCGAGCGCAAGGAAGGCCGCCTCACCAGCGCCACCGGACGCGTGCTGCGCCTGCTCGACCTGCCGGGCGTCTACAGCCTGAACCCGCGCTCGCCGGACGAATGGGTCACCGTCGAGGTGCTGCGGGGTCAGGCCGAGGGCGAGAAGCGCCCCGACCTCGTGGTCTGCGTGGTGGACGCCACCAACCTGCGGCGCAACCTGCGCCTGGTGCTGGCCGTCAAGCGCACGGGCCTGCCCTGCGTGGTGGCGCTGAACATGGCCGACCTCGCCGAGCAGCAGGGCCTGCGCATCGACGCCGAGGCGCTCGCGCGTGAACTGGGGGTCCCGGTGGTGCGCACGGTGGCCGTTCAGGGCGACGGGGCCGAGGCCTTGCGCGCCTTGCTGGACCAGCCCGACGCGTGGAAGCAGGATGCCGTCGATGCGGCTCAAGCCACGCCCGCCGCGCCGGAGCACGATGCCCGCGGCGACCACGAGGCGGTGCGTGGCATCCTCGAACGGCTGGGCCTCGCCGCGGCCGTGCCCCACACCGCCAGCGACCGCATCGACCGCGTGGTGCTGCACCCGCTGCTCGGGCCGGTGATCCTCGCGACGCTGCTGTTCCTCGTGTTCCAGGCGGTCTTCGCCTGGGCCGAGGCGCCCATGGGCTGGATCGAGGCCGCCACCGCCTGGGCGGGCGGGCAGGTCGGCGCGCTGCTGCCGGCCGGCTGGCTGCGCAGCCTGCTGGTGGATGGGGTGATCGCCGGCGCCGGCGGCGTGGTGGTGTTCCTGCCCCAGATCGTGATCCTCTTCTTCTTCATCCTCGTGCTGGAGGAGTCGGGCTACCTGCCGCGCGCGGCCTTCCTGCTGGACCGCCTGATGGGCGGCGTGGGACTGTCGGGCCGCTCGTTCATTCCGCTGCTGTCGAGCTTCGCCTGCGCCATTCCCGGGATCCTGGCGGCGCGCACGGTGGACAACGCGCGGGACCGACGGGTGACGATCCTGATCGCGCCGCTGATGACCTGCTCGGCCCGCCTGCCGGTGTACGCGCTGCTGATCGGCGCCTTCGTGCCGCAGCGCCCGCTGTGGGGCGGGCTGGAGCTGCAGGGCCTGGTGCTGTTCGGCCTCTATGTCGCCGGCATCGTGGGGGCGCTGGCCGTGGCCTGGGTGCTGAAGCGGCTGACGGCCCGCAACCAGCCGCGCACGCTGATGATGGAACTGCCGCGCTACCACTGGCCCACGGCGCGCAACGTGCTGATCGGCCTGTGGCAGCGGGTCAAGATCTTCCTGCGCCGGGTGGGCGGCATCATCCTCGCGCTGACCATCCTGCTGTGGTTCCTGGCCAGCTTCCCGGCACCGCCGGCCGGTGCCACGGGGCCGGCCATCGAGTACAGCCTGGCCGGCATGCTGGGGCGCGCGCTGGCCGTGGTCTTCGAACCCATCGGCTTCAACTGGCAGATCAGCATCGCGCTGGTGCCCGGGCTGGCCGCGCGCGAGGTGGCCGTGAGCGCGCTCGGCACGGTGTACGCGCTGTCGGCCACGGCCGACGACACCGCCGGCGCCCTCGCACCGCTGATCGCGCACAGCTGGAGCCTCGCCACCGCGCTCTCGCTGCTGGCGTGGTACGTGTTCGCGCCGATGTGCCTGGCCACGCTGGCCACCATTCGCCGTGAAGCCGGCACGCGCTGGGCGTGGGTGGCGGCCGGCTACCTGTTCGCACTGGCCTACGGAGCCGCTTTCGCGACCTACCGGGTCGCGTCGTGGCTCGCCCTCTGAGCCTCAGGTCCGCCGCGCGAGGAAGTCCATCACCAGGTGGTTGAAGACCGCCGGCTTCTCGAAGTACGTCGAGTGCCCGCAGTCGTCCACGACGGCGAGTTCGCTGCCGGGCACGAGGGCCTGCGCATCGCGCATGGCCTGCACGGGCACGAGCGGGTCTTCCGCGCCCACGAGCCACAGCACCGGGCAGCGCAGGCCGCGCAGCGCGTCGAAGGGCAGCAGGCCGGCCGGGTCCATCAGGCGCGCCATCGCGGCCTTCCACTCGGCCGGCGGCACGCTGTGCGTGCCGGGGTTGAAGGCGTTGATCTGCGCGTACAGCGCGGCGCGCTCGGGCTCGCGCTGCAGGAACCACGCGCCGAGCGAGCGCTGCTCGAGCGTCTTCGAATCGGCATGGCGCGCGCGGCGCTCCAGCGCCTCGAGGATGGCCGGGTGGTCCACGCCCAGCGGCGAGTCGCAGGCCACGAAGGCGCTCACGCGCTCGGGGTGCTGCAGCGCCAGGCGAAGGCCGACCATGCCGCCGAGCGACTGCCCCACCACCGCGGCGCGGTCGACCTGCAGCTCGTCGAGCACGGCCAGCACGTCGGGCACGAAGTGGCGGTGGTCGAACTCCGCCATCGGCGCCTCGGAGCGGCCGAAGCAGCGCAGGTCCATCGTGATGACGCGGTGGCGCGCGCGGAAGGCCGGCAGCTGCTGCCACCACGTGGCCGCGTTGGAGCCGGCGCCATGCAGCAGCACGAGCGCAGGCCCCTCGCCCTGGTTCTGGTAGTACAGCCGGCGCCCTTCGCGGTGCAGGAAGGTCATGCTCGGTCGGCCCTTGGTCGGCCCTCGTTCGGCCCTCAGTTGGCCTTGAGGTTGAGGCTGCGCACCAGCGTGCCCCAGCGCTCGGCATCGCCCTTCACCAGCGCCGTGTACTGCTCGGGCGTGGTCTTCATGATCGCCAGGCCCTCGGCGATGTGCGGGTCGGCGATGGCCGGCTTGGCAAGCGAAGCCTGCAGCGTGCCGTGTACCTTGCGCACGATGTCCGGCGGCGTGCCCTTGGGTGCCGAGAGGCCGACCCAGGCCGTCAGCGTCATGGCCGGGTAGCCCAGTTCGGCAAAGGTCGGCGCCTGAGGCGCGGCGGGGCTGCGCGCGCGGCTGCTCACGGCCAGCAGCCTGAGCTTGCCGGACTGCACGTGCGACTGCGCCGCGTTCTGCGGCACGGCCAGCAGGTCGACCACGCCGCCGAGGGCGTCGTTCAGCGCAGGCGCACCACCCTTGTACGGCACGTGGATCAGCTGGATGCCCGCAGCGCGCTGCAGCAGCTCCAGCAGCACGTGGCCGCTGGAGCCCGCGCCCGAGCTGGCCCAGCTCAGCTTGCCCGGCTCGCGCCTGGCGCGCGCCACCACGTCGGCCAGCGAGCCGATGCCGCTGTCGCTGCGCGTCACGAGCCACTGCGCGCCCTCGCCGATGGCGCTGATGTGCACGAAGTCACCGACGATGTCGAACGGCAGCTTCTCGTGCAGCGCGGCGGTGATCGTGTTGACCATGCCGGTCATCGTGAGCGTGTAGCCGTCCGGGGCGGCCTGCGCGCCGGCCTGCGTGCCGACGATGTTGCCGGCGCTCGGGCGGTTGTCGATGACGACCGGCTGGCCCCAGGCCGCCGCCAGGTCCTGCGCGATGGGGCGGATCAGGCGGTCGTAGGGCCCGCCGGCCGGCGCGGGCACGATGATGCGCACGGGCTTCGTCGGCCAGTCGCTGGCTTGTGCATGGGCCCGGAGAGCAGGCAAGGCCAGCAGCGGGGCGGCCAGCAGCGTGCGGCGGTTCAGCGTCATGGGGTGGGTCTCCGGTTCGGGTTCTCAGGTCTCAGTGCAGCAGCCAGCGGACCGGCTCCTCGAGCCGCGGCCACTCGACGCCGGGCGCCATGTGGCCGTAGGGGCTCTCGAGCGCGATGAAGCGCGTCGGCACGCCCCGCTCCTGCAACTGCGCGAGGCGCGCCCGCGCGTCGTCGTCGGGCGGGAAGATGTTGTCCGTGGTGCACTGCATCAGCAGCAGTCGAGCGCGCAGTTCCGCCAGGCGCGGGCGCACGTCGAAGTCGGCCGCCGCGTCGGCGAGCACGACCATGCTGTTCGGGTCGAAGCGCTCGGCCCAGTAGCGCGCGCCGCGTGCCATCGCCTCGCGGCGCTCCGCCGGGTCGGCGTAGCGCTGCTCGTACAGGGTCTCCAGGCCGTAGTGGCGCAGCGTCTGCACGCGCTGCTCGAAGAGGCGTTCGCGGAGGCCCGCATGCCCGTAGTGCCAGCCGCCGTGCCAGTCCGGGTGGTCCGCGTACTTCGCGCGCGCCGAGTCGGCATCGAGCCCGCCGGGGCTGTAGAGCCCGGAGACGATGACGCCGCAGGCATCGACTTCATCGGGATGGTCCAGCGCCCACTGCAGCGCCTGGATGCCGCCGTAGGAAGGGCCGAGCACGGCCCGCAGGTGGCGCACGCCCAGGGCCGCAAGCAGCGCGTGCTGGGCCGCGACGATGTCGCCCACCGTGATGCGCGGGAACTCCGGCCCCCAGGGCCGCCCGGTGGCCGGGTTGGTCGTCGAAGGGCCCGTCGTGCCGAACGACGAGCCGAGCATGTTGCTGCACACGATGAAGAAGCGGTCGGTGTCCAGCGGCCGCCCCGGCCCGAGCAGCGGCGCCCACGAGCCCTCGGCGGTGTGGTGCCCCGGCGAGAGCATCGAAGGCCCGCTCGTGTAGCCGTGCGTCACCAGCACCGCGTTGCGCCCGTCGGGCGCGAGCCTGCCGTGCGCGACGTAGGCCACCTCCACGTCGGGCAGCACGCCGCCCCGGGCCAGCCGCAGCGGGCCGATCGACAGCGTCTGCATGCGCTCAGTCCGCCTTGATGCCGGCGGCGGTGATCACGCCGTGCCAGCGATCGATCTCGCTGCGGAAGAAGCTCGTGAACTCGGCCGGCGTGGTGCCGAGGATCGTGCCGCCCAGCGCCTCCTGCTTCTGGCGGAAGGGGCCGTTGAGCACCTTCAGCACCGCGCCGTGCAGCTTCTCCACCACCGCCGGCGGCAGGCCCTTGGGCCCGGAGAGCCCGCCCCAGGCGGTGGCCTGGTAGCCGGGAAAGCCGCTCTCGGCGACGGTGGGGATGTCGGGCAGCAGCGGGCTGCGCTGAGGCGAGCTGATGGCCAGGCCGTTGAGCCGCCCGGTGCGGATGTGCTGCAGCACCGCGTCGGTGTTGAGGAACATCACCTGCGTCTGCCCGGCCATCAGGTCGTTGAGCGCCGGTGCGCCGCCGCGATAGGGGATGTGGACGAGCGACAGGCCCGCGCGCTGCTTGAGCAGCTCCATCGCCAGGTGGCCCGAGGTGCCGTTGCCCGCGCTGGCGTAGCTGATCTTGCCCGGGTTGGCCTTCACGAAGGCGACGAAGTCCTTGAACGTCTTCAGGCCCGTCGACGGGTGCGCCACCAGCACGTTGGCGCCGGACATCATCTGCGTGACGTGCGTGAAATCGCGGTTGAAGTCGAGGTTCGCGCGCGGCAGCAGCGTCTGCGCGGTGGCGTTGCCGGCAAAGCTCATCATCAGCACGTGCCCGTCGGGCGCGGCGCGCGCCACGTGCTCGGCCGCGAGCTGGCCGCCGGCGCCGGGCCGGTTGTCGATGACGATGGGCTGGCCGAGCAGCTTCTGCAGCTCTTCGGCGAGCTGCCGGCCGAAGTTGTCGGAAGGGCCGCCCGGCGGTGCCGCCACCACGAGCTGGATGGGCTTGCTCGGCCAGCCCGCGGCATCGGTCTGGGCCGCCAGCGGCGCGGCGGCGAGCACCAGCGCGGCCGCGGCGGCAAGGCGCCGGCTGAAGGCGGCGAAGGGATGCATCGGCTTGTCTCCTGAAGGCTGCGCGGGTGGCCCGCGTCGATGTGCGAATCGGTGAGAACCGGTCAGGGCGGAGGCCGGCGGGCGCAGCCATTGCATCGGAGAGGCCGCCATTAGACTGACTGATACCGGCCGGCTGACCGACGGAGTCATCGACCGAGCCACCGCCCGAGCGATCGACCCGCGAAGACCCGCGACCGACCACCACCATGCCCGCCTCCGCCTCGGTGCTGCTCAACCGCCTGCTCGCGCGCGGCAAGTTCCGCCACGTGCAGGTGCTGCTGCGCCTGGCCGAGCTGGGCAGCGTGCAGCGCGCCGCCGATGCCATCAACGTCACGCAGTCGTCGGTGACGCAGACCCTGGCCTACCTGGAGCGCCTGCTCGACGTGCAGCTCTTCCGCCGCCACGCGCGCGGCGTGATGCCGACGGCCGAGTGCATGGCCCTGCTGCCGGTGGCGCGGCAGATGCTGATGGGCCTGGCCGAAGGCACCGAGCTGCTCGCGGCGCGCCACCGCCCCGGTGGCGGCATCGTGCGCGTGCTGGCATCGCAGGCGGCCGTGCACAGCCTGCTGCTGCCCGCCCTGCCCGCCTTCCACCGGCGGCACGCCCACGTGCACGTGCACCTGCGCGAGGGCGAGGGCGAAGACCAGCTGCTGGCCGTGGCGCGCGGCGAGGTGGACGTGGTCGCCTGCCGCCGCCCCGTGGCGCTGCCCGAAGGCTGGCAGTTCACGGCCCTGCGCGAGGACCGCTTCGTGGTCGTGTGCCGGCCGGGCCACCCGGTGCTGCGCCGCCGCCGCGCGGACTGGCACGTGCTCGGCCGCGAGACCTGGATGCTGGCCCCGGCCGAGACGGCGGCGCGGCTGCGCTTCGACGAGCTGGCGCAGCGCTTCGAGGCGGCGCCGCGCGCGCACCCGCTGGTGACGCGCTCGCTGCCGCTGATGTACGGCACGCTCGCCAGCGAGCCGGTGCTGGCGCTGCTGCCGGCGAGCATCGTCGGCCCCGCCGTGCGCGCGGGCCAGCTCGCGCTGGCGCCGATGCCGGAGACGCTGCCGCTCGATCCGCTGGGCCTGTTGCTGCCGCAGCGCGGCGGCACGGAAGCGGCGCAGGCGCTGGTGGGGCATCTGTCCGAGGCGGCTTCCGGCGACGGCGCCGTGTAGCGGCACCGTTCAACCTGGAGGCGCCAGGAGGCACCGAGCCGGACGGCGGGGCGGCCCGTCGACGCATCAGCCCTCCTGGGTGCGCCGTTCCGCACCGCCCGGCCTTCAGCACACGGTCCAAGGATCAGGCCGCCGCCCGCAGGCGCAGCAGGTCCTGCACGCGCCGGCGATAGCACGCCGGGGTCACACCGACCAGGCGCCGGAACGTTCGCCTGAACGAGGCCGGGTCCTGATAGCCGACCGCCGCGGCCACGTCGTCGGTCGGCAGCGCCGTCGTCTCCAGCAGCTGCTTGGCCTCCTCGACGCGCAGCGTCTGCAGGTACTCCGTCGGCCGGTAGCCGGTGGCGGCGCGGAAGCGCCGCTCGAACGTGCGCACCGACAGGCCCGATGCCGCGACGGCCGCCGCCAGCGGACGCGGGTCGTCGTAGTGTTCCGCCAGCCAGCGCTGGCAGCGCTCGATCACGGCGTCGCCGTGCCCGCGCGGCCGCACCATCGCGGCGAACGGAAGCTGGCCCTCGCCCCGGTCGCCGAGCAGGAACGCCTTCGAGGTGCGCACCGCCTCCGCCTCGCCGAGGAAGCGTGCGACGAGGTAGAGGACGAGTTCGGTCCACGACGCATAGCCACCGGCCGTGACGATCCGATGCCCGGCACCGGCCGGCACGATCACCTTGCGCGGCTCGATTCGCACCTGCGGGTAGTGGCGCTCGAACAGCGGCGCGGCCGCCCAGTGGCTGGTCGCGTCCAGGCCGTCGAGCAGGCCGGACTCCGCGAGCACCAGCGAGCCCGTGCACACCGAGCACACCACCGCCCCGGCCGCGTGCTGATCCAACAGCCATCGCGCGGCTGCCGGCCAGCGCCCGCGCGGCTCGAGCGCCGGATCGAAGCCGATGTCGGGCACGACCACGACATCGAAGCGGAGCGCCTCGTCGAAGCCCGCGTCGACGGGCACCGGCACCCCCAGACCGCAGCGCTGCAGGCCGGTGCTCGCACCGACGACCCGGGGGCGCATGCGTCCACCGCCGGCGGCTTCGCCGGTGAGATGCGCCCACACGCTGCCGATGGCGGCGAACACCTCCAGCATGCTGAAGAGCACGCCGGGCGTGGTGTCGGGCACCGCGACGAGGCCGACCGTGACGTCGCGCGGGCCAGGTCGACAGCGCGTCAGCGCATCGGCTCGCATCGCCTCTCTTCGGGATGTCGCGTCCGCCTCGTCCGACGACGGATCGCCTCTTCGGCACCCTGGCAGCAATGCCTACAAAGCTGCCCTGGCAGCGTCGCCAGTCCCTTCGACTTCCGCCCCATGCAACCGCTCATCGCTTCGTCCTCCAGTGCCTTCGTCGCCTCGCTCGGCGTGCGCCTCCCCGTGTTCTCGGCCGGCATGGCCTTCGTCGCCGGCCCGCCCCTGGCGGCCGCCGTCAGCGAGGCCGGCGGGATGGGCTTTCTCGGGGCCGGTCTCGCGCCGCCGGCCGCGGTGACCGGGTTGATCGAGGCCACGCGAAGCCTGACCTCGCGGCCGTTCGGCATCGACTTCGTCACGCCCTTCGTCACGCCCGAGCACCTGGAAGCGTGCCTGCAGGCACGCCCGCGCGTCGTCGTGTTCTTCTGGGCCCCACCGCCGGCCTCCTGGGTGCGCCAGTTGCAGGCCCGCGGCATCGGTGTCTGGATGCAGGTCGGCACCCCCGCCGAGGCGCTGGAGGCACGCGACCTGGGCATCGATGCGCTGATCGTCCAGGGCGCCGAAGCCGGTGGCCACAACCGCGCAAGCGCGGGCCTGATCAGCCTGCTGCCGGCCGTCGTCGATGCCGTGGCGCCGCTGCCGGTCGTTGCCGCCGGCGGCATCGCCGATGGCCGGGGACTGGCCGCCGCACTGACCCTGGGCGCGTCGGCGGTGTGGTGCGGGACGCGCTTCCTGGCCAGCAACGAGGCCCACGCGCACGCCGAGTACAAGCAACGCGTGGTCGAGGCTGCGGTCGACGACACCGTGCGCAACACCCACTTCGACGCCGAGTGGCCGGGGCAGCCGATGCGCGTGCTGCGCAACCGCGAGGTCCGCGCCTGGGAAGCGGGGCTCGGCGCGGCGGCCGATGGTGCCGACTCCGGCGCACCGGTCGGCACGACCGTGCTCGGCGGGCAGGAGGTTCCGGTGCCCCCGCGCTCGGTGCTGCTGCCGACGCCCGAGACGCGCGGCGACTTCGAACGCATGGGATTGACGATGGGTGAGACCGCCGGCCTGATCCGATCGATCGAGCCGGCCGCCGTGATCGTGCGTCGCATGGTCTCAGACGCGGAGGCGCTGCTCGGGCGGCGCCTGGCACACGATGGGCCGCCGGCCCCGGCCCCCGGGGCGCACCGCGCGCCTGCCGCCTGCGCGTGAGCCGCGCTTGCCGCCGCCGCCGGCCGGCCGCGCCGGCGACCGTCATGACAGCGCATGTGCACCAGAGGCTCCCCGACCGGCCAGCGCGGGGCCCCTCGCGGCCAGCGTCGCGCTGGCGCTGGCCAGCGGCATGGCGGCGTCGTCGTCAAGCAGGAGTGCCTGCGCGAAGCACAGCGCCGAGGTCGTTCGTGTCGCGGCGCCGACGAAGCGAAGCCGGGGTCCGACATTCGCCAGCCGAAGGAAGTGCACCTGCAGCGTCAACGTCACGACGACTTCGCTGTCGTGGTGGCCAAGCGCCGCCAGCACGCAGGCGCCGTCGAAGCCGGCCGCGATCAGCCCGCCGTTCAGCGCCGCCGTGCCGCCGCCGCCGAGGTGGCCGGCGTCGCTGCGCACGAGGCGCACGACCGCGGCGCCGTGCGGCTCGAAGCGACCCTCGAAGCCGAACCAGCGCACCTCGGCACGCGCGTTGAACGCCGCCTGCCGCGCCTGGAGCCGGGCCGATGCGAGACGGAATGGCAGCGCGTACGGGATCACGCCCGCCGCGGAAGGGTCGGTGCCGCTCATGGCTTGAACAGCAGCGCCTGCTCGACGATCCGGCGGATGCCGTCCGTCAGCGCCTTCGGCGGCGCGTACTGCGGCGAGCCGCGCATGACCGCGGCGGCGTCGCCCATCGCGACGAGTTCGCGCAATCCGTGTTCGGCGGCGGCGAGGTCGTCGTCGCCGACCTCGAGGCCCCCTGGCAGCGTGCCGCGCGCGGCCGCCGCGCGGCGCGACGGCACCTGCCGCGCGCAGCGGCACGGCGCGTTCCGATCGACGAGGCCGCAACGCTTCTCCATGAAGCCGTGCACCGCGGCGCGCGCGCGCGCGAGCCGCTGGCGGTGTGCGGCCGGCGTGATGCCCTGCACCTCGGCGGCCTGCGGCGACGGCAGGCCGAAGACGACGTCGAGCACGTACGCCAGCCGACCGGGGGGGTCGAGGCACATCAGCATGGCCTGCGTGCACGCGAGGGCCGTGCGACGGGCGTGCACCCGGTCCTCGGCGGACATCGCGGCCTCGTCCCAACCGACCCGCTGCGCGTAAGCCTCGCCGCGATCGAGCCGAAGGCCGAGTTCCTCGAACGACAGTTCGGCGCGCGCAGGCGAACGCAGACGCACGTTCAGCAGATGGTGGCTGGCGATCGCGTAGACCCAGGTGCCGAACGCCGACTCGCCGCGCCAGGTGCCGAGGTGCGTGGCGACCTTGACCAGCACCTCCTGCGTCGCGTCCTGTGCATCCTCACGGCGGCCGAGCACGCGCAGCGCGAGGTTGTACAGAGGGCGCTGCAGCCCGCGCAGCAGCGCGTCGAGCGCGCCGAGATCACCACCGCGCGCGCGCTCGACCAGCGCGGAGTCGGTCGCGATGGCGCTCATGCGGCGCTCCGGGGCTGGTGCACGAACTCGACACCGGCGTCGATGCCGATCTTCCGGCACCCCTGGGTCCCGAGCCCGGCGATGACCCGGCGCGGGGCGCCTTCCGGCCCCTCTCCGTCGATCCGTGTCTGCGGGATGATCGGGAACCGCCAGCGTCCCCGCACGCCGGCGCCATGGCGCAACGCGCGCCTCCCGGTGCCGCCGGGTTCGCAGCGCGCGGCGACGACCGGCGAGCGATCGCTCGCGTCGCGGCCGTTGGCGACGATGCGCGCTTCCAGCGGGGTGGTGGTCATGAAGGCGGTACGGTCCATGTCGGTCCCTCCGGTGGGTCTCGCGGACGGCCCCTGCCGCCCGCCCCTTCCCTTGGACACATCGGCGGCGCAGAGTGTGACAGTCACCGTGAGCCCGACCGGAGCGGCGGACGCCTCGTTAGGCAAGAGGCGTCCAAGGGGAGGCACGGGTGACATCCGCAACGAGGCCGGGCAAGGCCGACATCGTGGCATCGGGACGCATCGGACGGCGCATGGCCGTCCTCATCATCTCGTTCAGCTCCTTGATCATGCTCGTGGTCTCGGCGGTGCAGCTGGCCATCGACTACCAGGACCTGCGCTCGGGGCTTGATCGGGAGCTCGACAGGGTGAACGTCTATCTGCCCAACACCGCCGGCAGCGTCTGGAACTTCGACGAACAGCAGATCGAACTCGCACTCGGTGGCCTGGCGCGTCTGCCGAACATCGACCGGGCCAGCGTGACGGCGGCGGACACGCGTCAGGAGTGGTTCGCGGGCCGGAAGCCGTCAACGCACCACCTGCGCCGCACGTACGACCTGCACGCCGTGGTCGCCGGCCGACAGACCGTGATCGGCACGCTCGAGGTGGTCGCGAGCCTCGACGCGCTGTACCGGCAGATCGCGGCTCGCGCCGTTTCGATCGTCGTGGGCAACGGCCTGAAGACGCTCTTCGTCGCCGGATTCATCCTGTACCTGTTCAGGCGCCTGGTGACCCGCCGGCTCGAAGCGCTGGTGACGAAGCTCGAGGCGCTGGAGGCGCCTGGCGACACCGTCGAACCCGGCCAGCCCGCGTCGGCGCGCGCGCAGGATCGGCACGCCGACGAGATCGACCTCGTGGAGCGCAGCCTGGACCAAGCGAGGTTGCGCCTCGAGGTCGCCGCCGCGAGGTCGGAAGCGGACCGTTCGGTCCTGCGCGAGAGCGAGGCGCGTCTTCGCCTGGCCCTCGACGCGGCCCACATGGGAACGTTCGACTGGGACATGCGGACGGACAGGATCACGTGGTCGCGATGGCACGAGGAACTGTGGGGATTCGCTCCTGGCGAGTTCGGCGGCACCTATGCCGAGTTTGTCCAGCGGCTGCACCCTGAAGACGCCCCTGGCGTCGAGGCCCGGATGGCCCAATGCATGGCGGCGCGCGAGCCGTTCGCGCACGAGTTTCGTGTCGTCTGGCCCGACTCCAGCGTGCATTGGGTGGCGAGCACCGGCCAGTACGAGTTCGACGAAACCGGGAAGGCGATACGGATGCGGGGCGCCGTGCTCGAGACGACGGCACGCAAGCGGGACGAGGAGGAGATACGCGAGCTCAACGTCGGGCTGGAGCGCCGCGTGGCGGAACGCACGGCGGAACTCGAGGCCGCCAAGCGCATGGCCGAAGCCGCCAACAAGGCGAAGAGCAGCTTCCTCGCCAACATGAGCCACGAGATCCGGACGCCGATGAACGCGATCATCGGCTTGAACCACCTGCTGTCCCGGGACGCCACCGATGCGCTTCAGCGCGACCGGTTGGCCAAGGTGAATGCAGCGGCCCAGCACCTGCTGCAGGTGATCAACGACATCCTGGACCTGTCGAAGATCGAGGCCGGCAAGCTGGTCCTGGAGCGCCGCGAGTTCGTGCTGGACGAGGTGCTGGAACGCGCCGCCGGGATGGTGCGATCCCGTGCGTCGGAGAAGGGTCTGGAGCTGGTGATCAACAGCGATCACCTGCCTGATCGACTGCTGGGCGATCCGATGCGGCTGGCCCAGATGCTGATCAACCTGCTGGGCAACGCCGTCAAGTTCACGTCCGCGGGTTGGGTCAGCCTGCGTGGCACCCGCGAGGCCGAGGAAGGCAACCACCTGCTGGTGCGGTTCGAGGTCCAGGACACCGGTCCCGGCCTGTCCGTCGAGCAGCAGCAGCGGCTCTTCCGCGCGTTCGAACAGGGCGACAGCTCGCTCTCCCGGCGCGAGGGTGGCACCGGTCTGGGCCTCGCGCTGACCCGGCACTTCGCCGAACTGATGGGGGGGTGAAGCAGGCGTCTCCAGCAAGGAGGGAGAAGGCAGTACGTTCTGGTTCACGGCCCGGCTCGAGCATGCACCGCCGGCGGAGCGGACCGAGGCAAGGTCCTACTCGCTGCGGGGCCTGCGTGCGTTGGTCGTCGACGACCTCCGAGAAGCCCGGGAAGCGCTCGAGACGCAACTCGACGTCTTGAGGCTGACGGTCGATGCCGAAGGCAGCAGCGCCGACGCGCTCCGCCGCATCGAACTCGCCAGGCGAGAGGGCCGGGACTATGACGTGCTGATCGTCGACTGGCAGATGGGCGATGTCGACGGCATCGAACTACTGCGCCGCGCGAGAAGGACGTCGGGGGGAGTCATGCCCCCAAGCATCCTGGTGACGGCATTCGACGATCCGGAGATGTGGCGGCAAGTTCGCGAGCAGCACATCAACGCAGTGCTCCTCAAGCCGATCACGCTCTCGTCGCTGGGTGACGCGCTCGCCACCGTGCTGCAGCGCCACGGCCCGCGGGCGGCCGGCCCCAGCATCGGCAAGGCCGAGGCACAGTTGCGCCGGCTGCATGCAGGCAAGCGCGTCCTGCTGGTCGAAGACAACCCGATCAACCAGGAGGTCGCTCTCGAACTGCTGCGCTCGGTCGGCCTGGTGGTGGAGCCCGCTGGTGACGGCGCGCAGGGCCTCGCACTCGCCACCGCGAACCACTACGACATCGTGCTGATGGACATGCAGATGCCGTTGATGGACGGACTGGAGGCGACGCGCCGGATCCGGCAGAAGATCGGGCCCGGGTTGCCCATCGTCGCCATGACCGCCAACGCGTTCGGCGAGGACCAGGTCGCGTGCCTCGATGCAGGCATGAATGATCATCTTGGCAAGCCGGTCGACCCGGAGCGGCTCTACGCGATGCTCCTGCGTTGGCTGCCGCCCGCGGAAGGCGCGGCCGGCGCCGAGCCGGTGATCGACGAAGGGGCGACATCGAGGCCGTCCGCCGCCGGGCCGAAGCGATCCCTGGACGAGCGGCTGACCGAAGTGCCAGGATTCAGCCTGGCTCACGGCCTTGCGAATGTCGGCGGCAAGTTCCCAGTGCTCGTTCGGGTCCTGCGCACGTTCCTCGCAGACTATCGCACGGGGGTCCCGGGACTGCTTCAAGCGGCTGCCGCAGACGACCGGGCGGCGGTGATGACGATCTGCCACTCGCTACGTGGCGCATGCGCCAGCGTCGGAGTCTCGGCGGTTGCGGAACTGGCCACGACGCTCGAGGCATCGTCGGCCGGCCTCGACGCTCAATCACTTCGCGACAGTTCCCAGCAGATTCACGACGCGCTCACGGCCGTGGTCGGCCGGTTGGCGCTCGAACTGGGCGCATGAGGGGGTCGATCGGCCGTCCAGGGCGTGCGCCACGGCGGTGCTGGTGACCGGTTCGGACCCTCAGACCTCGACACCGGTCGGCCCGCGTGCGCAGCCCGCGCACGCCGCGAGACGAGGGCCCATGCCGCCGCCTCTGGCAACATCCCGCCCCCACCTCCAGGACCGCCGATGCCCGCTCACGAGCCCTCGCCCGCCCAGGACGCCGCCCGCCTGCTCTGGACCTGCCGGCAAGAGGGCACGGTCATCGACGCCCTGCCCGACGCGCTGCGCCCGCACGACCCGCGCGCCGGCCACGCGATCCAGGCCACGCTGCCCGCGGTGGCCGGCCAGGGCGTGGTCGGCTGGAAGATCGCGGCCACCAGTGCCGCGGGGCAGGCGCACATCCAGGTCGACGGGCCGCTGCCGGGGCGCATCCTCGAGAGCTTCGTGCACCCGATGGGCTCGACGCTGTCGCTCTTCGGCAACCGCATGCGCGTGGTCGAGCCCGAGTTCGCGTTCCGCCTCGCCACCTCGCTGCCGCCGCGCGCCGCACCCTACACGGCCGCCGAGGTGCTGGCGGCCGTCGCCTCGCTGCACCCGGCCTTCGAGGTGCCGGACTCGCGTTATGCGAATTTCACGCGCGCCGGCAAGGCACAGCTGATCGCCGACGACGCCTGCTGCGGCCGCTTTGCCTTCGGCCCGGCCGCGCCGGCCGCGTGGCGCACCGGCGATCTCGCCGGCCACGTGGTGCACGCCACCGTGCACGGCGCCGATGGCCGCGTGCGCACCACGCGCAGCGGCGAGGGCCGCGCGCTGCTCGGCGACCCGCTCACCGCGCTCACCTGGCTCGCCAACGAGCTGTCCTCCCTCGGCGTCGGCCTGAAGGCCGGTGACTGGGCCTCGTGCGGCACGTGCATGGTACCGCTGGAGATCCTGCCGGGGGATCGCGTCGTGGCCGACTACGGCGCGTTCGGGCGCATCGAGATCGGCGTGGCCGACTGAGGCCGCTGTGACGGCCGGCGCGGGTTCGCGGCCCGCCGCCGCGCTCACCCGCGAGGGTGGTGCTTCGCGTGCAGCTGCCGCAGCCGCTCGCGCGCCACGTGCGTGTAGCTCGTTGTCGATGACGAAGGTCCAGCCCGCGGCCTGAGCGGCCACCCTCGGCCCTGAATCGGGCCACGCATCGGCCCCCCGCGAATCGGGTCGGTCCGCGGCAAGGCGCCGCCGGACGCGCCGCGGTCTCGTCGAGAACTCCCCACACCCATTGCGGTTGCTCTCGACACGCCTTGTGGAGCGCTCCCGACATCGGCCGCAAACCTCCGGTCCGAAAAGAAGGCACGTGCTGCATCGCGCTTGCGTTCGACGGGGTGCAGCCCCGACCCGAGACGGACATGACGACATTTGCACTCCCTGCCGACATCCGCATTCACGAGGTGGCAGGGCTGAAGCTTGCGTTGCCCGATCCGCGCGGCACATCCGGCGCGGTCCACCTTGACGCCTCCGCCGTCACCGACATCGATCTGGCCGGCGTGCAGCTGCTGCTGGCCTGGTCGCGCGCCGTCCGATCGGGCGGCAGCCATGTGCGCCTGGAGCGACCGAGTTCGGTCGTCGTCGATGCCTTGCGGTTGCTGGGCCTGGGGCCGGAGTTCGGCCTGGCCCGCACGACCGGGGAAGCCGCGTGATCCCGAGCCTCAAGGAAACCTTCCTGCTGGAGGCCACGGAGCAGCTGCAGACGCTCGAGGATGCACTGCTGGCTCTGGAGCGCGAAGGCGATGACGGGAGCACGATCCACACGGCCTTCCGCTCGGCGCACACGATCAAGGGCAGCGCCGGCATGGCGGGGGCTCTGGACATCAGCCGCTTCACGCACGCCGTCGAGAACGTGCTCGACCTGATGCGCGACGGCGCGGTCACCGCGGAGCCGGCCCTGATCACCGTCATGCTCGCCTGCGCCGATCACATGCGCGATCTGCTGTCCGCCTTCGAGGCCGATGCCGATCCCGCCCGCGAGACGGCGGCGCAGGGCGACGAGCTCGGCCGGCAGTTGCAGCCCTGGATCGAGCGCGCCGCCGCGGCCACCGGCGGCTCAGAGGCCGCCGGTGCTGCCGGCGCGGCGGGCGCCACCGGCAGCACCTGGCATGTCTCGCTGCGGCCGGGGACCGAGGTCTTCCTGCGCGGCGTCGATCCACTGCGATTGATCGGCCAGCTCGGCAAGCGGGCCCGTTCTCTCGACGTCTCGACGAGCGGCGAGGCCCTGCCGACCTGGGATCACTTCGACCCGGAGCTGTGCCATCTCGGATTCGAGCTCGCACTGGAAGGCGAGCTCGCGGCCAGCGACATCGAGGAGGCATTCGCCTTCCTGCGCGGCGAATGCGACCTCGAGATCCTGCCTGGGGGCGAGACGTCCCTCAGCAGAGTTGCGGCCGCCGACTGCAAGAGTGGCGAGAGCGGCGAGGGCCATGCGCCGCGCGACCCTGCGCCCTCCTTCCCGAGCGCGCCCGGCGACACGGCCCCGCTCCGGCCAGCACGCGCAAAGGGCACCCGGGACTCCATCCGCGTCGACGCCGAGAAGCTCGACCAGCTGATGGACCTGGTCGGCGAGCTCGTGATCGCGGGCGCCGCCGCCGGCTCGCTGGCGCAGCGGCGCGGCGATACGGAGCTGAACGAGTCGCTGGGGATCGTCTCCCGGCGCATCGAGGAGCTGCGCGAAGCGGCGATGCAGATGCGCATGGTCCAGATCGCCGCCACGTTCAACCGCTTCCAACGCGTCGTGCGCGACGTGTCGCACGAGCTCGGCAAGGACATCGAGCTGGCGATCAGCGGCGGCGACACCGAGCTCGACAAGTCGGTCGTCGAGCAGATCGGCGACCCGTTGATGCACCTGGTGCGCAACAGCATCGATCACGGCATCGAGCCGGCCGCGCTGCGCCTGGAGCGTGGCAAGCCCGCACGCGGCCGCGTCGAGCTCACCGCCAGGCATGAGGCAGGCGGCATCGTCATCGAGATCAGCGACGACGGCGGCGGGCTCGACACGCAGCGCATCCTCGCCAAGGCCGTCGAGCGCGGGCTGGTGGCACCGGCCGCCGCGCTCACGGAGCCGGAGATCCACCGGCTGATCTTCGAGCCCGGGTTCTCGACGGCCGACCGCGTGACCGAGCTGTCGGGGCGCGGGGTCGGCATGGACGTTGTGCGTCGAAACATCCAGGCCTTGCGCGGCGCGATCACCGTGCACAGCGAGCCCGGACGAGGCTGCCGCTTCAGCATCCGGCTTCCGCTGACGCTGGCCATCATCGACGGCTTCAGGGTCGGCGTGGGCGACGCCCACTTCGTCGTACCGCTCGAGAGCGTCGGTGAATGCATCCAGTTCGACGAGCGCGCCGGCGGCTGCAGCTACATGACGCTGCATGGCGAGATGCTGCCGTATGTGCGTCTGCGCGACCTGTTCGACGTGTCGCGTTCCGCCGGCCACGCAGCGGCCGAGAACGTCGTCGTCGTGCATCACGCGGGTCGCAAGGTCGGCCTGGTGGTTGAGCGGCTCTACGGCGGCATGCAGGCGGTGATCAAGCCGCTGGGCCGCCTGTTCGAGGGCATCGACGGGCTGGCCGGCAGCATCCTGCTCGGCAGCGGCGAGATCGCGCTGTTCCTCGACATCGCGTCGCTGCTGGCCGGCGCGGACCAGAGGGAGCGCAGTCGTGCGGCGGTGCACTGACGCCTGGGCTGTCGGAGGGCCGTCGATGACGGCCGGCCAGGACCATTTCGAGAGGGCGCCCTGCCCTCGCCGTGAGTGCCGACCGCGCACTCCCGTTGCCATCACCCCACCGGCCGCGGGTTCCGCGCGCCGCCCCCTCGCTTCCGGAGAACACCAATGAGATTCACGATCAAGCTGAAGCTGCTGAGTTCCTTCCTGCTGGTCATCCTGCTCAGCGCCGCGGCCGTCTTCATCGGCCTGAGCAAGCTCAACGCGGTCAACGAGATGCTCAGCGAGATCGGCAGCCGGACTTCGCCCAAGGTCTCGCTGACGAGCGACATGCAGCGCCAGCTGGTCGCGCTGAGCCGCAACGAGAAGAACATGATCCTGGCCGACACGGCCGACGAGATCGCCGAGTTCGGCCGCCGGGGCGATGCGCTGCTCAAGGAGTACGAGGAGCTGTACACGAAGGTCGCCGCCCTCGTCAGCAGCGCGGAGGGCAAGGCGTGGATGGAGCAGGCCAAGGAGACGTTCGCGGCGTACCTGGCCGTGCGCGGCGACGTCGCCTCGCTCACGACGCAGGCGGCGAAGGAGTTGGCCGCCGGTCGCAAGGACCGCGCGGACCAGCTGAACAAGGAGGCGCAGAAACTGTCCGCCACCAAGGCCCGGCAGTTGCTCGACAAGGCGGAGGCGCTGCTGGAGAACCTGGCGAAGCAGAACGTCGCCGCCATGGACAAGGCCATGGCCGATTCCGATGCGACGTACCAGAGCGCGCGCAATCTGCTGATCGCGCTGCTGACCGTGGTGGCGATCTCCGGCATGGCCATCGGCCTCTGGATCTCGCTGGCCATCGCACGGGCGCTGGGCCGCGCCGGCTCGCTCGCGGCCGGCATCGCCGGCGGCGACCTGACCAAGACCATGGAGTACCGCTCGCGCGACGAGGTGGGCGACCTGGTGGGCAACCTGAACGAGATGGTCAAGCGCCTGCGCGACGTCATCAGCCGGGTGCAGGACTCGGCCGAGAACGTGGCCGCCGGCGCCGAGGAACTGTCGTCGTCGTCCGAGGAGCTCTCGCAGGGCGCCGCCGAGCAGGCCAGCTCGACCGAGGAGGCGAGCGCCTCGATGGAGGAGATGGCTGCCAACATCCGGCAGACGGCCGAGAACGCGCAGCAGACGACCAAGATCTCGGTCAAGGCGGCCGAAGGGGCGCGCAACACCAACGAATCGGTGGGGCAGGCCGTCGGCGCGATGCGCACGATCGCCGAGAAGATCGGCATCGTCCAGGAGATTGCGCGCCAGACCGACCTGCTGGCGCTGAACGCGGCGATCGAGGCGGCGCGCGCCGGCGAGCACGGCCGCGGCTTCGCGGTCGTGGCCTCTGAAGTGCGCAAGCTGGCCGAACGCAGCCAGCTCGCCGCCAACGAGATCAACGAACTGTCGGTCTCGAGCGTGGGCGTGGCCGAGCGGGCCGGCCAGATGCTCGAGGAGATGCTGCCCGACATCCAGCGAACCACGGAGCTGGTCAAGGAGATCAATGCCGCCTCGTCCGAGCAGAACGCCGGCGCGGAGCAGATCAACCGCGCCATCCAGCAGCTCGACAAGGTGACGCAGCAGAACGCGAGCGCCGCCGAGCAGATGAGCGCCACCAGCCAGGAACTGGCCAGCCAGTCAGCGCTGATGCAGGAGGCTGCGGCGTACTTCCGTCTCGACGATCGTGGTGCCCGCAGCGCACCCGCGCGCCGCGAGTCGAAGCCACCACAGCCGGCCGCCGCAGTGGGACCGCGCGCCGCGACCCCGCCCAAGTCCTCGTCAACCGCGCCTGCCTCGAAGGCCGAGACGCCCAAAGGCGTGCGCGTCCGGCTCGACGAGGAAGACGAAGCCTTCGAGCGCTATTGATCACGGATGGCACCGGAGAAAGACATGAGCAACACGGCGCGTGTCCACCCGTCGCAGAACCTCACGTTCCGGCTCGAGGGAGAACTGTTCGCGGTCGAGGTCGCGCAGGTCCGCGAGGTGCTGGACCTGGTCAACATCACCAAGGTGCCGCGGGCGCCGGAGTACCTGCGCGGCATGATCAACGTGCGCGGCAGCGTCGTGCCGGTGGTCGACCTGCACGTGAAGTTCGGCATGCCCGCGGCGCAGACGACGCGGGACAGCCGGATCATCGTGCTGGAGGTCGACGTCGACGGCGAGAAGCTGGTCATCGGCGCGATCGCCGATGCCGTGCACGAGGTCACCGAGCTGGAGGCCGGCGACATCGAGACGGTGCCGCGCATCGGCATGCGGTGGAACACCGAGTTCATGAAGGGGATCGGCAAGCGCAACGGCCGCTTCGTGATCCTGCTGGACGTCGACCGCGTGTTCTCGACGAGCGAGCTGAACCGGGTCCAGGACCGCACCGAGGAACTGGCCGAAACCTGACGGACCGGCGCCGACGCAGGCGCCCGCGCGACGCCCCGGCGGTGCGGGCCGCGCCGGGCGGCCTGGGCCGGCGCGGGCCGAACGAACATGACAGCACCCGACGACAAAGACCTCTTCTCGCCGGCGCGCCCGCCGGTGGTCCTGTTCTGCGACGACGCGCCGAGCATCCGGCTGATGCTCCGCAACGCCTTGCGCCATGGTGGCTGCGAGTCGATCGAGGCCGACAACGGCCGGGCCGCGCTGGAGATCCTGGCCCGCGGGCAGCAGGTCGATCTGCTGCTGACCGATCTGCACATGCCGGGCGTCGACGGACTGGAGCTGGTCCGCCAGGTCCGTGCGTTGCCGCATCGCCGCTACATGCCCATCGTCATGCTGACCACGGAGACGAAGACGCAGCGGGTGCGCGAGGGCGCCGAGGCCGGGCTCACGGCATGGATCGTCAAGCCGTTCGTCGCCTCGGATCTCCTGGCCGTGGTGACCAAGGCGCTCGGCCGGCGCGCGAGCCCGCGCGCAGCCCGGTGAGCCCGGAAGTGCCGGCAGGGCCACGTCCCATGCGCTCATCGTGTCGACCTTCACCGGGCGAGCAGGGCACGGGCCCGAGGTTGCTCGACGTGGCGTTCAGGCCCGCCCCGGGGCTGCTGCGCCGTGGCGTCGACGTGTTCGGCCTCGTCGACGAACTGGCGTCGCTCGGTGCCCTGTGGACCGTGGTCGATACCTGCTCCCTGCCCGCCTTCGATGCCCTCGAGGTCGACACGGCCTACCTGGCCTGGCGCTGGCTTCTTCTCACGGCGCACGACGAAGCGCGCGTGCGCGAAGTGTTCCTCTTCGTCGCCGCGGACAGCCAGGTGAGCATCACGCCGGTCGCCGACTCGGCCGCCGTCGGCAGCGGCCCCGACCCGGCACTGCTGCGCGCCTGGTCTGGCGGTGCACCGGTCACACCCCCCCTTCATGCAACGAACCGGCATGCAGCCGACGGGGGCGGTGCGGCGGGCGCATCGCAAGCCGGCCTCGACGATGACGCCGTGGATCGGGCGGCCGCCCGACGGCCCGGCGACCCAGGCAACCCACGGCCGGCTGCACGGCGGGTGGAGGAGCAGCTGGCGCTCGTCGGAGAACTGGTGATCGCCCAGGCCGCGCTGCAGCAGGCATGCGAGGGCTTGCGCGACTCGCGGGTGCGCGCCGCCGTCGAGCAGGTGGCGCGGCTGACCGCGCGCATCCAGGACAACGCGATCTCGCTAGGCAAGGTGCCGGTGGCCGGATTGCTCGAGTCCCTCAGGCGGCACGTCGACGCGCTCGCAGCCGCCGGCGGTGGCGACGGTCGCCTGAGCGTGCAGGGCGAGACCGCGGAGCTGGACGCAACGATCGTCGATGCGCTGCGCGGCCCGCTGCATGCCCTCGCCGACCACCTGCTGGGCCGCGGCCCGGCGGCCGCATCGCGGAACCTGGCGCTGGCCGTGCGCTCGCAGGGGACGGAGGTCTGCTTCGAGTTCCGGCAAGGGTCAGGGGACGGCCGGGAGGGTGAGCAAGGCGGCGCGGCGTTGCCGCAGGCGATCCAGCGGGCTCTGGCACCGCTTCGCGGGACGGTGACGCAGCAAACGCTGCCCGACGGCGCACGAGTCGCCGAGATCCGCCTGCCGTCGGCGCTGGGCGTCGTCGACGGCCTGCTGGTCGAGGTGGGCGGCCAGCGTCTCGTGCTGCCGCTTGCACCGGTCGAGGAGATCCTCGATCTGGCAGGCGCCCGGTCCGGCGCCGGCAGCGACGCCGGCAGCGACTTGCTGAACGTCCGAGGACGAGCGCTGCCCTGCGTCCGGCTGCGCGAGATCTTCGGCGACCCGGACTCGGATCACGCAGCCAGGCACGATCAGGTGGTCGTCGTGGACGACGGCCGGCAGAACCTCGGCCTGGTCGTCGACCGCGTGCTGGGCCAGTGCCAGGCCGTCATCAAGCCGTTGTCACCGCTGGCCGGCGGCCACACGCTGTTTGCCGGCACGACCATCCTCGGCGACGGCCGCGTGGCGCTGATCGCCGACCTGGCTGGCGTGCTTCGACGGGCACGCGCGGAAGCATACGCATGAAGCCCTCTCCCGACGACTCGCGCCCGTTCGTGGGCAACCCGGAGATGCCGGCGCGCCTGTTCGCGCGGCTGTCGGATTTCATCCAGCGCACGGCCGGCATCCGCATGCCACCGGAGAAGCGGGTCATGTTGCAGGCGCGGCTGCAGAAGCGCATGCGGCGCCTCGGACACGATACCTACGACGACTACGTCGACTACGTGTTCAGCCCGGAGGGCACGAGGCTCGAGCTGCAGTCGATGATCGATGCGGTGACGACCAACAAGACCGACTTCTTCCGCGAGCCCTTCCACTTCGACTACCTGGCGCGCGAAGGCCTCGCGTCGCTGCCGCGACGCCGCGGCGAGAGGCTGCGGGTGTGGAGCGCTCCGTGCTCCAAGGGGCACGAGGTCTACACCATCGCGATGGTGCTGGCCGAGCATGCGGCCGCCCATGCCGGCCTCGAGTTCGAGGTGCTCGGCGCGGATCTGTCGACGTTCGCGCTGGAGGTCGCACGGCGCGCCGTCTACCCGCACCGGGAGATCGAACCCGTGCCGATGGAACTGCGACGGAAGTACCTGCTGCGCGGCAAGGACCGCGAGGAGGACCAGGTCCGCATCGCGCCCGAACTGCGTGCCCGCACCCGCTTCATGCACCTGAACTTCCTCGACGACACCTACCGCGTCGGGGACCCGTTCCAGGTCATCTTCTGCCGCAACATGCTCATCTACTTCGACCCGCCGACGCAGCAACGCGTGGTCAACCACCTCGCCCGGCATCTGGTGCCCGGCGGCCTGTTCCTCACCGGGCACTCGGAGACGCTGGCCCGCCTGGACACGCCGCTCGTTCCGATCGAGCCGACGATCTACCGCCTGCCGGCTTGAGGTCGCACATGGCGCATGTCATCAAGGTCCTGATCGTCGACGACTCTGCCGTCGTGCGGCAGGCGCTGACCGCGGCGCTCGAGTCCGACCCCGGCATCCGGGTCATCGGCGTGGCGCACGACCCCTACGCCGCGGCCCAGAAGATCGCCCAGGAGACCCCCGACGTCATCACGCTGGACATCGAGATGCCGCGCATGGACGGCATCACCTTCCTGCGCAAGCTGATGAGCCAGCATCCGATTCCGGTGGTCATCTGCTCGAGCCTGGCGCAGGGTGGCTCGCAGACGGCCATGCGTGCGCTGGAGGCCGGAGCCGTGGACATCGTCACCAAGCCGACGATGGGCGTCGAAGCCTTCTTCGAGGAGCAGCGGATCCGGCTCGTCGACACGGTCAAGGGTGCCTCGGTGGCACGGCTGAAACGGCTGACGCAGATGGCCCGCGCGCGGGCACGACACACGCCCGGGTCCGCGGATGCCGGCCCGAGCGGCCCGCGTCGTCGCGAGGACCTCAGCAAGGGCGTGCCGCCCAAGCTGAGCGCCGACGCGGTGCTGCCTTCGCCGGCTCAACACGCGATGGCGCGGACGACCGAACGCGTGGTGGTGATCGGCGCCTCGACGGGCGGCACGGAGGCCCTGCGCGTGCTGCTCGAGGCGCTGCCCCACGACTGCCCGGGCATCGTGGTGGTCCAGCACATGCCCGAGCAATTCACGGCGTCGTTCGCGCAGCGGCTCGACGGCCTTTGCCGCGTCGACGTCAAGGAAGCCGCCGATGGCGACAGTGTGCTGCGCGGGCGGGTGCTGATCGCACCCGGCAACCGGCACACCTTGCTCAAGCGCAGCGGCGCGCGCTACGTCGTCGAGGTGACGGCCGGCGAGCTGGTCAACCGGCACCGGCCTTCGGTGGACGTGCTGTTCCGCTCGGCTGCGACCTATGCCGGACCCAACGCCATCGGCGTGATCATGACCGGCATGGGTGACGACGGAGCGCGTTGCATGAAGGAGATGCACGACGCCGGGGCCTTCACCGTCGCGCAGGACGAGGCCAGCTGCGTGGTCTTCGGCATGCCGGCCGAGGCGATCCGCCTCGGCGCCGTCGACCGGGTGCTGGACCTGGAGCAGATCGCGCCGTTGATCCTGAAGCTCGACCAATCCCAGGACTGGAGTCATGCCAGACGCACCCGTTGACGACACCGGCGCGGAGCTGCGCCGCGCGCAAGAGACCATCGCATACCTGGAAACCAGGATCGGCGAGTTGAACGGCCGCCTGCTGGACGCGGAGCGCGGCAAGTCCAGTTTCGTGTCGAGGGCCCTCAACGAGTTGACGAACCCCCTGTGCGCGATGATCGGCCTCAGCGAGCAGCTGCTGGAGGGCGACCGGGCCGGGCCGGCTCCCTGGGAGGAGCTGCGGGAGTCGCTGCGCTACATCCACGAGGAAAGCGTCGGCCTGCAGTTCCAGCTGCGGAACCTGCTGATGGCCGCCGAGCTCGAGTCGGGCCAGGCGCGCCCCAGCCCGTGCCAGACCGACCTGGGCGGCGTGCTCAACCAGGTCACCGCGGGCCAGCTGCCTGCCGCGAGGGCGAAAGGGCTCAGGATCACGCGCAACGGCGGGCCGCCGCTGCAGGTCGGGGTCGGCAAGGCGTCGAGCGTGTGCATCGACGCACGTCTGCTCGGCCTGATCTACGCCAACCTGCTCGACAACGCCATCAAGTCTTCGCCACACGGCGCCCGCATCGCCGTGTCCTGCAGCGTGGACGACACGTCGGTGCACCTCGCCGTGGCCGACGACGGCCCGGGACTGCACGGGGACGAGGCCCGGCGCGCCTTCGACCGCTTCTGGCAAGGTGACGAATCGACCACCCGGTCCTGGCGCGGGCTGGGCCTGGGCCTCGCCGTGGCGGCGGGCTGCGCCGTGCTGATGGGCGGCAACCTGGCGATCGATGCCGGCGCCACGCGAGGCGCCTGCCTGCGACTGACGGTGCCGCTGCAATCCGAGGACGATCTCTTCTACGCGGATGGCGAGAACCTGATCAAGTTCTCGGCCGACGAAGACGACGCCGAGGCGTGCCAGGACGTCCTGTAGCGCCTCCACCCTCCGGACTCGCGCCCGCTTCGCCGGCACACCATGCCCTTCCGCAATCTGATGATGGGTCAGCTGCACGCCAGCGCCAGGCCTTGCCTCATCAGCACGGTGCTGGGCTCGTGCGTGGCGGTGTGCCTGTGGGACGTCAACGCGCGCATGGGCGGCATGAACCACTTCATGCTGCCGCAGTGGGACGGCCGCGGCCTGCCTTCGCCGCGATTCGGCAACATCGCCATCCCGGCGCTCCTGCGGGCCGTGCTGGAGGTCGGCGCGAGGCGAAGCACGCTGGTCGCGAAGGTGTTCGGAGGCGGCAACGTGCTCGGTCAGGGTGAGATGCCCGCGGTCCTGAACGTCGGGCATCGCAACGCCGACTACGCGCTGGCAGCGCTCGAGCAAGAAGGCATCCCGGTGGTCGCGCATCGCCTCAGGCCGACGCACGGTCTGAAGATCAGCTTCGACACCCGCAGTGGCGACGTGCTTCTGCGGCCGCTCAAGCGCGTCGCGACGGTCAACTTCCGCTCGTCTGCGTCGATACCTAACCCAGGGGCTTCGCATGCCGGCCGCATCGGCCGGGATCGCGCCCTCGAAGGCCCCCGAGTCCTTCTCGAACCAGCCTCCCTGCGCACACCATGACCAAGACCATCTTCGTCGTCGACGATTCCTCCACCGTGATCCTGAGCCTGACGGCGAACCTCAGGATGCACGGCTTCAACGTCGAGTCCGCCTCCGATGGCGCGGCGGGGATCAAGCGGCTCCAGGGCGGCCTGAAACCGGACCTCATCATCTCCGACATCCACATGCCGAACATGGACGGCATCGAGATGGTCCGCGCCATCAAGGCGATGCCCGGCCTGAAGTTCAAGCCGATCCTGATGTTGACGACCGAGAGCGACCCGAAGAAGCGCGAGGAGAGCAGGAAGCTCGGGGTCACCGGCTGGCTGGTCAAGCCCGTCTCCGGGCCCGATCTGTTGAAGGTCGTGCACCAGGTGCTGCCCGCCCATGTCTGAGTCGACCGACCGACACCTGCCGTCGCGCCCGATGTGGGCGCGGCGGACGCTGGCCATCGCGCTGCTGGTGCCGACCGGCATCGCCGTGGCCGCTGCGGGGCTGGCCTCGGTCGCCGGCATCGGCAGCAGCGCCGGTGGCGCGACTTTCCTGACGTTGGCGATGTGGCTCGGCGGCGCAGGGCTGCTGAGCATGGTCGCGACCGCCGGCGCGCTGCGCCTTGTCTGGCCGGGCACGGTCTGGCGGCAACTGGGCCTGCTCGCGCCGCGCGCGATGCCCGTCACCGAGGTGGTGCAGGAACTGCGCGACGCCGCACCCTATCTGCAGGTCATGGGCGGGCAGTTGTCCGGGGCCGTGGACGTCAACGCCCTGGGCACGGGTGAACTCCTCAAGCTGCTGGAAGACCTGTTGCAGGCCTCCACCGAAGTCCAGGGGCGCGTGCAGACGTCGACCCGCAATGCCCTGGCGCTGCTCGAGCTCCTCAAGGAGAAGACGGCGCTCGACGAGCAGTTGCGCCTGATCCTGGAGACCTTCGTGCAGCGGCAGGAAGAGGACGGCAAGTCGCACATCGCCAGGCTGGAGCGGCTGCACAAGGTCAAGGACCTGCACGCCCTGGTCGACGTGGTGTCGATGGTGGCGCAGCAGACCAACTTCCTGGCCATCAATGCGGCCATCGAGGCGGCGCGCGCCGGCCCGGCCGGCAAGGGCTTCGCGGTCGTCGCAGGCGAGGTGCGCGCGCTGTCCGTGCGCGCTTCCGCGGCAGCCCGGAGCATGTCCGAGCAGATCACCGCCGCGACGCAGGGCATCGACGTCGAGCTGGCCTCGGTGCAGGCGGCGGCGAGCCGGCGCGAATCGATCGGCGGCATGCGGCAGGTGCTCGACGACGTCGGACAGATGCAGGCCCGCTTCAAGCGATCCGCAGGCGAGACGGACATCGAGACCGTGTTCCGGCAGCTCGCCGATGGGCATCGCGCCACGGTGGAGCTGCTGACCGAGGTCTTTGGCAAGTTCCAGTTCCACGACGTGCTCGCACAGCGGGTTCGCCAAGTGCAGGCGGCGTTGAGCGAACTCGAGGAGCACCTGCAGGGCATCGCAAGCCAGCTCGACACCGGCACCGGCGAGACCGGCTCCGGCGTGACCTTGCGAGAGCGTCTGGACCGGCAAGTGGGGTCCTACGTGATGCAGTCGCAGCAGGACACGCACGCCGGCGTCACGCTGGGCGCGCCAGCCGCTTCCGGCAACGGCGTGCCCGCCATCGAGCTCTTCTGACGGCAAGACCCGGGCCGTCGGCCCGGCACTGCGGCGAAGGTCAGCCCCGCGGGTGGTGCTTCGCGTGCAGCTGCCGCAGCCGCTCGCGCGCCACGTGGGTGTAGATCGTCGTCGTCGCGATGTCGGCGTGGCCGAGCAGCATCTGCACGGCGCGCAGGTCGGCGCCGTGGTTCAGCAGGTGCGTGGCGAAGGCATGCCGCAGCGTGTGCGGCGTCAGCGGCGCGGTGATGCCGGCGACGACGGCGTAGCGCTTCACCAGCTTCCAGAACATCTGCCGCGTCATGCCGCTGCCGCGGCGCGTGACGAAGAGGGCCTCGCTGGCGCGCGCTGCGGATGACGGCGCGACAGCGGCACCTGCCGCGCCGCCGCGCGCGCCGAGCAGCGCCGGGCGGCCCTCGGCCAGCCAGCGCGTCAGCCAGGCGTGCGCCTCCTCGCCGAAGGGCACGAGCCGCTCGCGCGCGCCCTTGCCCAGCACGCGCAGCACGCCTTCGGAGAGGCTCAGGTGCACGAGCTTGGCCTCCACGAGCTCGGTGACACGCAGGCCGCTGGCGTACATGAGCTCCAGCATCGCACGGTCGCGCAGGCCGAGCGGCGTGGCCGCGTCGGGCGCGGCGAGCAGCGCCTCCACCTGCGCCTCCGAGAGCGTCTTGGGCACGCGCAGCGGCTGCTTCGCGGCGAGCAGCTCGAGCGTGGGGTCGGCGCCGACGCGGCGCTCTCGCAGCGCCCAGCGGTAGTAGCGCTTGAAGACGGTGAGCCGCCGGTTGGCGGTGGTGGCACGGCTGGCGGCATGGCGGGCGGCGATGTAGCCGAGCAGGTCGGCCTTGCCCGCCTCGTCGAGCGCGCGCTGCGCGTGCCGGGCGAGCCACGCCGCGAGCAGCGCGAGGTCGCGCCGGTAGGCCGAGAGCGTCAGCTGCGAGAGGCCGTCTTCGACCCACAGCGCATCGGCGAAGCGGTCGATGGCCTCGTGGCTGCGCGCCAGCGCCGCGGCGCCGGGGTCCGCGGCGGCAGCGCCCGGGGTCACTCCAGCGTCAGCTTCTGCTTCACCACGACGCCCTTGTAGACCTCGTACTCGGCCTTGATCTGCGCCGCGAACTGTGCCGGCGTGTTGCCGACGATGAGCGAGCCGGTGTCCTCGATGCGCTTCTTGATCGCGACGTCGCCGAGCGCCTTCGCCACGGCCTGCCCGACCTTGTCGACGACGTCCTTCGGCGTGCCCTTGGGCGCCAGGATGCCGTAGTAGGCCATGCGGTTCACCGGCTCCAGCCCCACCTCCTTGAAGGTGGGCACGGTGGGCAGCACCGACAGCCGCTGCGGCGCGGCCACGACGATCGGCACGAGCCGGCCGTCCTTGATGAACGGCAGCGCCGAGGGCAGGTTGTCGAAGATGATGGCCACCTGGCCGGCCACCGTGTCGTTGAGCGCCGGGCCGGCGCCGCGGTAGGGGATGTGCGTCATGAAGACGCCGGCGAGGCTCTTGAAGAGCTCGGTCTGCAGGTGGCCGATGCCGCCCGTGCCCGAGCTCGAGTAGCTGTACTTGCCCGGGTTCTTCTTCAGCACCTCGAGGAAGGTCTTGTAGTCCTTGGCCGGGAAGCTCGGGTGCACGGCGATCACGTTGGGCGTGGCCGCGATGTTGATGATGGGCGTGAAATCGGTCAGCGGGTCGTAGCCGATCTTCGGGTTGATGGCCGGGTTGGCCGCCGTCGTCGAGACCGTGGCCATGCCGAGCACGTGGCCGTCGGGCGCGGCCTTGATCACCTCGAGCGCGCCGATCGAGCCGCCGCCGCCGGCCTTGTTCTCCACCAGCACCTGCTGGCCGAGGGCCGCCGACATCGCCGGCGCGACGATGCGCGCGACGATGTCGGTCGTGCCGCCCGGCGCGAAGGGCACGACCAGCCGCACGGGCTTGCTCGGGTAGGCCTGCGCCCAGGCGCCGGGCACGGCGGCGAGCGAGGCCAGCGCGGCGAACGCGGTCACCAGGCAATGGCGGCGGGGGACGGGCAGGCGGTGCGGCATGGGTGGTCTCCTTCGGGAACGGAACGGACGGGACGGAACGGACGGGACGGGGCGATGGGCGTCGCGGTGGACACGAGGCGGCCGGAACGCGGGCGGCGCATCGGCGGTTCCGCCCCGGGCGGCCCCGGTGGTCCGCGGTGGCCGGGCCGGATCGGTGGCTCAGGGCGGCAGGCCCAGCATGCCGCTCTTGAGCTTCTTGTGGTACGGGTGGTCGCCGACGAACGAACGCAGCACGGCCGCGTAGAAGTCGTCGCCGGGGATCGGCTCGCCGCGCAGGCGGCCGTTGAGCAGCAGCATCGTGCCGCGCGCCGGGTCGAAGTCGAGGTCGACGGTGTCGCCCTTCTTCAGCGAGCCCGCCGACTGCATGAACTCGAACATGCGCGCCAGGCGCGGCCGCAACGCGTCGGCCTCGAGCGTGCTGTTGCGAAGCACGCCCTTGTCGAAGCCCTTGGCCAGCTCCACGGCCGGTGCGTCGACGAGCAGCACGAGGCGCACGCGCTTGGGCCCGGCCTGCTCGAGCACGGCGGCCGCGCTGCGCGCCGTCCGCGGCAGGTACAGCGCGGCGACGTAGGCCTTGAACCAGCCCGCGGCGCGCAGGCCGATGCCGTTGAGCACGAGCGGCCGCCCGGCCAGCGAGATGCGGTCCTCGAAGGCCACGCCCTCGAGCTCGGCGGCCAGCGCCGGCACCGCCGGCAGCATCGGGGCCAAGCCAAGCGCCAGCGCGCCGCCGGCCGTGCGCAGCCAGCCGCGCCGGCCAGGGTTGCCAAGGGTCGTTCGCCGCATCGGGGAGCGATTGTCCGTGAACTCGCCGCGGCCGCCGCGGCGCGCCCGCCGCGGGCTGGCAGACTGTGGGGCTCATGCCGCCCGTGGCCCTGCTGCTCGTCCCGGACTTCCTGCTCATCGCCGCAGGCTGGTTCATCTGCCGCTACACGGCGCTCAACCGGCCGGTGTGGGATGGCGCCGAGCGGCTCGTCTACCACGTGCTGTTCCCGGCGCTGCTCTTCGAGGCCATCGCGCGCAACCCGCTGTCGCCCGGCGAGGCGGCGCCGCTGGCCGCGAGCGGGTTCGCGCTCACGGCGGTGGTTGCGCTGCTCGCGCTGGCGCTCGGGCGGTGGCCGGGCGTGGATGCCCGCGTGCACGCTTCGGCGGCACAGACGGCCTTCCGCTTCAACTCCTATGTCGCGCTGGCGCTGGCCTCGCGCGTCGGCGGCGCCGAGGGGCTGGCGCAGATGGCGCTCATCCTCTCCGTGTGCGTGCCGCTGTGCAACGTGGCGGCCGTGTGGCCGCTGGCCCGGCACGGCGGCCACGGGTACCTGCGCGAGCTCGCGCGCAACCCGCTGATCATCGCCACCGTCGCCGGGCTCGTGTTCAACGGGCTCGGCCTGCAGATGCCCTCGTGGCTGGGCACGACGCTGTCGCGCATGGGCGCGGCGGCGCTGCCGATCGGCCTGATGGCGGTGGGCGCGGGGCTCACCTTCGGCGCGCTGCGCGAGGCCCCGCGCGTGGCGGTGGCGCTGCTGGCCATCCGCCACGCGGTGCTGCCGGCGCTGGCGCTGGCCTGGGTGCTGTGGGCCGGCTTCGCGCCCGCGCAGCAGGCGCTGCTCGTGACCTTCGCGTCGCTGCCGACGGCCTCCAGCGCCTACGTGCTGGCGGTCCGGCTCGGCGGGCACGGGCCCTTCGTCGCCGGCATGGTGACGGTGTCGACGCTGGTGGCGATGGGCGGCCTGCCGCTGTCGCTGTCGGCGCTCGCCTGGCTACGCGGCTGAGGCGCCGGCCGGCGTGCCCGTCGGGGTCGGGGCCGGGGCCTGCGCGAGCGCCCAGTCGATGTGCTCGCGCACGAGGTCGTCGGCGCCGTCCCGCGCCGCCGCGAGCGCCCGTGCCACCCCCTCCCCGCCGCCGGCACGCAGCGAGTTGCCCAGCGCCACCGCGAGGTTGCGCCGCCAGCGCGCGTAGCCGATGCGGCGGATGGCACTGCCCTCGGTGCGCCGAAGGAACTCGCGCTCGTCCCAGGCCCACAGAGACAGCAGGCTCGCGCGGCCGAGCCCGTGCCGCTCGTCGAAGTCCGGCAGCGGGCTGCGCCGCGCGTACTTGTTCCAGGGGCAGGCGAGCTGGCAGTCGTCGCAGCCGTAGATGCGGTTGCCGATCGCGGGGCGCCATTCCGGGGGGATCCGGCCGTGCAGTTCGATCGTCAGGTAGCTGATGCAGCGGCGCGCGTCGAGCCGGTACGGCGCGACGATGGCGCCCGTGGGGCAGGCGTCGAGGCAGGCACGGCAGGCGCCGCAATGCGCGCTCGCCGGCGCGTCGGGCGGCAGGGCCAGGTCGACGAAGATCTCGCCGAGGAAGAACATCGAGCCGCCCTCGCGCGCCAGCGCGAGCGTGTGCTTGCCGCGCCAGCCGAGCCCGGCGCGCGTGGCCAGCTCCACCTCGAGCACCGGCGCCGAGTCGGTGAACACGCGGTGGCCGAACGGCCCCACCTCCTCGGCCAGGCGGTCGGCCAGCCGCTGCAGGCGCTGGCGCAGCACCTTGTGGTAGTCGCGGCCGCGGGCGTAGACGGAGATCACCGCCTCGTCGTGCGGCCGGGCCTGCACCGGCTCGTCGCGGAGCGGAGCTTTCGCCGCCTCGCCGCGGAGCGGGGCGTGCGCGGCCTCGCCGCGGAGCGGGGCGTGCGCGGCCTCGCCGCGCGGGTCGGCCTGCATGGCCCGAAAGCCCTGGCCGGGCGTCGGCGCGAGGCGCGCGCGCTCGCGTTCGGCCCAGTCGTCCGCGGTGTCGCGCGGCAGGTAGTCCATGCGCGCGCTGATCACGCTCACGGTCCCGGGCACCAGCTCGGCCGGCCGTGCGCGCTTCAGGCCGTGCCGGGCCATGTAGTCCATCGCGCCGTGGAAGCCCGCCGACAGCCAGGCCTGCAGCCCGGTCTCCGCGCCCGCGAGATCGATGCCGGACACGCCGATCTGGGAGAATCCGCACTCGTGCGCCCAAGCCCGAAGCCGCTCTCGCAAGACGACGGGGTCGATCCCGGCGGTGGGGCCGCCGCCTCCGGTGGCGGGGCGCGCGGCGAGGGAGGCGCTTCGCATCGCCCGATGATCGCAGGATCGTCGCCGGCCGATGGCGCTCCCGGCACCGAGCCCTTCCTCTGGCACTGGCCGGACGAGGCCGCCTGTGCCGCCTGCGCCGCCACGCTGGCCCACCGCCTGGCGGCGGCGCGCGAAGAGCGGCCCGAGGCCGCCGACCTGACGATCGAACTGCAGGGCCCGCTGGGCGCCGGCAAGACGACGTTCGTGCGGCACCTGCTGCGGGCGCTGGGCGTGCCCGGGCGCATCAAGAGCCCGACGTACACGGTCGTCGAGCCGTATCGCGTCGAGGCGGGGCCCGGCAAGGCCGGCCTCGACATCTTCCACTTCGACTTCTACCGCTTCGCCGACGCGCGCGAGCTCGTCGACGCCGGCCTGCGCGAGACCTTCGCGGCGCCCGGCCTGAAGCTCGTCGAGTGGCCCGCGCGCGCAGGCCCCTGGCTGCCGGTGCCCGACCTGCGCCTGGAGATCGAACCGCAGGCCGACGAGGGCCGGCTCGTGCGCGTGCGCGCCAACACGCCGCGCGGGGAGGCCCTGCTGCGATGAAGCACCCGAGCCCCCCGCCGCTGCGCCGCCGCGACCTGCTGCTGGCGGCCGGGCCGGTGGTGCTGTCGTTCGCGGCGACGGCCCCGGGCCGGGCCGCCGCCGCGGCCCCGCCCGCATCGCCTGCGGCGGCGGGCCTGCCGGCAAGCGGCCCGGCCGCGGGCGCCGCGCCCACGATCGTCGCCGTGCGCCTGTGGCCGGCGCGCGACTACACGCGCGTCACGATCGAGTCGGACCGCGGGCTCTCGGCGCGCCACAGCCTCGTCGAGGCACCGCCGCGCCTGACCGTCGACCTCGAGGGGCTGGAGCTCGACGCGGCGCTGCGCGAGCTGGTGGGGCAGGTGCGCCCCGACGACCCGTACATCCAGGGCGTGCGGGCCGGCCAGTTCCAGCCGCGTGTCGTGCGCATCGTCTTCGACCTCAAGCAGCCGGTGCGGCCCGAGCAGTTCGCGCTGCAGCCGGTGGCCCCCTACCAGCACCGGCTGATCTTCGACCTCTACCCGATCGAGGAGCAGGACCCGCTGCTGACGCTCGTGCGCGAGCGCGAGGAGGCCAACGACCGTGCGGCGCGCGCCGTGCAGGACTCGCTGTCGGACTTCATCGCGCGCATCGAGGGCCGGCGCAACGGGATCGGCGGGCCGGCCCGCGCGCCTGCGCCGGCGGCCTCGGTGCCGGGCCCGGTGCCGATGACGCCGGCGCCGCCGCCGCCGCCCGCGCCGCTGACGCCGGCCGAGCGCCAGCAGGTCGAGCGCCTCGTCATCGTCGCCATCGACCCGGGGCACGGGGGCGAGGATCCGGGCGCCATCGGCCCCACCGGGCTGCGCGAGAAGGACGTCGTGCTGGCCATCGCGCTCGAGCTGCGCGAGCGCCTGAACGCCGTCAACGGCATGCGCGTGATGCTGACGCGCGAGACCGACCACTTCGTGCCGCTGTGGGAGCGCGTGCGCAAGGCGCGTCGCGTGCAGGCCGACCTCTTCGTGAGCCTGCATGCCGACGCCTTCATGCGGCGCGAGGCGCGCGGCGCGAGCGTGTTCGCGTTGTCCACGCGTGGCGCCACCAGCGCCGCGGCGCGCTGGATGGCCGAACGCGAGAACGCCGCCGACCGCGTCGGCGGCGTCAACGTCGGCTCGGTGCGCGACCCGCAGATCCTGCAGGCGATGCTCGACATGAGCACGACGGCGCAGATCAAGGACAGCCTCGTGCTCGGGCGCGAGGTGCTGGGCCGACTCGACCGCGTCGGCGACCTGCACAAGCCCCACGTCGAGCAGGCCGGCTTCGCGGTGCTGAAGGCGCCGGACATCCCGAGCATCCTCATCGAGACGGCCTTCATCTCCAACCCGAAGGAGGAGAAGCGCCTGCGCGACCCGGCCTACCGCACGCAGCTGGCCGGGGCCATCGCCTCGGGCATCCGCCGCTACTTCGCGAAGCGGCCGCCGCTGGCGCGGGCGCGCACGGTCGGCTGAACCGCGCCAGCGGCCGGCGCATCGGGGCCGCGCCGCACGCGGCCGGGCCGTGCCGCCCGCGGCCGCTGCGCCGTCGCGGCGCCCTGGCGTCGAGGCCCGGCGCGCCGGCTCAGCGCGCCCGCAGCACGAGCGCGATCGCGGCCACCATCAGCACGACCGCGGCCCAGTCCTGCCAGTGCAGCACCTCGCCGAGGAACCACGCACCGCTGAACACGCCGAGCACCGGGATCATCATGACGCTGATGCTCGAGGCCACCGGCGGCAGCGTCCTCGCCAGATAGAGCCAGGCCGCCTGCGAGAAGCCGAACACGACGACCGCATTGAAGGCCACCGCCGCGGCCACATGCGGCTCGGGCGGCCGCCAGCGCGCGCCCTCGACGACGATGGCCAGCACCGTCAGCACCGCCGCGCAGATCACCGTCATCCAGAACACGACCGCCAGCAGCGGCACCGGCACCGTCGAGCGCCTGAGCATGTGCGTGCCGAGCGCCCACACCGCCGCAGCCGCCACCACGGCCGCGGCGGCCCACGGCGCCCCGGCCAGCTTCGTGAACTCCTGCGACAGCAGCAGCAGCACGCCGATGCCGGCCGCGAGCACGCCCAGCCACTGGCGCGCGGCGAGCCGGTCGCCGTAGACGAACGCGCCCACGAGCGCGACGAAGATCGGCATCGTGTAGCCGAGGATGGCCGAGCGACCGGAGCTCAGCGCCTGCACGCCGAAGATGATGACGACGTGCCACACGAGCATGTTCGGCCCGGTGAGGCGGGCCACCTCCGGCCAGTGCGCGCGCGGGATGGCCAGCGGCACCTTCAGCACCCTGAGCGCCAGCCACAGCACCGGCAGCCCGAGCACCATCGACAACGCCCGGAACGTGAGCGGCGGGTAGGTCATCGGCGCCGACGGCAGCCCGCTCACGCCGACCTTCATGATCGGCCAGTTGACGCCCCACGTGAGCGTCAGCAGCACGAGGACGACGAGCTGCCGGCGCGACAGCGCCTGCATGGGCCGCAGCGACCTAGCCGCGCTGCTGGCGCAGCAGGCGCGCCGCGTCGAGCGCGAAGTAGGTGAGCACGCCGTCGGCGCCGGCGCGCTTGAAGGCGAGCAACGCCTCCATCATCACCGCGTCGTGGTCGAGCCAGCCGTTGGCGGCCGCGGCCTTGAGCATCGAGTACTCGCCGCTCACCTGGTAGGCGAAGGTGGGCATGCGGAACTCGTCCTTCACGCGGCGCACGATGTCCAGGTACGGCATGCCGGGCTTGACCATCACCATGTCGGCGCCCTCGGCGATGTCCAGCGCCACCTCGCGCAGCGCCTCGTCGCTGTTGCCAGGATCCATCTGGTAGACCTTCTTGTCGGCCTTGCCGAGGTTGCCCGCCGAGCCGACGGCATCGCGGAACGGGCCGTAGAACGCGCTCGCGTACTTGGCGCTGTAGGCCATGATGCGCGTGTGGATGGCGCCCTGCGCCTCGAGCGCCGTGCGGATGGCGCCGATGCGGCCGTCCATCATGTCGCTCGGCGCGACGATGTCCACGCCGGCCTCGGCCTGCACGAGCGCCTGCTTCGTCAGCACGGCCACCGTCGAGTCGTTGACGATGTAGCCGCTGTCGTCGAGCAGGCCGTCCTGGCCGTGGCTCGTGAAGGGGTCCAGCGCCACGTCGGTGAGCAGGCCGAGCGTGGGGAAGCGTTTCTTCAGCTCGCGCACCGCGCGCGGCACGAGGCCTTCGGGGTTGAGCGCCTCCTTGCCGTCGGGCGTCTTCAGTGACGGCTCGATGACGGGGAACAGCGCCATCACCGGCACGCCGAGCGCCACGCACTCCTCGGCCACGGCGAACAGGCCGTCGATGCTGCGCCGGCTCACGCCCGGCATGCTGGCGACCTGCTGCACCTGGCGCTGCCCGTCGAGCACGAAGACCGGCAGGATCAGGTCCTCGGGCGCCACGCGGTGCTCGCGCACCAGCGCACGCGTGAAGGCATCGCGGCGCAAACGGCGCGGGCGACTCGCGGGATAGGGAGGTAGGGTATTCACTCAGAGGGCCTTCCAGGGCGCGCGGGCACCGTCGCGCAAACGCTGCAGGGCCGCATTCGAGGGGTGCACGCAGGGAGGGTCTCCCGTTGGCACACGGGAAATCCTACTGCTAAACTGAAAAACGAACGGTCGATCGCAAGGTCGTCCGTTCCCTGCTTTTCCTCCCTGAGCAGGTGCCTTAGCGTGATGACAGCGATAAGGCTTGCAGGCCCCAGCATCCGTGCTGGGGCCTCTTTTTTTGCCCCGTGATAATGAGCCGATGGCGTCATCGGCATACCTCTGGGTCAAGGCCTTCCACATCGTGTTCGTGGCGAGCTGGTTCGCCGGCCTGTTCTACCTGCCGCGGCTCTTCGTCAACCTCGCCGAAGTGGGCAGCGAGAGCCACGCCGAGCGCGAACGGCTGCTGCTGATGTCGCGCCGCCTGTACCGCTTCGCCGGCCTGCTGATGATCCCGGCGCTCGCGCTCGGCCTGGTGCTGTGGCTCGGCTACGGCGTCGGGCGCGGGCCGGGCAGCGGCTGGATGCATGCCAAGCTCGCGCTCGTCGTCGGCGCGATCGGCTACCACCACGTCTGCGGCCGGTTGATGCGCGACTTCGAGCAAATGCGCAACCGCCGCAGCTCGCGCTGGTATCGCGTCTTCAACGAGGTCACGGTGCTGCTGTTCGCCGCCACCGTGGTGCTCGTGGTCGTGAAGCCGTTCTGAGGCCACCCGCGCGAGGCACCGCCGTGCCCGGCCGCCGCTCCACCGCCAACGTGCTGGCGCTGGTGTACGCCTCGCTGGTGGTCTACGCGAGCCTGTACCCGTTCGACGGCTGGCGCTGGCCACGCGAGTTCAGCTGGGCCGACCTGCTCGTGCTGCCGTGGGTCCCCTGGGGCGACCTGTTCGACCTGTGGTCCAACCTGATGGGGTACATGCCGTTCGGGCTGCTGCTGGCGATCGGCCGCCTGCGCTCCGGCGCGCGCCTGGGCACGGCGCTCGGCGTGGCCGTGCTGGTGCCGGCGGCGCTCTCGTACGGGCTCGAGGCGATGCAGACGACGCTGCCCACGCGCCACCCGTCGCTGAAGGACTTCGCGATGAACGCCGCCGGTGCCGCCGTCGGTGCCGTGCTCGCCCTGGCGCTGCACCGCAGCGGGCTGGTCGACGGCTGGCACGCGCTGCGCCAGCGCTGGTTCGAGCGCGACAGCGAAGGCGGCCTGGCGCTGCTGGCGCTCTGGCCGATCGGCCTGCTGTTCCCGACGCCGGCGCCGCTCGGCCTCGGCCAGATCGGCGGCGGGCGCCTGCTCGACGCGATCTCGGCCTGGTTCGAGGGCCTGCCGCTGTCCGACGCGGTGCGCGAGGTGATCGCGCCCTCGCCCGCGACCGAGGCCGCCGCGGCTGCCGCGGCGTCGCTGGGCCTGTCGCCGCTGGCCGAGGTGCTGATCATCGCGCTCGGCCTGCTCGCGCCGTGCGTGGTCGCGTTCAGCATCGTCGCGCCGGGCTGGCGGCGGCTCGCGCTGGCCTTCGGCGCCCTCGTGCTTGCCGCACTGGGCATGACGCTGTCGACGTGGCTCAACTTCGGCCCGCGGCACGCGCTCGCGTGGATCACGCCCTGGGCCGGGCCCGCCGTCGGGCTGGCCGTGCTGGCCGTGCTGGCGCTCGCGCCGATGTCGCGGGCCGTCGTCATCGGCGTCGGGTTGATGGTGCTCACGGGGCTCGTGGTGGGCGTCGCGCAGGCACCCGCGGACCCCTACTTCGCGCAGAGCCTGCAGGCCTGGGAGCAGGGGCGCTTCGTGCGCTTCCACGGCCTCGCGCAGTGGGTCGGCTGGCTGTGGCCGTACGTGGCCATCGCCTGGATGCTGTCGCGCCTGGCCGCGCGCCCCTGAGCGGGCAGGGCGCGCCCGCCGCGCGCGCGGGCGGTGCGCAGGCCCCGCTCCCTACAATCGAGCGCAATGAGCTACTACAAGCACCACGTCTTCTTCTGCCTCAACCAGCGCGACAACGGCGAGCCCTGCTGCGCCGACCACCGGTCGCAGGCGGCCTTCGACCACTGCAAGGCGCGCGTGAAGTCGCTCGGCCTCGCCGGCCCCGGTGGCGTGCGCGTCAACAAGGCGGGCTGCCTCGACCGCTGCGCGGGCGGACCGGTGGCCGTCGTCTACCCCGACGAGACCTGGTACACGTACGTCGACGAGTCCGATCTCGACGAGATCGTCGACTCGCACCTGCGCAACGGCAAGGTGGTCGAGCGGCTCGTGCTGCCGCCGCAGGTCGGCCGTTAGCGGCCCGACGGGTCAGGGTGATGCCGCTTCGGGTCTCGCCATCGGGCACGGGCTCGCGCCCGGCGTCACCGACGACGCTCGCGCGGCGGGCCGCGTCCCGCCGCGCCCGGCGCCGGCCGTTCCACGCGCCATCGCGCCCGCGCGCGGCCGCGGCGAGCCGATGAACGCCGCCACCGAACGCCTGCAGGTCGCCGGTCCGGCCGGGACGATCGAGTGCGCCGTCGACAGCCCGCCCGCGGGCAGCGCCGTGCGCGGCACGGCCGTGCTGTGCCATCCGCACCCGCTGCACGGCGGCACGATGGACAACAAGGTCGTGATGACGCTGGCGCGCACCTTCGTGCAGCTGGGCTGGCGCAGCGTGCGCTTCAACTTCCGCGGCGTCGGTGCCTCGGCGGGCCACTGGGACCAGGGGCACGGCGAGGTGGACGATGCGCTGGCGGTCGTCGCGGCCACGCGCACGGCCGGCGCGCCGCTCGTGCTCGGCGGCTTCTCGTTCGGCGGCTACGTGGCCACGCAGGCCGCGGCGCGCCTGGCGCAGGCCGGCGAGCCGCAGCGCGCGGCCCGTCTCGTGCTGATCGCGCCCGCGGCCGGCAACTTCACGCTCGCGGCGGTGCCGGGCGACACGCTCGTCGTGCACGGCGAGGCCGACGACGTGGTGCCGCTCTCCGCGGTGCTTGCCTGGGCGCGCCCGCAGTCGCTGCCCATCACGCTGGTGCCCGGCGCCGGGCACTTCTTCCACGGGCAGCTGACGCTGCTCAAGCAGATCGTCGGCGCGGCCTTCGCCTCCGCCTCCTCCAACCTCTCCTGAAGCGGTCCCGATGCACTCGTTCGTCCACCGGGCGATGGCGGCCACCTGCGCCCTCGCCACCGGCCTGGCTGCGGCCCTCGCCGCGCCGGCCGCCCTCGCCCAGCCGCGCCCGCAGCCGCCCGAGGTGGCGGCACGGCAGTACATCCTCGTCGACCTCGCCAGCAACCAGGTGCTGGCCGAGTCGGGCGCCGACCAGCGCGCCGAGCCGGCCTCGCTGACCAAGCTGATGACGGCCTACCTCGTCTTCAACGCCATCCGCGACAAGAAGCTCTCGCTCGACCAGACGCTGCCGGTGAGCACGCGCGCGTGGAACGAGCGCAAGGGCGGCGCCTCGGTGATGTTCATCGAGCCGAAGATGAAGCCGCACGTCGACGAACTGCTGCACGGCCTCATCGTGCAGAGCGGCAACGACGCGGCCGTTGCGCTGGCCGAGGGCGTGGCCGGCTCGGTGGAGGCCTTCGTGCAGGCGATGAACCGCCAGGCCGAGGCCTGGGGCCTGAAGAACACGCAGTTCCGCAATGTCACCGGCCTCACCGAGCCCGGGCACTACAGCAGCGCGCGCGACGTCGCCTTCGTCGCCGCGAAGATCA